>Ga0193717_1002476_pt1 | contig 10675 bp, 7 predicted proteins | sample U2c2metaG_FD_145900 | JGI IMG/M metagenome (GOLD analysis project Ga0193717, IMG submission 145900) | Soil microbial communities from a riparian zone of the East river system, Colorado, United States - U2c2 | ecosystem: Environmental > Terrestrial > Soil > Riparian zone | place: USA: East River...
GCATCGATCTCGCCCCGCTCGCCCGCGAACACGTCGAGGAATTACTCGCGGCGGTATGCGGCAAGGCCGTGGAGTTGGGCGACGTGGCCGCCGAATTTCAGCATCGCACCGGCGGCAATCCACTCCAGGTCCGTCAGCTGCTCTACCGCGCCCAGCGAGAAGGCGCGCTCAACCCGGTCGGCCCGGGCGGCCGGCCTAGTTGGGACCTCCGCGTACTGACGTCGATCGAGGTCACCGCGACGTCCGCCGAGTTCCTGGGCCGATATCTCGCCCAACTGAGCCCGATCGACAGCACAGTGCTCAGCGCGCTCGCGTGCATCGGTGGAGAGTTCGATCTCGCCGACGCCACCGCTGCTGCGGCGCAACCGCCCGACGTGGTGGCCCACGCGCTCTGGGCGTGCCTCGAGCTTCGCTTGCTCGAGGCCCTCGACGGCGACGGCCAGCGGATCACCAATGCGATCAGCCACGACGCTCGCTATCGGTTCAGCCACGACCGCGTGGCCGAGGCGGCCCGCGCGGGGCTGTCCGCTGACGACATGCGCGCCATTCACCTGCGCCTGGGCCGATGGCTGGTCGCGCTTGGGGAAGACCGGCTGTTCGAAGCCGCGCGCCACGTCGGCATCGGTGGCCTAGGGCTGGCCGACGACGTCGAACGCACCAGGTTCGTCGAAGTGGTACGGCGGGCGGCGCGAAAGGCTCGCGCGCAAGCCTCGTTCCCGTTGGCCCTCGGATACTGCCGGAATGCCTTGGACCTGCTCGGCGAGCAACGTTGGGCCAATCACTTTGCGCTGACCCGCGAGCTGCAGCTCGACGCCGCCGACGCCGCGTTGCTGGTCGGTGACGTGCCGGCGCTCAACGCGCTACTCGACGAGGCCGAGACGATCCTGCGCGAGCCCCCCGATCGCGCGCGGCTCGCTTACCTCCGGCTGAAGGGGCGGGTCGCAGAGAACCGGCTCCAGGAGGCGCTCGAGATTGGGCTTCAAGCGCTCGACGAGCTGGGCGAAGGGGTGGCGACTGACGCAGGCAAGCCACGCATGGGCAACGCGATCGTCCGGATGAGGCTGACGATGCTCCGCTGGAGCACCGAGCGGCTGCTGGCGCTGCCGCACTGCGATGACCGGCGGGTCATCGAGATCCACCCGATTCTTGCCGAACTGTGCAACATGGCGGTCCTCGTCCGACCCAACCTCTTGCCCTTGCTGGTGCGAAAACAACTCGATCTCACGTTGGCCCACGGCCACACACCGTCCTCGCCGCTGGTGATTACCGGCTACGGGATCGTCCTCGTGCTGCTCGGTGATCACGCAGGCAGCCAGCGCTTCGGCGAGGTAGGCATGCTGCTTGCGGAGCGCCCGGAATTCCGGGAAGCGCGGCCGCAGACGGTGTTCATGCACCTGGACTACATCCACCACTGGCGCCAACCCATCCGCGACGGCTTGGGCGAGCTCCGCGACGCCGTCGAGGAGGCACTCGAACACGGCGACCAGGAAAACGCCGGATTCCTGGTCGCGGTCCTGCTCTCCCAGTCTTTCTGGGCCGGTCGTCCGCTCGCGGAGATCGACGCTCTCGCCAGCTCACTCATCCCCCACATCCGCTCCCAGCCGGTGCCCAGCGCTCTTTGCCAGGCCATGCAGCAGCTGTGCCTCAATCTGATGGGCCGCAGCGACGATCCCTTCCTCCTCGCCGGTGAGAGCGGTTACGACGAGCGAGACGTGCTGCCTGCGGCGCGCCGTGAGGGCGACGAGGTGGCCCTGGTTGTCGCCGCGGCGACGAAGCAGGGCCTGCACTTCTGGTGTGGCGACCACGCCGGCGCGGTCGCCGCCACGCCAGAGGCAATCGCGCATCTCAGCGGTCTGGCCGGCACCACGGGATCACAACTCGTCTACCTGCTCGGCGCCCTCAGCATGATCCAGTGCGCGCCGCGGGACCCCTCGACGATCCGCTTCGTGCGCCAGACACTGGCGTCGCACCGCAAGTGGGCGGCGGGCGCACCGGAAAACTACGCGGCACCGTATGCCCTGATCCAGGGAGTGTGGGAGCGAGCGCACGGGCGACACTCGAAGGCAGAGCGCTACCTTCACCAAGCGATCGAGCTCGCCGAGGAAAACCAACTCCCAACTATCAGCGCGCTCGCCCACGAAGAGGCCGCCGCCCTCTACGCCGACACCGGGCGGACGTCGCTTGGCGAACACATGCTGCGGTCGGCGTACCAGCGGTGGCTGAATCTGGGTTTCGCGGTGCGCACCGACTGGCTCGCGCGGGAGCACCCCTGGCTACTCAGACGCGATCTCGTTCAGACGGGCTCGGCGGGGATCGACCCGGTCGGCGCGCATCAGCTTCTGCACGCGCTGTCGGCGGCGCGGACCCCGGACGGTTTGGCCAACATCCTTCTGGGCTCGGTCGCGGACACGACCGGCGCGGGCCGCGTCCTCCTCCTCACCGGCGAAGCGGAGAATCTGTCGGTCCAGGCCATCCAGGATCAGGGCAAGGTGTCGTCCATCGACGGGCCATCGACCGACGTGCCCTACGACAGGGACACCGTCCGTCGCGTGGTGGACAACGGCTCCCCGCTCGTCGTCGTCGCCGATTCCCACGCGGCGACCCCGTCAATTCTCGTCGTCCCAATACGACTGCAGGACAACACAATCGGCGCCATATATGCCGAGCAACGGGAGCCAGGCCGACATTTCAACTCGGATCACGAGGAAGCGGTCGCCTTCCTGTGCGCCCAAGCCGCCGCACCGCTGTGGAACTTCCATCTCGGGGCACGACTTCGCGCCGCCGACGAGCACCGACAGTCCCTCATGGACGTGCAATCGAGATTCGTGCCCAACGAACTGCTGCGCATCCTCGACATCGACGATCTCCGCCGCGTCCGCAGCGGCTACCGCGTCGAACGCGAGATGACGGTGCTCATCAGCGACATCCGAGGCTTCACGACCATGATCGAGGACATGAACGTCGCCGAGGCGAGCAACTTGGCGATGGGCTTTCTTCGGGCTGTGGAGCTCCCGATCATCAGCTACAACGGCATGATTCAAGATGTACGCGGGGACGAGATCGTCGCCGTCTTCGATTCGGAGCCCGACGCAGTCCGGGCGGGATTGGCCATGCTGCGCTCCTTGCGCGAGCACAACCGGGAGCGGAGGGAACTGGGCTCCGAGGAGCTGCGGGCGGGAATCGGGATCAACACCGGCCTGGTGGGAGTTGGGCTCGTCGGTGGGGTAAACCGCATGGTGCTCACCATCATCGGTGACGCGGTGAACCTCGCCGCGCGCATCGAGAGCACCACCAAGCGCTACGGCTCCGCATTGCTCATCTCCGATGCGACCTATGCCCGACTCCCTGATCCGGACCAGTTCGACATCCGTCGCATGGAGCGCGTCATGGTGGTCAACCGACGCAGGCCGGTCACGATTTACGAAGTCTACGAAGATGATTCGGCTCCCATCCGCGCTGCCAAGCGTGCGGCACAACCCGCCTTCGACGAGGCCTTTGCGCTGTTCGACGCAGGCGACGTGGACAAGGCACGCGCCGCCTTCGAACGATGCCGCCTGCTGTTGCCCGACGATCCCGTCGCCCCGCTGCACCTGGCGCATTGCGACGCGGTGGCTCGCGGCGAAATGACTCCTGGTCAAGAGGTCGTACTACTGCAAAAATGACGCACGCGACGATGTTGTCTGCGATGATTGAGGATACATTCGACGAGGGGGGTCTCGGTCATGTACTTGAGCGCCGAGCGGTTGGCCGTCGCCAACCAGACAATTCGAGAGACCTTCGAGCAGTGCAGCGTCGCCTGGCAGGCCATCCCGCACTGGGATACCGGTGATCCGAGTCAGACCAAGGTGCGCCAGGACAACGTGACGGGGCCGCCCGGATACCTGGCACTGCAGACGCTGCCCCAGGCCTTCACGGTGACGCTGGCCGAGGCGATCGCCCCAACGCACGATGCAGTGCTCGCGAAGGTGATCGCCAACACCTCCATACTCGCTGGAAAGTTCGACGATATCGTGATCCCGGCACTCCACGTCGCGGGCATGCAATCTGTCGGCGTCGGGACGGCGACGCCGCCCGAACTCCTTTACTCGCTCATCATGGCGCGATCGTTCGTCGAGAAGGGCGGGTACCGCGCGGCCTCAGCTGGCGTCACAAACGTTTTTGGGCTGATTTTTCTCAGCCAGTTGGTCAACGGATACAGCGTCATCGACTCTCTGCTCACCCCGGCGAACGTCAACTCGGTATATCGCGTGGATACGCTGGAGGTCGCCCCGCTGACCGCCCCAACCCCCGTCCGTGGGTACATGGTGGGCCGTCGCCAGCGTATTGCGCAGGGCGGCGCGCCAGAGGCATCGCCGGGTGAGGAACCAGTAGACATCGCGGTAAGCGTTGCTCCACGTTTGGAAGTCGTCGGCGACACGGCCGCCAACACGATTGATCTCATAGTCCGCGTCAGCTTCGCGACAAGAGTCAAGGACGTCGGCGGACTCGTCGCTTTCATTTCGTAATGACCTCGACCCTGGCCCTGGCGCATTCGGCCCCTGCCGCGTCGAACGCGCTGGAGGACTATCTCGCCTCCTGCAAGGGGGCCTGCGACGGGGAGATCAACCGGCTCTACGGTCCCGGCGAGGAGACGTCGAACAGCCTCTACGAACTGATCCTCGACTACCCCCTCCGCGGCGGGAAGGCACTGCGCCCGGCGCTGAGCATCGCGACCTGCCTGGGGCTCGGCGGCCATCTCGAGGCGATCCTGCCGACGGCGGCGACCCTCGAGCTCTACCACAACGCGTTTCTGATCCACGACGACATCGAAGACGAATCATGGTCGCGGCGTGGCAAACCCACGCTGCACATCGATCACGGCGTTCCGATCGCCGTCAACGTCGGCGACGCGATGCTGTCGCTCTCGCTGCAACCGCTTCTCGACAACGTCGAGCGGGTAGGGCTCGGGCCCGCCCTACGCATCCTGCGCGCCGTCGCCAAGATGACGCGCCTGACCGTCGATGGCCAGGCGCTCGAGCTCGAATGGGTCCGGTCCAACACCTGGCGTCTCGACGACGCCGACTACCTCGAGATGGTGGAACTGAAGACCAGCTGGTACTCCTTCATCACACCGCTGCAGGCCGGTGCGATTGCCGCTGGCGCCCAACCGGAGTGGTTGACGCCGCTGGAATCCCTCGGCCGCCATCTCGGAGCCGCCTTCCAGATCACCGACGACCTGCTGAACCTGCGGGCGGACCCGGAGGAATACGGCAAGGAGATCGGGGGCGATCTCTGGGAGGGCAAGCGGACGCTGATGCTGCTCCACACCCTGCGGTGTGCCGAACCGAACGAGCGGGATCGTGCCGTGCAGATCCTTGGTAAGCGCCGCCCCAGCCCGGACGGCGAGTTAGCCCTGACCGAGCTGCTGGATCGACTGACCGGACTCGGGCAACTTTCTCAGTCGGGTCGGAACGAAATCACAGCTCGGCTGCAGGGACACCGTCCCTCGGAGTCGAAGAGTCTCAACGACATTCGATGGCTTTACGAGTTGATGGTCAACGTCGGATCGCTCAAGCACGCCCGGGACGTCGCCGCCGGGCATGCCCGCCAGGCGGCCGCCGTGCTAGCCAGCCTCGACTGGCTACCGTCCAGCCAACACCGCGACGCACTTGGCAGCCTCGTCGACTACGTACATGGGCGGACCCGATGAACGCCGAAGCCATGATCGGCATGCTGGCGGAACTCGAGCAGATCCGCGAGCTCACTGTCGCCCTCATCGATCAGCAGACACCGCAGTTGCGCCCGGTCCCGCCGGACGAGACCGACGGGCCGGAACGGACGGCGTTCGACCTACTTGTCGGCGCGCGGCGCGCGGTCCTCGGCAACCCCGCGGCCGCCCGAAGGCTTCACGACCTGCTCGTTGCCGAGGGCTGCCGCTACGCAACCACGCCCGAGGGTGCACAGCTGCGCGACGCGTTGGTCGCTTCCGAGGCGGTCGAGAACCTCCGACGCGTCTGGGAGATGGTGAGCCTCAACGTTCTCGACGGTCCCGCCGCGCCCAACGGCGCGCCCGACGCCTGGGCGGAGCTGCTTGCCGACATTGCCATGGGGCAGGGCCTCGACGATTCCATCCTTGAGCGCCTGCGGCCCGAGGGGTTCGCATGACGCTCACCGATCCCCGCGAAGCGCTTGCCGACCAGAGCAACTTCATTGGCTATCTGGTTGGCCTCGCCGGGCTTGCCCAGCTGGTTCACACAATGGCCGCCGATGACAACCTTCGATCTGGGGGTCCATGCGCCTCCGATGACTTCGTGCACCTGTTGTTGGGCGTCGCCAGCCTAGGTGCCGCGATCGAGCGGCTCGCCGAACCCGCACTGGCGCAACGGCATCCGCAAGTCGAACCCGATCCCCCAGGATGGGCGACCAGGCGGTGGCTGCGATGAACGCGCTGCTCGCACGCAACGACTTTCACCGCGCCCCGGTGCTGGCCGCCGCCAGGCCAACGGGTTTCAAGGAGTGGCACCACTTCGTGGTCCACGGGCAAGGCGTGCGGCTGTTGATCAACTTCAGCCTCTTCAATGAAGGATTCGGCGCCGACGAAGTCCGACTTGCGCCACGGGTCATCGTGATCGCTCACGACGAGAACTGGAGCGGCGCGATCGAGCGGTTCGACGGGCACGCTCTGAACGTCTCAGCCGATCTGTGTGAATTGACCATCGGCGGCAACCGCATGACCGTGCTACCCGACGGTTACCGTGTCACAATCGATATGCCCGACAAGGGTATTCGGGGTGAATTGCACTTCACGTCGCCGAGTAGGCCCTTCGTGGTCCGCAACCAACCGCTGGGGGACGGGCGGATAAATTGGCTCTTCGTGCCGAGGCTGCGCGCCGAGGGCTGGTTGTGCATCAGCGGCCGGGAGCACCGCATGGAAGACGACCTCGCCTATCACGACCACAACTGGGGTCGGTTTTGGTGGGGCGACGACTTCGGCTGGACGTGGGGCACAATTTTGCCCACGGCACCCGCGGACCCGTGGTCGATGGTCTTCCTACAGACGACCGACCGGAGCCGACGGCGCTGTCTGACCCAGGCGCTCTACGTGTGGCACCACGATGAGCCCGCCGCGATATTCCGGCACGCGGCGGTGCAGACGCGTTCGGTCGGCCAGCTGAGCCGCGCAGCAGATTGCACCTTGCCGCCCCCGATGCGGCTGCTCCTCGACGGCGAGGTGCCCGGTGTGCCGGAACGGATCGACATCACCGCGACGCGGGCAGGCGACAACGTCCACGCCGAGTTCCACTCGCGCTCGTATGCCCGGCTGGCGCAGCCGAGCGAGACATGCCTCGACCGATCGACTGTGCTCTGCGAAACCGACGGTGCCGTCCGGGCGAGCGGATCGATCAAAGGCGAGGACTTCGACTTCGTTGGCACTGGCGTATTCGAGTTCCTCCATGGCTGAACAGGTTTCGTCGCTACTGCGGCGTTCGGTCCGGCACCTCGAGGACGAGGTGCCCGACAGTTATCGCCGCCTAGTCGCAGAGCTCGGCCCGATGGTGGTCGAACTCACCGTCGACGGCGAGGTGTTTACCTTGCGCGGGGGTGACCGACTTCAGGTGTCGGACGGTGCGGCGCAGACGGCCGGTGCCCGAATCGTCACCTCGCGACTCGCCATCCTCGACCTGCTCGATGCGAGGGTGGGACTGGGCGAGGCCGTCGAGGGCGGTTCGGTGGCCGTCCGAGGCTCACTCGACGACGTGCAGCGCGCCCACGACACGATGCTCGCCTACGTTCACGCTGCGGTCCGGGCGCCCACCCAGCCCGCACTGCTGTCCGAACTCCGGGCGGCCCGATGAGCGAACACATCTCGACGCCGGGATCCTGCGAACGACGCCCCACCGTGGCGGTGCTCGGGGCGGGCATCGCCGGCCTAACCGCCGCTCACGAACTCGCGGAGCGTGGCTTCGTCGTCACGGTGTACGAAGGTCGCGCCGATGAGCGCAACGGGTTGGGAAACGAACCGGCAGGGACGTACCCGCCCGTCAAGCTCGGCGGCCTGGCGGCCTCTCAGTATTCGACGGTGGGCACACACGACGGGAGCAAAGCCGAGCTGCGTCCCTTTCCTGGCCGAAGGGGCCAGCCTCGTGCTCCAGAGCGGCCGGCCGCGGGTGAACATGGCTTTCGCTTCTTCCCGGCGTTCTACCTTCACATCTGGGACCTGTTCCAGCGCACCCCGGTCTATCAGCTCACGCAGACGGCCGACGGCACGGTCTGCTGGAGCCCAACCCCTCGCACTGTCTATGACAACGTTCGGCGGGTGATCACCAAGGGCATCACGGTGGACGGCAAGCCGTCCCTCGTCTTTCCAAGCGAACTCCCACGCAGCCCCGCTGAGTTTCTCGGAATCCTCAGCCAACTCGGAACATTGGGCTTCACTCCCAGCGACGTCACGACCTACATGAGCAGGCTGCTCCGCTACCTCGTCACCAGTCCTCTGCGTCGCGCGGAAGAACTGCAGAACGTGTCCGCCTACGACTTCTTGGTCGGTCACGACAGCGCAACCGGGACGAACCAGTTCTCCTACTCGAAGCGTTGCGACGCGCTGTTGCGCCAAATGCCAAGGGTGCTAGTGGCTCTCGACTCGCAATGGGGAGACGCACGCACCAACATGTCCACGTATCTTCAGCTCTACCTCAACATGGATCGCCGCGACAACAAGGCCGACGGGGTGCTCAATGGGCCTACCACCGAAGCGTGGTTCGACAACTGGTACCGCCACCTCCTCGTACTCGGTGTCCGCTTCGTCCGCGGTGCGGCGCGCTGCCTCGATCCGCCCGCCTTCGACCCGAGTCAGCCGCCCCACCTGAGACCCCGAGTACAGGTCACGCTCGCCGACGGTACGCAAGTTACGCCGGACTACACGGTCGTCGCGGTGGATGCGCCTGGGGCCGAATACATCACGTCGGCGTTGCTGGCGGCCGGGACCGGCGGCACGGTGGCGAAGCTGGACGGTTTCACCACGTCCGCGCCCCCACCCGACGGCCCTCTCCAACCCGGGACGACGCGCCCTTCCACGCGGCGGGATCCCTACGCGATGGATCAGCTTGGCCGGGTGCCATGGGATCGGTTCCAAACGCTTTGCGGCATCCAGTTCTACTTCGACACGGAATTCCAGCTGCTCCGCGGACACATGCTGTTGACCGGCACGGCGTGGTCGCTATCGTCGATCAACCAGACTGGAATGTGGGAGCGGCGACCGTCGCTCGACCGCGACGGCCATATCTCGGTGCTCTCAGTCGATATCGCTGATTTCAATACCCCTTCCACTTACCTGGTCGACGAGTCCGGCCGGGGCAAGGCGGCCCGCGACTGCACTGCCGACGAAATCGCCGCGGAAGTGTGGCGCCAGCTCGTCGCTGCACTCACCAGCCAGAAAGGCATCGTGGCGGAGAACGTTCTGCCGTGGCCGGTGTGGTACGCGCTCGACCGAGGCATAACGATGGAGGCCGGCCCGGGTCAGGGCAAAGGCCGGGTGGCCCGGAACGAAACCCCGTACCTCGTTCCCATAGTCGGGGACTGGACCAATCGTCCCGGCAGCGAACCGTGGAATCCGCACGGATCGTCCTGGAGTTACCTACCGCCCGAGGACTGGTGGCTCGAAGATCTCGAGCAGCGCAATGTCTGGCAGGCCCGCCATGGCGGCTATCAGGTGCACAACAATTCGGTGGTTTTCGCGGGCACGTGGAACAAGACGTTCACCAGGGTGACGTCGATGGAGTCTGCGTGCGAGTCGGGACGCCACGCCGTCAATGCCATTCTGGACCACTATGTTTGGGTGGCATCGGGCGGTCGCGACCTTCGGGACAACACGACACTCGGCTGGGAGTTTCCCTACGGCTTTCTCGATCAGGGTCTGTCGAGTCCGGTTCGGTTCCCTACCCCAGCCGGTGATTATTGCTACGTCTTCGACATCGAGAACCGCGAGCCTGCCGATACCCGCGCCCTACGCAACCTGGACAGCAAGTACTGCCTTGAGTCGCTGCCACATCCATTGGACACACTGGCCGCACCTGCGGTCGGCGCCCCCATGTTCCCCATCCCCCCACTCTCTGGAGGTAATTGAATGTCCGCGCCCCTGCCTGATTACAACAATCAGATGCTTGCGTACCTCCAGATCTGGCGAGACATTCTGGAGAAGGCGGCGACCGCCACTACGGCACTCGCCGCCAACATGGCGTTCACGCCACCGGGCATGCCGTTCACGCCACCGGGAATGCCGTTCGCCGCTCCGGGCATGCCGGGTATGGCGGGCATGGTGCCGATGATTCCGGGCATCCCGCCGATGCCGCCTGCCCCTTCGTTGGCGGCACCCGCACCCGGCGACTATGCCCAGCAACTGTTCAGCTATCTGCAGGCCTGGAGGCAGTACCTCGAACAATTTGCTGGCGTGAGCCCCGGATCGCCTCAGCCATCGACCGCACAGGCCGGCAACGGCGCAGGGGTCTACACCACCAACGACAGCGCAGGTGAAAGCAATCCGGCCTACCCGCGCCCGATTCCCATCCCGCCCTCCGCCGACGACGTAGGCCGAACCGGGGCCATCGCGCGCGGGGCCAGCGCGCAGACGTCCACGAGCGAGTCGGAGGTGCCCACCGCGCCCCGCAACCCCGAGGGATCCGCCACCGTCGCCCTTACC
>Ga0193717_1002477_pt1 | contig 10674 bp, 9 predicted proteins | sample U2c2metaG_FD_145900 | JGI IMG/M metagenome (GOLD analysis project Ga0193717, IMG submission 145900) | Soil microbial communities from a riparian zone of the East river system, Colorado, United States - U2c2 | ecosystem: Environmental > Terrestrial > Soil > Riparian zone | place: USA: East River...
ATTGAACGTCTTAATGCCGCCGACTGTGTCCGTTTGTCGTCAATCATCTCTTAATCCTACTGCTGCTCCGCAAACGTGTGCGGAAGCGACGAACCTTTGCCAGATTTCCGCAATCCTGCATGTGGCACCATTGGCGGCTCCTATTTCGGCTAATATCTTCAAACATCCAGCCGCATTCTTCACCACCACACTCGCGTAGGCGCGACAAGTCTGCTGTACTCAGGAACTCAGTTGCTGAATGCACTATCGACCAGAGCATCCGATCGAGCGCAGCCTCCCTGCCAATCCACTCCCACGTAAACCCTTTCTCCGTACTAATCAGCCTCTCATGATTTCGTGCTTTCAGTAATTCGTCATTAACTTTCTCAAGGTCAACGCTCTGCGGCGTGCGTCCTGTCACCATTGCCTTGAAGATGCGGTAGAGTGCTTCCCGCAACGCGATAGCACGTTGAAACACAGCCTGGGCTTCCGTCGTGCCTCGCTTGCTGTCCTGAATCAAGCGTCCAGCCTCTGTCGGCGTGATAATGCCCGAATGCCGGCTCCACTCTACGAGATCCGAATAGTCTTCAAGCTTATCGCCCAACACCAGAGTATCGACTGACTGCGATTTCTTTCGCGGCGAATCGCTCTTGCGTCCGTCGACAGTGTTCACAAAGTCCAGACACAGTCGGCCTCCGACCAACTTCATCACCGCAGCGGATGAAGGTAATACTTTCATAATCTCAACAGTTCTTACCCGTAACCAGTGAACCCCCGACATTGACAATTCACCACGATACTTCTAGGATGTAACTCCCATTAGCCATAATAGCCGGTTACGAGATGATCGTCAATTGTGATCTGATAAAGGTGCCAAATGCTTTCGAACCATAAGACAAATCCTCACTACCTGACCGGCGAGAACCGCGTTCTGATCTTCCTTGCCTTCTCTTGCATTTATTTTATTTGGGGCTCCACTTATTTGGCGATCCGGTTTGCAGTGGAAACCATTCCGCCCCTCTTCGTAGCCGGCTTCCGCCATCTGATTGCCGGTGGATTGCTCTTTGGATGGCGAGGATTCCGTCCAATCAGACAACAATGGCTCGCGAGCATTGTGCTCGCCGTATTATTTTTCCTGATCGGTCATGGCACACTACATTGGGCTCAGCAAACTCTTCCTTCCGGTTTGGCTGCGCTCTTAATAGCAATCGAACCAATCTTCGTCGCCATCCTTTTGACGGCCACTCGACGCGCCCGGTTTACTCGGTCGCTTCTAATCGGTCTGTTGCTGGGATTGTTCGGCGTCGCCCTGATTATTGGCGCCGACGTACGAAGTGGTACCTCCGAAATACTAAGTTCGTTCGCAGTTCTGATCGGCGCAGCGTCCTGGTCTATCGGGATGGTTTATTCACGCAGCGCAGCACTGCATCCTGACCCCCGCATGGCGGCGGCGATGTCGTTGTTGGCAGGCGCAGGGATGCTGTTACTTGCCGGGACGGTCACGGGAGAGGCAGCGACACTCCACGTGGCAGCAATTTCGTTGAAATCACTCATGGCCCTGGGATATTTGGCAGTAGCAGGGTCGTTGGTTGCGTACTCGGCTTATTTCTGGTTGTTGGACCGTTTTCCACCAACACTCGTTGCAACCCATACGTACGTTAACCCGGTTGTAGCATTGATTCTTGGCTGGGCATTAGCCGGAGAGGCACTAACAGTTGGATTTGTATTTGGCGGAGTGGTTGTTATCGCTGCGATCGCTTTGGTTGGTCGCGCGACGTCTCGGGAGGCCCAAGCCGAGAAAATCCGCGAGCAGCGTCGTCATGCTTCCACGCCGCACCGGACAGCCGCGTGAGCTTCGACGTCTCGTTTGCTGAAGGTTTCAGCGGAGCATTGTTATCAGTTCTGCAAGTCCGAAGTGAAGAGGCATCTGGCCCAACCTGACAACAAGACTTATCTGGAAGACTTTCCCGGTGAGTACTGCTACTTTGCTTCTGAGTGGAAATCCGATCCCGGTGAGCCCATTGTTCTCTTGTCGAAGTCGCATTGAACGTTGAGGCGCGTATCATCGGCGCCGCCATCCTATAAGCGCTTCCAGCTGACGGCGCAATAGCATGACTCTCAAGTAATTTTTGTTTGAACGCCATAGAACGACGTAATGGTTACTCATTGCGAAGTGAAACTAGAGGATCAACCTTCGTCGCTCTCCGGGCAGGAACGAAACTCGCTATGAGAACGACTCCCATTAAGAACATCGACAGTAAAATAAAGATCACGGGGTCGAACGTGCTGACGCCAAACAGTAGGCTCGACATCGAGCGCGTCAACACAAACGAGAGAAGCAGCCCGATGATCACCCCAAGGAGTGCGAGAACGATCGCGTGCGCGAGTATCAGTCTGAAGATACTCTGTCGCTGCGCCCCGAGTGCGATGCGAATGCCAATCTCGCGATTACGTTGCGTGACTGCATACGACATCAGACCGTAGATGCCTACTGCGGCCAGTACCAGAGCCACGCCGGCAAAGACGCTCAGCACGAAAAGGTTTAGTCGTTGTCGGGCGATCGACTTCCACACAATGTCATCCATCGGTTGCAAGTCGGCGATTGGTTGATTGCGGTCCAACACCGAAACCCGATTGCGGACCGCGCTTGCTAAAGAGCTTGGATCGGCGGAGGTCCTCATCGCAAAGAAGACCGACTGGGAACGCGCGTATTGTGTCAGCGGGAAGTAAGCAGTCGCGCGTTGGGGCTGGTCCAAGCCGACATGTTTCACTGATCTGACAACGCCGATCACTTCGAGCGGTGTCTCCGATCTGATCCATTTGATTCGTTTTCCGACGGCAGTCTGGGTGGGCCAGAAGCGCTTTGCCAGCGATTCGTCGATCACGGCGCGCCGTAGAGCGTCCGCCGTGTCTGAATCGGCAAAGATGCGGCCTTCAACCAAAGGGATACCCAATGCTTTGAAGTAACCCGGCGTCACGCCTCGCAGATCTACTGATTCGGGGGGCTGATCTCGCAAGGGCGAATCGTCAACTGGAGAAAAACCGCTGCTCAACAACGCGCCACTCAGGGGCAGCTGCGTCACACCGCCGACGGCCTGCACTCCCGGCAGCGTCTCCAACTGTTTCTCGATTCGTTGCAGAAAGCCCGCGCGGTCGGCAGGTTGCGGATAATGAGCAGGACTCAACTGCAAACGCATCGTCAACACGTTTGCCGGGACAAAACCGAGCTGCTCTTTTTGCAGGTGGAGGAAGCTCTTGATTAGCAGTCCGACGCCAATCAGCAGCACCAACAGTACGGCAATCTGGCCCACCACAAGCGCTCCGCTAAAACGATGGCGACTGCGTCCCATCGAAGATGACTTCGAGCTGTCGTTAAGCAATCTAGTAAGGTTGAGCCGGGTAGCGTGCCAGGCAGGTGTCAATCCAAAGGCGATGGCGGACAGGATCACCGCTAGCGCGGTAAACCCTAGTGTCCAGGCGTCGATTCGCGAATCCTGCGTCAGCGGCAGCTGCGCCGGACTGAGTTTGAGCAGGATTCGTAGTCCAATAAATGCCATCAACACGCCGAGAGCACCACCGACGGCCGCGAGCAGCAAACTCTCGGTAAGTAGTTGGCGAACAATCTTCAGCGGTCCAGCGCCGAGAGAGACGCGAATGCCGAACTCTTTCTCACGCGCCGCCGCGCGCGCCAGGAGCAGATTGGCAATGTTGACCCAGGCGATGAGCAGCACCAACACAGAGGCGCTGAACAGCATGATCAATGAAGGCTTTATCGCTTGAACGACATACTCGTGAAAGGGAACTATCCGCAACCGAAACTGACTGTCTTGCGGATACGCCTCCGGATACTGCTGTTGTAAATTGAGGGCAATGGCATTCATTTGAGATTCCGCCTGCTTCAGCGTAATGCCGGGTTTTGTGCGCGCGAGAACGTGCACGCTGCGCAGGTCGCGATTGGTAGTTCCTGCAGTCGGCGCCACACTTTCAAACGGCACGAACACGTCAATTCGTTCGGGGAATACACTGCTTGGCGGCGGGATTGTGAAGTTGGCTGGAAGCACGCCAATCACGAGAAAGGACTCGCCATCGAACGTCAGCGCCTGGTTGAGGATGCCCTCATCGCCACCGAATCGCCGTTGCCAAAAACCATGACTCAGAACGACTACCTTTCTGGCTCCCTGCTGATCTTCCTCCGGTAGAAACCCACGTCCTTTCGCCATGTTCACCCCGAGCAGGGAGAAGAGATTTCCTGACGCGCCGATGGCCTTAAGTTGTTCGGAATCAGCGGGGGAGGTGAGATTGAGGGTTAAGTCTGTCAGCGCCGCGAAATCTTTGAAAAGTGTTCCCTGCTGTCTGAAATCTTTCACTTCGGGCGGCGAGAGCCAAATATCTTTCGCGTTACGTGCCTCAAACCTAGCCCAAACGATCATTACTTCGTCCGGATTGGTGTAAGGCAACGGACGAAGCAGCACAGCGTTGACCATGCTGAAGATCATGCTGCTTGTGGCTATACCCAAGGCCATGGCGAGGATTACTGCCACCGTGAAGGATGGATTCTTGAAGAGAAGACGGATTCCATAGCGCAATTCTTGGGAACCTATGCTCATTATTACACCTCGTTCTCAGCGTCACTCAGGTTCATCGATTGTTTGACTGCGATGTTCAAATTCCTGCTACTGCGAAACGCGTAACGTCGATGGCTCCTTCGAATACCAACATATTTCTTCATAAGAGGAAAGGCGAATCGGATCCAAACGTCTACGCTTCAATCGAAAAACCGGTACTTCCAACCGCGATCCGATCAGACTGTGCGAGTGCACTATTAATTCAGTGATTACTACCAAACTTGTCGGTGATATTTGACATTCCCATTCTCTTTTTCTCCTTATTTAAAAAATTGCTTTTCACGGGCCGCCTGCGCTCCACTGAATGATGGGCCACGCGATTTCAGAAACCTCCTCGACCAATGAATTCAGGAAAACCGAAACTTCGGTACAAGTTGAAAGATTTGCGCTTTGCCCGGCCCACAAAGGCATCAGATCGGCTCGGCCAGCCGCCTCGGCCGCAATTGAAAGATTTCTGACAAGCATCCGCTGCAGCGGATACGGCAAAATCTCGGCTCGCTCTTGTTTTAACTCGCTCATCAAGCGATTCTGAATTCCCCGCGCTAGCCTTCCCGTGAAGGCCTTTGTCAGCCCGGTGAATTCAGCCTTGCGCTGCATCAAGGTCTCGCGATGAATCATGCTTGCGCCCGATTCTTCACAGGTGAGAAATGCTGTTCCCATCTGCACGGCCTCGGCACCCAGTACGAAGGCAGCAATCACGCCTCGCGCATCTGCGATACCGCCCGCAGCTATCACCGGCACGTCAACCGCGTCGACACTCCGCGGAATAAGCGAGAACGTTCCCGTCACAGAATCCTCGGCGGCACGAAGGAAAGAACCACGATGTCCACCTGCTTCGAAGCCGGACGCCACGATGGCATCAACGCCAGCCTCCTGAAGCGCGACCGCCTCATCCGGCGTGGTCGCGGTTCCAATCGTCACGATGCCTTTCGCTCTACACTCGTCAAGGATTTCTTTTGGCGGAATTCCGAATATGAAGCTGAAGACGGGTACTTTTTCCTCCAGCAGAATGCGAACCTGATCTTCGAATCGGATGGGCGAGTATGGTTTGTACTGTGGACGAGGCGACCCTAATTGTGCGAAGTAGCTCGCCAGCGGCGCGACGCTTCGGTTGAAAGCGGCTTCGTCCGAAGTTCGAGCGCCATCATCTTCCATCGACACCCATAGGTTCACTGCGAAGGGCTTCGATGTCAGTGAACGAATCTGAGCTATAACGTTCCTAATTTCTTCCGGTGACAGACTAAGCGCGCCGAAAGATCCCAAGCCGCCAAAGTTGGATACTGCCGCCGTCAATCTTTGCGACGACAATCCACCGAGCGGCCCTTGAATGATCGGATAGTCGATGCCGAGTTTTTCAGTCAGTCGATTTCGATTCCAAGTCATCCTTGCACCTCATCGTCGGTCAGTGTCCGGCCATTGTGACATCATTCAAATGCAGCTGCGCCAGCTGACACCGATTGCATTCCTCCTTGCGATTGTTTCGGCACGTTGTGCGGCGGCCCGAGGTACGGGAACTCGTCCAGCAGGTCACCGTGCGGCCCAACCTTATCTGTCACGTTTCGGTTCGCGTATATAGAGAAAAAAAGATCGACAACGTCATCGGTCAGCGTCCGGCCATTGTGCGGAAAGATCGCTGGCTCGCACGGATGATAGGAAAGAATATCCGGCAACAACTTTCTTGCGACGGCCTTTGCGTCCTCCGGAGTATAGCCGCCTGTGTGTTCCAACTCGTGCGCGAACACGCCGATGAAACGATCATCATTCGCCGGCTCCCCGCCGAGGTAGGCCTCCCTCTCCTCTCCGACGAGGAAAACCGCTTGCAATGGTCTGGCACCCCGGTCTGCCTGGATCCAGCCTTCCGCAGTTTTGTCCACCGTGCGAGCCCAGATCCCCACTTCATTACTTCGCAGTTCCGAGTTGGGAACTTCAAGCACGATGCTGCAAACATCTTTGTTTTTGAAGAAGTCGTCGCCCGTGAACTGCATTTGATTGAAATTACCCATCACGTCGAGGAAGAAAGGATCGCTGCGCCAGCCGAAGAAAAAACGGAAGTCGCCGACTTCCGTCACCAGGGCTTCTTGCCCGACTGAGACCATTGCTCCCTGAACCATAACTTCGCCGTCGTCGCCGAAGCCAGCGGCTCGGGCGCCCTGAATACGGCGCACTGTCGCAGTCTGCTTCCCAGGTTCGGAAGATGCGAACTGGACGCTGTAACAAATATCCGCAATGGCATCACCGTTGGTGTCGATCTTGATTTCGTACAGCGCTCCTGGCGCGAACGGCTCCTTGGTCGTCGGCTCTGGCGAGTCCAACCTGAAAGACGGGTGCACATTTAAGATCAGTATTGACTTACCCGGGTCGCCTGGCTTGGGGAACGCATAGAGATCGGTCATGTCGAGCCGGGCATCGCCGCGAGGAAATCCGAAGTTGGGACCTGAGGCATGGTGTGACATTGATATTCTCTCTTCTTCCGATGCTTAACGGCCGAGTTGACCGACGTGATAGCCCAAGCGGTTCTCCACATCACCGATCTTGTGAAATCCCTGGTCCATCAACTTCTTGATCCTCTCTTGTGCGGCCGGCCGCATGATCGAGGCAAGACACACATCCCACTCCGGTGCGATTTCGAAGTCAGGAGGCAAGCTGGCCACGTCGACGAATCGCTTGGTCTCGCTGATCGCACGTTTGTCGAACGATGCGATGCGGATTGCGATGGACTCGACAAACGCATCAAGGTCAGCATCGGGGAATGACCGGTTGACGTATCCGTATCGTTCGGCCAGATCGCCAGGGATATCGTCGGCCCCCAGAAGCACTTCGAGTGCGCGACCTCTTCCCATCAAACGGGGTAGCCGGGCCATTGGGCCACCGCCTGGTACCACTGCAGCTCCGACTTCAAAGTGTGACAAGATCGCTTTTTCACGGCTGGCGAAACGCATGTCGCAGGCCAGGGCCAACTCGCTTCCCACGCCCGTCGCGCGTCCACGAATTGACGCGATCGATACCACCGGAGCACGACTAAGCCGCACCAGCATGTCGGGCAGAGGTTGCAGCCCTGTCGGCCCCGGTGGTAAACGAGTTGTATTCTCCACTGGCGCCACGAAGTCGTAATGAGTCAGAAAGAATCCTTCGACGGCGCTGTCAAAGACAACTACTTTGACGTCCTTGTCCGTTTCGATCGCCGTGATGACCTCATCGAGTTGCGGAATGGTGTCCGGACCGAAAATATTGAGCGGCGGATGGTCAATGGTTACTCGCCAATAGTTTGGAGAGCGCCGCGTAAGACGTATTTGCTTCCTCATCTGAGTTTCGGTTTGCATATTTTGTCTCCTATGAATTTTCAGCCGTTTGTTCAAAAGCACTCACTGCCACTGCCAAGGCGAGCGGGCATTCGTCGCCCACACGTTTACCTCGCCACCTCGAAAATGATTTCCAACTCGACCGGGGCGCCGAGTGGAAGGCTGGCGACGCCGTAAACTAAGCGGCTCGGGTTCTTCTCTTTTCCGAAGATGTCTTGCAGCAACTCCGACGCGCCGTCAGCAACTTTCGGCTGATCGCGAACATCTCCCGAGGTCGCCACCGACACGCCGAGCCGGACGATCCGCGTGACTTTGTCGAGAGATCCCAAGTGTTCGCGCGCAACCGCAAGGCCGTTCAGCGCAGCGAGATAAGCCGCCTGCCGCCCCGCTTCCACATCAAGCTCTGCGCCGACGCGCCCAATGAACTTCGCCGCGCGGCCTTCCGTGGGCAGCATGCCAGTCAAAAAGAGCAGATTGCCCGTCTGCACCGCTTCCACATACGTGCCGAACGGCTGAGGTGGCGCCGGGAGCTTGATGCCCAGATCTTTCAGCCGCTGCTCGGCACCGACCGGGCGAGAGTCTTCACCGCTTACCGATCGCATTCTCGAATTTGTATCCATCTTCTTTCCCTCATTCGACTCACGTCGAGCCGCTTGCGAAACGGCAACGAAGCATTCCGGTCACCATTTGCCAGCGTGCGCGCCGCCATCCACGTGCAGTATTTCACCGGAGGTGAACGTGGCATCGGTCAGAAACAAAGCTGCGTCGACGACTTCTTTGACCTCCCCGATCCTGCCGACCGGGTGCAACCCTTTGAGAAAGTCATGAGTTTCCGGTTTATGCATAGGAGTATTGATCACACCGAGCGCTATGGTGTTTACACGAATGCCTTCTTTCGCGTATTCAATGGCGAGGGCGCGTGTCACCGCATTCAAGGCGCCCTTCATCATAATTTGAACGGCCGCCCCTACACCTGCGATCGGTTGGTCAACCAGGGTAGTCGACACGTTGACGATGCTGCCCGATTTCTGCCGTAACATTTGCTTTACGGCGAGCTGTGACACGTAGAGAAAGCCCGCAAGCGTCGTGGAGACTAAAGTGTTGAAGTCTTCGGTCGTGTATTCGGTGAAGGGCTTCGGAATAAAAACACCCGCATTGTTTATCAGCACATCGATCCGGCCAAATCGCGATACGGCAGTATCAACAATCGTTGCGGCCGTGCTTGGGTGGCCGATGTCTCCATCAACCAGTGCAACATTCGCGGCCGCTGCGAATGGATTTGCTTTGGTAATGTTTCGCGAGTTTGCGACTACGCTGTAACCTCGCTTCAAGAACGCTTCGACGAGTCCCGCTCCGATCCCTTGCGAGGCACCAGTAACAATTGCTGTTTTCGCTGTATTTGCCATTTGTAAGCTCCCTTTAACATCCAGCTTGCACTGACCGTAGAAGCCTCGCACTCAGCCTTTTAAGGGTGTGTTTGCAAGGATCTCCACTTTTTCCACCTGCGGGGGAACCGCAAATAATTCGCTGGCCCGCGCCGTCAACGCCTTCGCAATCTCGCCAGTCAGGTGCGCATTGCGGCCCGCTTCATTTGCAAAGGTGTCGAAGATGCCGAACTTCCCCGGCTCGAACTTGATCGCATACCATTTCAAGGTCGCTTTTTCATTCAGCGCGAGTGGCTGAGCTGACTTTAGAAATGCCTCGGCATCAGCTTCCTTGCCTGGGCGTGCTTCGAGCGTGACTAACAATCCAATTGCTTCCATTGAGTTATCCTCCTGAGTTGAATTAGTTCCGGCCGATTGAACGACCTCTGCTCACAACTGTGAGTAAACTGCAGATCGGAAACGGACTTGTGCGGATTTCTGCTGGGATGGTCGGAATCTTGCTAAATTCATGCTTCCCCAAGAGAGAACTCCAACGACTTACACCTGAGTCTGGGGTTTGTCTTGAGGGAACGAGCGTTCGATTGAGCTACGGCGTGGCCAAGTCAGAGTTGTTGACGGAGGACACAGTGATGAGGCGAGTGCAAGGGGCGATGAGTTTACAAATTCCGGACACGGCTGGACGTTAACAAGGAAGTGAACGGCAACCCGTGAGAGTGAAGTTCTGGCTGCGAATCACAAATCACCAGGCGTGGCCTATCCTCGGAGCAGGTTTCCGACGCGCAAGTCGCTTCGGAGCCGACAAGATCCTGGCGATACTCTGTCGGGCTAACTCCCCAGACGTCACGAAAGACCTGTGCAAAGTGCTGCTGGGTCTTGAAGCCACAGGCCACGGCCACGTCCAATACTCGCGCATCGGGAGCGCGCAGCATCGCTTTAGCACGCTCAAGCCTTTGGCGCAGAACAAATTGATGCGGGGTCTCGCCCGTTGACTTGCGAAACATCCGCGCGAAATGAGCTGTGCTCAATCCTACCGATTGCGCCATCTCGTCGAGACTCAAGTCGTCTTCTATCTTCGCATGGACCAACTCTTTAATCCTTCGCAAGCGCGCTGAGCCTAGTCCGCCTCGGTATATCTGCACAGGACGGTGCCTTACTGCATGACCATTGACCAGCGCTACGGCCATCGCCTGTTCGACAGAATCCAGAAACAGCCGCCCGCTCGGAAAGCCAGCAACCATCTCCGCATCAACGGCCGCAACCATCGCACTCAGGCGCGGGTCCGCAAACTTGCGTGAAGGGCGCAGTTCTACCTCGCCGTAAGCTCCGTCAGAGCTGGCCATCAATGCCGCATCGGAAATACTGAGCTGCAGATGCGTTACGTTCATG
>Ga0193717_1002478_pt1 | contig 10670 bp, 5 predicted proteins | sample U2c2metaG_FD_145900 | JGI IMG/M metagenome (GOLD analysis project Ga0193717, IMG submission 145900) | Soil microbial communities from a riparian zone of the East river system, Colorado, United States - U2c2 | ecosystem: Environmental > Terrestrial > Soil > Riparian zone | place: USA: East River...
AAGCGGGTGTACGCACCCGGGCTGCCCGGCGCGTAGACGCCGTCGGTCAGCGCGCTCTTGCCGGTCTCCCAACCGGTTTCGAACATCCGCTTGCCGTCCTTGCCCACGGCCAGGCTCGTGCCGCCGACAGCGGTGATCCACGGGGCCGACGCCGAGAAGTCCGGCGACGGCGTGCCGAGGCGGGCGACCTCGTCGCCGTTGTCACCGGACGAGAAGTACACGCCGATACCGGAAAGCACGGCCTGGAGGGAAATCTGGTTGAACGCCTGCACCTCGTCGGCGGGGATGTCCTCGCCGGTGTCGCCGTAGGAGTTCGAGATGATGTCGGCCTTGTGGCCGGCGACGACGTAGTTCAGCGCGGCGTCGAGCGAGAGGTCCTGGCAGTCGGAGCCGCCGACGTAGAGGATGTCCGCGCCCGGCGCGAGGCCGTGTGCCGCCTCGACGTCGAGAGTTTCCTCGCCGTACCAGCCCGCGGCGTCACAGCCGTCGGGGCCTTCGAGATCGGGGTTGGCGGGGAAGATCTTCTGCGAGAACTGCGACGCCTTCAGCGGGTGGGCCGAGTCGTTGCGGCGCGCGTACTCCGAGGCGTCGGCGTAGATCGTCGGCGACGCGAACGCGTCGATGATGGCGATCGTGGTGCCCTTGCCGTCGGCGCCGAGCTTGGCGGCCTGGTCGAGGCCGTAAGCCGAGCGCAGCTGGGCGGGCGTGTAGCCACAGGGCGCGTACGGCAGGTTCTTACCGGCGTACGCGGGGTCGGTGGTGTCGGTCTTCTCACCGTAGTAAGCGCTGCACGGCCCGGCGTTGCGGAAACCCGGTCCTGGCGCGACATCCTGCGGCGTGCTGGCCTTTGTCGCCGCTGCGTCCTGCCCGTCGGTGTGATCCGGCTTGAACAGCGAAGTCGCCTGGTCGACGCCGATCACGCCGAGGACGTCCTTCGCGAGCCCCGCGGGCACCGACAGGTTCTTGTCCGACGCGCGCAGCTGGCGGCCCTTGACGTTGTACTTGCCGAGCTTGACGTCGAACGCCTTCTGCACCTGGTCGGCGGTACCGGTCGCCTCGACGTACGCGCGGTTCGACGGCACGTCGCCCACGGCGAAACCACTGCCGGAAAGCCAGGTGCGCACGGAGTTCACCGTGGAATCGGTGGCGGCGAACCGGTCGCGGACCTGGTCGGTGCCGAGATACTTGCGGAACGACGCACTGTCCGGATCGGACACCGCACGCGCGGCCGCTTCGGCTCCGGCTTGATCGCGCAGATTCAGATAAACGCGGAAAGTCATCTTCGCGGCGGGCGCGGTGTCCGCGACCTTCGCCTGCGGAGTCGCCCAAAGGGGATGCGATTCCGGAATAGCCGAATTGTCTTGTGCGCTGGCGATCGCCGGCGCGGTCACGGCCAGCCCTCCCACCACCACGAGCGACAGGAACATGGTCAGGCTTCTTCGCACAGGTACTCCCTCTCGACGCCGACCCGGGAAATCGGGTGAACCACGCCAGACCTTAGATCCGGAATCGCGCGACGGGGAAGAAGAATGGGCGAGAAACGAAACCGTTATGCGGCAAGGAGTTATTTCCACTTCAGTGTCCACTTGCGATACTCGACCGGAAATCCGTTTTGTCGGCTACCGCTCGCGCGGAATGCATAGCTACGCGAACTAAGTCCGATTCCCGCTCAGCCCCACGCCCCCACTCCGCACCCTACTTTCGGCGGGACCCACGCGAACCCGACCTTCCGGACCCTCCCCCGGGGAAAGTGTCGACATATTCCCTCGGGTGCGGCCCGGAGATGCGCGTCAGGTGGAGGCGGCGAGGCGGCGGTCCACGGCGGCGGGGGCGAACACCGTCTCCACGACCATCGACGACGCCCCGCTCACCGCCGCCCAGTCACCGCGCTTGCCGATCTCGATCCGCAGCCGCTGCGTCGCCCGCGGCAGCGCCCGCTGATAGAGCACCTCCCGCACTCCCGTCACGAAATGCGGCTCAGCCAGGTCCCCCGCGATGACCCGCTCCCGCACGCCGGACCCCGACGTCGTCGGCAGGCCCAGTTCGGTCAGCCGCGTGGCGAGCGCTCCCCCACTGGCCACCGCCGCCAAGCAGCCCATCGCGCCGCACATGCACCGCGCGTCGGCGTGGCCAGGGAGGCGGATGTGCCCGATATCGCCCGCGCCGCCGTCGATCCCGCGGTACACCTGGCCGCCGATCACGATCCCGGCGCCGATCCCGGTGGACACCTTGACCAGTGCGAACGCCGAGCAGTCCGGATGGTGCAGCCGTTGCATGCCGAGCGCCATGAGGTTCGCGTCGTTGTCTACGAGCACGGGCGCGTCGAAGCGCGCGCCCAGGAACGCGGGGATGTCGAAGCCGTCCCAGCCCGGCATGATCGGCGGCTGCGTCGGCCGTCCGGTGGTGAATTCGACCGGGCCTGGCACGGAAAGCCCGATCCCGCAGACCTCGGCTGTGCTCCGGCCGCAGTGCGCGAGCAGTGCGCGGAACCAGTGCGAAATGCGGTCCAGCACGGGCGCCGGACCGTCGGCGACCCGCAGCGAGCCGCCGCGCCTGGCCAGCCGTTTGCCGGAGAGGTCGGTGACCGCGAGCTCCGCGTGCATGGTGTCGATGCTGGCGGCGAGGACGACGGCGTGCTGGTCATTGAATCGGAGCTGTTTCGCGGGCCGTCCCCCGGTAGAATGCTCTTGCCCCGACTCCGCGAGCCAGCCCGCGGCTTGCAGGGCGTCGAGTCTGCCGGTCAAGGTCGACCGCGAAAGTCCACTGAGGTTCTGGAGCGCTTTCCGCGTAGTGGCCTGGCCAGTGCGTACGAGGTGCAGCAGTTCCCCCGCCGTCGTCGGCACCGCACTCTTCTCGACCATCGCCCATGCCCTCACTGTGGTGGACCTCATCAGGACCGTTACTTTTGTCCATTGACAAGACATAAGTAGGAGATATGTTGGACACATCACCGAAACATTGCGTTCCGACCTGGGGGATCTAGTGCCGAGTGTCTCTCAAGTGCAGAGTGTCGCTCATCTGAACGACCACCGTCGCGCCGGAGTCACCGATCCCACCGGTACCGAGCAGTGGCTGCGCAACGCCGCCGCGGGGGTGCTCGCCGGCAACTGGCTCGGTTCGTCGACAGTGCCATCCCGCGGCCTGTATCCGCACCAGTGGAGCTGGGATTCGGCGTTCATCGCGCTCGGCCTGCGCCATCTTTCACCCGAACGGGCAAGGTTGGAGCTGCGCACGCTGTTCGAGGCCCAGTGGACCGACGGCCGCGTCCCGCACATCGTCTTCAACCCGGCGACGCCGGCCGAGGCGTACTTCCCCGGTCCCGCCTTCTGGCAGGCCGGGCAAACCTCCGGGATCGTCCAGCCGCCGGTGCACGCGCTCGCCGTCTGGGAGGTCCACCGAGCCAATCCCGACACGGAGTTCCTGAAGGCGATGTACCCGAAGCTCGCCGCGTGGCACGAGTACCTGCGCTCTCGGCGCGATTTCGGCGGCCGCGGCCTGGTGTCGATCGTCCATCCGTGGGAATCGGGCATGGACAACAGCCCGGCCTGGGACGGGCCGCTCTCGCGGGTCCGGCCGATCGACCCGGCCGAGTTCGTGCGCCGCGACCTCGAGCACGGCGACGCCGCCGACCGCCCGACCGACGACGACTACGGCCGCTACGTCCGCCTGGCCGCGGGCTACCGGGACCTCGGCTACGACGACTCACGCTGGACGTCGTTCGCCGACGCCTTCGCCGTCGAAGACCCCGGTTTCAACGCCCTGTTCGCCTCGGCCGAGCACGTCATGGCCGAGATCGCCACCGAACTCGGCCTGCCCGGCAAAGCCGCCGGGCACCGCGCGTACGCGGCGCGGATCACCCACGCCCTGGTCAACACATTGTGGGACGGCGAGTTCTTCTTCCCGCGTGACGCGTTGCTCGATGAGCTCGTCCCGCAGTTCACCTGCACGGGCCTGCTCCCGCTGCTACTGGCCGACCTGCCTGTCGCCGAGAAGCTGTTGCGCACCGCGACAGGCCCACGGTTCGGCCTCGGCGTCGCGCTCGGCGTGCCGAGCTACGACCTGACGGCGGCCGACTTCGACGCCGCGAAGTACTGGCGCGGCCCGTCGTGGTTCAACGTCGGCTGGCTGGTGCACCGCGGCCTGCTGGCCCACGGCGAACAAGCGCACGCCCGGCGTCTGCGCTCCGACCTGCTCGACTCCGCTTGGCGCAACGACTTCGCCGAGTACACCGATCCGCTCGCCGGTGCCGGACACGGCGCCCGGGCCTTCAGCTGGACCGCCGCACTGACCGTCGACCTACTGTCCTCGACGACGTAGGAGGCGGCCGAAGAGGGAGCAAGGGACCTTTACTACCGCGATCCGGCAGTAAAGGTCCCTCGCTCCCACTCTTTGCGATGTCTTGCGCGCGAGAGGTCGCCACCTGTCGACAGATGGCGACATGGGCCGGGCAACGGAAGGATCCCGCATCACCCCCAGTAAGACCTGGGACGCGGGATCCTCCCGTACGAATTGTCAAAATAACCTTCGCCGCGGACCCCTGCAGCATTAGCCCAATTCCACCGGTCCGCACGGTTCTTGATCTTTTCGTTACCTTCGCTCGTCGCGAAATATCCCCCGGATGGGCCATTGACCAGCACATTCGTTCGTAAACCAGCCTTCCGAACGAACTCTGGCGCCCTCCGGCAAATCCCGAAAACGTCACCATCCGGCCCTGCGTTTCACACATTCACAAGTGTGAAAAACACCCTGACCGGTTAAACCTGCTGCAACCCCCGCCGACCCGCCTGGACGACGTAGCTCCGGTCCGTCTTGATGGTCACCTTCGCCGGGTCCCGCTCCCACACGCTCGACACCGTGACGAAGTCCGCCCGCATCTGCGCGGGCGTGGTCGTCACGCGGACGTAGCCGCGCATGCCCTGGCAGTACTTGACGTGCGGGTTGTTCGCGTACCAGGTCGCGCTCGGTGGCGTCGAACCGTTGCTGCTGCTGGTCACCGAGGTGGTGACCAGCTCGGAGCCGACGATCGGGGCGCTGTGGTCGTAGTAGTTCTGCCGCAGGTCCGCCGCCCAGTGCCGGTGCACGTCACCGGTGAGCACGATGGGGTTGGGGATGTTGCGATCGACCCAGCCCTTCGTGATCCGGTCACGCGAAGCGCTGTAACCGTCCCAAGAGTCGTTGCTGCTGTCGCAGGTGGCGCTCTTGCCGTCGGTGTCACGCTGCGCGAAGAAGACCTGCTGGCCGAGGAAGTCCCAAGTCGCGGGCTTGGTGTCGAACGCCTTGAGCAGCCACTGCTCCTGCGCGGTGCCGGTGAGCGTGCGGCTGGTGTTGCGGTAGCCCGCGCAGTCCTTGTCCGTGGCCTGCGCACTGCGGTACTGCCGCGTGTCCATCAGGTGGAAACGCGCCAGGTTGCCCCAGTTGAGCTGCCGGTAGATGTTGATCGACGAGCCGCTGGGCTTGGCCGTCGAGCGGATCGGCGTGTTCTCGTAGAACGCCTGGAACGCGTATCCCTTGCGGGCGGCGCTCGCCGGGGAAGTGGTGCTGTTCCAGTTGTTCATCACCTCGTGGTCGTCGAACACCACCGCCCACGGCGCGACTGCGTGCGCGGCTTGGAGGTCGACGTCGGTCTTGTGCTGTGCGTGCCGCGTCCGGTACAGCGCGAGCGTCGTGGTGTCCGCGGACGCGGCGAGCCCGCGCACCTTGAACTCCGCCGCCTGCCCGGACGGCTTCTCGTACATGTAGTCGCCGAGGAACAGGACCAGGTCCGGGTTGTCGGCCGCGATCGCGCGGTGGGCGTGGTACCAGCCCTCCTCCCAGTGCTGGCACGACGCCATCGCGTACTTCAACTGGTTGACCGCCGCACCGAGGGCCGGCGTGGTGCGCGTCCGCCCGACCGGGGAGATGTAGCCCGACGTCTTGAAGCGGTAGAAGTACACCCGCGCGGGTTCGAGCCCCTTCGGTTCGACGTGGACGGAGTAACCCAACGCGCGATTCGTCGTCGTGGTCCCGGATTGGACGACCGAGCCGAACGTCTCGTCGTCCGCCATCTCCCAGTCGACGGTGTACGAGGCGTCCGGCATACCACCGAAACCGTCGTTGTTCAGCGGCGCCGGCGCGAGCCGCGTCCACAGCACGACACTGTCCGGTAGCGGATCACCCGAGGCGACGCCGAGCTGGAACGGATCGCGGATGGCAGGCGCGGCAAGGAAAGTCTTCGTGCTCGCCCAGGACGGCAGTGCCGAGGAAAGCGCGACCGCGCCCCCGGCCGCGACCCCGCCGAGCAAAACGGCGCGACGATTAACCTGACCCATAACTATCTCCTTTTCCAAGAATGTGAATACTCAGATTTTGAATATTCAGGCGACGTAATCGGTCAGGCCGCCGCTGCAGTTGTCCAGGGTGGGCACAGTCGCCCCGCGATCGGAAACACAGACCTTGTAGAAGACCCAAGTGCCCTTGGGAGCGCCCGTGTTCGCGACGACGTTCGTCCCGGTGCCCTTCGAGTTCCACACCCAGATCGGGCCGACGCCGCTCTTCAGCCAGTACGCGACCCCCGCGGATTTGCCGTCCCCCGCGTTGTCGTAGACGGTGACCGAGCCACCCGCCGACTTGAAGACGCCTTCCGCCGCGCAGGCACCCGTGGAGCACTCGGCGCTGCCGGAGCCGACGCCGCAGTCGGGGGCGATCCGCTCGTCGGAGCCGGTCTGGACGTAGCCATCGGAGATGTAGCCGCCCAGCGCGGGCACGTAGTCCCAGAGCGTCGTCGTGCCGAGCGGACCGGCCACGGACGTGCCGATGGTCTGGCAGTCGATGCTGACGCTGGCGCCGTTGGCCACGGTCCGGACGGCCGTGGACGTCGTGCTCGGGGCACGGCGGACGTTGAGCGGGTCGCCGGCGGTCTGGACGGTGCCCGTCGCGGCCGCGGCCGCCGGGACGACGTCGAGCACCAGCAACGCGGACGCTGTCATGAGGACGGCGATGACCTTGGGGAGGAACCGCCGGGTACGTGATCCTGTCATGCCGACAGGGTCAACCGATCGTGTACACGATCCGTACAAGTGGGCGCGGAGGATCACGGCCGCTTCACTCATCGGCCACCAAATGGATCTAGCTATCGGCGGGAAACACCCATACGATCCGAAAACATGGGGCTCCTCCCTTACGGGCGGTATATGTGACATCGATTTCGTTCAGGGTTTTAGGACCATTAGAGGTCCAGGTGGGTGGCCGGGTTTTGCCCTTGGGCGGCCCGAAACCGCGTATGCTGCTGGCCGCGTTACTGCTCCAGCCGAACGTCGTGGTCTCGACGGAGTCGCTGATCGACGTCCTGTGGCCGACGAAGACACCGCGTTCCGCGGCCGCGAACATCCGCACGTACGTCCATTCCCTGCGCCGAAGACTCGCGGAATGCGACGCCGAACTGGCCGACCGGATCCAGAGCCGGGCGTCGGGCTACATCCTGACTTCTGAGCCCGAAGAGCTGGACAGGCTCGCGTTCGAAGGCCACGCTTCGGCGGCGCATCGGGCGCTGGCGAAGGGCGAGCCCGAGCTGGCCTTGGCGGAGCTCGACCTCGCCGATCAGCTGTGGCGCGGCGAAGTCCTCGAAGGACTGCCGCACGACCACGGCTGGGGATCGGCCATCGCCCGGCTCGACGAGCTGCGGCTTTCCGTTCAGGAACAACGTCTCAAGGTCCGGATCGAACTGGGCCGCTGCGGTGAGGCGATCGTCGAACTGCGCGGACTCGTCGAAGCCCATCCCCTGCGCGAAGAACTGTGGCAGCAGCTGATCATGGCGTTGCTGGCCAGCGGCCGGAAAGCCGAGGCACAGCAGGCGTACACCGAGATCGAGCGGATCCTGCGCGAGGAACTGGAAGCGCAACCAGGGCCGCGTCTGCGGGAACTGCGGGCGAAGATGTCGCCCACGCCGTCGGCCGCCAAGCCCGTGGCCAGGCCCGTCCCCGGTTTCCCGATCTGCCAGCTTCCCTTGGACCTCCCCGATTTCACCGGTCGCGAGGAACTCGTCGCCGATCTGGTCGAGCTGCTGCACCACCGGCGCCGCAGCGGCGCCCCGACGGTCGCCGTGCTCTCGGGCACGGCCGGCGTCGGCAAGTCCACCGTCGCGGTCCGGCTCGCGCACGCCGTCCGGGCCGAATATCCCGACGGGCAGCTGCATCTGAACCTCGCCGGGACGACGTCGTCACCCCGCACGCCGATGGCCGTGCTCGCCGAAATCCTGCGTTCGCTCGGTGTCCCAGATTCCGGAATGCCGCGTGAGGAAAAGGAACGTGCCGCGCTGCTGCGATCCCGCCTGTCCGGGCGGCGCCTGTGCATCGTGCTCGACGACGCCGGCAGCGCCGCGCAAGTCCGCCCGCTGCTGCCGGGGTCCGGAGCGTGCGCGGTGCTGATCACCAGCCGGATCCGCATGCCCGATCTGGCCGGCGCGCTGCCGGTCGACGTCGACCTGCTGCCCGAAGGCGAAGCGGCGAAACTGCTCTCGGGCATCGTCGGCGTGGAGAGAACCCGGGCAGAACCCGAGAGCGCGGCGGCGATCCTGCGCCACTGCGGGTATCTGCCGCTGGCGATCCGGGTCGTGGGCTCGAAACTCACCCATCGGCCGGGCTGGACACTGAAGATGCTGGCCGGGCGGCTGCGCGACGAACACCGGCGACTCGACGAACTCCGCGTCGGCGATCTCGAAGTCCGCGCCAGTGTTTCGCTGAGCTACGACCTCCTGCCCGAAGAAGTGGCCGGCGCGTTCCGCGGTCTCGGCGCGCTGGGCCCGGTCACGTTCCCGGGCTGGGTGGTCGCCGCGCTGCTGGGCCGCACGGACGCCGACGAAGTGCTCGACGTGCTGGTCGACGCCCATCTCGTCGAGCTGATCGGCTCGGACGTCACCGGCCAGCCGCGCTACCAGCTGCACGATCTCTTGCGCTGCTACGCCGTTGAGCAGCCCGAAAGCCCCGAAGTCCGCCAAGCCGCGCTGCGCCGGGTGATCGAGGGCTATCTCGCGCTCGCCGTCGAAGCCGCGGACCGGATGCCGATCGTGTTCTTCGGCATGTTCCGCACCGCCGGGCACGTCGAAACCCCGCTGCCGTCCGGTGCCGACGACCTGCTCGAAGATCCCCACACGTGGTTCGAGGCCGAACGCCTCACCGGTGTCGCCGCCATCGAACTCGCCGCCGAGAACGGTCTGGACGACCTCGCGTGGCGGCTGACAGCGGCCTTCACGCCGTACTTCGACCTGCGCGGGCACCAGGACAGCTGGCAGCACTCACACGCGATCGCGCTGTCCTCCGCGCGTCGCGCCGACGACCTGCGCGGGCAGGCGGTGATGTTGCGCAACATCGGACAGATGCATCTCTACCTGGATCTGTACGACGAAGCGCTGGTGTCGTTCGAGGAATCGCGCCGGCTCTTCGAGAAGATCGGCGACGACCAGGGCATGGCGATCGCACTGTCCGGGCTGAGCACGGGCCTGCGGATCCTGGGCGACTACGACCCGGCTTTCGACCGCTGCCACGAATCGCTGGCGCTGTTCGACAAGGTGGGCGACCGCAACGGCGAGGCCATCGCACGGCTCGGCGTCGGCGCGATCTGGCTACTGCTGGGCTCTTACTCCACGGCCGAGCGCTGGTTCTCCGACGCCTATGAGCTTTCCGCGGCGATCGGTGACCGTCATCGCGAGGCGCACGCGCTCAAGAGGCTCGCCCTGCTCCAGCAGCACCGGGGAAATCTCGGCGCCGCACGCGAGCAGCTGAACCGGACGATCGCCATTTTCGACGAGCTCGGCGACGATCACTGCATCGGGTACGCCAACCAGCATCTCGGCGAGCTGTGCTTCCACACCGGCGATTACGCGCACGCGCAGCTGCTGCTGGTGAACTCGCTGAGCGTGCACCGGCACAACGGCGACCGCCGGTCCGAGGCGGAGGTTTCCGAGCGGCTCAGCGAGCTCCACGAAGCGCTCGGCCAGCCGGAACGCGCACGGGTGTACGCCGAGCGGGCGCTGGTGCTGTGGCACGAACTCCGCGCCGAACCGCAGGAGATGGCACTGCTCGCGCGCATGGGGAAGACGACGGAGATCGAGCCGGTCGCGCAGCCTCAGCAGGGCAAACGCACCCGGAGGCATATCGCGTCGGCTTGATCCCGCAGTCGTTTTGTATCGATCGTGTACATCTCCTGAAGACACTTCGCCGGGTATCCACGACAAAGTGTTCTGGAAGGAGACCGGCATGGTCCGGACCACGGGGACCCGACGCTTGTTGGCTGCGATTCTGGCGGTGGGGGCCGTTTCGGCGTTGGCCTCCGCCCCGGCTCAGGCAGCGACGGGCGTCACCTGGCAAGCAGATCTGTCCACTGTAGACACTGACGACGTCAACGTGCGCTTCGACGGCACCGCGCTGACCGTCGATGACACGAACGTCCACCGGATGGCCGGCAGCGACGGCTATCTCACGATGTCCGAGCAGAAACTGAACCGCCCGGCCAACCGGATCACGGCCGAGGTCTCCGCCAAGGGCGCGGAAGCCGAGGTTTCCGTCCGCGGCAAGCTCAGCGCGAACGACTGGACCGAGTGGCAGCCGCTCGAAGCGGGCGCGACAACGTTACCCGGCAACGTTTCCTCCGTTCAGGTGCGCGTCGGCCTGGGCTCCGGCAGCTCGGTCAGCTCACTT
>Ga0193717_1002479_pt1 | contig 10666 bp, 14 predicted proteins | sample U2c2metaG_FD_145900 | JGI IMG/M metagenome (GOLD analysis project Ga0193717, IMG submission 145900) | Soil microbial communities from a riparian zone of the East river system, Colorado, United States - U2c2 | ecosystem: Environmental > Terrestrial > Soil > Riparian zone | place: USA: East River...
ACCACCACTACCTTGCGACAGCGCAACGGTCGAACCCGCGGCGAGCGCAACGGCTGCCACGGAAATCAGCAATGTACGTTTCATGAGTTCCTCTCCTGGGGATCTTGCGGCCCCGTCCTCGCAGGTCCAACGCGAGGCGCTGCGCAGTGTTCCGGCATCTTTCACGGCGTGCCAAACTGTGATGTTCCATGAATGCGCATTCACGGCGCGGGAACGCCGGGCCATAGTCGGCACGAGAATCAGGGGAGGGTGCGGGTGGCGAAACTCGCCTCGGCGATCGACACGCAATCAAAAGAGTTCCGCGCCAACGCCGCCGCGATGCGCGCGCTGACGGGGGAACTCGAACGCAAGCGCGCCGAAGCAGCCCTCGGCGGGCCGGCGCGTTCCCGCGATCGTCATGTGTCGCGCGGAAAATTCCTTCCAAGAGAAAGAGTGCTGCGGCTGATCGATTCAGGGACGCCGTTCCTTGAGCTCTCGCCGCTCGCCGCCAACGGCCTGTACGAGGACGCGATCCACGGCGCCGGCATCATCACGGGCATCGGCCGCATCGCGGGGCGCGAATGCGTCATCGTGTGCAACGACGCCACCATCAAGGGCGGCACCTATTATCCGATGACCGTGAAGAAGCACCTGCGCGCGCAGGAGATCGCGCGCGAGAACCGGCTGCCGTGCATCTATCTGGTCGATAGCGGTGGCGCGAACCTGCCGCAATGGCCGGAGGTGTTTCCCGATCGCGAGCACTTCGGCCGCATTTTCTACAATCAGGCGACGCTCTCGGCGCTCGGCATTCCGCAGATCGCCTGCGTGATGGGCTCATGCACGGCGGGCGGCGCCTATGTGCCGGCGATGTCGGACGAGGCGATCATCGTGCGCAAGCAGGGCACGATCTTTCTCGCTGGCCCGCCGCTGGTGAAGGCCGCGACCGGTGAGGTGGTGACGGCGGAAGACCTCGGCGGCGCCGACGTGCACGCGCGGCTCTCCGGCGTCGCGGATCACTACGCGGCCGACGACGGCCATGCGCTCGCCTTGGTGCGCCGCATCGTCGCAAATTCGAATTACGTCAAGCGGGTCGACATCGCCGTGAAGCCGCCGCGCGAGCCGCTGTTCGACGCCGCCGAACTCGACGGCATCGTGCCGAGCGGCACGCGCACGCAATACGACGTGCGCGAGATCATCGCGCGCCTCGTCGATGCTTCCGAATTCGACGAGTTCAAGCACCTTTACGGCGCCACGATCGTGACCGGCTTCGCGCACATCCACGGCATCCCGGTCGGCATCCTCGGCAACAACGGCATCCTCTATTCGGAGAGCGCGCTCAAGGCCACGCACTTCATCGAGCTGTGCTGCCAGCGGCGCATTCCGCTCCTGTTCCTGCAGAACATCACCGGCTTCATGGTGGGGCGCGACTACGAGGCAGGCGGCATCGCCAAGAACGGCGCCAAGATGGTGATGGCGGTCGCCTGCGCGCAGGTGCCGAAGATCACGCTGGTGGTCGGCGGCTCCTACGGCGCGGGCAATTACGGCATGTGCGGGCGCGCCTACTCGCCGCGCTTCCTGTTCACCTGGCCGAACGCGCGCGTCGCGCTGATGGGCTCGGACCAGGCGGCGAGCGTGCTCGCGACCGTGCGCCGCGACAACATCGAGGCGGGCGGCGGCAAATGGTCCGAGGTCGAGGAGGCGGAGTTCAAGCAGCCGATCAGGCAAGCGTTCGACGAACAGAGCGATCCGTATTACGCGACCGCGCGGCTGTGGGACGACGGCATCATCGCGCCGGGCGAGACAAGGCGGGTGCTGGCGCTGGCGTACAGTGCGGCGCTCAATGCGCCGGTGGAGGGGACGAAGTTTGGGGTGTTCAGGATGTAGTTTATCTCGGTACCCGTCATGTAACATGAGGGACGCCAGTCTATTGGGGATGAGATATGAAGGGATATGCTGATCTTATTCAAGCTGTCTCGTCGCTACTCTGGCCCGTGTTTGCGTTCGTTGCACTACTCGTCTTCCGGCGGCAGATCGGCGAAGTCATTGGCCAATTCAGGCAGTTGAAGAAGGGCAAGTTCTTTGGCACCGAAGTTGAGTTCGTGGACTCGTTTGATCAGGACGAAGGAACCAAAATAATCCATGAATTTCTTTTTCCCGGAGGTATTTATGACGATCAGCGCAGGAAGACGCTGAACGGGCTCTTGAGGGAGTTGGGAATTTCGCGGGACGTTAGACTCATTCTCGTCGGCGCTGAAGGCGCCAGCTTTCGAAAGCAGCTCATCGAGCATGCAAAGAAGAAGGGTCTCAGCTTGGTGAACCAATCACTTGATAGAAACAATGAGGCGTCCCATGCATGAAAGTACCGTAATCAAAAACGTCCCGCCTTCCGAGGTCGACAAACTGATGGCAACATTCAAAGAGGCGGGGGCGACGAAGATTGAGCAGATCAAGAACCCCGATGGATCATACACCCTCAAGGTGACGCTCCCAGACGAAGACTAACTGCGCGCAAGCAAGCGTAGCCCGGATGAGCGAAGGGCTTTTCTTTCTATTGTCGTCCCGCATGTCGCTGCGCTCATGCGGGCTACGAAGCCGAAATCACATCTCCGCATCCACCCGATACGCCTTGCGCCCGCTCTTGATCGCGCTCTCGAGCAATCCCAGCCGGTCCTGGCCCCAGAACACTTCGCCGTCGAGCACGTAGCAGGGCGAGCCGATTACGTTGGCATCCACGGCCTCCTGCGCACGCGCCGTAGCGCCGTATCGGCCGTGACGGGGGTCTCCTCGTGCGCCAGCCGCTCGATGCGCTCCAGCGCAAAGGAAACCCCTTGGGCAAACCGTGCAATGGTGAGCATGAGTTGCTCCTTGAAGTGGGTCCGGATTGTGCGTCGCAATATCCCTTGCGACCGCGCTGACGGGAACTTTCGAGCCATCAATCGAGTTAGCCGACCAAGTTCCCCAAGGAGGCGAAAATGCACACCAACATTCGCGAACATATGGAAGTCATGGGCGCCGACGGTGTTCATGTCGGCGAGGTTGATCGCGTCGAAGAGGGCGACCGCATCAAGCTGACCCGTACTGATCCGCTCGCCGAAGGCGCGCATCATTTCATCAGCAGCGACTGGATCGAGAACGTGGACGACAAGGTGCACCTGAACAAGGACAGCACCGAAGTTATGGCGCTCTGGAAGCGCAACTAGCCGTTCATCACCATCGAGGCGCGGGCGCCGGTACGTCGTGCCGGCGTTCGCGTTTGTGCGTGCGGGCGCATGAAATCGCGCGACGGTGAACAGGTCCATGAACGTCTTCCGGTGCTCTACATCTCCGCATCCACCTTGTACGCCTTCCGCCCGCTCCTCAGCGCGCTCTCCAGCAATCCCAGCCGGTCCTGGCCCCAGAACACTTCACCGTCGAGCACGTAGCAGGGCGAGCCGATCACGTTCGCCTGCACGGCTTCCTGCGCGCGCGCCGCATAGATCGCGCCGATGGCGTCGGACTTCGCCGCCTCCAGCATCGTCGCGCCGTCGTGACCGGCTTCGTTGAGCAGTGCGAGGAGCGTTGCGTCCTCTTTCAGGTCGCGGTCCTCGACCCAGATCGCCGTCATGGCGCGCCGCGTATACGCGCCCGGATCGGCGCCGCTTTGCGCGACCGCCGTGACGGTGCGGTCGGGCAGCGCGATCGGCAGCGGCCAGTGCTTGGGGTGAAGCTTGAGCGCAATGCCGCGCGCTTCGCGCCAGCGCTGCAGTTCGAGCAGCCGATAGCGCTGCCGCGCCGGATGGCGCTTGGGCAGCGGCAGGCCGCCGGTTTCCGGAAACACATCGCCGAGCGACACCGGCTTGAAGCGCACGGTCACGCCATGCTGCGTGGCGAGATCGAGGAACGCCTGATGGCCGAGAAACGCCCACGGCGAGGCGAGCGAGAACCAGTAGTCGATGGTGCGGGGCATGGTGTGCCTCAAACGGCGGGAGCCGCACTCTAGCGCGGCGGCCGGCTCGGTCGTGCGAAAAATAAGTTATCCCCGCGCTGGAATCCGGCCTTATCTTTATCGCGTCACTGCTCGCCGGACGTGCCGCTCTCATGAGGCGGCGGCTAAGCGAGCAGGCCGGGAAGCGGGGCCGGAGATCAGGCCAGCCGCACCCGGGGCAGGACGCGGAACATTCCGCGTTCGGCCGGTGGAGCGCCGGGAGGCGCAGCGGTTCGGTGGCGAGGCCTCGCAAGCCTTGAGATCACCGCCCGCGCGCGCCTCGGGATGGGACTCGCAATCCCATCCTTGCAAGGCGCGCTGGGGTGTCCGGCGTAACGCACCGGAACCCCGTAAGGGCGCCGTAGCGCAGCGCCCTGGCGCCTCCCGGCGCTCCATTTCCCTCTTCGGAGGGCTAAGGAAAAAGGGAAAGGGCAACCCGCGCCCTCTCCGAAACGGGTGGCGCAGCGTTGGCTTTTACCCTCCCCCTTGTGGGGAGGGTCGGCGCGGCCGAAGGCCGCGACGGGGTGGGGGTGGCGCGATCGGCGCGAAATTTCCCGACCCCCACCCGCCTCGCTTCGCTCGGCCGCCCTCCCCACAAGAGCCTGCCACCGGGCGGGCCGCGCCAGCGGCGCGACCCGGTGGGGGAGGGCAAGCGGAGCGTGCGGCTCGCTCCGAATGCTGATCAAATGACTCAAGGCCAATCAGGATTTCCCCATGTCCTACGAAACCATCCTCACCGATCTCGCCGACAACATCTTCACCATCACGATCAATCGGCCGGACAAGCTCAATGCGCTGAACACAACGATGATCCATGAGTTCATCGACGCGATCGACAAGGCCGATGCGGACGATGCGGTGCGCGCCATCATCGTGACCGGAGCGGGCAGGGCGTTCTGCGCGGGCGCGGATCTGTCGGGCGGTGGCAGGACCTTCGATCGGGAGGCGCGCACCGACCGCCCGCCGGTGCCGAACGGGCCGGACGGCAAGCCGGATCTCAGCCACGAGAACGCGCGCGACGGCGGCGGGCGCATGACGTTGCGCATTTTCAAGTGCCGCAAGCCGGTGATCGGTGCGGTGAACGGGCCGGCGGTCGGCATCGGCGCCACCATGCTGTTGCCGATGGACGTGCGTATCGCGTCGAGCGAGGCGCGCTTCGGCTTCGTGTTCTCGCAGCGCGGCATCGTGCCGGAGGCGGCCTCGAGCTGGTTCCTGCCGCGCATCGTCGGCATCGCGCAGGCGCTGGAGTGGTGTTATTCGGGCCGGGTGTTTCCGGCGGCCGAGGCGCTCGAGGGCAGGCTGGTCAGCCGCGTCGTGCCGCCCGCGGAACTGCTGGTGACGGCGCGCACCATCGCGCGCTCGTTCATCGACAAGACCTCGCCGGTGTCGGTCGCGCTGATCCGGCAGATGATGTGGCGCATGCTCGGCGCGGGCCACCCGATGGAGGCCCACCGGCTCGACAGCAAGGTCATGTTCCACCGCGGCCGCAGCGCCGACGTGAAGGAGGGCATCGCGTCGTTCCTGGAAAAGCGCTCCCCGCAGTTCAGCGACACCGTCTCGGACGGGTGGCCGGACCTGCCATGGGGAGACGAGCCTGCGTACCGTTGAGGAGATAGGTGGAAATTCCTCAAATAAATTTCGCGTGCGCGCCCACAAACGGATTTTCCGTGCTATTATAAGGGCATGGACCCCATGACGAACGGCATTGGCCCCGCCGTTGCGGCGGTTCGCACTGTTATTTGAGTATCACGGAGGCTGTCTTGGCTCATAAGTTCCGCATCGGCGACAACGTTCACATCATCGCAGGCCTGCTCGGCCGCGGCGACGGCGGTGGCACCTACCAGGTGGTCCGCGTGCTCCCGTCCGAGGGCGACGAGCAGCAATACCGGATCAAAAGCGCGAGCGAGCCGCACGAGCGCGTCGCCAAGCAAAGCCAGCTCGAACGCGCGGCCTGACCGCGGTTCCCGCGGTTTGACGGCGCATCGGCGTTCGTATAGAGCCGTCCGCGCAACCTTGGTTTTCGGCCTGCCTTGATACGCTCCCGATTTTGGGTGCTGCACCAAGTCATCCCCCAAAACTCGGATGCTTTGTCCGCCGCGCGGTCCGCGTGCGTCGGGTTAACAGGCGTATCAAGCAAGGAGAGCCAAGATGGCGACAGGTACCGTGAAGTTCTTCAATTCGCAGAAGGGCTTCGGATTCATCCAGCCGACCGACGGTTCGAAGGACGTGTTCGTGCATATCAGCGCCGTCGAGCGCGCCGGCATGCGCACGCTGATGGAAGGCCAGAAGGTCAACTACGAGATCGTGACCGAGCGCGGCAAGCAGGCGGCGAGCAACCTTTCGCTCGCGTAAGACTGCCGTATCGATTGGTTTCGAACGCCCGGCTCGCTGCCGGGCGTTTTGCTTTGTGAGCGCACGCATGCTTGCAGAAGGGCGCCGCCTTCGTCCACATTCCGGCCCAATAACACTCGGACTGTGCCGGTTCGCACATGGGAGGAAATCGAAATGAATAAAATGAAAATGACGCGCCGTGGTCTCGTGTTGGCAACCGCCGGCGCGGCGCTGGCCTTCGGGCAGCCCGCATCGGCGCAGGCGCCGAAATCGCCGGTGGTCATCAACGTGGTCGATGTCGGCGGCGCGCTCGCGCTGCTGCAGGACGCGATCGAGGCCTACAAGACGAAGAACCCGACCCATGTTTCGCGCTTCACCTTCACCAAGGCGCCGGCGCCCGAATTGCCCGGCAAGCTCAAGGCGATGCAGGCCGCGGGCCGCTCCGATATCGAGCTTGTGCTCGGCGGCCTCGACATCCTGTCGGCCGGACTTGAACAGGGCCTCCTGACCCAGATCCTGCCGGCGCACGCGACGAAATTCCCCAACGTGAAAGAGAATTATCTCGATCCGGCCAAGAAGATGCAGGAACTCGCCAAGGATCACGCGCTCGCGGTCGTGTTCATGCCGGCCGGTCCGCTGGTCGAATACAATCCCGCCAAGGTGAAAGAGCCGCCGACCACCCCGGCCGCGCTGCTCGCCTGGTGCAAGGCAAACCCGAACAAGTTCGTCTATGCGCGGCCCGCGAATTCCGGCCCCGGCCGCACGTTCCTGATGGGTCTGCCCTACATGCTGGGCGACAAGGATCCCAAGGACCCGGTCAATGGCTGGGAGAAGACCTGGGCTTACCTGAAGGAGCTCAACAGCTGCATCGAATATTACCCGACTGGCACCGGCATCACGATGAAGGAGTTCGGTGAGGGCACCCGCGACATGACCATCACGGTCAGCGGCTGGGACATCAACCCGCGCGCACTCGGTATCGTGCCGAAGGAATTCAAAGTCGTCCCGTTCGACAATCTGACCTGGGTGAACGACACCCAGTTTCTGCTGGTGCCGAAAGGCGTGACCGGCGAGAAGCTCGACGTGGTGCTCGACCCGATCAAGTTCCTGCTCGAGCCGCAGCAGCAGGCGATGACCTACGACAAGGGCTATTTCTATCCGGGTCCGGCGGTGAAGAACGTGCCGCTGTCGATGGCGCCGAAGGAGAGCCAGGACGTGATCAAGGAATTCGGCCGCGACGAATACGAAGGCTGGATCGCCAAATTCCCGCACACGCAGCCGCTCGACTCCAAGCAGATGGTCGACGCGTTCCGCATCTGGGACCAGCAGGTCGGCGCGGCGAAGACGAAGTAGCTCCGATGGTGCGTATCCCGGGCGCAGCGCAGCATGCAATGATGCGCTGCAGACCCGGGACCCCGGTTCCTGAAAAGAAAAGCCACCGGGGTTCCGCATCTGCGACGCACCGCTACGCGCTGCATCGCGTGCGGGACACGGGTTGCCGTAGCTCCTGTGACTAGCCCATGAACCAGCAATTCAAGGAACTTCGCCTCGCGGCGGTCTCGCGCCACTTCGACAATCCGAGCGGCGTGCGCGTCGCGGCGCTGCATGAACTCACGCTGACCATCCGGCGCGGCGAGTTCATCTGCCTGCTCGGCCCTTCGGGCTGCGGCAAGACCACGGCGCTCAACTGCATCGCCGGACTACTCCCGGTGACCGGCGGAACGATCTCGCTCGACGAGCGCCGCATCGATCTTCTGCCGCCCGAGAAGCGCGGCTTCGGCATGGTGTTCCAGAATTACGCGCTGTTTCCGCACATGACGGTGCAGCGCAACGTCGCGTTCGGGCTGATGATGCGCAACACGCCGGCCGCCGAAATCAAGGCGCGCGTCGCGCGCGCGTTTCAGCTTGTCCAACTCGGCGGCCACGAAGACAAGCTGCCTGGGCAGCTTTCCGGCGGGCAGCAGCAGCGCGTCGCGATTGCGCGCGCGATCGTGATCGAGCCGCCGCTGCTGCTGATGGACGAACCGCTGTCAAATCTGGACGCCAAGCTGCGGCTGGAAATGCGCGCCGAGATCCGCCGCATCCACCGCGAGCTCGATCGCACCACCATTTACGTCACGCACGACCAGGAAGAGGCGCTCTCGCTCGCCGACCGCATCGTGGTGATGAAGGATGGACTGGTGCAGCAGGTCGCGGGACCCGAGGACGTCTACGCCCAGCCCGCGAACCTGCATGTCGCGCGCTTCATGGGTTACCGCAATGTGATCGCGCTCAATGTCGGCGCGCGCAATGGCGACCGGTTGACGCTCGAAGGTTCGGGACTCGGGCTTGAGGGGACAGCCAAGCAGGAGATCGCCGGCCCGCATGTCAGCGTCGCGATCCGCCCGGAAGATATTTCCGTCGGAGCCGGACCGAACGGCATCGATGGCCGCGTGGAGAGCGTCGAATACGGCGGCCATGTGTCCCTGATCGACGTGCGCGCGGGCGAGAATGTGCTGCTCCATGTCCGCACCGGCGCGCGCGTGAAGATGGGCGATCAGGTCCGCCTCACGATTTCGCCGCAGCGGGTGCTGGTCTATCCGGCGGAGTCCGCATGAGCGCCGTTGCAGCGCGCCTGCGGGTCGACACCGGGCTGCTGCTGGTCGCGCCCGCCGTCGTGTTCCTGCTTCTCTTCTTCATCTATCCGTTCGGCTACGGCTTCGTGCTGTCGTTCCAGCCGGTCGAAGGCAATTGGCTCGCGAACTATCAGAAATTCTTCTCCGACGAGCATCTGTGGCGCACGCTGATCATCACGTTCCAGCTCTCGTTGCCGGTCACGATCCTCAACGTCGGGCTGGCCTTGCCGATCGCGTTCCAGCTCCGGCGCAAGACCCGCTATCAGCGTTGGATAACCACGCTGCTGGTCATTCCGATCACGCTCGGCACGGTGCTGATCGCGGAGGGCATGCTGACGTATTTCGGCCCGCGCGGATGGCTGTCGCAGTTCCTGCAACTGCTGCACATCTATGACGGCCCCATTCGCCTCACGCACAATTTCGCCGGCGTCGTGCTCTCGCTGGTGATCTCCGGGTTTCCGTTCGCTTTCCTGCTCATGCTCTCCTACGTGACCGGCATCGACCCGACGCTCGCGCGCGCCGCCGCCACGTTGGGGGCAGGACCGTGGGATCAGTTTCGGCACATCTATTTGCCGCTGCTGGCGCCGGGGCTCGCGATCACGTTCTGCCTCGCCTTTGTGCAGGCCTTCTCGGTCTTTCCCTCCGCCGTGCTGGTGGGGGCGCCCTCGGGGCCGACGCGCGTGATCTCGCTTGCGGCTTACGAGGCCGCGTTCGAGCAGTACGACTACTCGATGGCGTCCGCCGTCGCGATGATCATGGGTTTCGCGCAGCTCATCGTGGTGGTCGCGGTTCTCGGACTGCGGCGTGGCCTTTATCGCGGACCGGTCGGCGGAGGAAAGGGATGACCGCGCCGTCGGAACGCCGCCACTGGTTTTATCGGGTCTGGAGCGGCCTGCTGCTCGGCCTGATGGCGTTCTTCATCGTCAACATCGGCCTGATGGTGGCGGCGGTCGCGACCAACTCTTTCGGGCGCCGCTGGCTCGGCACCTGGCTGCCGGAGGGCTACACGACGCAATGGTATGTGGCGGCGTGGAAGGAATTCCAGCTCGGCGACGTGCTGTGGGTCACGGCCGAGGTGGTGCTGATCGTTGTCGTGCTCTCGATCGTCATCGGCGTGCCGGCTGCGTATGCGCTCGCGCGGCGGCAATTCCGCGGCAAGCAGCTCGAGACGCTGCTGTTCATTCTACCGCTGATCATCCCGCCGATCACTTACGGCATCCCGATGGCGACCGTGATGTATCAGGCCCATCTCGGCGGGACGCTGTCGGGCGTCATTCTGTCCAATCTCGTGCCGGCGCTGCCGTTCGTCATCCTGGTGATGACGCCGTTCATCGAGCAGATCGACCCGACGCTCGAGTCCGCCGCGCGCGTGTTCGGCGCCAACACGCTGCGTATCTTCTGGCACATTCTGATTCCGCTGCTGATGCCGGGGATTCTCGCAGCCTCGCTGCTGGTGCTGGTGCGCACCATCGCGATGTTCGAACTGACCTTCCTCACCGCCGGCCCGGACTCGCAGACGCTGGTGGTGGCGCTCTATTACGCGGTGTTCGCCGCCGGCGTGCGCGCGCCTCAATCCGTCGACGCGATGGCGATGGTCTACATGGCGGCGACGCTGGTCTGGCTCCTGATCGCGCTGCGCTTCGTCAATCCGACCCAGCTTGTCAGCCGGGTGAAAGAGCAGCCCGCGCACTAAACCTTGCTGTCCGTCGATTGCCGCGGCCGCCACCATACCAGCGCGACGCCCACGGTCGCGGCCACAAGGCCGATCAGCGCGATC
>Ga0193717_1002480_pt1 | contig 10666 bp, 9 predicted proteins | sample U2c2metaG_FD_145900 | JGI IMG/M metagenome (GOLD analysis project Ga0193717, IMG submission 145900) | Soil microbial communities from a riparian zone of the East river system, Colorado, United States - U2c2 | ecosystem: Environmental > Terrestrial > Soil > Riparian zone | place: USA: East River...
GCGCTTCTTGAACGGGACGTTGGAGCGCATCCGCCGCGACGGTACCTGGAACACGTTGTACCGCAAGTGGTTGACTGTGCTCGGCCCGGCGCCCACGCCGCCAAACCCGAGGTACATCGACTGATGGCCGGCCAGGAGCAGCAGGCCGACCGCGCCGACGACGATGCCATCGCCGGCACCGCGCCCGCGGAGGCCATGACGTACGACTCGCTGGCGACCATGCGGCCGATGGCCACCCAAGCGGTGTTCCGACCGGACTTCGACGACTCCGAGGGCATGTCGGTGGGCACCGCCGAGACCGAGCCCACCGAACATCCGACGCCGACCACTCGAATGTTCGCGCCGATCCGCAGGCTCGGCGGTGGGTTGGTCGAGGTGCCGCGAGTGCTCGCAAGGGACCCGTTGGACGCGCTGATGACCAACCCGGTCGTGGCCGAGGCCAAGCGGTACTGCTGGAATTGCGGCAAGCCCGTCGGCCGGTCGTCATCAGAAGGTCACGCACTGTCCGAAGGCTGGTGCCCGCACTGCGGCAGCCCGTATTCCTTTCTGCCACAACTGAGTCCGGGCGACATGGTCGTCGACCAGTACGAGATCAAGGGCTGCATCGCACACGGCGGCCTTGGCTGGATCTACCTGGCGTTCGACAAGAACGTCAACGACCGGCCGGTGGTGCTGAAGGGCTTGGTGCACTCCGGGGACGCCGAGGCTCAGGCCATCGCGATGGCCGAGCGGCAGTTCCTGGCCGAGGTCACCCACCCCGCAATCGTGAAGATCTTCAACTTCGTCGAGCACGAAGACAAGCACGGCGAGCCCGTCGGCTACATCGTCATGGAGTACGTCGGCGGCACTTCGCTGAAACAGGCCAAGGGCGCCAAACTCTCTGTCGCGCAATCCATCGCCTACATGCTCGAGATCCTGCCCGCACTCGGTTACCTGCACTCCGTCGGGCTGGTCTACAACGACCTCAAGCCCGAGAACATCATGCTCACCGAGGAGCAGCTGAAGCTCATCGACCTTGGTGCGGTGTCGCGCATCAACTCGTTCGGGTTCCTTTACGGCACACCGGGTTACCAAGCCCCGGAGATCGTGAAGACGGGCCCGACGGTGGCCACCGACATCTACACCGTCGGCCGCACGCTCGCGGCCATGACGCTGAATCTGAGGACCCGCAACGGGCGGTACGTCGACGGGTTACCGGACGAGGATCCGCTACTCGCGAAATATGATTCGTTCGGAAGACTGTTGCGAAGGGCGATCGATCCCGACCCGCGCCGCCGCTTCGCCAGCGCCGACGAGATGGCAGGCCAGCTGCTGGGCGTGCTCCGCGAGGTCGTCGCGAAGGACAGCAGAACACCCCGGCCAGGTCTGTCGCAGGTCTTCAGCCCGTCGCGGTCGACGTTCGGCGTGGACCTGCTCGTCGCCCACACGGACGTGTATCTCGACGGACAAGTGCATTCGGAGAAGCTGACCAGCCAGGACATCGTCAAGGCGCTGCCCGTGCCACTGGTCGATCCGGGTGACGTCGGGGCCACCGTGCTGTCGGCGACCGTGCTGAGTCAGCCCGTACAGACGTTGGATTCGCTGCGCGCGGCGCGCCACGGCACGCTCGACTCGGAGGGCACCGACCTCTCGGAGTCCGTCGAGCTGCCACTCATGGAGGTGCGGGCCCTGCTCGACCTCGGCGACGTCGCCAAGGCCACCCGCAAGCTCGACGACCTGGCCGACCTGGCCGACCGGGCCGGCTGGCGGTGGCGGCTGATGTGGTTCCGGGCCGTGGCCGATCTGCTGTCCGCGGACTACGAATCGGCGACCAAGCACTTCACCGAGGTGCTCGACACGCTGCCGGGTGAACTGGCGCCCAAGTTGGCGCTCGCGGCCACGGCCGAACTGGCTCGCACCGCCGACGAGGGCACGTTCTACAAGACGGTGTGGAACACCGACAACGGCATCATCTCCGCCGGGTTCGGGTTGGCGCGGGCGCAGTCGGCGGACGGTCACCGGGGCGCGGCAGTCGAGACCCTCGACCAGGTACCGCCTACCTCAAGGCATTTCACGACGGCCCGGCTCACCAGCGCCGTCACCCTGCTGTCCGGACGGTCCGGCAGCGAGGTGACCGAGCAGCAGATCCGCGACGCCGCGCACCGGGTGGAGGCGCTGCCCGACACCGAGCCACGGGTGCTGCAGATCCGGGCGCTGGTGCTGGGCACCGCGATGGACTGGCTGGCCGACAACACCGCGAGCACCAACCACATCCTGGGCTTCCCGTTCACCGAACACGGGTTGCGGCTCGGCGTCGAGTCGTCGCTACGCGGGCTGGCCAGGGTCGCGCCCACCCAGGCGCACCGCTACGCGTTGGTCGACCTGGCCAACAACGTCCGGCCGATGAGCACGTTCTAGAGACATTTTCGCGGCTCGACTGTGCGCCAATGGCGTTGGTTGTGCATTGAGGGCGGCGCTGTGGACAAATTGGCGCCCTGAGCGCACAACCGAACGATGCCGTCAGACGCGCCCTCGACGGTGTGGACATGACGAATTCATGCGAACCCTTCCTCGGAAGCGAAGCGCTCGCCAGCCGTGCGCTCAATCGCCACCAGCTGCGTAGTCGATTCTCGGCCATCTACCCGGATGTTTACCTGGCCAAGGACGTCCAGCCGACACTGCGCCAGCGCATCACCGGAGCATGGTTGTGGTCAGCGCGTCGAGGCATCGTCGCCGAGTTTGCCGCCGCCGCGATTCATGGCACGAAATGGATCGACGACGACACCCCGATCGAACTGATCCACGCAAACCCGCGAGCCCCGAACGGCGTAGTCACCCGGCGAATATCTCCTCTCGAAGGCGAGTACGAACGTTGCGGCGCGATCACCTGCACGACCGCCGCGCGCACTGGATTCGACATCGGCAGCAGAGCACGGGGAAGGCTAGCCACGAGGGTCGCGCACCTCGATGCGCTCATGCACGCCACCAAGGTCACCACAGGCGCCGTCGCTGAGGTAGCGGCCCGGCACCCCGGGTCACCTGGACTCCGGCAACTCGAGGCGGCGCTCGAACTCGTCGACGGCGGTGCGGCTTCTCCACGGGAAACATGGTTGCGGCTCTTGCTGATTGGCGACGGCCTCCCAGCGCCTACGACGCAGATACCCGTCGTTGGTGACGGCAGAGCGATCGCCTATCTCGACATGGGCTGGGAAGACTTGATGGTCGCGGTCGAGTATGACGGCGATCAGCACCGCACGGATCGGGCGCAATACGTCAAGGACATCGGAAGAATCGAGCTACTGGAACGAATGGGCTGGATCATCGTGCGCGTGGTGGCCGAAGATCGGCCCGCTGACATCCTCCGTCGGGTGCACGATGCGATCGCACGCCGAAGTTCGATTGTGCGCTGAGGGCGCGAATTTCGCAGATTCTTCGCCATGGACGCACAATCGAGGCCGCGCTAACCGTCGACGGCCTCCGCGCACGCCCGCGCGATTGCGAGCTCCTCGTCGGTGGGGATGACGAGCACGGTGACCGGAGACATGTCGACCGTGATCCGCCGCGGCCCCTTGGCGGGGCTGGTGTTGAGGTGCTCGTCGAGTTCGATGCCAAGCGGCGAAAGGCCGATGAGCGCATCGCGGCGGACCGCTGCGTCGTTCTCGCCGACGCCGGCGGTGAAGGTTATGACGTCGGTGCTGCCCAACAACGCCATGTAGGCCCCGATGTACTTGCGCAGCCGGTGGATGTACACCTCGTACGCCAATTGCGCGTCCTCATCGCCCGCGTCGATGCGCCGGTGCAGTACCCGGAAGTCGATGTCGCCGCTCAGGCCCGAAACCCCAGACTTGCGATTCAGCATCGACTCGATGTCCTCGACGCTCATGCCCGCGGTGCGCCAGAGGTACATGATGATGCCGGGATCGAGATCGCCGGAGCGCGTGCCCATCACCAGCCCCTCCATCGGCGTCAGCCCCATGGACGTGTCGACGGGCCGCCCCCCAACGATCGCCGAGGCCGATGCGCCGTTTCCGAGGTGAAGCACGATCTGGCTCAGCGATTCCAGTGGGGCGTGCAGGAACTCGGCGGCCTGCTCGCTGACGTACTGATGCGACGTGCCGTGAAAGCCGTACCGTCGAATGTGCCACTGCGCGGCGACGTCTCGGTCGATGGCGTAGGTCGCGGCGGCGGCGGGCAGGTCGTGGAAGTACGCCGTGTCGAACACCGCGACGTGCGGAACGTTCGGCAGCACCTTGCGCGCCACCTCGATGCCAAGGATCGCGGGCGGGTTGTGAAGCGGTGCGAGCGGTGACAGCGCCTCGAGCGTCGCGATCATGGCGTCGTCGATGATGGTCGGCTGGTACAGGTTTGGCCCGCCGTGCACGACCCGGTGCCCGACCGCGACGAGGTCGAGTGCTTCGAGGTCGCAGCCCGACTCCGCCAGCGCGACGAACGCCGCTCGGAGCGCGGCCTCGTGATCGGCAATCTCGCCTTGACCGATGCGTTCGACGATCCCGTCGGCGAGTTGCCGTCCCGAATCCGGTTCGACGACCGCGTATTTCAGCGACGATGAACCACAGTTCAGTACCAGCACGGTACGCATCGGGCTCACTTGCCCTGTGCCTGACTCTGCTGGGCCTGAATCGCAGTGATGGCCACGGTATTCACGATGTCTTCGACGAGCGCTCCCCGGGATAGGTCGTTGACCGGCTTGTTTAGCCCTTGAAGCACGGGCCCGATCGCGATGGCGCCCGCGCTGCGCTGAACGGCCTTGTAGGTGTTGTTGCCGGTATTCAGATCTGGGAAGATCAGCACGGTAGCTCGGCCCGCGACCTTCGACTCGGGCATCTTGGTGGCCGCCACCGACGGTTCCACCGCAGCGTCGTACTGAATGGGCCCCTCGACGAGCAGGCTCGGCTCCCGTGCTCGCACCAGTTCCGTTGCGGCTCTCACCTTGTCGACGTCTGCCCCGGTTCCGGAGGTGCCCGTCGAGTACGAGAGCATCGCCACCCGTGGCTCGATGCCAAACTGGGCGGCGGTGCGCGCCGACGAGATCGCGATGTCCGCGAGCTGTTCCGATGTGGGGTCCGGCACGATCGCACAATCGCCGTAGGCCAGCACCTGATCAGCCAGGCACATGAGGAAGATGCTCGAGACCGTCGCCACATCGGGCAACGTCTTGATGATCTCGAACGCAGGGCGCACCGTGTGCGCGGTGGTGTGGCGCGCCCCGGATACCATGCCGTCGACCATGTCGTTGTGTACGAGCATGGTGCCGAAATACGAGACGTCGTGGATGACTTCGTGCGCCTGCTCGAAGGTGACGCCCTTGCGCTTGCGCAACTCCGCGTACTGCTCGGCGAACTGATCGCACAGCTCGCTGGTCTTCGGGTTCAACACCACGGCGTCCGACAGGTCGACACCGAGCTCGGCCGCGCGGGCCCGGACCTCCGGCTCGTCGCCGAGGATGGTGAGCTCGGCCACCGAACGCTGCAACAGCCGCCCGGCCGCCTTGAGAATGCGGTCATCGTCACCCTCCGGCAAGACGATGCGCCTGCGGTCCGAGCGCGCGCGGTCCAACAGTTGGTAGGTGAACATCTGCGGCGTCATGACCGACGGGATCGGAATCGACAGTTGTGCAATGAGATCGGCGATGTCGACGTACTTGTCCATCAACTCGAGCGCGGTGTCGATCTTGCGCTGCGACTTCGTCGTCACCCGCCCCCGCGTCTGCGAGACGGCGCGCGCGGTGTCATAGGTGCCGAGGTCGGTGGCGACGATCGGAAGCCGCAGTCCCAGCCCCGCGACCAGCTTCGCGATCGACGGGTGCAGCGGAAGCCCGCCGTTGAGGATGAGGCAGGACAGCGACGGAAAGCCCTCCGCGGCATGGGCACTCGCCATGGCAAGCACTACGTCAGACCTGTCCCCAGGGGTGATCACGGCCATGCCCTCGACCAACCGCTCCAGCACGTGCTCGGCGGTCATGCCCGCGACCAGCACCCCGAGCGCCTCGCGGCTCAACAGGTCCTCGTCGCCGCTGATGACCGTCCCGTGCACAGCGTCGCGGAGCTCGGCGACCGACGGGGCCACCAGGAGCGGCTCCTCTGGCAGCACGTAGCACTTGATGCCGTCCGGGTCGACGCGCCGTAGCGCCGCGGCGACGGCGTCGAGTTCGGCTGGAGCGCAACGGTTGGCCACCACCGCGGCCGTGTGGGCGTGCTGGCCCGCAAGCTCCGCGAGGCACAGTTCGACGACGTGCGCTACGTCTTCGGGCGTCCGGTCGGCGGCCCGCACCGCCAGCACCACTGGCGCGCCGAGGTTCACGGCGATGCGCGCGTTGACGGACAGCTCACTAGGTGATGCGACGTCGGTGTAGTCGCTTCCGACGATGAGCACGGCATCGCATCGTTGCGCCACCTGGTGATAGCGATCCACGATATCGGCAAGCGCCGAGTCGGGGTCGTCGTGCAGGGCCTGGTAGCCGACGCCGACACACTCGTCGTAGCCGAGTCCCGCCGTGGTGTGGGCGAGCAGCAGTTCGAGGATGTAGTCGCGGTCTTCCCCCATCCCATCCCCCGAGTCGCTGCGCTCCTGCCCCCGAGGACCCCGCGTGATGGGCCGGAACACGCCCACCTTCGCGACCGTGGCCGCCAGTCGGTGCAGAATGCCCAGCGCAATGGTCGACTTGCCGGTGTCGCCCTCTGGCGACGCTACGTAGATTGCGACCGCATTGCCTGAGCTCACCCGGACCAGCTTTCCCTACCCGACCCGGCGCCGCCAAAAGTCGAACCGATCCCGTCCCGGTTCGAAGCCGGCGGCCTCGACCACATCGACCGCGAGGTCGAACTTGTCGCCCACCCGGAACGGTTGGTGCGCATCGCTGCCGAACGAGACGGCGTCCCCGCCCTCCTGCCACCACCATCGGATCAACTCCGCGGACGCCAGGGGGCTGGACGTGTTGATCTCCAAGGCGCGACCGGAGGATGCGAGCTCGCGGAACACTGCGCGATACCCCTCCTCGAAATCGGCTTCCCGGTAGGCGCCCACCCGATCGGCGGGCCAGTAGCGACGTGGATAGTCGCAGTGCGCGAGCACATCGAACACCGACGAACTGCCGACGAGCACCACCATGTCCCACAGGTATCGCTCCATGAGCGCATGGGGATCCAGCGCGCGAAACAGCGCGGCGTTCACGTACTCGAGGCGACCTTCGAATTCCATCGCGTGCAGGCTGCCCAGCACTCGCTGGAAATCACCTGCCGCGAGCACCGCGGCCACGCTGGCGGCGAACAGATGCGGTTCCCCGGCCTCGATTCCAGACAGGATGCGCAGGTCGGGGAAGAGCTCACGGCACCGCGCGACGTCCGCTGCATAGCCCTCGACGTCCAGCGGAACGACCCGCCGGCGCGAGCCAACATGCTCGGGCGTGCCGGCGTCACCGTCACCCCATGTCGTAAAGTCGACGTGTTCGGTGAACGCCAACCCGGGCAGCCCGAGCTCGACGGCCCGCGCACAGGCGAGCTCCATGGTCGACGAGTCCGAGGTGTCCCACGACCAGCGGGTGTGCACGTGGTTGTCGGGGGGAATCATCGGCGCCTGCAGACGATTTCGGGTCACCCCAGCTTGCGTAGCCGCGGCTCCAGGTCGCGCTGGAAGAGTTCGAGGAAGCGGCGCTGGTCGTGTCCGGGCGCGTGGAACACCAGGTGGTTGAGGCCCCAGTCGACGTAGTCCTTGACCTTCGCGACGGCTTCGTCGGGGTCGGACGCGACGATCCAGCGCTTGGCCACCTGCTCGATGGGCAGCGCGTCGGCGGCCTTCTCCATCTCGATCGGGTCGTGGATGGAAGTCTTCTGCTCGGCGGTCAGCGACAGCGGCGCCCAGAACCGCGTGTTCTCCAGTGCCAGTTCGGGATCGGTGTCGTACGAGATCTTGATCTCGATCATCCGGTCGACGTCGTCGGGGTTCTTGCCCGCCGCCTCCGCGCCCTCTCTCATGGCCGGGATGAGCTTGTCCTTGTAGAGCTCCTCGCCCTTGCCGGACGTGCAGATGAAGCCGTCGCCCGCGCGCCCTGCGTACTTGGCCACCTGCGGCCCGCCCGCGGCGATGTAGATCGGGATGCCGCCCTCTGGGACGTCGTAGATCGAGGCGCCCTTGGTGTGGTAGTACTCGCCGTCGAAGTCGACCCGGTCGCCGACCCACAGTTCGCGCATCAGCCTGATGGACTCGCGCAGCCGTGCGTACCGCTCCTTGAACTCCGGCCACTCGCCTTCGTATCCGGTGGCGATCTCGTTGAGCGACTCCCCGGTACCGACGCCGAGGAAGATCCGGTCCGGGTACAGGCAACCCATCGTCGCGAACGCCTGCGCGATGACGGCGGGGTTGTAGCGGAACGTGGGGGTCAACACCGACGTGCCGAGGACCAGCCGCTTCGTGCGCTCGCCGACGGCGGTCATCCAGGCCAGTGAGAAGGGGGCGTGTCCGCCCACGTGCCGCCAGGGCTGGAAGTGATCGCTGACGGTCGCGCTGTCCATGCCGTGCGCCTCGGCCTCCACGGCCAGTTCGACCAGTTCACGCGGGGCGAACTGCTCCGCCGACGCCTTGTATCCCAATTTGAGTTCAGCCACAGTTAGTTTCTACTCCTCCGGTGGGCGGGGTATTCCTCGGCGTCGCCCACCGCAGTCGAAACACGGGCACGCCTAGACTGACCGCGTGGGGACTTCAGTCGAGTTGGCGCAGATCACCGACTCCGTCCACTTCGCGCAGACCGACCTGGTGAATTGGACGCTCGTCGCCGACGACACCGGTCTGCTCATCATCGACGCAGGCTTCCCCGGCCAACGCGACGACGTGCTCGCTTCGATACGTCAGCTCGGGTACGACATCGACGACGTCCACGCGTTCCTGCTCACGCACGCTCACGTCGATCACTTCGGCTCGGCGATCTGGTTCGCCAAAACGCATGGCACACCGGTGTTCTGCCACGCCGCCGAGGTCGGGCATGCCCATCGCGAGTACCTCGAGCAGGTCTCGCTTGTCGACCTCGCCACCAAGTTGTGGCAGCCGCGCTACCTGAAGTGGTCGCTGGAGATCGGTACGAAGGGCGCGCTGACCCACGAGGGCATCCCCAGCGCGCACGCGCTGACCGAGGAGGTCGCCGCCGCGTTGCCTGGCACGCCGGTGCCGATCCCCTCTCCAGGGCACACCGGCGGGCACTGTTCGTACATCGTCGATGGGGTGTTGGTCGCCGGTGACGCGCTCGTCACCGGTCATCCGGTGTCGAACAGGCGCGGCCCGCAGTTGCTGCCCGGCATCTTCAACCACGATCAGGACGGGTGCGTGCGCAGTCTCGGCGCGCTCGGCATGCTCGACACCGACGTCCTGCTCCCAGGCCACGGGCCGGTGTGGCGCGGGTCCATCCGAGCGGCGGCAGAGCAAGCTGCAGCACAGGCCTCCTGACATATGGATCGGGCCCCGGTGCACCGTGACCGCCGACGTGCCGAATCCTTCGGCGCCGTGGCCGACCGGTATGACAGATATCGACCGCGCTACCCACGAGACCTCATCTCCGGACTCGTCGCGCACCCAGGCATCCGTGCCCTCGACGTGGGGGCGGGCACGGGCATCGCGTCAACGCAGTTGATGGCTGCTGGTGCCGAAGTCCTTGCCGTGGAACCGGACTCGCATATGGCGCGGGTCGCGGCCGCCAAGGGCGTTTCCGTCGAAGTGGCGACCTTCGAGCAATGGGAGCCGACCGACCGGAGCTTCGACCTGGTGGTGTTCGCCCAGTCGTTCCACTGGGTGGACCCGAAGCACGCGTTGCACAAGGTGGCTGCCCTGCTCAATCCCGGCGGGCGCGCTGCACTGCTCTGGAACCGCATCACGCCGGTCACCCCGACCCGTCAGCAGCTCGACGAGGCTTACGCAGGCCTGCTCGAGCACTGGCAACGGCCGTCCGTCGACTTCGAAGGCGGGGCCGAACTCGCGGCGCTACTCGACGAGGCGGGCTTCACCAGCGAACATCGCCGGTACGACGAGCGGCGGCACTACCGCACCGACGACTGGGTGGACATGGTGACCACTTACTCCAACGTGCTCACCCTTGACCCGGCCGATCAGGTCGAACTGCGGGCCCGCCTCGAACGGTGCATCGGCGCGGGCGGGGTCGACGCCACCAACGACGCACTGGCCGTGGTGTGCACCGTCAGGTGAGCATGTCGTAGCCCAGCAGGAATACCGACACCAGGCACAGTCCGCACGCGATGATGATCGCGGGCATCAGGATCATCGCGTCGAGTTCACCGTCATCGAGCGCGTCGTTGGCGATGGGCCCGAACAGCACCCTGGCGAACGCCGTGCCCCGGAAGCCGCGCACGACGCGCTGCACACGGTCCGTGTTCTTGTTGCGCCCGACGAGCACCCGCACGCCGATACCGAGGGCGAACGTCAACAGTGCACCAGCCAGCAACAGCCATCCCACAGCCGTTTCCGACAGCATCTTTACCCCCGCTGAGTGTCTCCTTCAGAGTGGGTCAGCCTAGCCCGCTGGGTGCTCCAACCCCAGATGCTCGCGCAACGTGACGCCTGCGTACTCCCTACGGAAGGTGTCCCGCTCTTGCAGCAGTGGGACGACCTTGGCCACGAACTCGTCCAGCCCGCGCGGGGTCAGGTGCGGCACCAGGATGAACCCGCG
>Ga0193717_1002481_pt1 | contig 10666 bp, 12 predicted proteins | sample U2c2metaG_FD_145900 | JGI IMG/M metagenome (GOLD analysis project Ga0193717, IMG submission 145900) | Soil microbial communities from a riparian zone of the East river system, Colorado, United States - U2c2 | ecosystem: Environmental > Terrestrial > Soil > Riparian zone | place: USA: East River...
TGCTGCCGACGTCTCCCCGGTCCCGGTGGCGGCGTACAACATTTCCGGCGAGTACGCGATGGTCGAGGCCGCCGCGGCGAACGGCTGGCTCGACCGCGAGCGCACGATCTTGGAAGTATTGACCTCGATCCGCCGTGCGGGCGCGGACATGATCCTCACTTATTGGGCGGCCGAAGCCACCGCGTGGCTGGACTGACGCCGGTACCCCGATAGAGTTCCCGCGTGACCGAGGACAGCAACGCCGCAGATCAGACGGACGACGAGCGCCGCGCAGCGGGTCTTTCGCCCAACGCGCTCCCGCCCGGTGAGCCCAGCCCGGGTTCGCTGGCGCCGACGGAGGTGAAAGTTTCGTTCTGGCTGTGGATCACGGCCGGGATCGTCTATGTCATCGGGTACGTCATCTTCCTGCTGAACAAGCAGGAGATCGTCGACACGATCGTCAAGGGCAACACCGATCCGAAGATCACCCCGGCGACGATCGAGTCGAGCATCACCACGCTGCTCTGGATGCTCGTCATCGGCGCTGTGGTCTTCGCGCTGCTGTTCGCGCTGTTCGCGTACAAGGCCAGGGAAGGCACGCGTTCGGCGCGCTCGATCCTCGCCGTGCTGGTCGTCCTGGTCGTGCTCTTCCAGTTCCTGCTGCAGCTGTTCAGTCTGGTCACGCTGTTCGGCGTGCTCATCGCGCTGTTCGCGCTCGCACTGCTGTTCTGGCCGAGTGTGAACAGCTACTTCCCGAAGGTCGGCCGCAAGCTGCCATGACCGAACAGTTCGAACAGTCCGAGCCGCTCGAAGCCACCACGGTCTACCGCGAACCCGGGGTTCGCTGGGCCGCGGTGCTTTGGGGGCCGCTGTTCGCGCTCATCGGATACCTGACGGAGCTGCTCACCGCGGGTCCGCGCCACGGCGTCGGCTGGTTGCTGGTGGCCGTCGGGCTGTTCGCGATCACCGCGCCCTGGGTCCACGCGCGCCGGAAGTTCATGACCGTGAAGCTCACCCGCGCGGCGCTCTGGCAGGGCCGTGAGGCGCTGGAGGTCAAGCGGATCGCGGCGGTGACCGACGTCGGCGCTCCCGTCGGCGCGCGGGTGCTCGGCGGCGGCTGGTCCGTGCCGCGCAAGTACGACGAGCTGCCGCTGAAACTCGATGACGGCACTGTCGTGCTCGCCTGGGCGCGAGACGTCCAAGCGTTGCAAGCCGCATTGGGCCGCGTCGTGGTGCCACCAAGCGTTGAGTCATGAGAGGCTGCTCTACGTGATCGACCTTCCTCAGCCCACCGGCTCGCATCTCTGGCCGACCGAAGAGCCGGGAAACCTGGCGCCGCTGCACCGCCCGCGGCGCGCGTTCGTCGCGCTCGCCGAAGTGGTGGTTGCCGGGGTGGTCATCTGGCTCGCGCTTCTGGTCTGGGACGCGAGCAGCGTGACGCTCACGACCACGCTGACAGACGGGACGCAGTTGGTCTCCACGCGTGACTTCGGCGGCCGGATCGCCGGTGCCATCGGACTCGGTGTGCTCGCCGCGTTACTGCTCGTGGACGCCGTCCGTCAGCTCTTGCTGGCGACCCGAACCCGCCACAAGAAGCCGCGGCGCCGGAATCAAAAAGGCGATCCACAGGGCCCTCACAGCCAACCCCTAGCTGACTGCTAACCAGCGGGACAAATCTTGCCGCATGATGCGGCGTCGGACATGGGTAATCAACGGTGTGCTGATCGTGCTGCTGTGCGGCGCGGGTTTCGGTATCTACCAAGCTTTTTCGCCGGCGGAGAGCACCGCCCAGGCGCAGACTCGCAGCTCCGCGGTGACCCGCGGCACGGTGACCGAAACGATCTCCGCGGCGGGCACCGTTTCGAGCAGCTACACCGGTAGCGCCGACTTCAGCGGTTCCGGCAAGGTGACAGCCATCAACGTCGCCGTCGGCGATGTGGTGACCGCGGGCCAGAAACTGGCCACGCAGGACAACACTGTCGCGACCAAACAACTCCAGGTGGCCAAGGCCAACCTCGCCGTCGCCGACGAAAACCTGACCACTGCCGAGGACACGCCGACCACCACCACTACCGGGAACAACTCCGGCGCGCAGACGACGACCAGCATCACTTCGTTGCAGGCCAAGGTGGATCAGGCGCAGCTCGACGTCGACACCGCGCAGACGGCGTTGGCGGACACGGTGTTGACCGCGCCGGGCGCGGGCACGGTCACCGCGATCAACGGTGCGGTGGGGCAATCCGCCGGAAGCGGCACGTCCAGCCAGTCCTCGGCTTCGGGCACCGGGCAGGCTTCCGGCTCGGCTTCCTCGTCGACGACCACGTCTTCGTCGTCGAGTTCCGGATTCATCGTGCTGACCAACATGAGCGACCTGCTGGTGAACACCTCGGTCGCGGAGATCGACGTCAGCAAGGTCAAGACCGGCCAGAAGGCCACAGTGACTATCAACGCACTGCCGAACGCTCCCGTGCAGGCGACCGTCAGCAAGGTCGACTTGACCCCGACGACCAGTGGCAACGTGGTTTCCTACGGCACGCAGCTCGCGCTGACCAGCCCGCCTGAAGGCCTGCGCCCCGGGCAGTCGGCCAGCGTGGTGATCACCGTCGCCGAAGCCGACAACGCGCTGAGCGTGCCCGCCGCGGCGGTGCAGACGGCCGGCAACACCAGCGCGGTCGTGGTGGAGGAGAACGGGCAAAACGTGACGCGCCCGGTGCAGGTCGGCGTCCGCGGGGAGTCGACCGTGGAGATCACTTCCGGGCTGACCGAAGGCGAACGTGTTGTGCTCACCGCCGCTTCGCCCGGCGCCACCACCGGCCGCACCGGCACCGGCACCGGCGAATTCGGTGGCACGGGCGGATTCCCGGGTACCGGAACGGGTGGTACCGGTGGCCAGCGTCCGGCAGGCGCGGGCGGTGGCCGCGGATGAAACCGGTCATCGAGGTCACCGGGCTGACGAAGACCTACGGCTCCGGTGACACCGCGGTGCACGCGCTGCGCGGGGTGGATCTCCTGGTGATGCCGGGGGAGTACGTGGCGATCATGGGCGCGTCCGGCTCCGGGAAGTCGACGCTGCTGAACATGCTGGGCTGCCTGGACGTGCCGACTTCGGGGGAGTACGCGCTGGACGGGTTCCCGGTCAGCGAGCTCAACGAGCGGCAGCTTTCCTTGTTGCGCAACAGGAAGATCGGTTTTATCTTTCAGTCGTTCAATCTCGTGCCGCGCACTTCGGCGTTGTCCAATGTGGAGCTTCCGTTGGTCTACTCCGGACTCCGCCGGGCGGCTCGGCGTACGCGTTCGCTGGCCGCGTTGGAAATGGTCGGACTTTCCGATCGTGCCAAGCATTTGCCGAACGAACTCTCCGGCGGCCAGCAGCAACGAGTCGCCGTCGCCCGCGCTTTGGTCACCGGTCCCGCGATGCTGCTCGCCGACGAACCGACCGGAAACCTTGACCGGGCAAGCACAACCGACGTGCTCGGCGTGTTCGACCGGCTCAACGCGCTTGGCCGCACGGTCGTGATGATCACCCACGAGGACGAGGTCGCCGCGCACGCGCACCGCGTGATCCGGGTCGACGACGGGCTCATCGTCGCCGACGACCGGCGCTGGGTGGGAGTGGCGTGAACTTCCTCGAAATCATGCGGTTCGCCGTGCGCGGGCTGACCGCGAACAAGCTGCGCTCGGCGTTGACCACGCTCGGCATCACCATCGGGGTGGCCGCCGTGATCCTGCTGGTGGCTGTCGGCAACGGCGCGTCCGCGTCGATCACGGCGTCGATCCAAGGCCTGGGCACCAATGTGCTCAACGTTTCCCCGGCGCGCGGCGGCGGCCAGGGCGCGGTGACCCGCCCGCTCACCGCACAGGACGCGCACGCGCTCGTCGATCCTGTCGGCGCGCCGGACGTCAAGGCCGCTTCGCCGGTGGTGACCACCACGGCGACGGCGACCTACGGCCAGACCACTTACGACATCTCGTCGGTCACCGGGACCGAGCCCGCGTATTTCGGGACCACGAACCGCGAGATCGCCGACGGCTCGCTGTTCACCACCGAAGACGTCACGGCCGCAAGGAAAGTCGTCGTGCTCGGGCCGACCGCGGCGCAGTCGATCTTCGGCAACACCGAGGCCGTCGGGAAGAACGTGCTGCTCAACAGCATCCAGTTCACCGTCGTCGGGGTGCTCGAAGCAAAGGGCGCCACCGGACTGCAGAACGCCGACGACGTCGCCATCGCGCCGCTGACCGCTGTGCAGAACTCCCTTACCGGGTACGGAAACCTGAACCAGATCGCGGTACAAGCTACTACGGCCGACTCGGTTTCCTTGGCACAGGCCGAAGTCACCGCGATCCTTAACGCGCGGCACGGGATCCGCGCCGGCGGCACCGCCGACTACCAGATCCAGAACTCCGAACAACTACTGGCGACGCGCACCGCGACCACGGACACGTTCACCGTTCTTCTTGGCGCGGTGGCCGCGATTTCGCTACTGGTAGGCGGAATCGGGGTCACCAACATCATGCTGGTGACGGTCACCGAGCGGATCCGCGAGATCGGCATCCGCAAGGCCATCGGTGCGCCACGCTCGGCGATCCTGGGACAGTTCCTCGCGGAAGCGACCATGCTGAGTCTGTTCGGCGGATTGCTGGGCGTGCTGATCGGCGTGGTCGGCAGCCAGTTCACCATCGCCGGGATCGCGCCGGTCATCGTCCCGTCGTCGATCGTCCTCGCCTTCGCGGTTTCCGCGCTGATCGGGTTGTTCTTCGGCAGTTACCCGGCGAACCGGGCCGCGTCGCTGCGCCCGATCGACGCCCTCCGCCACGAATAGGAGCTTCACCCATGTCCGACCCCACGCCCACCGCCGAAGAGATCGTGGCCAGCCCGGCCAACGCCGGTGACCTGGACAAAGAGATGAGACAGGTCGCCCAGCCGTTCGGGAAACTCACGCTGTGGCTCGGCGCGATCGTCGTCCTCGCCGTCGCTTTCGGCGGTGGCGCCTGGACACACTCGGCTCTCGCCGGCACCAGCACCTCGGCCGCTCCGGCTCGCGCCGCGGGGCAAGCGGGGCAGACTGGCCAGGCTCAGGGTGGCCAGCCCGGCACCGGACGGCAAGGCGCCGGCGGCGGTTTCGCGCGTGGCACGACCGGGACGATCGACCGCGTCGACGGGACCACGGTCTACGTGAAAACCCAGCAGGGAACCGAAGTCGCGGTGTCCACATCGGACACGACCACGGTCAGCGTCGCCACTCCCGGTAAGGTCGCGGATCTCAAGCCCGGCACCACGATCGTCGTCCAAGGCGCCACCGGTGACGACGGCAAAGTCACCGCACAGTCGATCACTCAGTCTCCGGCTCGCGCTGGTGGGTGACTGGTTGACTTCTGTTTGAGTTGTTGGTGTTGTTAGATATTATTGTCATACCGACTGGTTGGTATTACGTTGGTCCGGTGATCTTCGACGAAGAAGTAGCCCGCAAGACCTGGCGAGTCCTCGAGGTCTGCCACGGCATGATCTATTTCGCGCCCGAGGCGATGGAGGCGTACGCCGAACTCGGCCTCTCCGCGCCGCAGGGCTACTTCGCGTCGCGGTCCGCCGCGCTTGGCGATGTTGCGCCGGAGGTCGTCATCGCGACCTTCTACAACTTCAACCCGCGGTACGTCCGCGAGTCGATCACGGGCGTGTGGACGAAAACGACCCCCGAGGCCGTCCTCGCCGCCCGTCATGGCGCCGCGAGCAAAACCCTCAGCCGCGTGTTCGGCGACACCGACGTGACCCGCGTCGCCGAACTCCTCCGCGAAGCCGCCACCGCCGTCGCCGACGACTTCGTCGGCCGCCCGCTCTACGCCGCGCACGCCGCGCTGCCGTGGCCGACGGAACCGCACCTGGTCCTGTGGCACGCGCAAACCCTGCTGCGCGAATACCGCGGCGATGCCCACGTCGCCGCGCTCCTCACCGCCGGCCTGAGCGGCATCGACGCCCTCGTCACGCACGCCGCCGCCGGTGGCGTCGCCGCGGAAACCCTGCGGAAATCCCGCAACTGGAGCGAAACCGAGTGGCAGCAGGCCATCGAGTCCCTGCGCGCCCGCGACTGGCTCACCGACGCCCCCGACCCCACCTTCACCCCCACCGGCCAGTCCCGCCGCGAGGCCCTCGAGCTCGCCACCGACCGCAACGCCGTCCGCCCCTACGCCCACATCGGCCTCGAGGCCTGCGAAGAACTCCAAACCCTGGGCCGCCCGCTAAGCCGAGCCGTCGCCGAAGCCGTCATGCCCTGGGCCCTCTCCCGCACCTGAACGGGACACACGCCTTCCCGTTCCGGTAGGCGTGTTGCACCTGTGCGTAGGTGTGTGTTGCGGTGGCGGGGTTGGGTCACCCCGCAAGCCCGGGGGGAGGGGGTGGGGGCGGGATTTGCGAGACTGGGGCTTGTGACATCTGGAGTCGATCATTCCAAGGCATGGTTCGAGCGGGCGAAGGCGGCCACTCCGGGCGGGGTGAACTCCCCGGTCAGGGCGTTCAACTCGGTCGGCGGGACACCGAGGTTCATGGTGCGCGGCGAGGGTCCTTATCTGTGGGACGCCGACGACAATCGGTACGTCGACCTGGTGTCGTCGTGGGGGCCGATGATCCTCGGCCACGCCCATCCGGACGTCGTCCAAGCTGTCCAGGAGGCCGCCGTGTCGGGGCTCTCCTTCGGGACGCCGACTCGCGGTGAGGTCGAGCTCGCCGAGGAGATCATCGGGCGGGTCGACCCGGTTCAGCAGGTGCGGCTGGTCAACTCCGGCACCGAGGCGACGATGAGCGCCATCCGCCTCGCGCGCGGGTTCACCGGCCGGTCGAAGATCATCAAGTTCGCCGGGTGTTACCACGGTCACGTCGACGCGCTGCTCGCCGAGGCGGGCTCAGGGCTGGCGACGCTGGGGCTGCCGACGTCGCCAGGGGTCACCGGTGCGCAGGCCGCCGACACGATCGTCCTGCCGTACAACGACCTCGAAGCGGTCAGGAAGTCCTTTGTGGACAATCCGGGCTCGATCGCGGCGATCATCACCGAGGCCGCCGCCGGCAACATGGGCGCGGTGGCGCCGGTCGAGGGGTTCAACGCCGGGCTGCGCGACATCGCCGAGGCCGACGGCGCGCTGCTGATCATGGACGAGGTCATGACCGGGTTCCGCGTTTCGCGTTCCGGTTGGTACGGCCTCGAAGGGATCGCGGGCGACCTTTACACCTTCGGCAAGGTCATGTCCGGCGGGCTGCCGGCGGCGGCGTTCGGCGGGCGGGCCGACGTCATGGCGCGACTGGCGCCGGGCGGGCCGGTTTACCAGGCCGGGACGCTGTCCGGGAATCCTGTGGCCGTCGCCGCTGGGCTCGCGACACTCAAAGCGGCCGACGAGGGCGTGTATCGCCAACTGGACGTCAACTCGCAGCGCCTCGGCGCGCTGTTCCGCGAGTCGCTCACCGCGGCCGGGGTCGCGCACACCGTGCAGTTCGCGGGCAATCTGGTCAGCGTGTTCTTCAGCGAAAACCCGGTGATCGACTACCCGGGCGCGCAGGCCGCCGAGACCTGGCGCTTCCCGCGGTTCTTCCACGCCCTGCTCGACGCCGGTGTCTACCCACCGCCGAGCGCGTACGAAGCGTGGTTCGTCAACGCGGCCATGGACGACGCCGCGTTCGACGTCATCGAGAAGGCGCTGCCCGAAGCGGCCCGCGCGGCGGCTGCGGCGGTCAAGCCATGACGACGATCGTGCACATGCTGCGGCATGGTGAAGTGCACAACCCCGGCAAGATCCTTTACGGCCGTCTCGACGGCTACCGGCTTTCCGAGCGTGGACAGCGGCAGGCGCTCACCGTCGCCGAGGCCGTCGCCGGGCACGACATCGTGCACGTCGTCGCGTCCCCGTTGCAGCGCGCGCAGGAGACGGCGGCGCCGATCGCCGGGGCCCACCGCCTCGACGTCGCGACCGACGACAGGCTTATCGAGGCAGGCAACCAGTTCGAGGGCCTCCGCGTCGCGGTCGGCGACGGCGCGCTGCGGCAGCCGAAGCACTGGCCGAAGATGCGCGACCCGTTCACGCCGTCCTGGGGCGAGCCGTACGTCGAGATCGCGCATCGCATGCTCGGCGCGGTCTACCGGGCGCGCGCCGCGGCCGACGGCCACGAGGCGCTATGCGTCTCACACCAGCTGCCGATCTGGACGCTCCGCCGGTTCCTCGAAGCGAAGCGGCTGTGGCACGACCCGCGCAAGCGGCAGTGCTCGCTCGCGTCGCTGACGAGCCTTGTCTTCGACGGCGAAGAGCTCGTGGACATCATCTACAGCGAGCCCGCGGGCTCGACCGATCCCAAGGTGACGGGCGCGTGAAAAAAGGGCTGGCGATCCTCGCGGCGACACTGCTCGTCGTCGCGGGATGTTCCACAGGCAAGGACGCCGTTTCGCAGGGCAGCAGCTTTTCGTTCGTCGCGCCCGGCGGCAAGGTCGACATCACTTATGACCTCCCGGATCGTCAGCCCGCGCCGAAGATCTCCGGCGACGACCTGATGAACGAAGGCAAGAAGGTCGGGCTCGAGGACTTCCCCGGCAAGGTTGTCGTGCTGAACCTCTGGGGCCAATGGTGTGGTCCTTGTCGCACCGAGGCGCCCGAAATGGAGAAGGTCTACCAGCAGACGGCGGCGTCCGGGGTGCAGGTGCTCGGGCTCGACGTCCGTGACGACAGCCGCCAGGCACCGCAGGACTTCATGCGCAACCGCGGCCTGACCTACCCGTCGATCTGGGACCCGTCCGGCCGCGTTTTGCTGCAGCTTTCCGGTTATCCGCGCAACATCATCCCGTCGACGATCGTGCTCGACAAACAGCATCGCGTAGCCGCGGTGTTCCTGCGCGAACTGCTCGCGACGGACCTGCTGCCGACGGTCCAGCGTCTGTCCGCGGAGCCGTGAACGGCAGCCGGTCAGCCTCACAAGAAGCTCACTGCCTACCCTGGCCAGGGTGAACTCCGTGACGGCGCTGGCGACCACCGGTCCGCTGCTGCTGGCGGCGTTGGTCGCGCTGCTGGCGGGCGCGATTTCCTTCGCCTCACCGTGTGTGGTTCCGCTGGTCCCTGGCTATCTCGCGTACCTCGCCGCGCTGGTCGGCGCGGAAGCGCCCGCGGTCAGTGCGGACGAAGACCGTAAGAAGGGCCGCTTCGCCGTCGTCGGGGCCGCGGGCCTGTTCATCCTCGGCTTCACCGTGGTGTTCGTCGCGGGGCTGGGCACTCTCGTCTGGCTCGCCGACACGTTGCTGATCAACCAGGAACTCCTCCAGCGCATCGGCGGCGTGCTGACGATCGCGATGGCGCTGGTCTTCCTCGGCTGGATTCCCGGGCTGCAGCGGGAATTCCGCTCGCACCAGGTCCCGCGCGGCGGGTTGTGGGGCGCTCCGGTGCTCGGCGCGATCTTCGGACTCGGCTGGACGCCGTGCATCGGCCCGACGCTGTCCGGTGTCACCGCGATGGCCACCGCAACAGGCGGCGACGCCGTCCGCGGGTACGTCCTCATCCTTATTTACTGCCTCGGTCTGGGCTTGCCCTTCCTCCTCATCGCGGTCGGCGCGCGCTGGGCCGTCCGCGCCACCGACTGGCTTCGCCGCAACGGCCGTCGCGTGCAGATCTTCGGCGGCGCGCTCCTCATGGTCGTCGGCATCCTGCTCGTGACGGGCCTCTGGACCGAGCTGGTCGGCTGGATGCGCGACGCGTTCATCTCCGACGTCAGGTTGCCGCTGTGACCACCACCGAAGCGCCGCCCGCACCCAAGCAGCCGTACCGGAACTCGCCGCTCAAGCGCGCCTTGGCGTTCGTCCGCAACACCTGGCGTGGCTTGACGTCGATGCGCACCGCGCTCGTCCTGCTGTTCCTGCTGGCGCTCGCCGCGCTGCCCGGCGCACTGCTGCCGCAGCGCAAACTGAACGCCCCGAAGACCGAGGACTACATCGCGGCGCACGGCTGGTGGGGCGAGCTGCTCGACAAGCTGCAGTTCTTCAGCGTCTATTCCAGCGTCTGGTTTTCCGCGATCTACCTGTTGCTGATGGTGTCGCTCGTCGGCTGCCTCGCGCCGCGCAGCGTCGACTACATCAAGTCGATGCGCGCCAAGCCGGTGCTGACCCCGCGGAACCTCTCCCGCATGCCGCATTACCGCCGTGCGGTCGTCGCTTCTTCGCCAGAGGACGTCCTCAAGGCCGCGAACGCCCGGCTTTCCGGCTGGCGCCGCGTCGAGCAGGACAACAGCATCAGCGCGGAGCGCGGCTACCTGCGCGAGACCGGCAACCTGGTCTTCCACTTCGGCATGCTCGGCCTGATCGTCTTCTTCGCCCTCGGCGCGATGTTCAGCTACGAAGGCCAGGTCATCGTCCAGGCCAACGGCGGCCAGTTCTGCAACGGCGGCATCTACAACTACGACTCGTTCGACGCGGGTCTGCAGATCGACGGCACCGAGCTGAACCCGTGGTGCGTCAAGGTCGACGACTTCAAGGCGCAGTACACCGACATCGGCCAGCCCGAGCACTACGAATCGTCGATCGAATACCAATCCGGGGAAGACCTCCAGACCGGCACCTGGCGGCCGTACCACCTCGAGGTCAACTCGCCGCTGCGCACCGCGGGCGACCGTGTCTACCTGCTCGGCCACGGCTACTCCCCGAAGTTCACCGTGACCTACCCGGATGGCACGAGC
>Ga0193717_1002482_pt1 | contig 10663 bp, 9 predicted proteins | sample U2c2metaG_FD_145900 | JGI IMG/M metagenome (GOLD analysis project Ga0193717, IMG submission 145900) | Soil microbial communities from a riparian zone of the East river system, Colorado, United States - U2c2 | ecosystem: Environmental > Terrestrial > Soil > Riparian zone | place: USA: East River...
GACCGTGTTGACCACGACTTCGAGCTCGCCGTCGCCGTCGATGTCCGCCAGCGTCGGACCGGCCAGGCCGCCGCTCCAGCTGCCGCCGCGCGCGGGCGGCAGGTCGACCGCGAACAGCTGCTCGCCGCGATAGCTGAGCACGTAGAGCTTGCCCGACTCGCCGTTGTCGTTCTCGCCCCAGCTCGCGAACAGCACTTCGGCCTTGCCGTCGTTGTCGAGGTCGGCGACGACCGGCTCCGAGGCGAAATGGAAGCCGCTGCCGGGAATCACGAACGGCCATGCGCCGTGCTCGGTCTTGTCCAGCCACCACGCGTGCAGTCTGCCGTCGTAACTCGGCAGCAGGATTTCCTGCTGCCGATCGCCGTCGAGATCGGCGACGACCGCATTCGCCGCAAGGTTCTGGATCACGTTGTAGTCTTCCGACAGCGGCGCGCCGCTCGCGGCCTGCGGCGGAATCACGGTCCAGTCGAACGCGCCGGCCGCCCAGCGCGTTCGATCGCGCCGCAGCAGCCAGACGTCGTAATACAAATCGGTGTACGGATCGGTGCTGCAGTTGTAGACGTTGCCGGGTAAAACGAGCTCCGGCACGTGGTCGCCATCGACATCCGCGATCGCCGGCGCAGAGTTGGCGAAATTGGGGCGCCGTTCGGTCTCGCATTCGGCGTAACCGCGCAAGTCGACTGCGTGGTCCACGTGCACACCGACTTCCGACCAGAACTTGGTACCGCCATCCTCGCCGGTGCCGTACATCGCGTTCGCACGCAGCTGACCGCCGTTGCGGTCGAGCGCGGTGACGTAATGCGTGTCGGTCGGCGCGAAGATTTCCGGATGGCCGTCGCCGTCCATGTCGGCAACGGCGAGATTTTCGTTGTACATGCCGGCGCCGTAACCGGGGTCTGCCGGATGCCGCGCCGGCCAGCCCGGACGCACGCCGCCGTTCGGCGCCAGCACGTTGACCTGATTCGCCGACACGCTGGCCGCATTGCCAACGACGACGGAAAGCTGGCCGCTGCCATCGAGGTCGGCCAGCGCCAGCGAGCGCACTTCGCCACCGGAAAACGCGACGACCGGCCAGCCGGTTCGCACGCTGCCGTCGACGTTGTAGACGGTCACCCGCGCGCCGCTGCGGCCGACGACGATGCCGAGCTGGCCGTTGTGATCGAGATCGCCGATCGCGATGCCTGGCCAGACGCGGTCATCACTGGGTGCACGCCACTTGAGCGAGCCGTCGCTGCCGTTGAGCGCGACGACGTCGTACGAACCAGCGACGACATCCGGCTGACCATCGGCATCGAGATCGGCGACGGCCGGTGAGCTGTACCAGCCGGTCTGGCACCACGACGTGAAGCAGCCGCCGTAGGCCCACTTGAGCACCGGCGATTGCACCTGCGCCTGCGCCAGCACAGGCATCGCCGCTGCGAAAGATATGAGCCACAAAAAGCGTTTCACAACGTGTCCGGACTTTGCCATGGCTGGATTATCGCCTCGCGACGCTGCGGCAAGCGCGACACCGACGTTAAACTGCGCAGCCCTTTCCGGCCGAGCGCGAGATGGCCCATCCCCTGCTGCTGCAACGTGGCTTGTACGCGATCACCGACGGGCCACGCGAGGACCTGATCGAAGTCTGCGCGGCCGCGATCGCCGGTGGAGCAGCGATGCTGCAGTACCGCGACAAGACCGCCGATGCGGCGCGGCGTCACGCCGAAGCAGCGGCGCTTGCGGACTTGTGTTCACGCCACCGCATTCCGCTGATCGTCAACGACGACGTCGACCTGGCAGCGGCGGTTGGCGCGGCCGGCGTGCATCTCGGCGAAGACGATGACGATCCCGCTTCCGCTCGCGCGCTGCTAGGCGCCGACGCGATCATCGGCGTTTCCTGTTACGACTCGCTCGATCGTGCGCGGCACCTCGCCGCCGCCGGCGCCGACTATCTTGCGTTCGGCGCATTCTTCGCTTCGCCGACGAAGCCGCGGGCGCGCTCGGCGACGCCGCAGTTGTTGCGCGAGGCGAAAGCACTGGGCGTGCCGCTGGTTGCGATCGGTGGAATCACGGCGGAGAACGGTGCGGAGCTGATCGAGGCGGGGGCGGATTTTCTTGCGGTGATTTCGGCGGTGTTTGCTACGGCGGATGTACGCGCTGCCGCGCAGGCGTTATGTCAGCTGTTCGACTCTTCGCGTTCGTAAGACAATAAGCGCTCAGACCTCCCTTTTCCCTCGTCATCCCGGCTTTCGCCGGGATGACGATAGTTGAAGTTGGAACCTTATGACCACGAATCACGACCTCTTCCAACGCGCCCTCGCCCGCATCCCCGGCGGGGTCAACTCCCCGGTGCGCGCGTTCAAATCCGTCGGCGGCGAACCCTTCTTCACTGCACGCGCTGATGGCCCGTATCTGTGGGACGTCGAAGGCACTCGCTACATCGATTACGTCGGCTCTTGGGGCCCGATGGTCGTCGGCCACAACCATCCGCACGTGCGCGCCGCGGTCGAGCGCGCGATCAAGGACGGCCTCTCGTTCGGCACGCCCTGCCCGGCCGAGGTCACGATGGCGGAGACGATCGCCAAGCTGGTGCCGTCGGTCGACGTCGTGCGCATGGTCAACTCGGGCACCGAGGCGACGATGTCGGCGATCCGTCTCGCCCGCGGCTACACCGGCCGCTCGCGTATCGTGAAATTCGAAGGCTGCTACCACGGCCACGCCGATGCGTTCCTGGTCAAGGCGGGTTCCGGCGCGCTGACGTTCGGCACGCCGACGTCGCCCGGCGTGCCGAAGGCGCTTGCGGACCTGACGATGACATTGCCTTACAACGATCTCGTCGCCGCGGAAGAACTCTTCGCCGATGTCGGCGACGAGATCGCCGCGCTGATCATCGAGCCGATCGCCGGCAACATGAACTGCATCCTGCCGCGCGACGGCTATCTCGCGGCCTTGCGCGATCTGTGCACGCAACACGGCGTACTGCTGATCTTCGACGAGGTCATGACCGGCTTTCGCGTCGCGCTCGGCGGCGCGCAGCAGCTCTATGGCATCACGCCGGACCTGACCACGTTCGGCAAGATCATCGGCGGCGGCATGCCGGTCGGCGCGTACGGCGGACGGCGCGAGATCATGCAGCAGATCGCACCGGCGGGGCCGATCTACCAGGCCGGCACGCTCAGCGGCAACCCGATCGCGATGGCCGCGGGCCTGGCGATGCTGGAGCTGATCCAGACGCCGGACTTCTACGACGAGCTCGACCGGCGCACGCGTCTCGTCACCGATACGTTGACCGCGGCCGCGCTCGAAGCCGGCGTGCCGTTCACCACCAATCGCGTCTGCGGCATGTTCGGCCTGTTCTTCACCGCAGAGAAAAAGATCGAGACGTACGCACAAGCGACCGCTTGCGATGTCGCCGCGTTCAATCGCTTCTTCCACGGCATGCTCAAACGCGGCGTCTATCTCGCACCGTCGGCCTTCGAAGCCGGCTTCGTCTCGATCGCGCACACCGAGCAGATCATCGCCGACACGCTGGCGGCGGCTCGCGAGGCGTTCGCCGAAGCGAAAGGCTAGCGGCTGTAGACACGCGCACGGCGCGGAGCTTTTGCTCTTGTAGGGTGGGCTTTTAGCCCACCGAGCGCCCACGTGGGCTGAAGCCCACCCTACAGTACCTTGTTCGCCGATGAGGCCCGGCACGAGGGAGTGCTCACACACGCTCACGCGACGTCTATGCCCCGCGCGCGTACCCAGCGAGCGCCGCAGAAAGTCGCTCGAGGCCTTCGGCGACTTCGACGTCGCTAATCGTCAGCGGCGGCACGAAGCGCAGCACGTCGGGGCCGGCCTGTAGCAGCAGCAAGCCGTGCGCGGCGCAATGGTCGAGGATTGCGCCGGCCTTGCCTTTGTGCGCGTCGGCGAGCACGGCGCCGATCATCAAGCCGCGACCGCGAATCTGCTCGAACAAGCGCAGCTCCGCATCGATGCGCTGCAGCCCTGCACGCAAGGTGCGTGCTTGTCGTTCGACATTCGCCAGCACCTCGGCGGAAGCCAGTTTGCGCAAGGCGACGCGCGCAACCGCGGCGGCCATCGGATTGCCGCCGAACGTGGTGCCGTGCGCGCCGAACTGCATGGCCTGCGCCGCTCTCGGCCCGACCAGCATCGCGCCGATCGGAAAGCCGCAGCCGAGCGCCTTGGCCAGCGTCACGATGTCCGGCACGACGCCGTCCTGCATGTGCGCGAACAGCGTGCCGGTGCGGCCCATGCCGCATTGGATCTCGTCGAGCACGAGCAATGCACCGTGGGCGTCGCAGAGTTCACGCGCACGCTTGAGGAAACCGGGAGCAGCCGGCATCACACCGCCCTCACCTTGCACCGGCTCGATCAGCACCGCAGCGACGTCCTCCTGCGCGAACGCCGACGCGAGCGCCGCAGCGTCGTTGAAGTCGACATAGCGGAATCCGCCCGGCAACGGTTCGTAACCCTGCTGATATTTCGGCTGCGCGGTCGCCGTCACGGCCGCCAGCGTGCGCCCGTGGAATGAGCCATGAAAGGTGACGATCACGCGTTTGTCCGGCGCACGCCCCTGCGCGGCGGCCCACTTGCGCACGAGTTTGATCGCGGCTTCGTTCGCCTCGGTACCGGAATTGCACAGGAACACGCGCTCGGCGAAAGCGGATGCGCGCACCAATTCCTCGGCGAGCCGCAGCGGCGGCTCGGTATAGAACACGTTGCTCGCGTGCCAGAGCTTGTGCGCCTGCGCGACCAGCGCTGCGACGAGCTCCGGATCCTGATGGCCCAGCGCATTGACCGCGATGCCGGCGCCCAGGTCGATGTAGGTGCGGCCGACGCTGTCCCAGACGCGCGCGCCCTGGCCGCGATCGAGAATTACCTCGCGCGGGCGATAGACGGGCAGCCAGTAGCGCTTGCCCAGATCGAGCAAGGCGTCGGTGGAATCGCTTCCTTCCTGCATGCTGGCCTCCGGCCGCTTCCGATCAAGATGCAGCCGTCACCAAACACCCGTATTCGGCATCGACATCCACGGTTCGCGCGGCGGCAACGCATCGCCGCGCTGCAGGAGCTCGATCGAGATCAGATCCGGCGAGCGCACGAACGCCATATGCCCATCGCGCGGCGGTCGATTTATGGCGACGCCCATCGATTGCAGATGCGCGCAGGTCGCATAGATGTCGTCGACGCGGAACGCGAGGTGGCCGAAGTTGCGCGAGGAGCCGTAGTCCTCGCTCGATCCCCAGTTGTGGGTCAGCTCGATTTCGGCTTCCGGACTCTCCGCAGCGGCGAGAAAGACCAGCGTGAACTTGCCGGCCGCGTTGTCCATGCGCCGCTTCTCGCGCAGGCCGAGGCCGTCGCAGAAGAATTTCAGCGCCGCATCGAGGTCGCGCACGCGGATCATCGTGTGCAGGTACTTCATCGGTGTCTCCACATCGTCGGACGGCTCACGCGCGCTGGAATCTCGGCACGTAATGCAGCAGCTGCTCCAGGCGCTGCAGCGGATCGGTCATCTGCAGCAGCTGCTGGCGTTCAGGCTGCGCCAGCGGCAGGTATTCGGCGAGGCGGAAGCCGACCCAGCTGGCGTCGTCAAAGCAGGCGCGCTCGGCGTGCGCGAACGGCCCGCCGGCTTTTTCGACCAGGCGATCGAGGATCGTCGCCAGCAATGAATACTCGGGCGGCAGCGCGACCACCGGCTCCTCCGGCCAGAAGCGCACCTCGCCGTGCACGAGGCCGTTGTCGCGCACGCGCGTCGTGGTCACCTGAAAACGCTCACCGCCCTCGGCGCTGATGCCCAGCAGCCCGTCGGGCAGCGTATAGAAATCGGTGATCCGCGCGAGCGTGCCGACCGCCGCCGGCAACGCGGGCTCGCCGGCTTCGCGTCCCTGCAGGATCAGGCAGACGCCGAATCCGCATCCCTGGCGCGTGCAATGGCGCACCATGTCGAGATAGCGTTGTTCGAAGATGCGCAGGGCAAGCGGTCCGCCCGGAAACAGCACCGCGGACAGCGGGAACAGGGGAAGATCGGTCAGCGCCACTAGGGGCAGTTTAGTGCGCGCACTCGGGCGTGCCTACCCCAGCGCAGCCAGGAAACGCCGCGGCGCATTCTCGAAGCCGCCGTTCGACATGAACACGACGTGGTCGCCGGCGCGCACCTGCGCGCGCAACGCCTCAACGAGTGCATCGACGCTCGGCGCCGCCGTTCCGCGACCCGACAGCGCATTAACGATGCGCTGCGCATCCCACGGCAGCTCCGCACGCTGCAGGAACACGACCGCATCGGCATCGCGCAGCGACGGCGCCAGCTCGTCCGCGTGCGCACCCATGCGCATCGAGTTCGAACGCGGCTCCATGCCGACGAGGATGCGCGCCGCGCCGACGCGCGCGCGCAGTCCGGCGAGCGTGGTCGCGATCGCGGTCGGGTGGTGCGCGAAGTCATCATAGACACGCACGCCGTCGACGTCGCCGACCAGCTCCATGCGCCGCGCGACGCTGCGGAAATCGGCCAGTGCCGGCAGCGCTTCGGCGACATCGACGCCCGCGGCATGCGCGGCGACGAGTGCCGCAAGCGCGTTCATCACATTGTGCCGGCCGGTCAGGTTCCAGCGCGCAATGCCGATCTCGCGGCCTTTGTGCGATACCGCGAACACCGAGCCATCGGCTTCGATCAGGCGCGCGCGCCAGTCACCCGCGTCGATGCCGAAACTCTCGACCGGCGTCCAGCATCCCATCGCCAGCACTTCGGCGAGACGCGCATCCTCGGCATTGACGACGAGGCAGCCGTTACCCGGCACGATGCGGACCAGATGATGGAACTGGCGCTGGATCGCGGCGACGTCGGGAAAAATGTCGGCGTGGTCGTATTCGAGGTTGTTGAGGATCGCGATCGTCGGCCGGTAATGCACGAATTTCGAGCGCTTGTCGAAGAACGCGGTGTCGTATTCGTCCGCCTCAATCACAAAATCCGCAGCCGGCTTCCCTTCTCCCGCTTGCGGGGAAAGGTCGAAGCCGCCCTCAGGCGGCTGAGGGGAGCGCGGAAGGGGGGAGCTTCCGAGTCGCGCCGAAATCCCGAAATTCGCCGGCACGCCGCCGACGAGAAACCCCGGCTCCCGCCCCTGCGCTTCGAGAATCCATGCGAGCAGCGACGTCGTCGTCGTCTTCCCATGCGTCCCGGCAACAGCCAGCACGCGCCGCTCCGCCAGCAAGGTCTCGCCCAGCCACTGCGGCCCCGAGACATAACGCAGACGCGCATCGAGCACGTGCTCGATCGCCGGATTCCCGCGCGACAACGCGTTGCCGACGATGACGAGATCGGGCGCAGGTTGCAGATGTTCGGCCCGCCAGCCGGATTTCAGCGCAATGCCGAGCTGCTCGAGCTGCGTCGACATCGGCGGATACACGTTCGCGTCCGAGCCTTCGACTTCGTGGCCGAGCTCGCGCGCGAGGGCTGCGATGCCGCCCATGAATGTGCCGCAGATGCCGAGGATGTGAAGGTGCATCACGTGAAGTAAGTGAGTGGGACTGTGCGCCGCGCTACGAAATTTCCATCATCCCGGCGAAAGCCGGGACCGAGCGCCTTGCCGCACGAAAGACACTGGGTCCCGGCTTTCGCCGGGACGACGATAGGGGTGGACATTTCAACCCGCCGCATCGAACAACGCATGCCCGAGCGCCCAATCGGCCAGCGCCCACGCCGTCGCCAGCGCCATCCCCAGCGCGAACGGCGCCTCGAGCGCATTGCGCAGGATGTTCGCAGTGACGGCGAGGTTCCAGACGATGATCGCAAGCATCGCCCAGCCGAGCAGCACCTGCCGCGGTGTCAGCTGATGCGGCGCCTCCGGCGCCGGCCCGGCCAGATAGATGACCGGCAGGATCAGCAGCGTGAAGACGATGCTGCAGGCAACCAGCGCACTCGCGGTCTGCACGTAGCGGTTGCGAAACTGCCGCAGCGAGAGCGCAGTCCAGCACAGCGCGAGGATCAGAGTCGTCGAAAGCAGCGACCGCGCCAGCACGTTGGATGTGCCCTCGATCAGCCCGCCTGTCGCCAGATCGAGGACGACGCTGACGGGGACCAGCAGGCCGAACAGGATCGGCGAATACGGCAGATCCTGTGGGCCGCGACGCAGCTGGCACAGATCGCGGACCACGACGAGAAAATGCCTCAGAGGACTGTCGCGCCGGGTCACTGTCTGTCATCACGAGGTGGCGACGCGGCGGCAACGGTGCCGCAGGAGTCATCGACTGGTTTCGATATCGGGTGCGGCTTGGACTGCGGCGGCGCGGCTCGTGAGCAATCACGCACGCTCGAGCTCGCCGGGCAATGCGGCGAGTATGCGCCGGAAGACTTCCTCGACATCGCCGACGCCATCGACGATGCGCAGCTTGCCGAGACTGGCGAAATGCTCGGCCACCGGCGCGGTCTGTTCGGCGTATACGCGCAGGCGTTCGCGCACGGTTTCCGGCGTATCGTCCTTGCGGCCTTCGGCGGCAGCGCGGCCGGCGATGCGCTCGACGATCAGTTCGCTCGGCACCTTGAGCTTGATCGCGATATCCAGCGGCTGGCCGATGCGCGCGAGCAAGGCCTCCAGCGCTTCGCATTGCGCGAGGTTGCGCGGATAGCCGTCGAGGATGAAGCCGCCGCCGACGTCGGGCTGCGTCAGGCGTTCCTCGAGCATGTCCAGCACGATATCGTCGGAGACCAGCTTGCCGGCCTCCATGACCGCTTTGGCGATCAGGCCGAGTGGCGTGCCGGCCTTGACCGCCGCGCGCAGCAGGTCGCCCGTCGAGATATGCGGCACATTGAGGGCGGCCTTCAACATCGCGGCCTGGGTGCCCTTGCCCGAGCCGGGTGCGCCGAGTAAGACGAGTCGCATGATGCTCCGATGCGGCCACGCGGCGCCGCTGACGCTAGACTTGCTGAAATCCTTCGGACAACGCTAGCCGCTGGCCGGAGAGGTGTCAAACCGTCGCATTCGAGGAGATTTCATGAGTCCAGGCAAACTCGTGTACGCGCAGTCCGGCGGCGTCACCGCCGTGATCAACGCCAGCGCCTGCGCCGTCATACAGGCCGCGCGCCGCAAGGGGGTCACCGTGCTGGCCGGGCGCAACGGCATTCTCGGCGTGCTGCGCGAGGAACTGATCGACACGTCGAAGGAAACACCGGCGGCGATTGCGGCATTACGCCACACCCCGGGCGGCGCGTTCGGTTCGTGCCGCTACAAGCTGAAGTCGCTGGAACAGAACCGTGCGCAGTACGAGCGTCTGATCGACGTGTTCAAGGCGCACGACGTGCGCTGGTTCCTCTACAACGGCGGCAACGACTCCGCCGACACTGCGCTGAAGATTTCCGAGATCGGCAAGCAGCTGGGCTACGCGATCAACGTGGTCGGCGTGCCGAAGACCGTCGACAACGATCTCGCCGTGACCGACTGCTGCCCGGGCTTCGGCTCGGTGGCCAAGTACACGGCGGTTTCGGTCGCCGAGGCCAGTCTCGACGTCGAATCGATGTGCGAAACCTCGACCAAGGTGTTCGTCATCGAAGTCATGGGCCGCCACGCCGGCTGGATCGCTGCGGCCGCAGGCCTCGCGGCACGCAACGCGGGCGAGCCGCCGCACATCATCCTGTTTCCGGAAACCGCGTTCGACGAAACGGCGTTTCTCGCCCGCGTCGAGGCGACGGTCAAGCGCGTCGGCTACTGCACGGTGGTCGTCTCGGAAGGCGTGAAGAACGCGGCCGGCCAGTTCCTCGCCGAAGCCGGCACGCGCGATGCGTTCGGCCACGCGCAGCTCGGCGGTGCCGCGCCGGTCATCGCGAACCTCGTCAAGCAGAAGCTCGGCTACAAATACCACTGGGCGCTGCCCGACTATCTGCAGCGTTCCGCACGGCATCTGGCCTCGAAGGTCGACGCCGAACAGGCGTATGCGGTCGGCAAGGCGGCGGTCGAGTACGCGCTGGCCGGCCAGAACGCAGTGATGCCGGTCATCGTGCGCACCTCGGACAAGCCCTATCGCTGGAAGATCGCGCCGGCGCCGCTGAGCAAGATCGCCAATCACGAGAAGAAGCTGCCGAAGAACTTCATCACGCGCGACGGCTATGGCATCACCGCGGCGGCGCGCCGGTATCTCGAGCCGCTGATCCGGGGCGAGGATGCACCGCCGTACGGGAAGGACGGGCTGCCGAATTACGTGCGCCTGAAAAATGCGCTGGTGCGCAAGCGGCTGGCGACCTATGCGATCGAAGGTAAATAGGGTGGGCCTTGGCCCACCGTTTTGACGATGGTGGGCCAAGGCCCACCCTATAAAGCTGAGTTTCCCTTCCCCCGCGACGCGGGGGAAGGCGCCGAAGGCGGATGGGGGATGCTCTTCAAGCTCCCATTACCGCCCCATCCATCCACGACGCCTGCCCCTTTCCGCCCTCCCCTCAGCCGCCTGAGGGCGGCTTCGACCTTCCCCCGCTTCGTAGGGGACGGGAAGGGCGAGCGGGCCGCGGCGGTGCGCGATCCAGCGCCCGATGGCTATACTCGCCCAGATTTTCGCTACACCCCCGTTCCGTCACTTTATCCGCCTGCGATTCAAGGGAGGGTTCGATGCTGTTCCAGCAATACGGCTTACTGATCGCGCTGATCTGCGCGGTTCTGGCGATTCTCTACGGCGTCTGGTCGATCCGCTGGATCCTGGCCAAACC
>Ga0193717_1002483_pt1 | contig 10662 bp, 9 predicted proteins | sample U2c2metaG_FD_145900 | JGI IMG/M metagenome (GOLD analysis project Ga0193717, IMG submission 145900) | Soil microbial communities from a riparian zone of the East river system, Colorado, United States - U2c2 | ecosystem: Environmental > Terrestrial > Soil > Riparian zone | place: USA: East River...
CCGGCGCCTGCCGCGTTGCTCATCCTCGACGATTTCCCGACCGATGAACCAATTGCAGAGTACTTGCGCGGAGTTGACCGAGCGAGCCGTCGCGACGCGAGCCGAAAGTAGAATGTCCCGAATCCGGCCGAAGAGCGCAGCACCGCGATCTGCGGCTTCTGCTTTCGCAGTCCTTTGCATCAAACAAGACTACGAAGTTGTTCGTGCGTGAGCGACGAGCAAATCTTGTGAGATTGAATCGAAATACAGGTCAAGCGGACACCTGGTCGACCCTGCTTTCTTCCGTTCTAGGCCTCTCGAATTTGGGGCGCCGAGATGGGTGGCGTGATGCACTCGCGCTATTCCGCGGCGACGTGCGCGCTGCCTCCGTGGCCCGATGGTTTGGTGAACCAGACAAAAATGATCAGCACGACGCACGCCATCGCCGAAATCCAGAAGTAGTCAATCGAGGACAGCAGATAGGACTGGCCGACGAGTTCGCGATTGAGGGTCGCGAGCGCCGCGGCGTCCGACATGCCGAGTGACTTCAGATGCGCGAGCGCGGCCTGGGTGGTCGGATCGTAAATGCTCGATGCCGCGGCCAGATGCGTCTGATGCCAGACCTCCCGTCGGTCCCAGAAAGTCGTCGTGATCGACGTCGCGAGACTTCCCGCGAGCGTTCGCAGGAATACCGCGAGCCCCGAAGCCGCCGGCACGCGCTGCTGTGGAATGCCGTCGAAAGTGATGGCGAGGATCGCGACGAAGAACGTACCCATGGCGATGCCGAGGACCAGCTGCGGCATGACGAAATCGATGAATGCGGAGTCCGTCGTCAATCGCGAGCGCATCCAATAGGAAATTGCGAAGGCGACGAACGCAATCGTGACGATCCAGCGCGCGTCCGAGCGCCCGAGATACCGGCCGACGAAGGGCGATATGAGAACCGCGACCACGCCTCCGGGCGCTGCGGCGAGGCCCGCCCAGGTTGCCGTATATCCGAGCTGCGTCTGCATCCACAACGGCATGAGTACGATGTTGCCGAAGAACACGGCGTACCCCAAGCACATCGGGATCAACGCGAGCGTGAAGTTGCGACTCTTGAAGAAGCTCAGGTCGACGATGGGCGCCTTCTCGGTCAATTCCCAAATCAGCCACGCGATGAGCCCGACCACGGCGACTATGCCCAAGATGACGATGACCGGCGAGGAGAACCAGTCATCGTCCTTGCCCTTGTCGAGCATGATCTGCAACGAGCCCACCCAAACTACCAGCAACGCGAGGCCAACCTTGTCGATCGACAGTTTGCGCGTGGGGGTCTCTCGATTGCCGAGATACGTCCAGCAGATGAACGCGACGAACAGGCCGACCGGGATGTTGATGTAAAAAATCCATGGCCAGCTCGCGTTGTCGGAGATCCAGCCGCCTAACAAGGGTCCGCAGATCGGAGCGACCAGCGTGGTCATCGACCAGATCGCCAGTGCCAAGCCCTTGCGGGCCGGCGGGAAGAGCATCATCAGCAGCGCCTGGGAACCGGGAATGATCGGGCCGGAGACCGCGCCCTGCAGGACGCGGAATGCGACGATGCTGCCGAGGTTCCACGCGAATCCACACAGCATCGACGCCACCGTGAACGCGAGAATCGATGCGGTGAACACGCGCACGACACCGAACCGCTGCATCAGCCAGCCCGTGAGCGGCACGCTGATCGCGTTCGATACCGCGAACGAGGTGATGATCCAGGTGCCCTGCTCGGTCGACGTCCCGAGATTTCCAGAAATAGTCGGGATCGAGACGTTGGCAATGGTGGTGTCCAGCACCTGCATGAAGGTGCCGAGCGCCAACGCGACGGCGGTGATGCCCAACGCCGCACCCTGCATGTACGCAGGTTGCGGCGCCGGCGCTGCAGCGCTCGCCGTCGCACTCATGACGTGGTGGCCAACCTGGTTGACTTGCGGGCCGAACGGATGCGAGCGTGCGCAGCCACGGTGGCCGCCGCGGAATTCTCGCGAATGATGTCGGCGACGCGCTGGTCGATCGAGGGATCCTCGCCCGCGCTCTTCTGCACGAGGTTCGGCACGGCGCGCAGTTCGCCCGCGACCAACGTGCCGGACGTATCACGCACGTCGATCTCCACGCTCATCGAGAGCCCCACCCGCAGCGGGTGTTTCTTCACGTCTTCCGGATCGAGCGCGATGCGCACGGGCAACCGCTGCACGACCTTGATCCAGTTGCCGGAGGCGTTTTGCGACGGCAACAGCGCGAACGCGCTGCCACTGCCCGCCGATACGCCGACGACCTTGCCGTGGTACTCAGCGTCGCCGCCGTACAAATCCGCGCGCAACGTCACGGGCTGACCGGCGCGCACCTCGCGCAGCTGGCCCTCCTTGAAGTTGGCATCCACCCACACGTCGTCGAGCGGCACGATCGCCATCAGCGGCGTGCCCGGTGCGATGCGCTGGCCTAACTGCACGGCGCGCTTTGCGACGACGCCGTTGATCGGCGCCGCGATGCTCGTACGCCGCAGCGTGAGCGCCGCGTCATGATATTTGGCCGCGGCGGCCAGCACTTCCGGATGCGTCGCGATCGTCGTTCCTTCGATCTGCACGATGGTGGCGTCGAGCTGCTGGCGAGCGCCTTCGAGCGCCGACTTCACGCGCGTGATGGCGTCGCGCGTGTGCGCAAGCTCCTCGCCCGACACCGCGCCGTCGGATACCAGCGTGGCGCGGCGCGCGTAGTCGTCTTCCGCCTGTTGCAATTCGATCGTGCGGGAATTTACCTGTGCGCGCAGCTGATCGGCCTGCGCGTACAAACCGCGCACCTGCCTCACCGCGCGCGCGAGGTCGGCCTCCGCCGCGGCCACGCGTACCTTCGCATCGGCCGGATCGAGCTCGATCAGCGCCTGGCCTTGGGTTACGCGCTGCGTGTCGTCGACGCGCACGCCGAGCACAGTGCCGGGGATCTCGCTCGTGATCTGCACGACGTCGCTCGCGACGTAGGCATCATCCGTGCTTTCGTAGAAACGTACCGAGAAGAACCAATACGCGCCATAGAGCACGCCGGCCACGGCGATGACTGCGCCGAGAATGAGAAAGCCGCGCTTGCGTTTGTTGGTCGTGGGAAGTTCAGTAGCTGGAGCGTTCATGTATTCGTCCTCGAGAAATTTCCGCCGACCGCGAGCAGCAGTCCGATGCGCGCCAGTGCCTGTGAGTGCAGCACGTCGACGTAGCTGGTGCGCGCACTCAACACCTGGGTTTCGGTGGCGAGTACGGAAAGGTAGTTAGCGAGACCTGCCTGGTAGCGCTTCTGGGCCAGGCGGTAGGCGTCTTCCGCCGCGGCCAACGATTCACGCGCCTTGTCGAGCTGCAGCGCGCTCGATCGCACGAACGTCAACTGGTCCGCCGTCTGTTGAATCGCGGTGACGACGGCCCCGTTGTAAGCAGCAATAGCCAGGTCTTCGTTCGCAACCGCGCCGCTGTACTGCGCCTTCAGGCGCGGCGCGCTGAAGATCGGCAGGCTGAGCGCCGGGCCCACACCCACCGTGCGGTTGTTCCACTCGAGGAGGTTGTCGAGACCGATCGCCTCGAAGCCCGCGAACGCTTGCAGATTGATGTTCGGGTAAAAAGACGCGCGCGCCGCCGAGCGCAACGACTTCGCTGAGTCTGCGCGTGCGCGGGCGGCCAGGATGTCCGGGCGCCGGCCGAGCAAATCCGCCGGCAAAGAATCGGGAACCACCAGCGCGGTTTCGACGGCGAGCGTGGGGCGCACGATGCTCGGATAGTCTCCGGCACCGCCACCGGTCAGCGCGACGACGCGATGGACGGCGACGTCGCGAGCGGATTCCGCCTGCAGCCGCCCAAGCTCCGCCTGCGGAACGGCCGCTTCGGCCTCGCGAAGTTCGACGTTCGTGTCCAGGCCCGCGGCGATGCGCTTGCGCGTGATGTCCAGGATCTGCCGGCGCTGCGCTTCAGATTGCGCCGCGATGTCCGCAAGCGAATACGCGCGATCGAGATCCAGATAGGCCTGCGCGAGAGAGGCGGTAATGGCGAGACGCGCGGCGGCGGCGTCGAGCCGCGTCGCGTCGGTGGTCGCGCGTACGCTGTCGATCAGCGCGCGCTGCCTGCCCCAGAGATCGAGATCCCACGAAAGGCGCAGGCTGAGGTCCCCCGACCAAGACGTGTTGCCGGCCAGCGGCGGTGGATAGATGTAGTTCTCCGGGTAGCGCTGCCGTGTAGCTTCGCCCGAGATCACGGTGTTCGGTTGCCGCGTGCCGGTGGCGGCTTGCACTTGCGCCTGCGCAAGGTTGATGCGCGCCAGCGCTTGTTGGAGGCTCGGGTTGTGCTCGAGCGCCGTTTCGGCCAGTCGTTCGAACTGCGCGTCGCCGTATTGACTCCACCAATGCGCATCCACCTCGGGCGCGTTCGCGGCGCCGAGTCCGAGCGCAGCGTCTGGCGTCAACGTGAGCTGCGGCTGATCCTTCGGTGGCAGCACACAGCCGCCGAGCGCGAGAGCTACCGCGAATGCCAGCACCCGGGAAGTTAGCCGAGTGGGCGGCCTCATACCTGCTCCAAAGCCTTCGTGCTTTCCGCTTCAGCGTTCAGCTCGCCGACGCGGGTAATGATCTTGCGTAATAGACCTTGCATCTGCTGCACCTCGGCCTTGGTGAAGCCGGAGAGCGCGCCATTGAGCGTGTCGACCGCCAACGGAATCAGTGATTCGGCCATCTTCCGGCCCGCGGTCGTAAGTTCCAGATCGACGATGCGCCGATCGGCAGACTGGCGGCGGCGCCCGATGAATCCGCGCTCCTCGAGCTGATCGATCAGCCGAGTCATCGCCCCGCTGTCGTGGCGGAGTACCGCGCACAATGCCGCGATCGTCATTGCGACCCCGTCTCGCAGGTGCATGAGTACGGTCCAATGCTGGAACGTGATGTCTTGTGAGGCGAATACAGCCTCGATGCGATCGTGCATCAGACGCTGCGTGCGCCTGACGAGATAGCCGATGCTGTCCTGAAAGTTGAAGGACTCGGCGGAATAATGCTGCCTGGACACTTGCTGCCTCGACATTGACTGCCTAGGCAGGGATTAAATCATCGCAGGGCCGCTAGAGACAAGAGATCCGGGCCTGCCCCAGATTACAAATGAAATTCTAGAGACGTCGTTATGGCTCAAACGACTCGGCGCTTCGCCTCGGCGAGCCAAGCGAGATCGAGTTTGCCGAGCTGCGCGGCGCCGATGCCCCACACCGGCAGATCTTTGCCAGCTCAGACCGCAATGCGCGAGACGCGACCGCGGTCACGTTGGGCGCCGTGCACGCGGCACCGCCCTTCTCTAAACTGGCACCCCGCCTGCAGTCGCTTGCATGAACACATCCGCCACACGCTTTGCCGCGCCGACCCTTCTCGCCTTGCTCATCCTGGCGGTTTTGTTCTCCGCAGGATGCGCGACGACGGGCGGCGCCGACGAGGAGTCCGAACCGACGGTGATGGATCCATCGCCGGAGGTTTCGGACGAGGTGGCAGCGACGATCCCGGAAATCGCACCGGTCGCTGCCGCTCAATCGAAGGAGCAAGAAGGCGAAGTTTCGCTCGCCGTCGCCGAATCCGAGCAGGCCGACGCACCAATAGCTGAGGTCGTGGTCCAGGGTCGCGTTCGCCAGCGGCACGAGGCGATCGTCAACCTCGTCACCGAAGCGCGAGAGCTGCTCCGCGACGTCGAGCTCAAGTATGTGATGACCGGAAAGGGGAAACGCCAGGCGCTGCGTGGGCGCCCCGTCGCTTTTGCTCTCTGGAGCGAGGTCAAGCAGGAGTGGACCATCGCGCAACTGGAACTGCCGCGTCCGCCTATCAAGTGGAAACCTGGAAGGAAGCCACTCGCCTTCCGCTCCCTTACGCCTGGCATCGAGGCGCGGCACGTGAAGGGCACGGGCGCCGAGCGACTGATGTTTGCCTTCTCCAGGGATGCGGAGCCCTTGAAGGTGTACGGGCGAAAGTTTCCGGTGTTCGACAACAAGCTGGTGAAACGCAAACAATGGGCGGCCGTCGTACAGACCGCCAAACCCATCGTCTATCTACCCTTCACCGAAGACACCTTTGATCCCGCTTTCGTCAGCGGCGGCAAGGAGTTCCTGGTCGCCACTGCCCGCAAGGCGCTGGAAGAGCTGCGGCAGGCGAATGCACCGAGCATGGCTTTTCTGGGGGAACGGCTCGCCGACGCCATTCCCCTGCAGGTTGTGACGACCCTGGCCGTGATCGAGCAGACCGACGACCGGGATTACGTCGAGAAGGATGGGCTCGCGTTCGAAGAGGTCTTGAGCCAATACGGTCTCAAGCAGGAGGAGGCTTATCGGTACAGCGTCTCGAGCGCAAAAGCGCTGGGGCCCATGCAATTCACCAATCGCAGGGGCAAGGGAACCTATTCGGCGGTGGTGAGACGCTGCCCTGAAGCCAAGCTCGATCCAGTATTCGAAACCGGCGCGACGAATCTGCTGAACGCCATGAAGGCGGCGATCTGCCTGCTGGATATGGAGCTTGCCGGGATGCGGTTGGACATTCGCGAGGCGTACAAGAAGAATCCTGTCGTGTTGGGGATCTTCCCGGTCGCCGCCTACAACGGCGGACCGCGAAACGTGACCAAGCTTTACCGTGTGTTGCAGCGGATGAAAGTCCAGCTCGATGAGCTCAGCCGCCCACAGGCGGAGGTCACTGCTTCATCGGTGAAGTGTCCCTGTGTCTGGAAGACGGAAGGCGGTGCGGCTTATCCGGTGGCCATTCCGCGATACAACAACGAGAACCGTTGGTACATCGAGAAGTATCAGAGCATCGTCAGTCTGTTTGAATGACCGCCCCGGGTGAACGACCGTTCCGCGCGCAATCGGACCGCGATCTCGCGGTGGCGTTCGAGTCCGCACTTGCCGCCGGCGACGGCGAGACCGGCGCGCACTGCATCCACGAATGCTGGATGCGCGGCCACTTCGCCGAGCAAATAGAAGCCGCCCTGGATCTGCTATGGAGGCGTGCGGGTTCATCGATCCCGGACTGGCTTCCGATGCGCTACATCAGTTGGTTACCCACCGCGTACGACGTCGCCGCGCGCTTCTCCGCCAACGGCCGCGGGCGTTCGAACATCTATCTCATCCTGTTGGACTTCGCCGATCGACGCGGCGATGACCACGGCGTGTACGTCGGCATGAGTCGTTATTCACCATCCCAACGCTTCGATCAGCACAAGCAGGGAATCCGCGCCGCCGGGAGTGTGCTGAAACGCGGCATCGAAGTGCTGACGGGTCCGACGCTTCACCTTCAACACATGAAGCGAAGCGACGCGGCGCGCATCGAAGCGGCACTGGCTGGCGCACTCGCGGATGCCGGCATCCGCGTTGAAGGTGGGCACTGAGATAAATGGCGGGGCGCGTATCTGGTTGAAGACCAGGGTTGGATGCCAATGTGGCAACCATGGCAGTTCTCTCAACAGCGTTGAGAGTTTCGACTTCCTGGTTCGCCGTGCGGTCAGATCAGGCAGGCGATCCTCAATTTTTCCGCGGCCCCGAGCCCATGAGCCCCAAGATTGCTTCGTACACCTGGTCGAATTGCTTGCGTGTGTCCGAGTCGAGTGCGGCGACAGAACGCTCGAGCGATTCGAGTCGGCGCGCCATCGCCGCACTAGACGCAAGCGCTTGCCTCAACTTCACGAACGCGCGAACAACATAGACGCTCATTTGCACCGCGCGAGGACTATTGAGAATCGTCGCAGCCATGATGGCGCCGTGCTCTGTGAAGGCGAGCGTGGGGTGCTTTCTATGCCGTCCATGTCCGAATCTTAAGGTCGCAAATTGGGGATGTGTAAAGAAAATCTGTAGATAAGGCGGCAGCCGAGCACTGGTATTTGGCAGCCGGGCATCGGTTTTCTGGGTAACTCGCCTGCATGCAATCGAAGCATGCGAAGTCGCCTTGTCGCGCAACTCAAGTTCGGCGGTTTGGTCCGCGGCAGCTGCATTCTGTGCGGAATAAACGCATTTGGACTGTCTGCAATGACGATGCTCTCAACAGAATTTCTTTACCCATCCCCAAATTGCGACCTTGAGATTGCAAGCTCTTGATTGGAAAGCTCCAGGATGAAGTCCGGAGGGAATTTGGCGGCGTTACGCCGTACTTGTTCATTCAGGCGTAGGTTCCGGCAACGAGTCGGCGGGTGAATCGGGCACGAACACAAGTTTGCAGCCGCCATCTCTGACGGCGTATCTCGGAAACGCGTTCGTTGCTAGAGAAATGCCCACTCGGTGAAAACGAAAGCCGCTCCACCTTCGTCACGCGACACGCTCACTCGACTCCCTGCACGCTCGTCGCGCAAGTCTATTCAGCTCTTTGTTCACTGGGGGTCTCTCACAAGCGCAGAATGCCGTCCGGTCATCCAGCATTTCGCCACGAAGCTAGAGGAATCGAGCCATGTTCAACACCGGATACAACGGCCTTTTAGGCCTGCTGATACTGATCGGCGACGTCTGGGCGATCATCAACATTTTCCAGAGCTCCGCTTCCAACGAGAAAAAGCTGCTTTGGACTGTCGTGGTGATTGTGCTGCCAGTGCTGGGCCTGATCCTGTGGTTCTTCCTCGGGCCACGGGGCGGCAGAACGTAGCGCGCACTGCGCCGCGTAAGACACCGCGCTATCAACGCCGTCGCAGCGCAAGGCACTGACGGCCGCATTCCCGTCGCGTTATCGCGCCCGCCGATACGGAACGCCCGCGCACACGGCTAGTTTGGCTGCAGACCAAAAACGTCGAAGTGAAGGGAGTCATGAAAACCATTGCAGCCTTGATGGCGCTCGCGTGTGCGTCCGTTGCGTTTGCCGCCCCTCCGCCCGCACCCGTGCTGACGGTGGCCGTCACGGACATCCGGCAACTCGAGTTCAACTGGAATCCCGTTCCGGGCGTTGCGCGCTATGAATTGTGGTTTCGCGCCGCGCCTGGCGCTCAGTGGGTCAAATACAGCGAGCAGCCCGCGCAACGCGCGCCGCTGATCCGCATCGGCGTTGCGGTGCATTTGCTCGACTGGCGGCAGGCAGGCTACTACGTGAGCGCCTGCAACCCGAGCGGGTGCACGCCATCGAATACGGTCGGGGTCGATGGCCTGCAGCTCACGGCGATCGGCTTCGTCAAACCAGAATCACCGCGGAGCGCGCGCTTCTTCGGCAGCGACGTCGCCGCGAGTGCGGACGGAAAGACGTTCGCCGTGTGGTCCAACCAATCCCTCGGGTCCGAGAGATTCACCCCCACTGTGCACGTGTACCGCAAGACAAACGCAAGATCCGGTTGGCGCCGCGAAGCGCGCCTGTTACCGAGCCCCGAGACGTCCTACTTTTCCCATCTGGATGTCGGGGATCCTATCGCGTTGAGCGGCGACGGCAACCTGCTCGCGGTGGGCAACGCGAGCGAAAGCGTCGGTGGCGCGCCATACGCTGGCGCCGTCTATCTATTCCGCCGCAACGGAACCACGTGGACACAGACACAAAAACTTTCGCTCGCGTGGGCCAACGACAACTTTGGGTTCATCGTGAAGATCGACGACGCCGGCCGCACACTCGCGATCATGCATGGCCAGCAACCGGACCGAGGTTATGGCACGCTCCCGCGCGGAACTCTCGACGTGTATCGCGATGCCGAGAACGATGGCAGTGACCAGTTCGTCCTGAACGCCTCGGTGCCGGTTCCGCCGAACCCGGCAAGCTCGGTCGAAGATCTCGCGTGCCTGCAGCTCGCGCTGAGCGGCGACGGCCAGAGAATACTGCGCGGCTGCCGCTGGGAAAGTTGGGGAGAGCAATTCGTGCAGGTGCTCAACGCCCCCGGCTGGACCGAAAGCGGGCGCCTGGAAACCGGCTTCATTCGTGGCCTCGACACGAACCGTGACGGCACGACTGCGCTCATGGAACGCGATAACACGGCCTACGTTTGGAAGTTAGGCACCGCAGGCTGGGAATTCGAGGATGATCTGCCCGTCATCAACTCAGGCACCCCCACCGACCACAGGCACATCGCACTCAGCCGCGACGGGAAGATAGCCGCAGTGGGGACCGTCGGAGAGTATTCGCGCGGTGTGGGCCCGGTGTACCCGCCATATGTGGTTGGCAGTCAGAACCAGCCGAGTGGAGCCGTCACCATCTTCGAACGCAAGCCGAGCGGCTGGGTCCTGCGACGACTGGTCAAGCCGGGTTCCACGAACGTTGGAGCTGCGGGGCATTCGGTTGCACTCGGCGACAACGGGCGGCTGCTGATTGTAGGCGCGCCATGGGATCCCAGCGCCGCAGCCGGAATCGATGGGGATCGAGAGGACGACAGCTCGCGGGACCGCGGTGCCGTGTGGGTGTACTGACAACTTTCGGTTGGCACCGCTTGTCGATTGGTCAATTCTTCCCGCAACGTCACGAATGCACGGACGACATAGACGCTCATCTGTTCCGCGCGCGGGCTATCGAGAATAGTCGCGGCCATGATCGCGCCATGTTCGGTAAAAGCCATCGGCAAATATTTGACGTTGGATCCTCGCCCGCTCTTCAAGGTCACAAGTTGTGACCTTGAACGCGTAACTTCCTGATTTGTAAGCTCGAACAAAAAGTCAGTTGGCAGTGAATCCATTGCCGGTGGCGGCCCAGTAGATGCCGCCGTAGACGTGGTGCATGAAGTTCGCGTCGCT
>Ga0193717_1002485_pt1 | contig 10661 bp, 10 predicted proteins | sample U2c2metaG_FD_145900 | JGI IMG/M metagenome (GOLD analysis project Ga0193717, IMG submission 145900) | Soil microbial communities from a riparian zone of the East river system, Colorado, United States - U2c2 | ecosystem: Environmental > Terrestrial > Soil > Riparian zone | place: USA: East River...
TGGCCCGCGCCGTCGACACTACTGAGCCGCTCGAACAGTTCGAGCTTGGGCCGCACGCGCCGCACGGCCGCTTCGCTGGTGAGCGGGATCACGAGTTGCTCGCGGCCCGCCTTCATCCACAGCGGCTGGAAGCCAATGTCGGAAGACTCGAGCCCTAACAAGCGCGCGAGCTCCGACGGCTGCATCTCCACCAGGCGCGACGACGAGGCCGCGGCGCGCAGCGTCCAGTGATCCCCGTTGGAGGTCACAGGAATGATGCCGGCGCGCATTTCGAGGCCGAGCTGATTGCCGCCCAGCCCGAGCGCCCGGCAGACGTGCGCGGTACCGAGCGTGGGGTGGCCGGCGAATGGCATTTCGTAGGCCGGTGTGAAAATGCGCACGAGCGCCGCGGCGCGTTTCGACGGCAGGATGAACGTGGTTTCCGACACATTGAACTGGCGCGCCAGCGCCTGCATGGCCGCGAGATCGAGCCCCGTGCCGTCTTCGACCACGCACAGCGGATTGCCCGAGAGGCGCACACCGCCGGCGGTGAAGACATTGAGAATGCGGTAGCGAAGCTCCATGGCGCAGGATTATTTCACAACCCTGCCGCCAAGTAGCGTGGGGGATCCCCCGAAATCCTAGCAACTGTACTGCGGCTTCACGCCGCGATCTCCACGAGGTGCTCCTGCTCACGACGACCGTACACATTTTCCGTGTGCCACAGCGACAGCTCGCCGTTCAAATGCTCGACGAGTGCCGTGCAGCTCTCGACCCAGTCGCCGTCGTTGCAATAGAGAACGCCGTCGATTTGTCGCAGCCCCGGCCGGTGAATATGGCCACAGACGATGCCCGCAAGATTGCGGCTGAGCGCGGCTTGTGCCGCGGCATGTTCGAACGCTTCGACGTAGCGCACGGCATTCGCGAGACGTAATTTGAGATAGGTGGCGAGCGACCAGTGCGGGAGTCCGAAAGCGCGCCGGCACAGGTTCACACCACGATTGATGCGCATCATGAATTCGTACGCGGTGGCTCCGAAGCGCGCGAGCCAGCGACTGCATTTCACCGCCGAGTCGAATTCGTCACCGTGCATGACCAGGAACTCGCGCCCGTCGGCGGTGGCATGCACATAACGGCGGCGAATGCTCACGTTGCCAAACAACGAGCCGCAGAACTCACGGATGTTCTCATCGTGATTTCCAGGCACGTAAATGACCTGTGTGCCTTCCTTGGCCATGGCAAGAATCGCGCGCAACACCTCGTTGTGCGCCTCGGGCCAGTAGAACGAACGACGAAGACTCCAGAAATCCACGATGTCGCCGACGAGAAATAGATAGTCGGCTTCGATCGATTCAAGAAAATCCAGCAGCTCCCTGGCCCGGCAGTCCCGTGAGCCGAGATGGACGTCGGATACGAAGACCGAGCGGAGGCGGACTTTCTGGGTGCGATCCGGATCTTTCATGGAAGTGGAGTGTGCCCGCCCTCCATTTCACCTTTATGACTCCGCGACTTACGCGACTGTCTTCGCTAGAAAGCTGAGAAGCGGTATCCGGAGCAGCGCACCGTCTGGATGTAGCCCGCGCAATCGAGATGCGCGAGCGCCAAACGCAGGCGACGAATATGCACATCCACTGTTCGCTCCGCTACACGTACGTTCGATGGCCACAGGCGCTGCATCAACTGGGCGCGCGAAAAGACTTTGTCGGGAAGGCCGATGAAGAAGGCCAGCAGGCGCGTTTCGATGTGAGTCAGCGCGATCTGATTCTCTCCGGATGAGGCGCGCCCACTCGCGACGTCGAGCGTCAACGCGCCGAAATCCAGGATGACGTCGTGGCGCGGTTTGCGCTCCTCGATCAGCGACTCAACACGCTCCACCACGCGGCTCAGCGCGATCGGCCGTCGCAGCGTATCGTCGATGCGGAAGTGAGCATGCACGGCGGGTGCCGTGTCGCCGCGCGTCAACACGATGATCGAAGCCCGGGGATCGGTGGACATGCCATCGGCGATTTCATCGGCAAGGACCAGCACGTCGGCGACGCCAGTCTTGAGCCAGCACTGCGCCGCGGCCGCGTCTTCCGCGCCGTGCGCTTCCATGCCGACGAACTTGAGACAGGCAACGAGCGCATCACGCGCTGCACGATCGCCGTCGACCACCAGGACTTTGGAGACTTGCATCAGGATCCTCTCCTACAGTGGAGATTAGACCCGGGCGACGTTGCAGATTGATGGAGCGCCTAGAGGTCGACCACCATCTTGAAGCCGCCGAACACCATGCGCTTGCCGTCGAACGGCATCGCCTTCGGATCCATCATGTGTGCGAGCCGCGGATCTTTCATCGCCTTCGAGTTCACGCGATCACGATCCTTGCGCGACTTGTAGACGATCCACGAGAACCAGACTTCCTCGCCCTTCTTGAGCTTCACGCCCTGCGGGAACGAAGTGTGTTTGCCGTACTTCACGTCGTCGGCCACGCACTCGTGATACGCGAGCGCACCGTGATCCATCCAGACCTTGCCCGCCTGCGTGGACATCTTCTTGTACGCCGCGCGGTTTCGCTTCGGGACGGGAATCAGGAATCCATCGACATAGGCCATGGGGAGTCTCCTCTTTCGCCGAATTGTAGCGCCGCGAGCCGCGCGTACAACGCATTGTCGCGCAGCAGTTCTTCGTGCCTGCCGATTCCGACGATGCGCCCGCGGTCGACGACCACGATGCGATCCGAATTGATGGCCGTGGCCAGTCGATGGGCGATGACCAGTGTCGTGCGGTCGCGCATCAGCTTCTCGAGCGCGTCGCGCACGAGAAGCTCGCTCTCGGAATCCAGTGAGCTGGTGGCTTCGTCGAGCAGCAGGATCGGTGGATTCTTGAGGATCGCCCGCGCGATGGCGATTCTCTGTTTTTGCCCACCCGACAGCCGCGCGCCGCGCTCGCCGAGGAAGGTGTCGTAACGGTCCGGCAGCTTGCCGATGAATTCGTCGGCGGCGGCCGCTCGCGCCGCGGCTTCGATATCGGCGTCGCTGGCGCCCGGGCGGCCATAACGGATGTTCTCGCGCGCGCTGGCGCCGAAGATCATGGTTTCCTGCGGCACGAGGCCAATGCGGGCGCGCACGGCGGACGGATCCGCCCGGGCGATGTCCAGGCCGTCGATGAGAATTCGTCCCGAGGCCGGGTCATAGAAACGCAGCAGCAACTGGAAAACCGTGCTTTTGCCCGCGCCCGACGGGCCGACGAAGGCGACGGTTTCGCCGGGCGCAATCTCGAGATGGAAATCGTCCAGTGCACGGGTGTCGGGCCGCGACGGGTAGTTGAAGGACAGGTGTTCGAAGGTGATTGCGCCACGCGTGACTTCGAGAGCGATCGGCTCGGCGGGGGTCGCGATCGACGGCCGCGATTGCAACAGCTCGATGGTGCGTTCCATGGCGCCCGATGCGCGCTGCAGTTCGCCCCACATCTCCGAGAGTGACGCCACTGCCGTGCCCATGAAGAGCGCGTAGCTCAGGAATTTCGCAAGATCGCCGCCGGACATGGTGCCGTGGAGCACCGAGCGCGCGCCCAGCCACAACACCAGCGTGACCGCCGTGAACATGGTCATGATGGCGAGCGCGATCAGCCAGGCGCGGACGCGCGTGCGGCGTATGGCCGTGCTGAAGCTCTCCTCCACCGCCGCGTCATATCGGCGGCCTTGCAGACCTTCGAGCGTGAACGCCTGCACGGTCTGGATGGCGTTCAGCGTCTCGCCGGCAAGCCCGGAGGTATCGGCCACGCGATCCTGCGAATCGCGTGACAGGCGCCGCACGCGCCGGCCGAACAGCAGCATGGGCAGGAGCACCGTCGGGATGAGCGCGAAAATGATGAGCGCGAGTTTCAGGTTGGTCAGCAGCAGCAGGACGAGCGACCCGAGGAAGCTCACCGACGAGCGCAGCAGAATCGACAGCCCGATGCCCGACAGCGACTGGATCAGCGTGGTGTCGGTAGTTAGCCGGGAGAGCACTTCGCCGGTCTTGGTCACCTCGAAGAACGCCGGGTCCATGCGGATGACACGCGCGTACACCGCGCTGCGCAGGTCCGCCACCACGCGCTCGCCGATCCAGTTCACCAGATACATGCGTAAGGAAGCGAACGCGGCGAACACCGCGGCGGCCACGAGCAGCCACAGGAAATAGCGGTCGATGGCCTCGGCATTCGCAGCGCTGAAGCCCTTGTCGATGACGTTCTTGAGCGCCTGCGGCAGCGCCAGCATCGCGGCGGCGGCGACCAGCAATGCGAGAAATGCCACCAGCATGCGCCCGCGATAAGGCGCGAGAAACGGCAGCAACGCGCGGAGTGGTTTTAGGGAGCTGCCTTTCGGGCGTTCACTGGTGCTCACGGAACTTGAGTTTGCCCAAGTTCAGTTCCCACCACATGCGGAAGTCGCTCGCCAGGCTGTAGAAGGGATAGCGAAAAGTGGCCGGCCGGTTGCGCTCGAACCGGAAGTGCCCGAGCCACGCAAAACTGTAGCCGCAGAGCAGCGCGCCGAGCAGGAACAGCGGCTCGCCGGTGAAAATGAGCGCGACCAGGCAGAGCACGGCGCCCCAGGTGCCGATGTAATGAAGCACTCGCGAGGTCGGGTTCCGGTGTTCCGTCAGGTAGAAGGAATAGAACTCGGCGAAGCTCCGAAAACCCGAATCCTTGGGTGCGGCGGCGCGTGTTTCCATAAGTGGCACACATCATCCAGTACTCTGCAGGCCTTCGGCAATGCCCGCGATGCAGGCCAGCAGCGATTCGAACAAATCGCGGTCCTGCCGCCCCGTATCCCTCCATCGCCTTAGTAGATCGACCTGAAGCAGGTTGACGGGATCCACGTATGGATTTCGCAGCTCGATCGAGCGTTGCATGGTCTGGTCGCGGTCGAGCAGGGATTTCATCTGCTTGATGGCCAGCACCTGTTCGACCACCAGGGCGAACTCCTCGCGTAGTTTGACGCCGAAATGTCGCTGGCGGCCCTCCGCGAGGTCTTCGTAGGCCGCGGCAATGTCGAGATCGGCGCGCGACAGCGAAGCTTCGAGGTCATCGATGAGCGTGGTGAAGAAGTTCCACTCGTTGTAGGACGAACGAGCGACTTCGAGCCCCAATTCTTCGACGGCCGTCCGCAGCCCCACCCCTGCGCCGAACCAGGCCGGCAACATGTGGCGCGACTGCGTCCACGCGAACACCCACGGCACGGCGCGCAGCGCGTCGAAGCCTTCTTTGCCCGGGCGCACCGCGGGCCGCGACCCGATCTGCATGCGCGTGATCACGTCGATGGGCGTCACCGCCTGGAACCAGGCATAAAAATCGGCGTCGGCGTACACGAAGCGCCGGTATGCCTGACGGCTGACCACCGCCAGCCGCGTCGCGAACTGCAACTGCTCGGGCCTCGCCGCACTGCCGCTGGCCGCGCCACCGATGGCCAGCGCGAGCGCATTGAAGGCGCGCTCCAGCGTGCGCATCGCGATGGGTTTGAGGCCATAACTCTGGTTGATGACTTCGCCCTGCTCCGTCAGGCGCAGCACGCCATTTACCGTACCCGCCGGCGCCGTGCGCACCAGCGAATCGATGCGCGAGCCGCCGCGCGCGATACTGCCGCCCCGTGCGTGGAAAATGACGGATCGTTCGTTGGCGGCGACGAGCGCGGTCGAGAGATCCGCCTGCGCGCGATAGGCGGCGAACCGCGAACTGCAGATGCCGCTTTCCTTGTTGGCGTCCGAATAACCGATGAGCACGCACTGCGTGCGGCCACGGGCATCGAGATGGCGCCGGTAGAGCGGATCGCCTAACAAGATTTTTATGACGTCGCCACAGTGTTCGAGCGCATCGACGGTTTCGAACTGCGGCGCGATGTCCACGGCCACCTCGCCGGAAGTTCGGTCGTAGGCCTCCGCCCAGCGCGCCAGCAGCAGCGGCGCCAGCACGTCGTCCGCGTTTTGCGTACCGCTCACCACGTAGTAACCGATGGCGTCCTGTCCATAGCGATGGCGCGCCTGCAGGATGCCTTCGAACACGCCGAGTGTGCGGCGCCCGAGCGCATCGAGTTCCATCTTCACGCCGGCGTCGCGCTCGATGGCCTGCACCAGCACATCGTGGCGCTCGGTGGGCGTGCGCGCCATCCAGTTCGGGTCGTCGAGTCCCTGGCCGATCACGCGATGATGGATCTCGGCGTGCTGGCGCAGATCGAGCGTGGCCAGGTGAAACCCGAAGGTTTCCACGCGCCGGATGAGCCGTTGCACATTGCCCCAGCCGGCGTGGAAACCCTTGTTCGCCTTCAGGCTGGCCGTGATCAGCTTGAGGTCGCGCAGGAAATGCAGCGGGCCTTCATAGCCATTCGGCCGGCCGTCGTACGTGAGACGCAACCGCTCCGACACCTGCCCGAGGAAGACGCGGTACGGCATGCGGTCGTGGCGCATGGGCGTGATGCCGAGGGCACCGGGAATCAGCGTGGCGTACAACTCGATGCGCTGGCTGAGCTCCGGATTCACCGCGCTTCGACTGCCGCTTTGCGACAGCAGCTGCGCCAGCACGCCGCACTCGCGAAAATAGGCGTTGATGATCACTTGCTGCTGGCGTGCGAGTGTTTCGCGGATGGTCTTGGCGTGCACGTCCGGGTTGCCGTCCATGTCGCCGCCCACCCAGGTGCCGAAACGCACGATGTTCGGCAGCTCGAGCGAATCGGCCGGAACTTCGTAGAGTTTCGAAAGCGCCTCGGCAAGCTCGTCGTAGAACGCGGGCAGGATGCGATACAGGATCTCGGCGAGATAGAACACCACGTGCTCGCGCTCGTCGGCCACCGTGAGCCGTTCGCGAGGATGATCTTCGGTCTGCCACGCGGTGGTGACTTCGGTGCGTACGCGGCTCCAGTTCTGCCGCAGCTCCTGCGGCGTCAGGCTGGGGTCCAGGCGGTCGAGCAGCAACTCGGCGATGCGCTGGTTCTTGCGCAGCATGGTGCGGCGGGCGCTCTCGGTCGGATGCGCGGTGAATACCGGCTCGATGCGGATCTTCTTCAGCAGCTCAAGCACCTGGGGCAGCGTGGAGCCGCGGTTCTTGAGTTCGGTGAGCGCCGCCTCGACACCGCCCGGCTGCGCGCGTTCGCTGGCTTCGAGGAAATAGCCGCGGCGGCGGCGGATGCGGTGAACTTTCTCGGCGAGATTGACCGAGCGGAACCACAAGGAGAAGGCGCGCGCCAGGTCGCGCGCCACCTGCGGCGCGCGGCCCCGGAGCTGCACGCTGAGCTCGGCCGCGGCTTCCTTGTCGCCGGCGCGGCGGCGGATAGATAGGCGGCGGTCGTTCTCGACCAGGTCGAACAGCGTGTCCCCGCCCTGCTCTTTCAGCACGTCGCCGATGAGCGCCCCGAGCACGTGCACGTCGTCGCGCAGCGCGGAGTGTTTGGCGGGGAACTGGATGTCGTCGCGTCTCACGGAGCGCGCGATTCTACAGATGTGGCCGCCGGGGGGCCGCCCGCGCGGCTGCCGTGAGGAAATGTGCCGAAAATCACTATATAACAAGTAATCAACATTAGTGTTGATTGCCTGTCATGTTATAGAATGCGGCCATGTGGACCGACCGCCAGGCCATCGAAGTATTCCATCTCCTGTTTCTGCGCAGCTTCGGCGCGCGGGTCGACAAGACTTTGTTCGCGCTCAAGGGCGGCTGCAATCTGCGCTTCTACCATCGCAGCATCCGCTACTCCGAAGACATGGACCTCGATGTGCGCACGATGGCGCCAGGCACGCTGCGTTCCAATGTCGAAGCGGTACTCGACGCAGATCCCTTTCGCCATTCATTGCGGGCGCAGGAACTCGAAATTGCCGCGGTGACCACACCCAAACAGACCGCGAACACGCAGCGCTGGAAGATCGCGCTGCGGCTCGCCGATCAACGCAACTCAGTGCCCACAAAAATTGAATTTTCACGGCGCGCACTCGACTCGGGCGCCGAACTCGCACCCGTCGAGCCCGAACTGATACGCCGCTACAAGCTCTACCCTGTGCTCGTGCAGCGTTACAACGCTCCCGCCGCCTTCGCACAAAAAGTGGCTGCCCTCGCACTGCGTTCGGAAACTCAGGCTCGCGATATTTTCGATCTCAAGCTGCTGTTGGACGCGGGCGCCGCGTCGCTCACCGTTTCTCAGACGCTGCTGCCCGCCGCCATCGAGAACGCGATGACGATCAGTTTTGGTGACTTCACCGGCCAGGTCGTCGCCTACCTCGAGCCGGAGCACCAGGCGGACTATCGCGAACGTGCTTCGTTCGAAACTCTACAGGAGCAGGTGGTCGACGCACTGCGGGCTTTGCAGCCATGAACCAGATCGAAGCGCTGCGCCGCCTTCAGAGCCTTGGTACGCCGGTCTTTGAAACACGTGATGCAAGCGCGCTGCTTGCCGTAACGCCCGCGAATGCCAACATGATTCTGCGTAGGCTCGCGAATCAGGGGCAGCTGGTGCATCTGGCGCGAGGCCGATGGCTCATCGCAAGGACCATCTCGCGCTTTGCATTGCCCGAGTTGATCTCAGCGCCCTACCCCGCCTACGTCTCGATGCAATCCGCGCTCTTTCTTCACGGTCTCATCGAACAGGTCCCGGCGGTGATCTACGCAGCCACTCTCGCGCGCCCGCGCCGCGCGACCACTCCTATGGGAGTCATCTCCTTCCATCGTTTGCCGACCGAACTGTTCACTGGATTCGAAATAAACGACGATGGCGCGAAAATCGCCACGCCCGAAAAAGCCCTGTTCGACGTGCTCTATCTCGGCCCCGCTCGCAGCAGGTTATTCGCGCGTCTGCCGGAGCTGGAGTTTCAACGCGAATTCCGCTGGCCGCAATTGCGCGACTATGCGAAGTCCGTGAAATCACTCAACCGAAGAAAATTCATTGAACGACGAATCGACGAAATCCATAGCGCCAGCAAACGCTAACCGCCTGGGCATGCTCATGGTGGCCGGCGCCGCGATCTTGTTCGCCAGCAAGGGGCTTTTCGCCAAGGCCCTGTACCAGCGAGGCGTGGGCTTCGAGCTCCTGGTTGCAGTTCGCGCCGTGATCGCGGTGCCGCTGTTCGCCTGGTTCGCCGTGCGTGCCAACCCAGATTCGCAGCCGATGCGAACCCGCGCGGTTCTCGCGGCTGTCATCGCCGGCATCACCTGCTACTACGTCGGCGCACTGGTGGATTTCTGGGCATTGACGCTCATCGACGCGTCGATCGAGCGCGTTCTGCTGTTCAGTTTCCCCGCAATCGTGGTGCTCATCGGTTCGGTGCTCAAGCGTCGCGCCCCGGCGGCAGGCGTGATCGCGGCGCTGGTCGTCACCTATATCGGGATCTTCTTCGCCATGGGCGGCATCGACATCTCGGAACTGCGGCAGAATCTGTTCGGAGCGTCGCTCGTGCTCGTCGCCGCGCTCACGACCGCTATCTACTTCCTCATTGGAGAACGCTTCACGCACGAGCTCGGCAGCACGCGCTTCGCCGCCATTGGCATGAGCGCGTCCGCGACGATGCTGGCGCTGCACTTCGCCGTGTTTCGCTCCTTCGAGGAGCTGCACGCTTTGCAAACCTACGACTGGATGCTGCTCGTCATCCTGGGTGTCTTTTGCGTGTTCATCCCTGGACTGCTGCAGGCCGAGGGTATGAGGCGCGTCGGCGCGCAGCGTGCGGCCATCGGCAGCACGATCGGGCCGCCCACCACCATCTTCCTGGCGGCGGCATTCCTCGGCGAGCGCCTCAATGCCTGGCAACTGCTCGGCAGCGCGATGATCGTCGGCAGTGTGATGGTTCTGAGCTGGCCGAAGCGTGTAATCGCGGACGAGCCCTGACAAGATAACGAAGCTGATTCTCACGAGGTGCTAGACATGACTCCGGCAAAATCCACTTCCAGGTTCACGCGCTTTGCCAAAGCCACGGCCTACGCCACCGGGCGGCCAGCGACATTCGCGATCGCGCTCACCGTCGTCGTTGTGTGGGCCGTGAGCGGCCCACTTTTTCACTGGAGTGACACGTGGCAACTGGTCATCAACACCGGCACCACGATCGTCACCTTTCTCATGGTGTTTCTGATTCAGAGCACGCAGAACCGCGACGCCGAAGCTGTCCAGGTGAAGCTCGATGAGCTGCTGCGGATATCGCCGGGCGCGCACAACGTGCTCATGAATCTCGAAGAGCTCGAAGAAAGCGAACTCGAACGCATCCGCGCGGTGTACGTCAAACTAGCGGAGAAAGCGCGTCGCGGCATCGACGACGGCATCAGCGATGAAGGCGTGCCCGATATGGACGAACTCGTCGAGGCGCAGAAGCCGAAGGAGCGCTGAGCCAGCGCGAGCGGCTAGCCCGCCAGCAGCACCGCCTCGGCATGCTCCAGCGCCTCGGGCGTGCCGTAGATCACCACGATGTCGCCGTCCTGGAATTCCGTGTCGCCCGTGGGCTCGCGGCCGAGGATTCCCTGGCGGCGAATGCCGGTGAACGCGACGTCAGCGCCCGCGCCGCGCACCTCATCCACACTCTTGCCGATGCACCAGGATCCGGGTGGCAGCACCACCGAGCGCACGGCTTCGGCGAATTCCGCATCGTTGGTCATGCCATCGCCACGCGCGATAACGTTCCGCAACATCTCGTAACGATTGCCGCGCAGCTCGGCCACGGAACGCATGACGACGCCGGGCGGCACCTTGAGCGACATGAGCA
>Ga0193717_1002486_pt1 | contig 10655 bp, 9 predicted proteins | sample U2c2metaG_FD_145900 | JGI IMG/M metagenome (GOLD analysis project Ga0193717, IMG submission 145900) | Soil microbial communities from a riparian zone of the East river system, Colorado, United States - U2c2 | ecosystem: Environmental > Terrestrial > Soil > Riparian zone | place: USA: East River...
GCCGGCCTCAGCTGGAACATCGATATTCCGGCCGGCGGCAGCGTCACGCGCTCCAACCTGACGGTGTTCTCGCCGCTGGGTGCGCAGGCGCTGTTCGTCACCAAGACCGCCGACGCGGCGAATGCGACGGCCGGCAGTGCCGATGGCTACACCATCGTCGTCACCAATCCGAACGCCGCGGCGGCGACGCTCAGCTCGATCGTCGACACGCTACCGGCCGGCTTCTCGTATACGCCCGGATCGAGCAGTGGCGCGACCACCGCCGATCCCTCGATCGCGGGGCAGGTGCTGACCTGGCCCGGGCCGATCAATGTGCCCGCGGCGGGCACGGCTTCGCTGCATTTCGCGGTGACCGTCTCGACTACGGACGGCACTTATTTCAACCAGGCAACTGCGGATGCCGGCGGACAAACCGTCGCAGGCACCGGGCCGACCGCTCCGATCACGATCGGCGGCGGCGGACCTCCGCCTCCGCCCAACGTGATTGCGACGCCGACACTGAGCACGACCATGCTGGCGTTGCTGACGCTGATCATGCTGGCTGCCGGCGTGTTCGCGGGGCGCCGCGCGCGCCGCTGACGCAGCAATAAGAAGCGATCGTCACGGACCCCGCTGCGGCGGGGTCCGTCTTTTGCGGCGGCGCGAAGCGCGCAACGTCAGAACAGATCGCCTTGCGGCGAGGGCGTCCGCGGCGGCGCAAACTGGGTCGTCTCGAGCACCAGGTCGCGCCCGCGCGTGATGCCGAAACGCCGGCACGCGAGCGCGAAGCGCTGACGCAGCAGATCGGCGAACTCGCCTTCGCCGCGCATGCGCGTACCGAAGCGCGGATCGTTGTCGCGGCCCCCGCGCATCTGCTGGATCAGGCTCATCACGTGCCCGGCGCGCTCCGGCACGTGCAGATCGAGCCATTCGCGGAACAGATCCTTGAGCTCGTACGGAAGCCTCAGCACGGTATAGCCGGCGCAGCGCGCGCCGGCGGCCGCGGCGCGTTCGACGATCTGCTCCAGGTATCGATCGGTCACCATCGGAATGATCGGCGCGACCATCACGCCGCAGGGCACGCCGGCCGCGTTGAGATTCGCCACCGCTTCGAGGCGCCGATGCGGCGCGCTGGCGCGCGGTTCGAGCGTGCTGGCGAGACGGTTGTCGAGCGAAGTCACCGACACGAACGCATGCACGAGATTGGCCTGCGCCATCGGCACCAGCAGATCGAGATCGCGCTCGATCAGCGCGTTCTTGGTGATGATCGTGCACGGATGCCGGTATTCGGCCAGCACTTCGAGTATCGAGCGCGTGATCCGGTAGCGCCGCTCGATCGGCTGATACGGATCGGTGTTGGCGCCGATGTTGATCGGCGAGCAGACGTAGCCCGGCTTCGCCAGCTCCTTGCGCAACAGTTCCGCGGCGTTGGTCTTCGCGAACAGCTTGGTCTCGAAATCGATGCCTGCGGACAGATTCAGATAGCCGTGCGAAGGCCGCGCGTAGCAGTAGATGCAGCCGTGCTCGCAGCCGCGGTACGGATTGATCGACTGATCGAAATGGATGTCAGGCGAATCGTTGCGGCTGATGATCGAGCGCGCGCGCTCCTCGATCACCTGCGTATCGGGGCGCGGTGCGGGCTCGTCCTCGCGATACCAGCCGTCGTCCTCGCGCGTGCGCGCGATCGATTCGAAGCGGCCTTCGGGATTCGAGGCCGCGCCACGGCCCTTGATGCGCGCCGGGGCATCGATGCGCGGCAAGGCTACGTGATCGTGGAAATCGTTTTTCATGACGAACGCGAAGTATGCCTCCGTCGCGTCTCAGCGCCTGCGATCGGATCAGCCGGCGCCTGTCAGCTTGCCGTGGTTGCCGAGATCCGCTGGCTCCTTGCTCAGCATGCCCTTGGCGAAATCGAGCGCGCGCGCGACGAAGTTGCCGGCCGATTCCCAGTACGCCGCGTCGCGTACGCGCACGCGCAGCACGACCAGATTCGGATCGTCCTTGCCCTGCGGGAAGAAGATCTTCTGCACCGGCGACCACAATTCCTCGATCGTCGCGCGGTCGCGGTCGATCGACGCCGTGCCGCGCACCGAAACGTACGATTGCCGGCCCGGATTCGCGTAGGCGATGTTCACGTCCGGGTTCGCCCGCAGCTCGTCGATCTTGCGGCTGTCCGCCGCGGTGAAGAAGACGAGCGCGCCCGCATGGTCGAACTCGAGCGTCTGCAGCGGGCGGCTGACCATGCTGCCGTCGGCCGCGTGCGTGGTCAGCATGGCGACTTCGATGCCTTCGATGAGCTCGCCAAGCTTGCGCAAGTCGGGCGTGGCCTGGATTTCGCTTTTCATGACGGCCCTGCAGTTGGAACGGACCGCGAAGGTCACACCCACCGGGTTAATGCGCAATGAAGCCGTCAGTGGCGCCGCGTCTGCGTGAGCAGCCGGTCGAGCTGGTTGGCGAAGGCCTGGCGTTCGCGCGGGCCGAATGCGGACGGTCCGCCGGTGTCGACGCCCTGGCCGCGCAACGCGTCCATGAAATTGCGCATCGACAGCTGCTGACGGATGTTCTCTGCGCTGTACAGCTCGCCGCGCGGATCGATGGCGAGGATGCCTTTCTCGACCAGCGCCGCGGCCAGCGGAATATCGGCGGTCACGGCGAGATCGCCGGGCTCGGCCCATTCGACGATCGCCTTGTCGGCCACGTCGGGGCCCTGACCGACCACGCGACTGCTGATCAGGCTCGAGCGCGGTATCGCCAGCGCGCTGTTGGCCACCAGGATCAGCTCGGTGCGCGTGCGCTCCGCGGCACGGTAAAGGATTTCCTTGACCGGCTTCGGACAGGCGTCGGCGTCGACCCAGATCTTCACGTTGGCAATGTTTCCCGGCATTCGGCGGCTGTGGGCGTGCGCTGAATTATGCGCCGGGCAGTGCCGCGGGCGGCAGCCGTGTTCGGCGCTAAGATGGGCCGATGGCGGAAAGAAAAAACCAGAAGCCGACCGCGCCGGCGACGCGCGCCGTCGAACGGGTGTTCACGATCGGCTATCTCGGCGTGATCGCGCTGTTCGTCTGCTGCGGCGCCGTGCTGCTGGTGCTCGCGGCCACCGAAGTCTGGCATGCGGTTGCTCCGGCGGCGGACGCGACGACGCGCATGCGCTTTAACGCCGTGCTCGAAAGCATCGGCCTGCTGACGATCGCCCTGGTCTCGTTCGAGCTCGGCCAGACCGTCTTCGAGGAAGAAGTGCAGCGCGACGTCAAGGTCAGCGGCCCAACCCGCGTACGCCGGTTCCTTTCGCGGTTCATGGTCGTCATCGTCATCGCGCTGACGACCGAGACGCTGGTCAGCGTGTTCCAGCTGGTCGAGGAGGACGCGACGCGGCTGCCGTATGTCGCCGCGATCGGCATCACCGCCGCGGCGCTGCTGCTCGCGTGGGGCGGCTTCATCCGTCTCAATCGCAGTGCCGAGGAGCTGGAACCGGAGGCGATGGAGCAGGCCAAGAGCGAGGATCGCAAGGTCGGGCACTAGGCGCCCGTTGCCTGCTTAACTCGTGTAAAGCCTGGCTTTGCTAATCAATGCATCCGGCATGCGTCGATGCAGCACGCGTCCGCGCCGAATCCAAAACGAGGGCAGCGAGATGAGTCCGAGTGCAGGCAGGAAAACCGTCAAGAAAGCCGCAAAGCGCGGCGCGACGAAGAAGGCATCCGCGAAATCCGCGGCATCCAGGCGCGGCGCCACCAGGAAGGCGACGAAGAAATCCGTTACCAGGAAGTCCGCTGCGAAAAAGGCCGCAACGAAGAAATCAGCCGTGCGCAAGGCGCCCGCCAGGAAGGCGCAGACCGGCGCGGCACGCAAGTCGGCCGTGACGCCGGCGCGGAAGACGGTACGCAAAACAGCGAGCACCGCAGCGCCGCCGGCCGGCAAGACTGCGGCGTCCCGCCACAACAAACCCGCAGCCGCCAGCAAGGTTGTTTCGACGCGCGGTCAGCGGAAGGCTCCTTCGACTCCGCGCGCGGTGAGCCCATCGGTTGCGCGCAAGCATTTCGAGCAGCTCCTGAAAGCCAAGCAGGAACGCGTGCGGCAGGGGCCGAGCTATCCGGCGCCGAATCCGTTCACCGGTCGACACGACGTAGACAACGGCATGCAGTCGACGCCGAACGAAGACAGTGCGACGCCCGCCGCGGGTGCGCCGGATCCCGAGGCGACCTACGGCGGCACCGAGTTCACGCACGGCCGCGGCAACCAGGGAATGCGCAACCAGAAGTGAGCGTCGCATAGGTGGGCCTTGGTCCACCTATCGCATCAACGGTGGGCCAAGGCCCACCCTATGGTGTCAGTCAGGTAGTGCCTCGAATCCGTCCTGGAAGATCACGTCGTCCGCGCCGAACGCATCGTACGGCGCGAAGCCGTCGCCGCCGCGCACCAGGCGCACGCGATGCAGCAGGCCTTTGGGAAACGGCGCGACATAACCGCCGGAATCGAAGCCGACGACCCATGCTCCGGTATGCAGCGCCGTGTACGTGCTGGACGTCAGTACGGCCGGCGCCACGGGTGCGTTCGGGAAGATGTTTGTGTCGATCGCCGGCTGCACGCAACTGCGCTCGACCAGGCTGCGCAGCTCCCTGATGTTCGGCAGCCGCCAGTCGTCGTAGCCGAGATACATTTCCGCATTCAGCGTCTCCGCGGCGGCCAGGCCCTGCTCCCAGTTGTACGGGGCGCCCGGACCGTCGCAGTCGTTGTCGCGATCCTGGCCGAGCAGGCAGCGATCCCAGGTGAGTCCGGTGCGGATGTCGGTTGCCGTGCCGTCGGCATTGACGGTGAATGCGCCGAGCGTGCTCGGACGTATCGCCGGATTCGCGGTGCAGCCGACCGTGCCTTCCGGCGCCGCGCGCGTCGGCACGATCGAATCGCGCACCAGCCGCACCGCGGACGGGATGTCCTTGTTGGCGAAGTTGGCAACGCCGTCGTTGAACGCGACGAACCACGAGAACAGCGGAAACAGTTCCTGCGCCAGTGCATCCGCGGTCCAGTACCACGCCGCATCCGTGATCGTGTTCGGGAAATAGTCGAGATCCACGGTCGGCGGCGTACCGCCACCGGCTTCGGCGACGATGCCGTAGTGGACGATGCCGATCAGCTCGTCGCCGACCGGAAGGCGCCAGTTGTCGAAGCCGCACAGCGCCGTCGCATTGACCGCCGCGGCGTACGCGTCGCTGTTGCACTCGGTGCCCAGCGTGCCGTTGCAGGTATCGGTGCCGAGCGCGCCGGGGTCGCCGCCGTTGTCGTTCGGATCGGCGTAGTACCAGGTGTACAACCAGTCCTTGTCGCGCAAGCCGCCGTCGTCGGTCTTCACTTCCCAGATCAGGCCGGTGAAGTTGTCGCGCGTGCACGCCCAGTCGCCCGCTCCGCTGCCCAGCGTGGCGTCCGCGGGCAGCTCGCTGCCGTCGTTGGCGATCTTGGTGTAGTCGAAGCCGGCAGAGCCGGCGCCGGTCTTGGGCAATACGCCGTTGCCTGCCGCGGGGTCGCGGCCGAAGCGTCCGTCCTGTCGCCCGAACGCACCGGTGATCGCGCACGACTGCGGCGCATCGGCGTCGTAGCACAGCTCGATGCCGGTGTCGTTGAGCGGCAACGGCAGCGGTGGCGTCGGTCCGCCCGGCGCAACGGCGAGCATCGCGGTCATCAGCAAGGGATGAAAGGACATCGAAGAACCTCCTCGCGGACGGCGGCTGCCGGTCAGACTCTACTCCACGGGCCGCATCTCCGGCTGGCGTGTCCGCTTGCGGTCGCTCATGCGCGCATGAGCGACCGCCCTGCTACACACGCCGGTACGAATCATGCCGCTGCGCATGCCGTCAGTGCGCCGCGTACACCGTCATCACGTCGCGCCGCAGCGCCGCCTGGCTGTCGCCGCGGCTGTAGAACATGTGGCCGCCCGCGTACTCCTTGACCTGCACGCGGTTCGGGTCGCCCATGATCGGCATCTGGTCGACGATCAGCTTGGAGGCCATGAACGGGCACGACAGATCGCCCCAGCCGTGCACGATCAGCACCTGCAGCTTAGGATCGATCGCGACCGACTGGCGCAGCTCGGCGACCGAGCCCTTGTCGAGCTCCTCGCCGCGATCCCAGGCGCGGTTCACTTCGTAGCTCAGCGCGTTGTAGCGCGCATCGTATTTCCAGCCGACCGTGCGCGTGATGAAGTCGACCATCGCCGTCGTCGTCGGCGCGATGATCGCGTCGAGGATCGGATCGTTGGTGCGCTGCTCGGGCGCAAAGGGGAACGGATCCCAGCCGGTCACGTTGGAATCGTAGCGGCTGCCGAGCTTGCCTTCGGCGCGGAACACTTCGCGCAGGAATGCCTGCGTTTCGAGCCGGCCGCCGGAGCGGCGCACGAAGGTCGGATCGAGTCCGGACAGCTCGGTCACGCGCTTGACGATGCGCTCGACCGCCTGCGGATCGGAGCGGCCCTTGAGCAGATCAGTCACGTAGTCGCCGCGCGTATAGGCGACGATCTCGGCCATCGTCGCGTCGGACAGTTTGCCGTGGCGTTCGAGGTTCGCCGCGGCGATGCTCGGCAAGGTCAGCATCCACGGCAAGGGCGACAGGTCGCCGTTGTTCGATGCGGTCGGATCGAGATACGGAGACACCAGCACGAGACCGTTCATGGCGACGCCGAGCCGCGTCTGCATGAAATGCGTGATGCGCGGCCCGCGGAAGCCGCCGTAGCTTTCGCCGACCAGATATTTGCGCGACGTCAGCCGGCCGTTCTTGACCAGCCAGTCATAGACGATGCGCGAGAGATATTCGATGTCGGCCTGGGTCGAGTAGAACTTCTTCTTCGCTTCCTCTTCGGGGATGCGCGCGCGGCTGAAGCCGGTGCCGACCGGGTCGATGAAGACGAGATCGGTGAAATCGAGCCACGAGCCCGGGTTGTCGATCGCAATTGCCGGATCGGACGGACTGTTGCCCTCGGCGCCGAACTGCACGCGCTTGGGACCGAGCGCGCCGAGATTGAGATAGACCGACGAGGCGCCGGGACCGCCATTGAGCGCGAACGTCACCGGCCGGTCGCGGCCCGGCATCGTGTAGGCGATGAACATCACGTCGGCGATCGTCTTGCCCTTGTCGTCGAGCACCGGCAGCGAACCGACCGTGGCGTCGTAGGAAATCTTCCTGCCACCGATCTCGGCGCTCTGGCGCACGGTCTTGTCGGCCGGAAACGGCGGCAGCTTGAATTCCTCGGCCTTGGCGGCTTCCTTCGCGTCCTTGCCGGCTTCTTCGGCAGCGAACGCCGGCGAAGCCAGCGATGCGATCAGCAGCGACGCCGCCAGGACGATTGTCGACATACGACTCAACATGCGCAGAACCTGTTCGTGAGTTGGAAAGTAAGCCGCGGAGAATAGCGGTGCATGCGCTGGCCGCGATGTGCCAAAAGGACTGCGGACGCCTTTACAGCTCTTCAACCGGCTACCGCCAGCCTATTGATTTAGCTAGGAAAAGGCTTAATGTAGGCACCGTTGTTGCGGCGCACCAAAAGTGTCTTCGGCAAGCCCCGATCGAAGGCACGTCGCAACGGAGGGAGGCTCAAGGAGGTTTAAGGATGAAAATTTCAATTCCAGTCCTGATCGGAATACTGGCGATCGGCAATGCATCGGCCGCTACACCGGCCACCTGCTCGGTAACGGTCAGCATCGAACCCGTCATCATGCGCATGAGCAAGGATGAATTTCGCATCGTATTCGGCGTGAGCGGAGACCAGTGCAGCGAAAAAGGCTGCTCCGGAATCATCAAATACAAGGCCGAGTGGCGCACCCAGGAAGGCACCGGGAACGTGGACAGCAAGATGCTCAGCTATGCCATCCCCAGCGGCTCCAGCCGCTCGATCGCGGTGGACCGGCACTACTTCGACATGGGCGAAGGCAAGCACACCACCGATCTCGTGCATGTCAGCGTCGACGAGGTCAGTTGCGCGCAGCCGCGGTTGACGGCCGAAAGGTAACCAGGCGATCCCACCCGCCGGCGTTCCCGTGAAGCGAACCGGGACGCCGGCCCCGCCCCTGAACCAAAAAAACGCGGGCCGAATTGCGCGCCAGGCCTCGGGCATGGCTATGATGGCGTCCGAAGGTAGCGCTTTGGGGAAGCGAAGGACGCAGGCGGATCGCCTCGATCGCGTCAGGTTCGGCAGGGTCGCAAGCGGTTCCGTCTGTCACGGCGATCTTTGAAGATCACGGTGTGCGTTCGCGTGCAGGAAGCGCGCGGCGGCAAGCGGATCCCAAGGGAAGCGTGCGTTGCGGGATCGAGAATGACCAGTTCCGGATCCAGTGAGCTGTTGCAGCATCTCCAAAACGAGATTCTGGAGGCGATCGCGCGCGGGGAAGCGCTGAAGACGATCGCCGAGCTGGTGTGCATTCGCGCCGAGAGTGTCGCGCCCACCGCGTTCTGTTCGATCCTCACCATCGATTCCCAGGGCCTGCTGCATCCGCTCGCGGCGCCGAGCCTGCCCGAGCACTATTCGGAAGCGCTCGACGGCGTGCCCGTCGGTCCTCGCACCGGTTCGTGCGGCACGGCCGCGTACACCGGCGAAGCGGTCGAAGTCGTCGATATCGAAACCGATCCGTTGTGGGCCGATTTCAAGAGCCTGGCGCTGCCGCTCGATCTGCACGCGTGTTGGTCGAGTCCGATCAAGGCGCGCGACGGCCGCGTCGTCGGCACGTTCGCGTTCTACTACCGCACCAAGCGCGGTCCCGCCGACGTCGAACGGCAGCTGGTCGAGAAATGCGTGCATGTTTGCGCGATCGCGATCGAACACGACGAAGCCCGGCAGCGCATCCACCAGCTGGCGTACTACGACACGTTGACCGGCTTGCCGAACCGCACGCAATTCCAGGATCGTGCCGCGAACATCCTTGCCGCGACCGGCAGCGGACGCACGATCAACGTCCTCTATATCGATCTCGACGATTTCAAGGGTGTCAACGACACGCTGGGACACCGCGTCGGCGATCTTCTGCTCGAAGGCGTAGCGCAACGGCTCTCTTCCTGCATGGGTCACGGTGCGTTCGTAGCGCGCCTCGGCGGCGACGAGTTCGCCGTCGTGCAGAAGGCGACGAACGGACAAGGCAGCGCCTGCGCGCTCGCCGAGCGCATCATCGGCGTGCTCGACAATCCGTTCGACATCGACGATCAGAAGGTCACCATCGGCGCCAGCGTCGGCATCGCCGACGCGCAGGCCGGCGCGATGGACCTGACCGAGCTTTCCAGGCGCGCCGACCTCGCGCTGTATGCGGCCAAGAGCGAAGGGCGCGGAAATTACCGCTTCTTCGCCGCGGAGATGGACGCCGCCGTGCAGCTGCGGCGCAACCTCAAGCAGGATCTGCGCGCCGCGATCGCCGGTGGCGAATTCAGCCTTGCCTATCAGCCGATCATCACGCTCGAAACCAATGAGCTGACCGCGGTCGAAGCGCTGTTGCGCTGGCAGCATCCGACGCGCGGCAGCGTGCCGCCGTCGGATTTCATTCCGATCGCCGAGGAGATGGGCCTGATCGGCGCGCTTGGCGACTGGGTCCTGCGCGAGGCCTGCATGGCCGCTGCCGGCTGGCCGCACGGCATCCAGATCGCGGTCAATCTTTCGCCGCTGCAGCTGCGGCACTCGGGCCTCGTGCTCGATGTCCTCAGCGCGCTCAACAACGCGGACCTGCATCCGCACCGGCTCAACCTCGAAATTACCGAAAGCGCACTGCTCGCCGAAAACGCTGCCACCCGCATGACGCTGCACGAGCTGCACAAAATGGGTATCGGCCTGTCGCTCGACGATTTCGGCACGGGCTACTCCTCGCTGCGCTCGCTGCGCTCGTTCCCGGTCGACAAGATCAAGATCGATCGCTCGTTCGTCGGCGATATCGGCCGCAACAAGGACTCCGCCGCGATCATCCGCGCGGTGATCGCGCTTGCGCGCGATCTCGGCATGAAGACGGCCGCGGAAGGCATAGAGACCAAGAGCCAGCTGCAATGGCTTGCCACGCACGGGTGCACGGAAGGCCAGGGGCACTATTTCAGCGAGCCGCTGGGCTGCACCGAGATCCGCACGATGCTCGAGGCCGGCCGCACGAAACCCCTGCCCCTGCCGCAGGCAAGCAGGCTCGGGATCGGCTGATCGCGCAGGCGAGCGCAATCGCGCAACACGGTACTTGCGCGGGCGCAACCGCGCTCCTATATGAGCATTCCCGCTGCGTCCGCCGAACTATTCCGGTCAGTGAAATATCTGGTTCTCTCCGTATTCGTCCTGTGCGCCGTCTATGTACATCTGCGCGGACGCGTGCGCCTGCGCCCGTGGCGACAGGTCACCGATCATTCGACGTTCCTCGCGCCGATCAACGTGCTGCTGTACGCGTGCTCGCGCGTACGTGCGGCGCCTTACGCGCCGGTGGAGGCGTTCCCCGAGCTCGGCCTGCTGCGTGAGCGCTGGCAGGAGATCCGCGCCGAAGCGCTGGCCCTGCGCGAGGCGCAGCAGATCAAGGCCTCCGATCGCTACGACGACGTCGGCTTCAATTCGTTCTTCCGCCGCGGCTGGAAGCGCTTCTATCTGAAGTGGTACGACGATGCGCATCCGTCGGCGAGCGCGCTGTGCCCGCGCACCACCGAGCTCTTGCGCTCGATCCCGAGCGTCAAGGCGGCGATGTTCGCCG
>Ga0193717_1002487_pt1 | contig 10654 bp, 13 predicted proteins | sample U2c2metaG_FD_145900 | JGI IMG/M metagenome (GOLD analysis project Ga0193717, IMG submission 145900) | Soil microbial communities from a riparian zone of the East river system, Colorado, United States - U2c2 | ecosystem: Environmental > Terrestrial > Soil > Riparian zone | place: USA: East River...
CTGCTGACGTCCGAGGACGAGTTCGACGCGTTGTCCACGTGGTTGCGTGCCGCGCTCACGCATGCCATGACCTACCGAGGTCTGGCGGCGGCGGTGATGAGCTCGGCGCTCGACCAGGTGTCGACCTGGCATGCGGAGCTTTTCGAGGTGGGGGCGGCGTTGCTGGCGCGGGCGCGGCGGTCGGGCGCGGTCGTCGCCGACGCGGATGAGGCGGATGTGCTGAAGATGGTCGGCGCCATCGCTTGGGCCGCCCAGGACAACTCGGCTCAGGCCGACCGTCTGCTCACCCTCCTCATGAACGGCCTACGCCAAGGCGGCCATTGACGGCGTCCCGAACGTCGGCCGGTGCCCCGAAGGGCCCCTTCGGGGCGCTCAACGCCCTGAAGGTCACCTTCAGGGCATCCGCCTCCCGTCCACGACCTGAGGGTCGGCTGAGAGGCGACACTTTTACGCCGCCCCGTGCGTTGAGCTGTACATGAGTGTCATCGGAACGGTGCTCGGGTTCGCGCTCACGGCGTTCGTCCTACTGCTGGTCGCTCGGATGGTCTTCGACTGGACCGGGTTGCTCGGCGCGCGTTCGCCGTGGGTGGGGCGTGCTCGGGCGATCTCCCATGCCGGCACGGAGCCGGTCCTCGCACCCGTGCGCCGGGTGATCCGGCCGATCCGGACCGGCGGTATCTCGTTCGATCTCGCGTTCACCGTCGTCTTCCTGGCCGCCCTGATACTGCGCTCGGTCGCGTTCAGCCTCTAGCCTGACGTCGTGTACAAGTCGTCAGAACAGATGCGGCGCGGTGGTTTCTGCCGCGTCTACGTGGAGCACGCGTGGTACAGCGGTCCGGACGCCGGTGTCGCCGACGTCGACGGCGCGCCCCACTACTTCCGCCGCGCCTACGATCCCGCCCACCCCGACGACGACCGCTACCTTGTGTGGCCCGTCGACGCGGAAACCCTTGCCCTCGAACGAGAGTGGTGGCGGATCTACGTCTCGTGGCACGGGGAGCCGCATCCCGCGACCGGCAAGGAACGGTACGACGAACTGGCCGTGCTCCTCGCGCCGCACCACACACCGCCGGTCGACGCGAAGATCCTCTTCGCCGAAGTCCAGCTCTCCGAACAGGAACTACGTTACGGCCCCGACGGGCCGGACTACCTCATGAAGTGGCGCACCTAGGCGATCTTGGTGAGCCAGCCGCCCCAGGTGAAGTTCTGAGTCAACCCGCCGATCATCGGGGTGGGGTCCCCCGCCAGTCCGGCGCTGGGATCGCCAGGGTGGTCGAGAATGCAGCCGAACACGTACTGACCGTCGTTGGTGGGGTCGGCGTAGCAGCGCCAGTGGTAGGTCCCCTCTTCCAGGATGATGTCCCGCTCGGCTTCGAGGTACACGAAGGAGTTGTCCTCGTGGACGATGACCTTCCAGTCGTAGGTTCCCTCTTCCAGAAAGATGTCCCTGCTCACCCATGCCGTGGCCGCGTTCGGCGCCGGCGACGGGTCGAGGTAGTCGTAGCGAGTGTTGGTCGCGCCGGGTTCGGTGTCCGCGGTGGCGGTCCCCGGCGCGACGGCGAGCAGCACGACGGCGAGCAGGCAGAAAACGAGTCTCTTCAACGGGCTCTCCCCAGAGTCGAGCACGGACCAAACCGTGCCCACTCAGCGTGCCAGCACAACGGCGGTCCGCGACAGACTCCACTTGGTGCAACCGAGCTCACTCCACCCAACCGGCCCTCGTCGCGGCCGATCTGAGCTGCTCCCACCGGTACGGGCGTCCCGTCTTCGGGTCGGTCACCTCGGCGGCGGACGAGAACAGCGCGCCGTTGGTCCGAATCCCGTACCACGCCCCCGACTGCGGCGACGCCGGCGTCCATCGCACCCGGCGCGGATCGTCCAGCGTCGTGTCGATCAACGCCGGGCTCAGACCCGCGGACCGCAGCAGCGTCGCCGCCGCGTCGCGGTCCGACACCCGCAGCAGCAGCCTGGTCGCGTCCAGGTCCGCGTCGACCCGGTCGGCCGGCATCTCCCACAGTGGCAACAAGATCCGCAGATCGCCGACGATGCCGTCGCGGCCGGTCATCCGAAGCTCCACTTGCGACACCAGTCGGGGGACGGCGGCGAACGCGCGCAGCGCCTGCCGGCCGTGCGGGCTGCCCGCCGAACCCCGCGTCACCACATGCAGTCCCTGCCGCAGGTTCTCCCGCCACAGTGTTGCCACATCGGCCGCCGTCGCGACGCCGCCGCTGTAGGGCAACGGTTCCGCGTAGTCCAACGGGTCGGCGCCGCGCGCGCATTGCACGGTGTCCCAACAGATCTCGCTCATCCCGTACGCCGCGCGCATGCCCGCCACGAACCGCAGCCGGTTCTCCAACACGAACGGGGCGGTCGCGCCGGCATGGTCGATCGCCAACACGTAACCCAACCGGGTGACGAAATGTTCGATGAACGACGTCACAACAGCCCTGCCCGCTTCTCCAGCTCGATCCGCAGCCGGTCCTGCCACCGCGACACCTGATATGCACCGGCGAGTCCGATGAGCAGCGGCGTGCACCGCCGCACGTATCCTCGGTACTTTGCCAACAGGTGCCCGAACAACGCCACTGCCTCCGCGCCGGCCAGCGCGGGCTGCTGCGTCAGGTAGTTCTCATATACGCCGAACGCGGCCGCGACCAGATTCGTCACGTTCTCCGTGCAGGCGTCTTCGTCCGGGCACTCGTCCTCGTGCGGGCACCCGACGAGCAGGTCGGCACGCCACCGCGTCGCCGACCGTTCCGCCAGGTCGACGCCCCACGACGTCCGCAGCGCGACGCACGTCGCGAAGTCCCTGCGTGCCACCACGATCCGCGCCTCGGCGAACGTGAGGTCCGGCGTCGACGCGAGTACCCGGCGGCCACGCACGAGCGGGCTCGCCGTCACGTGCACCAGCAGCGCCACGTTGTCCACCGGCAGCAGCGTCGGCAGCGCCGCCGACTCGACGATCCGCGCCCGGCCGCTCGTCGACACCGCGTGCAGCAACGTCAGATCGGCCAGCCGGTCCACCTCGGACCGTCGCGGCCGGTGGCTCTCGGCGTCCACGCTCAGCCAGTCCCGCCGCGGTTCGGTGACCGCCGTGTGCCGTTCGAGCTCGGCCAGCTCGGCGAGCGCCGCCGCGATCGTGGTCTTGCCCGCGGCGGTCGGCCCGCTCACGACGACCAGCGGCGGCACGTCCGTCACCGGCTCACCTCGTCGCTGGTCAGCAGCCACGCCAACGCGTTGAGCGCGTGCCCGTGCCGGAAGTCGACGACCGGGCCGAACACGAACGGGTCGTGGTAGGAGAACTCGGCCGCCACCCGCCCGGCGGACGCGACGCCCGGCGCCCGCAGCGCGAGGAACTCCACGTGCCCGGCGTGCGGCCGCCACATCCGCACCCCGACCAGCCGGCCGTCGTCGTCGACGTCGGGCAGCGGCTGGAAGCCGTGGTTCCACAGGTGGTAGCCGAACTCCTCGATCGCCTTGCGCGACATGGTGTTCATCGCCACCTCACGCACTGTTCTGCCGGGGGAGGGCGACCTGCTGCTCGCTGCTCTCGGCCGGCGGCAGCCGCAGCTCCTCGACGCAGAGCAGCAACGCGCGCCGCAGCCGGCCGATCGCGAGGAAGTCGAGCATCGCCACGTCGCCGCCCGGCGTGATCAGCGCGAGGCGCCGACCGTCGCCGACCACGCGCAGCACGACCGTGCCGCGCCGGTTCGCCTCGTCGCGACACCGGTCGAGCCACTCGAACCGGTCGCGCCGCTGTCGACCGAGTCTCATCGGGCCCACCGCCTGCCGGACGGCACCACCGACGACCGCGCGTCAGCCGTCAGGTGGTGCCGTCGCCCGCCGGTGTGGGCCGATGGCGACGCGCACGTCCGGGCCGGCGCGCTGCACACACCACTCCGACACAAGACACCATCAACCGGCGAGTCTGGATGCATATGTTCCGCCGCCCCTCGAAGAACTTCATCGGTACTGGATCTGGCACGAACATAGCAGTGCATATACAGTTGCGATACTCGACTATCCGGGTGATCGGATAGCTGCTACTTTCCGTGACCGAACGCTCCAACCGCGACGGAGGTCGAATCCGATGACTCGTGGCCCGCTCCCGCAGCTGGTCTACAAGATCCTGTGTGGACGGAAACTGGAGGCGCTGCGCGAGAAGGCCGGCCTCCTACAGGAAGAGGTCGCCGAGCCGTTCGGGTGGTCACAGCCCAAGGTCGCCTACCTGGAGAGCGGCACCTCGGCCGTCAAGGAACACGACCTGGAGAAACTGCTCGACCTCTACAAGGCGGACAAGGCTTCCCGGCAACTATGCCACAGCCTGTCGACGGACGCTCGTCAGAACATGCCGCGCCGCAAAAGCTTGCTGCGCAACAAGTTCAAGGGCAAGATGCGCGAAGTCGTCGACATGGAGTTCAGCGCGGCCACGGTGTGGTGCCACAACAGCATGGTCGTCCCCGGCTTGCTGCAGACCGAGGACTACATGCGGTACATCTTCCGAGCGTTCCGACCATCGCTCACCCAACAGCAGGTCGACGAGTACACAGACAACCGGAAGCGGCGGCAGAAGGCTCTGGAGAACACCGACCAGAAGTTCTGGTTCGTGATCCACGAGGCGACGCTGCGTTCGCTGGAGAACCTCGACGGCGACAACTCAGTGCTGAAGGGCCAAGCTCGCGTGCTGATGGAGGCGATCGACCGGCCAAACGTGGAGTTGCAGGTTGCTCCGTTCCGGCACGGCTACTACCCCGGCCAGGCTGAGTCATACATGATCTTTGGGTTCGATACCCAACCCGCTGTGCGGGTGACGTACGTTGAGAAGTACGACGGCGGCGACATCCTGCACGGCGAGAAGAACCTGGCAAGGTTCACAACCTTCTGGGAGCACCAGCGAGTCCACGCTCTGGGGCCGGAGCAGACTCGTCCGTTCTTGCGGGGGTTGTCGCAGCCATAACTGCACACACCCGAAAGGAACGCCATGACCAACTCCCCCGGAAGGTGGATGTGGCGGAAGTCCAGCTACAGTCAAGGAAACGGCAACTCCGACTGCGTTGAGGTCGGGCACTGGCGCAAGTCGAGCTTCAGCGAGGGCGGCAACAACGCCTGTGTCGAAGTGGGTTGGGCGTCGGGCACGACCGCTGTGCGCGACTCGAAGAACCCGGGCGGTGGCATGCTCGCCGTCCCCGAGTCGGCGTGGCACGCGTTCCGCGCGACGGTCACCGACTAGGTCACCCGCCTGCCGCACCGCCGCAGATCCGCGGCGGTGTGGCAGGTCAGGGCTGTGCCGTCCAGGGCCGCGTGAGCGTGTCGAGCGCGGCGCGTCCGGTCTGACCGGTCAGGTCCCAGTCGATCGCGCCCAGCAGCAGGGCGATGATGGCGTCGGCGAGGATGTTCGCGTTCTGCCACGAATGGTCGTCGGCCGGCGGGACCCGGTGGCGCAGCACGAACCCGTCGAGCATCGCCTGTAGCACGAACGACATGCGCCGGAACGTCCATTCCGGACGCATCACCACGTCCAGGCCGCGCGCGAGCCTGCGGTACAGCCCGGCCCACACCCTGGTCGCGGCGTGGGTGCTCGGCAGCAGCGCGGTCGTGAGCAGCGGGTGGCGGGGGAGCAGTGGGCCGATATGCAGAATCAGGTAGCTGCGCGGGTGCTGGACGAGGTTCGTGAGCAGCTCGTCCGCGACGCCGACCACGAGCTGTGATGCCGAGTTGGCGGGCTCGCGGAAGAAGTCGTCCGAGTCGCGCTCACGCAGTAGCGCGTACACGACCGCTTCGGCAAGGAACTCCGCACGATTGGGCCAACGACTGAAGAACGCCTTGCGGCTGGCGGTCTCGCCGGCCGGGCCGAGGCGGATCACGTCCTCGGTGCGCAGCCATTCGAGTGCCGCCGGGAAGTGGATGTGCCCGAGCCGGCTCGACTGGTCGTCGCGGATGGGCTCGGCCTGCAGGTAGGTGTCGATCAGGTCGGCGGCCACGGTGAGGAAACGTAAAGCCGTGGTGTCATGTCGGGAGGGGCGTGATCGCAGACCCACCGGTGGCATTCCTCGACGTCGTAGGCGATTCCTCCGCCAAGTGTGACCGCACCCCGAGGCTGGCACAGCCCGGCAGAAGGGTGATGCTCGCGCCACTTTGTGTCATCAGGGGGAAATCAGGGTAATCCACCGATGCCGAACGCCCCGCGGAAAGGGAATCTGGAGGCATGACCACGATTACCAGGCCCCAGAACCGCAAGATGATCGCCGGCGTGTGTGCCGGGCTGGCGCAGCGTTATGGCTGGGAGGTCAGGAAGGTGCGGCTCGTGTTCGTGGTGTCGTGCCTGCTCCCCGGCCCGCAGGTTCTGATGTACCTGGCGCTGTGCCTGTTCATGCCGAAGAGCGAGTACTGAGCCGCCGAATGGCCGAAGACCCGCGCGCCGCCGACCTCTAGGATAGTAGTCCTTGAAACGTTTCATTCGGGGATGGGCGGCGTGCGATGGGTGACAGCGTGAGTCGGCGACACTTCCTGCAAGGCTCGGCGGGTGCGCTCGCGCTGACAGCGGCCGGCACAACCGGGGCGGCGGCCGCACAGTCGCCGGGTGGGCCACCGGCGGTCGCGCGGACCACCGTCGAGTACGCGCCCACCCTGCTCGGCACCGACGTCACCAGCCCCCGCCTCGCCTGGACGGTCACGGGCGCGGGCGCGCGGCAGACCGCGTACCAGGTGCGCGTCGACGGCGTGTGGGACTCCGGGCGGGTGGCCTCGGCGCGTACGGTCGGTGTGCCCTACGGCGGCCCGGCGCTCGCGCCGCACACGCGTTATCGCTGGCAGGTTCGGATCTGGGACGAGCGCGGCCGGGTTTCGCCGTGGAGTCCGGCGAGCTGGTGGGAGACGGGTTTCCTCGACACCCCGTGGCAGGCGCGGTGGATCGGCGCCGAGCCGGTCGAGTCGCCGCCGGGGTTCGACGGCGCGTCGTGGATCTGGTCGCCGGGCGCCACGCCGTCCGACGCGCCGGCCGGACCACGCTGGTTCCGATGTACCGCAACGGTTCCCGGCGCCACGGCCACCGTGGTGGCGACAGCCGACGACGACTTCACCTTGTACGTCAACGGTCAACAGGTGTTGCACGCGCCAGAACAGGTGGACGGTTGGCAGACCGGCCGGTTCGCCGAGGTCGCCGTGCCCGAGGGCGAGCTGGTGATCGCGGCGGTCGCCACCAACCGGGGCGATGTCGCGATCAATCCCGGTGGTCTGTTGGTGCGGGTGGTCCTCGGCGAGCAGGACATCGTCACCGACGGCACCTGGCGGGTCACCGACACTGAGCAGAACGGTTGGCAGCAAACAGACTTCGACGACAGCGGCTGGGCGGCCGCGGTCGTGCTCGCGCCGTACGGCGGCGGCCCGTGGGGCAACCAGGTCGGCTTCTCGGTGGCGCGGCCGGCGCCGGTGCTGCGGCGTCAGTTCACTGTGGACGGAAAGATCAACTCCGCTCGGCTGTACGTGTCGGGGCTCGCGTACTACGACGCGCAGATCAACGGCAAGCAGGTCGGGAAGCAGGTGCTGGACCCGGGGTTCACCGACTACGACGAGACCGTGCTGTACGCGACGCACGACGTGACCCGGCTGCTTTCCCGTGGTGCCAACGAGATCACCGTGACGCTGGGTCGTGGGTTCTACGGCATGACGACGCCGAACGTGTGGAACTGGCACCAAGCGGAGTGGCACGGCGAGCCACGGCTGCTCGCGCAGCTCGTGGTGCGGCACCAGGACGGCTCGACCACCACGATCGGCTCGGACACCGACTGGCAGGTCGCCGACGGACCGACCACTTCGGACTCCCTGTACGCGGGCGAGTCCTACGACGCGCGCAGAACCCTGACGTGGCACCAATCCGTCGAGCTGGATGCTCCACTGGGGACACTGCATGCGCAGCAGCACGAACCGATCGAGGTCGTCGAGACGGTCACGCCGGTGTCGATCACGCCGCTGGCGGGTAGCGCGTACGTCGCCGACATGGGTCGCACCATGGCCGGCTGGACCAAACTGACGGTCACGGCGCCGGCCGGCACCGTGATTCGCCTGCAGCACGGCGAGAAGCTGAACGCGGACGGCACCGTGGCTGGCGGCAACGGACATGTGCCGGGCCGCCACCAGCTCGACGAGTATGTGTGCGCCGGCACCGGCGTCGAGACGTGGGAACCGCGGTTCTCCTACAAGGGTTTCCGTTACGTGCAGGTCACCGGTCTGCCCGCCGCGCCGAAACCGGCCGACCTGCTCGGGCGCGTCGTGCGGAGCGCGGTGCCCGAGACCGGCACGTTCGCCTGTTCCGAACCGTTCTTCGAGCAGCTCGAACGCGCGATGCGCCGCACGATCCGCAACAACCTGCACGGCATCCCCACCGACACGCCGATGTATGAGAAGAACGGCTGGACCGGCGACGCGCAGCTCGGCACGCCGGTGATGGCGTACGCCCTCGGCATGCAACGGTTTCTGACCAAGTGGCTCGGTGACCTCGCCGACAGCCAGACCGAGGCCGGGCAGTTGCCGGTGATCGTGCCGAGCGGCGGCTGGGGCTACGGTGACCTCGGGCCGTCGCCGGAGTGGACGACTGTATATCCATTCGTACTGCGGGAGATGTACCGAATCTACGGCGACGACCGGCTCGCCGCGACGCACTGGCAGACACTGGTCCGGTACCTGGACTGGGAGCTGGCGCGACTCCAGAACGGGCTCGCGATCACCGCGCTCGGCGACTACCTGCCGCCCGGGTACGGCGGCAACCCGCCCGAGGACACCCGGCTCACCGCGACCGCCTACCTGCATCGCGCCCTGACCGGTACCGCCGAACTGGGCGACTTGTTGGGGCACAACGAGGTCGCCGCCCGGTACCGACAGGCGGCGGTCGGGCTGCGGGACGCGTTGAACGCGACGTTCCTGCGGGGCGACGCGTACCGCACCGACAAGGACCCCGACTACCGGCAGACGTCCAACGCCATCCCGCTGGCGTTCGGGCTGGTGCCGCCGGAGTCGGTGGCCGCGGTGGTCGACAACCTCGTCGCCGACGTCCGGGCGCGCGGCGACCACCTCAACACCGGCGCGCTCGGCACGAGTGTGCTGCTGCCGGTGCTGACCGCGCACGGGCACGCGGACGTCGCGCACGCGATCGCGACGCAGCGGACGTACCCGAGCTGGGGCTACTGGTTCGACCACGGCGCGGACACCATGTGGGAGATGTGGCCGTCCGACTCGCGGTCCCGCGACCACTACTTCCAGGGCACGGTCGTGCGGTGGCTGTATGAGAACGTGGCCGGGCTGCGGCCAGGGGACGCCGGTTACCAGCGGTTTGTCGTGCGCCCGGACGCGACGGTGGGGGTGACGTGGGCGCGGACGTCGATCGAGACGGTCCGTGGCCGCGCGGCGGTCGACTGGTCGCTCGCCGGGTCGACCATGACCCTCACGGTGGAGGTCCCCTTCGGCGCGACGGCCGAGGTACATGTTCCGAACGGAGCACGTTTCGATACGCACGAGGTCCGCAGTGGACGATGGCGGTTCACAGGCCGCATCATGGAGTAGCAATCCAGGGGTGCGGCGGCGCCGAATCAGGTTGGTCACTTGTCGGTGCACGTCTGGAGAGACCATGGCGCGTCTGGTGGGCCTGCTCTGTGCGTTGGTCGTGGGGTTCAGTTTTCCCCTGCCGGTATCGGCCGAACGAGGAGGAGGCGGCCCGTTGTTCGGTCCCGCACGCGGCGACGAACTGCACGTCATGTCGTTCAACCTGCGGTTCGCCGCCGAGCAGGGCCCGCACTCGTGGCCGCGGCGCCGGCCGGTGATGGCGTCGTTGTTGCGGCGCGAGCTGCCGACGGTGCTCGGCACGCAGGAGGGGCTGCACGGACAGTTGACCGATATCGCGGCCGACCTGCCGCCGTACTACGCGTGGCTCGGCGAGGGGCGCGGCGGCGGCACGCGCGACGAGTACGTGGCGATTTTCTATGACACGCGCCGGCTGGTCGTTCTTTCGTCCGGTCACTTCTGGCTGTCCGACACGCCGTCGGTGCCGGCGTCGAAGTCGTGGGGCAACGAGACCGTGCGGATGGCCACGTGGGTGCGGTTCGCCGACCAGCGCACCGGCACCGAGTTCATGATGGTCAACACCCATTTCGACAACCACTCGGAGAACTCCAGGGTGCGCGGCGCGGAGCTGATCCGCGACCGCGTGGCCGCCGTCGACGTCCCGGTGATCCTGACCGGCGACTTCAACGCGGCGCCCGACTCGGGGGCGTACCACGTGCTGGTGGGCGAAGGTGGCATGACCGACACGTGGCTGGCCGCTCCTCGACGTACTCCGCTGTACGCCACCTGGCACGGCTACCACCCCCTGACCCCGGGCGGCACCCGCATCGACTGGATGCTGACGCGCGGGAAGGTCACGGTGACCGCCGCGGGCATCAACACGTACACCGACAAGGGCGAGTACCCGTCCGACCACCTGCCGATCCAGGCAGAACTGAAACTCGGCTGACGCGAGTTCGCCTCATCGGTGCGCAGACCCATGCCGCTCATTGACGTGATCTCAACAAGATTTACGTGAGTCGACCGTGTTCCATATGGGTGAGTACGAGTGCGGCTTTGACGATGTTGCCGATCTTGCTGGGGCTGGAGGTGGTGTGGTGCA
>Ga0193717_1002488_pt1 | contig 10652 bp, 12 predicted proteins | sample U2c2metaG_FD_145900 | JGI IMG/M metagenome (GOLD analysis project Ga0193717, IMG submission 145900) | Soil microbial communities from a riparian zone of the East river system, Colorado, United States - U2c2 | ecosystem: Environmental > Terrestrial > Soil > Riparian zone | place: USA: East River...
CTTCTCGGCCGGCCTGGTGATCTACTGGGCGTGGAGCAACACGCTCTCGATCGCCCAGCAATACATGATCATGCGCCGGCACGGCGCGCCGATCGGCAACAAGGGCAACGCCGTCGCCGTGACGACCAGTGCCAGTGCCAGTGCCAGTGCCAATGCCAGTGCCGCCGCGAAGCCGTCCGCCGCGCTCAAGCGCGAGCGCAAGGGCCGCGGCCCTGGCGTGAACAACAAGCCGGCTGCGGAAAAGAAAGACTGATGAGCGAGCGTCCGCCCGAGGAGATCGAGGCGGCGCGCAAGCTTTTCGTCGGTCCATGCGAGTTCGTCTGCGGCTCGGCCTCGCTCGATTCGCTGCCGCCGACCGCCTTTCCCGAAGTGGCCTTCGCCGGCCGCTCCAATGTCGGCAAGTCGAGCCTGGTCAATGCCCTGCTCGGCCGGCGCACGCTCGCGCGGGTGTCAGCCAATCCGGGCCACACGCGCCAGATCAATTTCTACGACCTCGCCGACACGCTCACTTTGGTCGATCTGCCGGGCTATGGCTTCGCCCAGGTCTCCAAGTCGATGAAGGAATCCTGGCAGGGCCTCGCCACCGCCTATCTGCGCGGCCGGCCGACCCTGAAGCGGGTCTGCCTGCTGATCGACGCCCGCCACGCAGTCAAGGAGAGCGACCGCGAGACCATGCGCAACCTCGACAAGGCCGCGGCCTCCTATCAGGTGATCCTGACCAAGGCCGATGAGCTCAAGGCCGCCGAGCTGGTGCGCGCCGTGGCGGCGGCCGAGACGATCGTGCGCCAGCACGGTGCTGCCCATCCTGAGGTGATCGCCACCAGCAGCGAGAAGGGAATCGGTATTCCCGAGCTGCGGGCGGAGATTTCCGCCGTCGCGGTGGGCGCGCCGGATCCGGCAAAGGATCCTTCGCTGCGCTCAGGATGACATCGGTTTCTTCATCAGCGCTTCGAGTCAGCGCACGCCCCAACCCACTAAAATTGTCATCCTGAGCGCAGCGAAGGATCTTTCCCTTTCTACCCCGCGTCATGAAAAATAATGCCGAGCGTGAAGCGCTGGCCTGAGCGGAGGCGGCTTACGCCATGGCGCAAGGCAGTGCGGTAGACGCCACGGCTGCCGCGGACCGGCCGCTCGTTGACGGCGAAGATCACCGCGTCGCCCTGGGCGAGCGGCACCACCTGGCCGATCGACTGCATGCGCGGACGCTGCTCGACCAGCAGGAATTCGCCGCCGGCGAAATCGCGCTCCGGGGCGCTTAGCAGGATCGTGGCCTGCAGCGGAAACACCAGCGGTCCGTAAAGGTCGCGGTGCAGGCAGTTGTAGTCGCCCGGCCCGTAGCGCAGCAGCAGCGGCGTGGGCTTGCTCTGGCCGCCGGCATGGCAGCGCCGCAGCCAGCCCTTGAGCGTCGGCGGATAGCGCTCGTCCTTGCCCAGCGCCTCGGCCCAGGCATTGGCGGCCTTGGCCAGCGGTGGATAGAGCGCCTCGCGCAGCGCTGCGACCGGCTCGGGCAGCGGATAGCGGAAATAGCGGTATTCGCCTTGGCCGTAGCCGTGGCGCTGCATGACGACATGACTGCGAAAAGCAGCTTCGTCGGACCACAGAGCGGATAAAGCCTGGCATTGCGCCGGGTCGAGCAAGCCGGGCGCCACGATATGGCCGGACTCGTGGCTCAGGAGGGGGTTAAGCGCTTCGTTGTCGATCATGCGGACATCCTGACGCGCCGGTGGCATTACTTCTATCCGGCGCCCGCCTGTTATATTATGGGCTGCAGGCCCTCTCCCGGCGCGGAGAGGGCTTTTGACGACTGGGGTGCGAGATGGCCGAGACCGTCCAGAGCGATCGCGAGCAAAAGCGGCTCATCCGCATGGCGGAGACGATCTCCCAGGCGCTGCCCTATATGCGCCGGCACAACGACGCCACCTTCGTGGTCAAGTATGGCGGCCACGCCATGACCGACCCCAAGCTGGGCGACCTGTTCGCGCGCGACATCGTGCTGATGAAGCAGGTCGGCATGAACCCCATCGTGGTCCATGGCGGCGGCCCGCAGATCAACAGGATGCTGGAGCGCGTCGGCATCAAGAGCACCTTCGTCAACGGCCTGCGCGTGACCGACGCCGCGACCATGGAGATCGTCGAAATGGTCCTGGCCGGCTCGATCAACAAGGCAATCGTGGCTGACATCAACGAATGCGGCGGCACCGCCGTCGGCATCTGCGGCAAGGACGGCAACCTCATCCTGGCGCGCAAGGTGGTCGAGATGCGCGACCCCAAGACCGGCGAGCTGCTGAGGGTTGACCTGCAGCAGGTGGGCGAGCCCGCCAAGATCAACGTCATGGTGCTCGAGCAGCTGACCGGCGCCGGCGTCATACCGGTGGTGGCGCCGATCGGTTTCGGCGTCGATGACGAACTCACCTACAACATCAACGCCGACACCTCGGCCGGCGCCATCGCCGGCGCCATGCGGGCCAAACGCCTGCTATTCCTGACCGACGTGCCGGGCGTGCTCGACAAGCAGGGCAAGCTGATCCCGGAAATGAGCATCGAGCAGGCCCGCGCGCTGATCGCCGACGGCACGATCTCGGGCGGCATGATCCCCAAGGTCGAGAACTGCATCGACGCGGTCAACCGCGGCGTCGAGGCGGCCACCATCCTCGACGGTCGCGTGCCGCACGCGCTCCTGCTCGAGATCTTCACCGCCGCCGGCGTCGGCACGATGGTTAAACGAACCTGAGGGGGCCGCCGCCCTGCCGCACCCACCTTGACCTGAAGCTCGCCACTGCATACCTAGAAAAAATGGCCCTTTTACCCATCCTGACGGCGCCCGACCCACGCCTCAAAAAGAAGTCCAAGCCGATCGAAACCGTCGACGCCGAGATCGTGCGTCTGATGGACGACATGCTGGAGACCATGTACGCCGCCCCTGGCATCGGCCTCGCCGCCCCCCAGGTGGGCGTGCTGAAGCGCGTCATCGTGCTCGACATCGAGCGTGAGGACGTCAAGACCGGCCCGCTTTTCATGGCCAATCCCGAGATCATCGAGGCCTCGGACGAGGACGTGACCTACGAGGAAGGCTGCCTGTCGGTGCCCGAGCACTATTCCGACGTGGCTCGCCCGGCCCATGTGCGGGTGCGCTATCTCGACCGTGAGGGCAAGGCGCAGGAGCTGGCGTGCGACGGCTTGCTGGCGACCTGCGTGCAGCACGAGATCGACCATCTCGACGGTGTGCTGTTCATCGACCACATCTCGTCGCTCAAGCGCAACATGATCCTGCGCAAGCTCCTGAAAGCCCGCAAGGACGCCGAGCGCGAGGCCGAGGACGACAAGCCCGCCCTGCCCAAGTCCCGGGCGAAAGCGGCCGCCGAGGCCATGTAGACGAGGCCATCCCGTAGACGGGCGGCACGAAACTTGCGGCGTTTCCGGCATCGCCAAGGGAGATGCCGATGACGCCTGAGCAAATCGACCTGGTCCAGACGAGCTTCAAGAAGGTGGTGCCGATCGCCGGCACCGCCGCCGATCTGTTCTACGGCCGCCTGTTCGAGATCGCGCCCGAGGTCCGGACAATGTTTCCGGATGATCTCACCGAGCAGAAGAAGAAGCTGATGGGCATGCTGGGCACCGCCGTCGGCAGCCTGCACCAGCTCGAAACCATCCTTCCGGCGGTCCAGGCGCTCGGCAAACGCCACGCCGGCTACGGCGTCACCCCGGCCCACTACGCGCCGGTCGGCGCCGCGCTCTTGTGGACGCTGGAGCAAGGCCTCGGCCCCGACCTTCACCCCGCCGGTGAAAGAAGCCTGGACGGTGACCTACACCGCGCTGGCCGGCGTGATGACGAAGGCAGCGGAGGCCTGAGCAAAGGTCCCGAGCGCAGCGAGGGACCTTTGCTCGGTGTTTACTGCGCCGCGATGCGTTCGGCGGGCGCGAAGGAGCGCTCCATTTCGCGGCGGAGTTTTACCGCCAGCAGCGACTCGTCCATCGCCACGTCGGCATAGGTCAGCGACTGGCCGGCCTTGATCGACTTCAAGAGCTTCACATTGTGCGCCAGGCCGAGCGGCAGGCTGCCGAGGCCGGTCGATTTGCCGGCCGGGAAGAGCTTGCCGGCCACCGTGTAGCCGCCCTCGCCGTCGAGCATCTCGCCCGCCTTGAGGTCGCGCTTGGCGGTGGCGATGACGTCGGCGTGGAAGCCGATCGGGCAGCCCGTCGGCTCCTTGCGCAAGCCGACCGAGGCCACTGAGATGCCGACCTCGAGGCCGATCAGATGCCAGCGCTTGTACATCACCGAGTAGCGGCCGGTCGGGTCGGTGCAGAGCATGTACTCTTCGAAGCAATTCTTCTGATAGTCGGTCGAGGCCTCGAACACGACCCACACACCCTTGCGGATTTCGTAGGGGATGGCGCGGCCGTCGCGTTCGAGCGAGCTCGCACACTCGACCTGGCCTTTATGGTGCAGGTGTCCACCCTCGGAGATCGGCCGCATCACGAAGGGCAGGTCGTCGACCGCACAGGGCGGATAGGCGAGGCCGTCCGGTGCCGGGGTGAGACCGGTGGCGTTGGACACCGCCGTGCTCTCGATCGCGGGCTTCGAGCCGTCGAGGAAGGAGTTGAACATCTTGGGGTTCAACCCGCCGCGCTTGGCCTGCTCCTCGTTGAGACCCCAGTATTTCCATACCGTCTCCGGCGTCGATTGCGCGAAGTGCGGCAGCCATTTATGGCCGCGCCCCGCCGCCGTGACGTCGAAGCCAGAGGCGCGCGCCCAGTCGACCAATTCACAAATAAGCGCCGGCTGGTCGCCATAGGCCAGGCTGTAGATCACGCCCGCAGCGGCGGCACGCTTGGCCAGCATCGGACCGCACAAAGCATCCGCCTCGACCGTGACCATGACGACGTGCTTGCCGTTGCGAAAGGCTTCGAGCGCATGCTCGGTGGCGGCGATCGGATCGCCCGTCGCTTCGACGATGATCTCGATGTCGGGCTGGCTGACCAAGGCCTGCCAGTTGTCGGTGAGATGCGTGTTGCCGTGACGGCGCGCCTCGGCGAACGAGGACGCCGCGGTGACTTCGGGCTTCCAGCCGAGCCGCGCCAGGTTCTCTCGCGCGCGCGGCGGAGACAGGTCGGCGATGCCGACCAGATGAATTCCCGGCGTGGTCGGGATCTGCGACAGGTACATCGAGCCGAACTTGCCGGCGCCGATCAGGCCGATGCGCAGCGGGTTGCCCGACGCGGCGCGCTCCAAAAGCATGCGATGAAGGTTCATGAGTGTTCTCCCTATTCCGCGGCTTGGCGCTGCGCTGCGCGCGTCACGCAATCGACGTCCCAGGCGTCGATTGGCGTGAAATCGTGATGGGCGATGTATTCTGGCCGCTTGTGGGCACGGATCGCGTTGGAGACTGCGTTGTAGGTCACATAGATGATCTGGCGGTCCCACGGCGACATGTTGGGTGGGCTGCCATGGACCAGGGTGCCGTGGAAGAAGATCGCCGAGCCGGGCTTGCCTTTGGGCGCCACGATGCCGCCCTGCGCCACCAGCTTGGCGATGGTGTCGTTGTCGATCACCCACAGCGGATACGACGTGGTGGTGAGATCGTGCTTGGCGTCGAGCGCGCCCTTCTTGTGGCTCTTGGGAATGAAATAGAGCGGCCCGTTGAACTCGTTCACCTCGTCGATGAACACCGCCAGATTCATGGCGCGGGGCGAGGGCATGTCGTCATCGGCCTTCCAGGTGCCGTAGTCCTGGTGCCACTGCCAGACATCGCCGTCGAAGGCGGCTTTGCCGTTGATCTTGAACTGATGGATGTAGGTGCGGTCGCCCAGGATCTGCTCGGCCGGCTCGACGAAGCCCGGGTGATGGATCAGCGCCTCGAACACCGGATGATGGGTGTGCACGGCGAAGGCGGTGCGCACCACGTCGCCGGTCTTCTCGCGCACATTCTCCGGCCGGTGCTGGGCGAAGACGCCGGGCACCGACGATTTCAGGATCTCGGTTTCACGGGCGGAAAAATAGTCGGGAAAGAACAGGTAGCCGTCTTCGTCGAACTGCTTGAGCTGCTGCTCCGTGAGCTTCATGGCCGTCCTCCTTTTTCGTCTTTTTTCTCGTTCGTGGAAATTCGTAGGCGCGGCTCAGGCCGCTTGCGCCACCACCGCCTTCAGCCGGCCGGCGAGCAGGACGGCCATCTGCTCGGCGTGCTCGCGGATCAGCGCCTCGGCCTCGCCGGGATTGCCCGATTCGATGCCGCGCAGGATGCTTTCATGCTCGGCCCAGACATTGACGCGCAGATCGTCCTCGCTCAGCACCGCCGCCATCACCCGGCGGATATGCTGCCAGTGCGGCTGGGCTGTCTCGGCCAGCAGCGGATTGCCCGAGGCCTCGTAGACGAAGAGGTGAAAGTCGATATCGGCCTCGATGGCGCTCGGCACATGGCCGCTCGCCGCCGCCCGCCGGCCGACATCGAGGAGCTGCTGGCCGCGCCGCGACATTTCAGGCGTGAAGCGGCCGGCCGCCAAGCGGGCCGCGGCGCCGTCGAGGGCGGCGCGGACGATATAGAGGTTGCGCGCCTGCTCGGCATCGAGCGGCGCCACACGCACGCCCTTGCGGCCGGCATCGACCAGAAAGCCCTCGCGGCGCAGCATCATCATGGCCTGCAGCACCGGCTGGCGCGATACGCCGAAGTTCGCCGCCAAGTCTTCCTGGGTGAGGCGTGCGCCCGGTTTCAGCTCGCCCGAGCAAATGGCATTGAGCACTGCGTCGTGGACGCGTTCGGAGAGATCGGGCTCGGACAGAAGAGGGCGCATGAGGATCTGTATACAGAACACAGCCCCCGGGAAGTCAATGGTTCAGCGCCATTTCAGGCCTTTTTCCCTCAATATCGGCTGGGCGCGGTCGGGATAATCGGTGATCAACCCGTCAACTTTGAGATCGACCAGCCGGGTCATCTCGGCCGGATCGTTGACCGTCCAGGGAATGACCTTCAGCCCCAGCCCTTGAGCCTCCGCCACGTTGGCGGTCGTCACGTTGCGCCAGAAAGGCGACCAGGCCGCGCATCCCGCCTCTTTGGCGAGTTTGGGCACCGAGCCGCCCTGGGACGCGAGATCGAGGCCGGCCAGCCACGGCGAGGGCCTGGCCGCCGCCCGCTGGATCGTGTCCATGCCGCCGCTCTCGATGGTGAGGCACACCGTCTCGATTTCCGGCGCGAGGCGGTGCGCTTCCACCAAAGTGCGCCAGTCGAAGGACTGGATCGTGGTCCGGTCGGCCGCCTTGGCCGCGCGCACGGCCTCGACGACCAGCCGCGCGAAGGTCGCCGGATCGGGCGCCTCGTCGGGCTTTGCGGGATCGATCTTGGTCTCGATGTTCAGGCGCACCGGCGGGCCTGCCAGGACATAGAGCTCGGCCAGCGTCGGGAAGCGTTCACCGTCGGCCGGCTTCTGACTCGGCAGCTGCCTGGCGTATTCGCGCACCGGATTGAGCCGGCCGATATCGTAGCGCTTGAGCTCCTCAAGCGTCAGCGTGTGGATCGGGGGACCGGGCCTCGCGAGCCAGTTGCCATCCGGCCCGCGCACCAGATCGGGATTGAGAAGCGGCTCGTGGCTCAGCACCAACACACCGTCCTTGGTGACGGCGAGATCGGTCTCGAGCGTGATGACGCCGAGGCCGAGGGCAGTGCGAAAAGCCGCCAGCGTGTTCTCCGGCGCCAGGCCGCGCGCGCCGCGATGGCCCTGCAGGTCGAAGGCAGCGGCCGGCATGGCGCTAGCCGCCCATATTGCGCAGACGAGCGATGCGATCGGCGATATCCGGATGCGTGGCGAGCAGCGCCGGCGTGTCGGCGGTGAAGTGCTGCACCGGATTGACGATGAAGAGATGCTGCGTGGCATGGCTCACTCCGGGAAACGGCGCTGCATTCTGGTCGAGCTTTTGCAGCGCCGAGATCAGGCCGTTGGGGTTGCGGGTGAACTGCACCGAGGTGGCGTCGGCGAGATATTCGCGTTGGCGTGACACCGCCATCTGCACCGCCTTGGCCGCCAGCGGCGCGAAGATCGCGACCACGATCAGGACAATGATCAGCAGGACGGCAGCGCCGCCCGAACTGTCTTTCTTGCCGCTGCTGCTGCGGGCGTTGACGCTGCCGCCCCAGTTGAGCGTGCGCAGGATCATGTCGGCCACCAGCGCGATCAGCCCGACCGTGACGCCGACCACGGTCATATAGCGCGTGTCGAGATTGGCCAGATGCGCCATCTCGTGCGCCACCACGCCCTGCAACTCGTCACGGCTCAGTTTCTCGATCAGCCCGCGGGTGACGACGATGGTGCCGCTCCGGGCCGTGTTGCCGGTGGCGAAGGCGTTGAGCAGATCGGTGTCGAGCACCATGACGCGCGGCATCGGCTGGCCGGCGGCGACCGACATCTCGTCGACGACATTGTAGAGGACCGGCGCGTCGGTCTTTTCGATCTGCCTGGCGCCGGACATGGTGAGCACCATGCGGTCGCCGAAGGCCAGCGACACGGCGCTCCAGCATAGGCTCGCGGCCGCCATCAGCGCCGCCGCGACCAGGCCCGCCGCGCTCCAGGCCGGCACGACGTCGGTCACCGTGCCTTCCAGGGCCCAGCCGATCAGATAGCCCACGAGGGCCGCGATCAGCGTCAACGCCAGCAGCAGTACAAAAGTGTTGCGCCGGTTGACCCGCTGGGCCGCGGCAAAATCGGTGGTGCCACTCATCGCAGCGCGACTTTGGGAACCTCGCGCTCGGCCTCGGGCATGTTGAACAGGTCGATCGGTCCGAAGCCCAGCGAGGCCGCGGCCAGCACCGCGGGAAAGCTCAGGCGGCGGGTGTTATAGGTGTTCACCGAGTCGTTGTAGTACTGGCGGGCGAAGGCGATCTTGTTCTCGGTCGTGGTCAGCTCCTCCTGGAGCTGCTTCACGTTGTCGTTGGCCTTGAGCTGCGGATAGCTTTCGACCAGGCCGAGCAGCCCGCGCGTCGCCTGCGTCAGCGCCGCCTCCGCCGGGCCTGCCTGGGCCGGGCCGCTGGCGGCGACCGCGGCGTTGCGCGCGGCGATCACCTTGGTGAGCGTCTCCTGCTCGTAGCCCATGGCGTCCTTCACCACCTGCACGAGATTGGGGATGAGATCGTGGCGGCGCTTGAGCTGCACGTCGATCTGGCTCCACGCCGTCTGCGCGGTGTTCCGCCCGCCCACCAGGCCGTTATAGACGCTGACCAGCCACAGCCCGATCAGGACGATGATGCCGAGGACAATCCAAAGACTCATGCAACGGGCTCCTTTGCGGCGCGGCCGGTCACTTTAGGGGATCGATAGGGTACAGTCATGCTCGCCAAAGACGGGGTCAGGAATAATGAAGGAGGAAGCGATGGAGGCGACAAAACTGCTCGAGGCCTTTTGCTCGGCCGTGGAACGGCGCGACGGCAAGAGCTTTGCGAGTCTCTTCACCGAGGACGGCGTCTACCACGATGTTTTCTACGGTCCGTTCAAGGGTCGCGCCAAGATCGCCGAAATGATCGACGACTGGTTCTATCGCACCGCGCGCGAGTTCCGCTGGCAGATGCACCGGCCGCTGAGCGACAGCACGCGCCTCTACGCCTACTACACTTTCAGCTATGTCTCGACCCTGCCCGAGGCGGCGGGCAAGCGCGTGGGTTTCGAGGGCGTGTCGATGATGACCTTGCGCGACGGCAAGATCGCCGAGTACCGCGAGGTCGCCAATGTCGGCCCCGCTTTTGCCGAGCTCGGCTTCGCGCCCGAGCGCGTGGTCAAGATCCTGTCAAAGGAAGGCGCGCACCTGAAGAAACAGCCGGAGTGGCAGCGCCACGCGGGGTGATGACGGTCCGTCAGCCGTTGTAGGCGCGGCTGCCGCGGTCGCGTAGCCACAGGCGTATCAGCAGGCGCTTACGCTCCGGCTCCGACCAGTCGCGAAACGCGGTGCGCTTGTGGCCGACCGCACGGTTGTCGATAAGCTGCATCTGGCCCGGCTCGAACTGAAAGCGCGCCGCCATGGCCGGCGCGTTGAGGATCGCTTCGAACGCGTCGAGGGCGGCGGTGCCTTGCGGATCGAGTTCCACGCCCGCGATCTTGTAGCCGTTTTTCACCTGAAAGTGGGACAGGCGTGCGACAAGGCGGCCCTCCTCGCTTTCGAGCATCGGATGGTACGTCGTCATGTCGTCATGCGGCGCGTGCTCGCGCTGACGATCGAAATAGAACGATCTGTAGAGCCTCGGCAGCAGATCCGGGTGCAGCCGGCGCATCTCCTCATGCGCGGCGGCAAAGCTCACGATGCCGCTCACGCCGCCTTCCATCGCCGTGCGCAGGCACAGCAGCCCGACATAGTGAGGCGGCACGAGGTTGTAGCTGTTGTCCGTGTGGAAGTTCTGCTCGGCGTTGGTGACGTCGGGCCGTACGCCGTTGCCCGGCGGCCGCCCCAGATCGCGCACATCGTAGATAGACGTGCCGTCCCATTTCTGCGCCACAGGCCGCGCCACCAGCGAGGCGAGCAGCCACCACACGGCGCGCGCGCCGCTCTCCGACCAGCGTTCCACGGGCAGGCGGTCGACGATGGCGAATCCCGGTCCGTCGACGAGGCTCGCTTTCACCTCGCGCATGAACGAACGGGACGCATCGAGAGCGAAATCCTCGGGGCGCAGCAACAGAAGCGG
>Ga0193717_1002490_pt1 | contig 10645 bp, 7 predicted proteins | sample U2c2metaG_FD_145900 | JGI IMG/M metagenome (GOLD analysis project Ga0193717, IMG submission 145900) | Soil microbial communities from a riparian zone of the East river system, Colorado, United States - U2c2 | ecosystem: Environmental > Terrestrial > Soil > Riparian zone | place: USA: East River...
ATCACTCGATTGCCTGGATAGGCCGGTCACAGCGATATTCTGTTTATGACGGAGGACCGCATGGAAAACTCGAAGCACCCGATTGGCATCGTCGCTGCTGACGCGCCGCCAAAAATCAAATCATCGAATTATCCCGAGCCTTTTTATTCACGCATGAACAAGCGGGAGAAGCGGGCGCTGGGCGATCTATTTAACTTAACAAACTACGGCGTAAATCTGACGCGACTTGCGCCGGAAGGGGTTTCGGCGTTGCGCCATGCGCATTCCCGGCAGGACGAATTTGTTTACATTCTTCAAGGCGAGCCAACGCTTATCACCAATGCCGGGGAAACCATGCTCCGACCCGGGATGTGCGCTGGCTTCAAAGCAGGCACCGGCGACAACCACCAACTTGTCAATCGAACCAGCGACGATGTAGTTTTCCTCGAGATAGGCGACCGTAGCGCGAGTGACACCGTGGTCTATCCGGATGACGATATTCAGGCGGTATTGGGTGATGACGGCAAGTGGCAGTTTGCCCACAAGAATGGTGTCCCTTATTGATACGATGGACTTTTGATTATTTCGTGTCGGTAATCTCCGGAGAACAGCGGTATCATGACGAAGGCCTGAGTTTTATGCGGGCCTTCGCAAAGCATCAGCTATGCTGTTTTCGCCTACCAGGCACCGTACATAATATTCAAGATTTCGTCGTAAGTTTGCGACGTGTCGATCCGTCGGGTTTGAAGCTCATGGGTGCAAATCCGCCGGCAGAATGCGATCACGGCTTGGTTGATGATCATCGCTTTACCGTTCATCGTCGGATGGCCAGTTAAACGGCCGTGCCTTAGAAAAACCGTTTCTTCCGGGTGGTAGATCAGATCGTAGAAGCGGACTTGCGAGGGAATCGACTCAGCCAACTTTGACGACGCCCGATGATTGGCGTCGATGTCGGCGCTTGCCGTGTCCTTCCCCGCAAGGTTAACACCCAAAGAGTTCCCTAGTTCGTGCGCCAGCGGCGCAGGATTTGCCGGCGCCAACGCCGAGTAGGGCTCGAGGGTTGTTGTCTGGTCGTTGGCGAGCTTGCCTAAGCCGCCCTGGCCTTTGGTCGTGCTGTTGATGATCAGGCCGACGGTCGGCGCAAATTTAAAAATTTCCGTTTCGGCAATCGCTTCGGCGTTGCCGCCGTTTTTATTGATGTCGGCGGCGAGCGAAACGGCGGGCTCGGAGGTTCGATTGCTGATAAGCAAGTGACCGTCGCCCAGGCGATCGGCGACGTGAAACGCCACGGCCCGCGCCGAGCCGCCGGCGCCGAGCAGGAGGACGTTCATTCCCTTCAGTGTTGGAAGGAAACTCGCGTCGCTGCCCGGTTGTCGCCGCAAAATGCTGTCGATGAAACCTTCGCCATCCGTGTTGTAGCCGACCAGGCGTCGTTCGGCCGTGCGCACGATCGTATTCACAGCCCCGATGCGCTTTGCGCCAGGATCGAGATCGTCGAGAAAACTCATCACGTGAACTTTGTGCGGCACGGTGACATTGATCCCAAGAAAGCGATCATTTGCTTTTAGGACCCCGAGCAAATCGCCGAGGTGAGGCTGATTGACGTCGAAGGGCAGATAGATCGCCTCTATGTTCAAGCGTCGAAATCCAGCGTTCCAAAGTGCCGGGCTTTTGGAGTATTGCGAGGGATTGTCGCCGATGATTCCGGCGAGGAGCTTTTCGCCTGTGACGGCGTCATCGAGCCGGTTGATAATATATTTTTGAATTATTGCAATCGTATTCGCGGATCTCATTGCTGACCCCGTGCAAGTACTGGCATGAGGGGTCGGGATTGGCAAGCCGAACCGCACCAGATCCGAGGATCAAGTGATGGGTTTGATGCCGAGCTTACCGTCGGCGAGGGACAGCAGGGTAGGGCGTTGGTCGATCGCCGTTTCCATGGCGACGTCGTGTCCCCAAAGCTGTTGGATGAAGTTTAGAGTCTTCTCGGCATACTCGAGTTGCAGATCACGCCCGTCATGAAAATGCTTTAGCAACAAGGTGCGGTTGTTCTTGTAATCCGAGTCTTCGACTTTGATCACGGGCGTCGAGCCAGTGCCAACGCTCTGAATGAGCGTTTCTTTGATCTGTTTCCAGTTATCTTTGTCAGCGACGCGCGTGACTACCTGTTCGTTGCCGCGGGCTTTGTACTCGAACAGGTTGAGCTCGCGGATCAGCTCTTCGGTCAAGTAGCGCCGAAGAAAGGAGCTGTCACGCTCCACTTCGCGGGCTTCAAAGAGTTTCGCCCTGCCGGATTTTTTAGGTCTACCGATCTCGTCCTTTTCCGGGTCCGGTGGTTCGTCCCAACGCTTCTCGATGTCCTCCCAAACTTTCATGCCGAGATGGTAGGGGTTAAGGCTGCCCGGCGTCGGACGCAACACCTGGGCATGACGCACGAGAAATTCAATATGAAGTTCCTGGGGCAAATTTAAGGCTTCGAGAATTTTCTTGTGCCAGAAGCTCGCCCAACCTTCGTTCATGATCTTGGTTTCAATCTGCGGCACAAAATACTGCGCCTCTTCATGAACGATCGTGAGCAGGTCCTTGGCCCACTCGCTTAGGTTTGGATTATGGTCGCGGATAAATATTAGCAGGTCTTCGTCCGGATAGAGCGGAATCTTGCTCAAATTTTGCTCGACATGCTCCCGCCGCTTATGGATTGCGCTGAAAGGATCCTTCGGCGGTCTCGCTTCCTCGAGTTTCATCTCCAGCTCTTCCGCCGCGGAGGGTTTTTTGATCGCCAGGTTGCGCCGGCATTGCAGCGAAACAGCGTGTGCGGCGTCGAGAATCGCCTCGACTTTATCAAGCCCGATGCTTGGATCCTCGACGTAATGTCGCACTCGATTGGCGTGGCTTTTGAAGGTCTCGATGGTGAATTCGGCGCGCGTGCTCTGAAAAGTAAAATTATTCTTGAAAAAATCGCTGTGCCCGTAAACGTGCGCTATCGTGAGCACTTGCAGCGCGAGACTATTGTCACGCATGAGGTAGGCGATCGACGGACTGGAGTTGATCACCATTTCATAAGGCAAACCGCTCACACCGTATTCATAGAGGGTCTTGAGCCGTTCAAACCCCTTGCCATAGGACCAATGCGGGTAATGCGACGGCATGCCGGAGTAGACCATGTAGGAGAGCATGTCATCGTGATCGCAGACCTCGAACTCTTGTGGAAACGGATCGAGGCCGAATTTTTGGACCAGTTCGACGATGCGCTCGTTCCAGTTTTCGAGGTCAATGATGTCGTAAGAGGTAGCCATAGTTCTCTACACTACGCAGCGTCTTCTCTCGCGCGGTCTTTAGCGAGGAAACTCTTGAAGGAGTTCCAAATGTCTTCTTTCTTTTGAATTTGCACGATCTGAAAATTGGACTCTTTGATTTGGGAAAAAAAGCTGATCATGCTGCTGCCGTAATAACCCGAGCCGAGCGGTTTGATTTCGCCGTAACCGAAAAGGTTGGCTTCTTGGGCGATTTGCTGGGCCGCTTTCAGCGCTGCTTCATTGTCCGATTCGAAATTATCGCCGTCGGAGCAATGAAAAACGTAAACATTCCAGAGCGCCGGATGATAGCGCTGCTCGATGATTTCCAGGGCTTTGGTGTACCCTGAGGAGATGAAAGTGCCGCCCGATTCGCCTTTATGAAAAAATTCCTCCTCCGTCACTTCTTGTGCCTCGGTATGGTGCGAGATGAACACGATCTCGACATTTTGATAGCGTGTGCAGATAAATCGGTACAACAGAAAGAAAAAGCTCCGGGCCAGATATTTTTTCATCGTGTCCATGGAACCGGAGGTGTCCATGATGCACAAGACCACAGCGTTGGATTCCTGGCGGGTATCGGTCACGGTATGGTGGTAGCGCAAGTCATCTTGGTGGAACGGAAAACGGCCCGAGTTTCCGTTTGGCCGCTCTATCCGCTGGGTCGCTTTCTTGCGCTTGATGCGCGAGCGTGCCGTGCGTTTTTTGTCGAGCCGTACGCGGATGCCCTTGCGGCGAAATCCCTTTTGGCGAAACTGGCGTTCGACTTCGACCTGGCGGAGTCGTTTGCGCTCGAGGTCCGGGAGCTCGAGATCCTCGAACATGAGATCGATGAGCTCGTCGAGGGTAACGTCGGTTTCATAGTAGTCGACGCCGGGTCGGTCGCCGGCTTGCTGGCCGCCCTTGCCGTCTTTGCCCTGGCCGACGACCTGGCCGGGCTGCGGGTCGCCGTCGCCGCCTTGACCGACGCCGGGAGCATTGTCGCCGTAGACAAAACGATATTCCCGAACTCCACGAATCGGCACTTTGATAATGCGGTTGCGGTCTTTGCCGATGATCGATTCTTCGGCAATGATGTCGGTAATATTATTCCGAATCGCTTCGCGGATTTTTTGCCGGTGGCGCAGTCGGTCGCCGGCGCTCCGGTCGCTGCGCTGGCCGGAGGATGTATTATACGGGCGGAAAAGCGTGCTCATGGGTGACCTAGCCGTTACAGGGATGATGTTGATAAGTTAGTCCGTGTTTTTCAATCCTTCCACAAATTATTGGCCGCATACTTGAGCACCATGTCAACGCAACTCGGGCAGTAGCCGTGCTCGAGCAGGTTCTTCACCATCGCGTTATACTTTTCCGATTGGTCTTCGTCGCGCATGCGTGATTTTGTGATCACCCGACTCAAATCGCGCACCGAAGTCACTAGTTTTTTCTCGATCGCTTCCTTGAGCGGTTCGTAGCTCCGGTAATCAATTTTTTCGCCGCGCCGGTTCGCCGCCCAAAGGTAAGCGATCACCTCTTGGCGGAAACCGTCGGCGGCTGACCCGATAATCGCAATCTGTTCTTCGATGGACTTCATGAAGCCTTCGTCGGGCGCGAGTTCTTCTTTAGTGTTGCGGTCTTTGACCTTGCTCTTATTCACGTAAGCTTCCGCATGGTCCAGATAATTTTGGAAAAGCGTCTCGGCCTGCTCCTGATAGGAGTAGACAAAAGCTCGGGTAATCTCTTTCTCGAGGATTTCCAAGTACTCCTTATGCAAAGTGTCTTGGAGAAATTCCAGGTACTGTTTGCGGGTGTCGTCGGGCAGATCGTGGTCCTTCACCATATTGATCAGCGCTTCGCGCACGTTGATCGGGTTGATACAGTTGCCGGCGGTATTGTCCGACAAGGCGTTGTCCAACGCCTTCATGATGAATCGTGTGGAGATGCCCGACATGCCTTCGCGTTTTGCGGCATCGCGGAGCTCTTGAACGTCGACCTTTTTCGTCCGGCCTTTTTCGACAACCTCTTCCCCGTTATAGAGTTTGAGCTTGGTCATCAGATCGCACTTGGCGGTCGGTTCCAGGCGCGAAAGAATCGCGAACATCGAGGCGACTTCAAGCGTGTGGGGCGCGACATGGGCGCGAAAGTCAGAGTAGCGGATGATCTTCTGATAGATCTTTACCTCTTCCGACAAGCGTAGGTTATACGGCACGCGAATGACGACGATACGATCGAGAATCGCTTCGTTAGTATGATCGGCCTTGAACTTCTGCCATTCGGCTTCGTTGGAGTGGGCGACGATAACCGTGTCGACGTACACGAGCCCATGACGTCCCGGCGCCGGCACGACTTTTTCTTGGGTGGCCGTGATCATGCAGTGGAGATATTCGATTTCGTTCTTGAACACCTCGATGAACTCAACCAGGCCGCGATTGCCGATATTCAACGCGCCATTGAGCTCGAGGACGCGCGGATCGCCTTCCGAATAGAGATCCAGTTTGGAAATATCTTCGCTGCCGATGAGCACTGAAGTGTCTTGATTATTCGGATCGACCGGAGGGACCACGCCCAAGCCGACGCGCGCGCGCTTGGAAAACTCAATCGTTACCACGGGGAACTCTTCATATTTGCCGGCGTATTCGTGTTGCAGTTTGTAGCGACACACCGGGCAAAGGTCACCTTCGATGTGGACGCCTATCATCTTTTCGAATTCCTTGCGTAGGTGGCGGGGGATTAAATGCAAAGGCTCTTCGAACATCGGGCAACCTTCGATCGCATAAATCGGCTCGCTCTCTTCCAGACCACGATGAAGCTTTTCCACCAGGGAGCTCTTGCCGGATCCCACCGGTCCCATGAGATAGAGGACCTGACGGCTCTCCTCGCCTTTGAGCGAGGCGGCGTGCAGATAGCGAACAATTTGCGAAACAGTTTTCTCGATGCCGAAAAACTCGTCGGAAAAGAAATTGTAGAGCTTTACGGATTCGTCCTTATAGAGCCGCTTAACGTGCGGATCATGATCTTCATGAATGTCACGCGCGCCGACTTTGATGATGGTGTCGTAGAGACGCGCATGGGAGAGCTTGGCAATGAACGGATCGGCCTTCACCTTCTCCAGATAACCGAGCAGATTTCCATTCCAGGTCCGGGCCTGATGCATATCCCGGTCTGATTTGATGAGGTTCTCGAATTCCTTGTTTTGGTCCATACCAGGAGCCTCCCTTCGTAGAAACGGTTCAAATGCGTCGCTTTAAAAGAATAGCACGAAAAAGCACCTTGTCCTGCACGAGTGAAAAAAAGATACAAGGGGCAACAGCGAGTTGGATAGACGCGGGGACGGCACTTTGCTGCTTAACGTGCATCACCTTGAGCAATGATAAAAATGGCGACAGAAGGCGGAAGCCGTAGCGCGGGATGAACTTGACCGGATGTTTTGTCGGGCTTGCATGCGACCTCCTTCGTCTATTCGTGGTCGGCTAGCCATGGGCTTTTCAATCGTTAGACGATCATAAAGACCGGTTGTTCAATACATCTGCGTCGTACTGTCGGTATTGAACAGTTATTTCTTTCGATTGTCAAGAAAATTCCCCACTTAACCCGCACGCGTTTTGCCCTCGAAGTTTTGCGTTGTCAATAAACACCGTGGTAATGTACGCAATTAACCGGCAGCTGAACTGACTCGAGTTGGAATCTGCCGCAAAGAATTTTTTATGACGCAAGAATCTCTGCAAATTGAACCGGGCCTTCGATGGTACGCGATTCAAACCAAGGTCAACCGAGAGAAAGAAGTAGAGAAGCGACTCAAAGATTTGCGGCTGGAGGCCTTTTTGCCGTTCATGCGTGCGCGACGGCGCATCGGCAGCCGCTTTCATTGGGTGTTGGCGCCGTTGTTTCCCGGCTATATTTTCTGCCGACTGGACATGGTGCTCTCCGGTAAGGCGGCACGTTATTCGCCGGGCGTAAAAGATTTTTTAACCTTTGGCAGCCGTCTCGCTGAAGTGGGTGAAGAAATCATACAGGCGTTGCACGAGCGTTGTCCCGACGGCGTCGCGCTGATCGATCCCGTATCAGCGCAACCGGGCGACATGGTGCGTATTAATGAAGGACCCTTCTCAGGATTGGAAGCGGTCTTTCAACAAAAGCTCAAGGGTAGTGAGCGCGTTGCCGTGCTGCTTGAGATACTCGGCCGGCAAACCCGCATCGTCGTGCCCAGCGAAATGATTGGCAAAATCTAATTCACTGTGCGGCGAAATCTGGCGTTGATCTCACTGCAGAGTTCCCTGCCGTAGCCAGAACGATGGGAGCATGCTCTGCCGGGTCCCAATATCCCCAATCGCGTATTTTCCTTAATCTTGCTTCGTATTCGCTCGCTTGATCGCTCCGTCGCCGGTGCTTCCTTGACACTCTTGGAGTTCGCTTATAAAGGCAGTGCGTTGAGGCGGACTTGCGAGGAGGGATTCATGGACCATCGGGGCTGGCAACGATTTTTACTACTTTTGCTCTGCAGCGTATTTGGCGCTTTCCTCATTGCTGAGTCGTTTCTCACTTCTAGTCGCTGGATCGATCGGCCTTTCCCGGGTTTCTTTGTGCATGAAAATTTGACGGTTGGGCCATACTTCGTTCCGGGATGGAGCGGCGCCAGCGCCGGGCTTCAGTCACTCGATCGGATTGCGCGGATGAATGGAGTGAAACTGCATAACCGCGCCGAACTCTACGAACGGGCGCGGCAATCGCCGTCCGGCAGTGTTATTCGTTACCAAGTGATCCGTGGTTTTCGGTCGTTCGACTATAACGTTGCGACGATGAACTTGAGCCTGCCCGATTGGCTGTTGAGCTTCGGGGTTTACAACATCGTCGGCCTGGCGTTCTTGATCATCGGCGTGGCGCCGTATTTTTATCGTGCGGCGTCGCCGGTGGCGTTGCCGCTCTGCTTCATGGTCTTAGCGGTTTTCGTTTGGTTCCAAACCACTTTTGATTTCATGACCGAGTCGCTGCTGCCGAAAGAGTTGCGGATCTTCGCGCTGGCGCTCACCCCAAGCGCGGCGATGCATCTGGCGCTGATGCTGCGCTCGAGCGATCGCTCTCGGACGGTTCGACCGCTTTCGATTTTGCTGATTTATGCTGTGGGTTTGGCGCTCGGCGTTTTGAACAGCGCAATGTTTTTCGGGCCGGCAGAGGTGTGGACGGCGATTTTTCGCGCCGGCTATGTTTACGTTTTTATCGGCGCCGCAAGTTTTCTTGTTATCACCGGTACGGCGTTGCGTCGGAGCGCATCGGACCTCGATCGTTCGCGTCTGCGGGTGATCTTCGTCGGCGCGCTATTAGGATTTTTGCTTCCGGCGTTGATGACCGTGCTCACGAGTTCTTGGCAATTGCAGATCCCCTATAACCTGGCATTGATCCCAACCGTTTTCTTCCCGATTTCGGTTGCCTTCGCTTTACTCAAATACAGTCTGTTTGATCTCGGCAATGCTTTGAGAGTCGGCTTGAGCCGGGTTGGGCTTTTTACCTTATTAGTCGCGCTCTACGTGATCGTCGCGTTTCTCGTGGCCCCGTGGATCGGCGATCACGCCAACGCGTCGCTAGTTCCGGTGTTTTTCTCAGTGCTCGTGGTTGCCGTGTTCAATCCCTTGTTGCGCTGGCTTGAGGGAATGGTGGACCGTCACATTTTTCGCCAGGACTATGATCCAGTCCCGGTTCAGCAGGAGGTCAGCCTGTTTTTGAGGAGCCTAGACGCGGCGCCAGCTTTGGCGCAGGGGTTCATCGATAGATTGGGGCTTCCGCTTGGCGTGGATAACGCCGTCGTCTTGTATCGCGCCAGGGCAGCCGATCATCATTTAGTGGTGACCAGCGACTCGATGGCTCCGCGCATGCCGGTGGTCCTTGCGGAAGCCGATTGCGCCAAGGAATTTTGGCCGGCGTCGGACTATCGCTGTGTCACCCGCGCCGAAATCATGAATCATCCCCGTTACCAGGCAATGCGCGGGCGATTGCTGGAAATCCTCAATCATTGGGGAGCCGAAGTGGTGATGCCGTTGGCTTATGAGCATCAAATAAGGGGAGCCGTGGCGTTCGGTGCCAAACGATCCGGCAGGGAATATAGCGCGGAAGACTTCCGTCTCCTGGCTACGCTTAGCGATCAGCTGGCGTTGTCTTTGGAGAACGGCCGGCTCTACGAGGACTCGATCCTGGCTCGTGACCGCGTCGAGGCCGCCAATCGCGAACTGGTAAAAATGAACCGCGTTAAGAAAGACTTTGTCGCTAACCTATGCCACGAGCTGCGCACGCCCGTAAGCACGATCATCGGCTTTGGCGAAGCCTTGCGCGGTTTCGGTTTTCAAGATGACGCGCTCAACATGCTCGATCGGCTGATCAACAACGGCCAGGAGCTGTCGAGCTTGATGGACAACTTGATGGATTTCACGCGTATGGAGGGTGGTCATTCGTCAGCGCAAATGGAATTGGTCAAGGTTAAAGAAATCTTGGCGGGCTTGCAGATGATGACGCAGCGGCTGATTCGGGCGCGGCCGATCGAGTTTGGCATCCATGTGGAGGCTTCCCTCGAGACCATCGAGAGTGACGGTCAAAAGCTTCAGCAAATTCTGGTGCAACTGTTGACCAATGCGCTCAAATTCACCGAGAAAGGCAAGATCGATCTGTCGATCCGGGCGTGCCGCGAGGGCGCCGATGAATTCTTAGAGATTGCCGTGGCCGACACCGGTATCGGCATCAGGCAGGAAGACCAGCGGACAATTTTTGAAGACTTCCGCCAAGTCGACGGGTCTTCGACGCGGCATTATGGCGGCACCGGGGTCGGGTTGGCGCTTTGCCGCAAACTTGCCGCGGCACTTGGCGGCGAAATCAGCGTGACCAGCGAAGTAGGCGTCGGTAGCGTGTTTAGCCTACTCCTGCCGGTTAAGGCCGCGCTGGTGGCAGCTAAACCGATGGCGGCTTAGCTGGGTTTTTCGATGATTCGAGGTTTATCGTGTGCTAGATTGGATTATCTCGACAAGGGGAGGTAAGGGGACTCATGCCAAATTTGCGTCAATTGGTAATCGCTGCGGAAGATCCTGCGCGCTTGGCGGCGTTCTACTCGGATGTCTTCGAGCTCGAGAAAATTGACGAAGTTAACGGCGCGGTATTCCTGTCCGACGGCGTATTCAATTTGGCGATTACTACCGAGCCGGACGACCAAAACCAGGGGATCCGAATGCTCTGTTTCGATACCACGCGGGTGGAATCCATGCGCAAAAAATTGGCGCCGTTGAAGATTTCCGAGTCTATAATCACGGAAGTTGATTCGAAGCTCGGTCTCGAACATGAGTTGCGCGACCCGGATGAAAACCGCATCGGCGTTTGCAAGCGCGCCTTCCACGTGGCCTATCAACAACGCCCGGTGC
>Ga0193717_1002491_pt1 | contig 10637 bp, 12 predicted proteins | sample U2c2metaG_FD_145900 | JGI IMG/M metagenome (GOLD analysis project Ga0193717, IMG submission 145900) | Soil microbial communities from a riparian zone of the East river system, Colorado, United States - U2c2 | ecosystem: Environmental > Terrestrial > Soil > Riparian zone | place: USA: East River...
CCTTGCCGCTCTTAAGTGGTCGCAGTACTTCATCAATGACGCCGTCATCGATCAGCGCCTGCAAGCCTTGGGGGGTCTTCACGGTGTCTCTGGGGGCGGTTGGCGCAGGTAGGCGGGCATTAACCGTCAATTGTCGCATTTTCGAAGGCGTTTGGCCATTGACGCGGGCTAGGCGGAGCGGGCTATGATCCGCCGGGATGTCCGCCTTCGATCCATAGCGGAGGCCCCGTGTCGATCCCGCAGGCGCTCATTCGTCGTATACATGAAGGTGACCATACCGGCCACCCTCCACGCCAAGGAGACAATCATGTCCTATATCGATGGTTTCGTAATCGCCGTACCCAACGCCAACCGCGAACAGTTCATCGCGCACGCCAGTACCTTCGACGCCATTTTTGTGGAGTTCGGCGCCATCCGGGTGGTGGAGTGCTGGGGCGACGACGTGCCAGATGGCAAGCTCACCGATTTCCGCCGCGCCGTACAGGCGACACAGGATGAATCCGTGGTGTTCTCCTGGGTGGAATGGCCCGACAAGGCCACTCGCGATGCCGGCATGGCGAAATTCATGCAAGACCCGCGCATGGATGCCGCCAGTGACTGTCCTTTCGATGGCAAGCGCATGATCTTTGGCGGCTTCGAGTCGGTGGTTAGCCTGCCGAGCTAGGGAGGTCTTGAGCTGCGCGCTTTCAAAGCAACGTCCGCTTCCGACTCATTGCGGTCATCGGACCCACGGGCCATCCTGTGCCAATGAAAACTCATCAACGGTTGGTTTGCATAGGTTTGGCCCTGGCCGCAGGTCCCACATTCGCAGGGCCTTCCGGATGCGGTCGGCCAGAAATCTCGGGCGCACGTGAACTTGACCAATTCCTGAGCCTTCGTGCCGTTGAAGTAGTCAGGCTGGCAGCACGCTCGGATGATGGACTAGCGGCGCTGATCACCCCATCCGCGAGTTTCAACCTTGGCGCAGGCGACGTGGGCCGTCCATTGGGAACGGGAGTCGATGGCGCTCGTGCGCTTGCGCGAACGATGAAGGCGGACACCTACCGCTTCCTTGGTTGGGACTACATGGACATGCCGGCAGATCCGTGCTCAAAGCGCAAGGTGGAAGTAGAGTTCATCGATAGCCAAGGCAAGAACGTGTCCCGACTAGAGTTCACCTTCGAAGCAGGTCGCGTGGTTAGTGCTGATGGCTGGCAGAGATCGTTCGAAACTGGACGGTTGTAGGGGCTCGGCCGCGTTCGATCCAGGGCGGACGAATCGCGGCTCAAGCGGCGGCTGACTTGTCGAATTATTTCGGTGTGAGGCGGAACAGGCCACGGGGGCGCCTCTTCGACATCGCGGATGCGTTTGCCGACGCTCTAGCGCCCGACCGCGGTGGCGCCGCCCTTGCGGTCAAAGGTGACGCGCAAGTCAATGTGTCGGCCTTGGCTGGGAGCGGAGCGAGGGCATGTTGCTCACGGTCCGGCGGCAGGGTCAACGTTTGCCACCACCGACCCGCTGGCGTGGGCCTCATACCACATCGCATTGATGATAGCGAAGGCGCACGCCAGGCCCAGGCCCAATAACCACGTGAAATACCACATGTTTCAACTCCCTTAGTAATGTTCGCCTGAGTGGGCGACGTGATCCAGCGTGACTCGCCCACGCATGATGCGATAGACCCAGCCGGTGTAGGCAATGATCATGGGCAAGAACACGATGACGGCGCCAAGCATCAGCAGCAGTGTGCTGCGGCTGGAGGAGGCGTCGAATACCGTCAGGCTGGAGCGCGGATCCAGACTGGACGGAAGCAGGAACGGGAATAGGGCAAAGCCCGCCGACAGAATGGTGCCCGTCACCATGGCGCTGCTGGCCAGGAAACCGGTCAGGCCATGCCGGCGCACGGTCAAGATCACCCCGATGCCACCCAGCAATCCCAGGGCCGGTGCTGCCCAGAACCAGGGGTGCGCGGAGTAACCGGCGAACCACGTGCCGGACACCTGGGCGGTCTTGAACAAGGGATTGGACGGGCCGTCGACTGTCGGCAGTGAGGTGACGGTGAGCGCTTTCACATGGTTGGCCAACACCCAGCCGGCGAGCGCGTACAGGGCGATGAATGCCCCGGCGAACCAGCGCGCCAGCCGCGATGCCCGCAGTGCGATGACATCGTCTGCACGGTAGGCGGCCCAGGTCGCGCCATGCGCAAGCAGCATGGCCAGCGACACACCGCCGCTGATCAGGGCGAACGGATGGAAAAGGTCCCAGAGGTTTCCTTCCCAGGTCATGCGCAGGTCACTGTCGAAGCGAAACGGTACGCCCAGGAACAAATTGCCGAAAGCCACGCCCGCCACCAGCATCACGACCACGCCCGACCCTATCAGCACGTAGTCCCAAAGGTCGCGCCAACGGGTATGGACCACCTTGCCACGGAAGTTGAAGCCCACCGGGCGCATGATGAAGGCAAGCAGCACCAGCAAGATGGCGTAGTACATGCCCGAGAAGGACACCGCGTAAAGCATGGGCCAGGCAGCGAATGAGGCGCCGCCCGCCAGCACGAACCACACCTGGTTGCCTTCCCACGTGGGTTCGATGGTTTCCAACAGCACCAGCCGTTCGTGCTCATTGCGCCCCAGCACCCGCAGCAGCGCGGCGATGCCGAAGTCGAAACCGTCCATCACGGCAAAGGCGATGAACAATACGCCCAGCAGGAGCCACCAGATAATCCGTAACGTGTCGTAGGTCATGACCTGCTCCTTAAACCGTGGCCGACGTGATGGGGATCGCATCGTCTCGCTTGGGCCAGATGCCCAGGCCGTCCGGGCCTCGCTTGGCGTAGCGGACCATCAGCACACCATCGACAATGGCAAGCGCCGTGTAGAACAGCACGAATCCGCCCAGCGATACCCAGACCTGGCTGGAGGTGACTGACGACACACCCAGCGCCGTAGGCAGCACGCCTTCGATGGCCCAGGGCTGACGGCCATACTCGGCCACGATCCAGCCAAGTTCCGAGGCAACCCACGGAAGCGGCAAGCTCCACAAGGCAAGCTTCAGGTACCAGCGATGCCGGTCCAGACGTCGCTTGCTCGCAAGCCAGAACGACCCGATGAACAGGGCGATGAAGTAGAAGCCGCAAGCCACCATCACGCGGAAGGACCAGAACAGCACCGGCACGTTGGGAATGGTGCTGTCCGCGGCACGCTGGATGTCCTGCGCGGTGGCCTTGCGCGGATCGGGGATAAAACGCTTAAGCAGCAAAGCGTAGCCCATGTCCTTGTCGTGGGCGGCCAGGGTGGCGCGTGCGCTGGCATTGCTCTGGTCGGCACGCAGGGTGAGCATCGCGTCGTAGGCCAGGATGCCGTTGCTGATCTTCCCCTTGGCGTCTTCCACCAAATTCGCGATGCCAGGAATAGGTGTATCGACCGAGCGCGTGCCGATCAGGCCCATCACCCAGGGGATGCGCAGTGCGTAGTCGGTCTTGTGGTTCTTCACATCGGGTATGCCCAGCAGCGTGAAGGACGCCGGCGCGGGTTCCGTCTCCCACATCGCCTCGATAGCTGCCATCTTCATTTTCTGGTTCTCGGAGATGGCATAGCCTGATTCATCCCCCAGCACCACCACCGACAGCGAGGCGGCCAGGCCGAAACTTGCCGCCACGGTCATCGAGCGCTTGGCGAAATCGACGTTGCGTCCGCGCAACAGATACCAGGCACTGATCGACAGCACGAACATCGAGCCCATGACATAGCCGGCGCTCACCGTGTGCACGAACTTGGCCTGGGCCACGGGGTTGAACATCACCTCGGAGAACGAGGTAACTTCCATGCGCATGGTTTGCGCGTTGAAGGCCGAACCCACCGGATTCTGCATCCAGCCATTGGCAATCAAAATCCATAATGCCGACAGGTTGGTGCCCAGGGCCAGGAACCAGGTGGCGGCCATGTGCTTCACCGGCGACATGCGCTTCCAGCCAAAATAGAACAGGCCAATCAGCGTGCCTTCGAGGAAGAAAGCCATCAGGCCCTCGATGGCCAGTGGCGTCCCGAACACGTCGCCTACGTAATGCGCGTAGTAGGCCCAGTTGGTGCCGAACTGGAATTCCATGGTCACGCCCGTGGCCACGCCCATGGCGAAGTTGATGCCGAAGAGCACGCCCCAGAACTGGACCATGCGCTTCCACACCTCGCGCCCGGTCATCACATAGACGCTTTCCATGATGGCAAGCATCCACACCAGGCCAAGGGTGAGCGGAACGAACAGGAAATGGTAGAGGGCGGTAATCGCAAACTGAAGGCGCGAGAGGGTGACGACATCCGGGTCGATGCTCATGGGCGTTGGTTCTTCTCGAGGGAAGGGGAGGGTGCAAGGTGGGCGTTAACCGCCCTCGGGCGCGTGTCAGGGCGAGGGTAGGGATGAATGGCGATCAGCCAGATCACCGTGAGTACGGCGATCTTGGCCAATACCAGCAGTACCAGCTTGGCGCCAAGGGAGCGCAGGTTGGAAGGTTGGGGCGGACGATTCACAGTGTCTTCGACCCGTGTGTCGTGCCCACAGGGCGATAGGTGTCGAACGCGAAGTCGCAGCTGGCCCGGTCTTGGCTAAGCAAAAAGTGAGACACGACGATCCTTGGCAGCGGACGGCGTCAATGTTGCTTGCATCCCGCCCCTGGATCTTGACCTGGGTCAACTTCAGGGAGGATGGCCATGGAGCAGACGATGGACAGCATGTCACAGATTGACCTTCAGGGAGCTGCATCTGAGGGTTAGACATGTGCTTAACCGGCAATTACCAAGCCGATCAGTTGACCTCGGTCAAGTGATCAGACGGCGATGCGGTCAACATGAAGTTGACGCTTACATCGAGGATTCGCTCCATGGATCGCATATATTTCGCCATGCCCGGCAGTGACACGATGGCCGACTTGCTGGCCATGCATACGGGAGCATCTCGCGGGCGTCTTGAGCGCCATCGCTACCCGGATGGCGAGGCAAAAATCCAGGTGGCACCCCTGCCGGCCGAAAGTGAAGCCGTCCTCGTCGCTTCGCTGGAAGATCCCGATGGGAAGGTCATGTCGCTACTGCTGGCAGCGGCGGCACTGCGCGACAACGGTGCACGCAGCGTGGGCCTCGTTGCCCCCTACATGCCGTATATGGGTCAGGATCAACGTGAACAGCCGGGTGAGACTATTGGCGGACAGGTGTTCGGGCGAGTGATGGATGAGACATTCGACTGGATCGTTACGGTGCAGCCTCACTTGCATCACTTTCGTTACCTCTCCGACGCCTACCTCAGTCGTGCGATCGCCGTGAACGGGGCCAGCGCCCTGGCGGCCTGGATTCGCGCCAACACCTGGCGTCCCTTGATCATTGGCCCCGACGAAGGCAGCACGACGCTCAGCCGGGATGTGGCGGCCATCCTGAAAGCACCTTTCCTGGTTGGAGCCAAGCGCTACGAAGGGAACCACCCGGTGGATGTGGATCTTTTCCAGCTCCCGGACTGGCGTTGCCACACGCCGGTGATTGTTGATGCCATCCTGTCCACCGGACAGACGATGCTGGCAGTGATGGAATGTGCCCGTCATGCAGGTCTGCCGCCCGCTGTCTGTGTCGCCGTGCATGGCCTATGCGGCGACAAAGCCGTTCGGGCCCTGTTTCGGCAAGGGTGCGCGGCGGTGGTCACCACAAACACGATCTCTGGCGTTACCGCACTCATTGACGCATCCGAGGACATTGCCCTTTCCCTGCCCAAGCTCAAGGGTGCAGAAAGGCCCGCGAACGCCGTGGCGGCTTAGTTGGCCAGACGTTACGGCACGAGCACAGCGCGCCCGGTGAAACGGCCTAGTGCGAAAACAGCACGGGGATGCTCCCCAACACGAGCAGTTCGCGGGTCACGCCGCCCAGGACCCATTCCCGGCTCCGGGTATGCCCGTAGGCGCCACACACCAGGAACTGTGCGCCGGTTGTGCGGACGTGGTGGATCAACGCCAGGCCAACGCTGTCCTCGCGTCGAAGGATCTGCGTTACGCGGGGATTGAAGTTCCTTCGTTTTAGTGCCTCGACCAGGGGCGCGACATTTTCATCGTCTTCTTGCGCGCAGACAGTCACCAGGTCGATCGTGGCGCCGGCAGACAAAAGCGGCAAGGCGTCATGCAATGCCCGGGCGGCTTGCGGCGTAGCGCGCCACGCTACCGCCACGTGCGATAGCGATGCATCGAGATTGGCGCTACGGGGCACCACCATCACGGGGCGGCCCGATTCGAGCATCAATGCTTCGATATATTGCCGACTGCGCACAGCCTCCATGCCGTCCACCGGTGGCCCGGCGATGAATGCCACATCCGCGCATTGTGCCAGCCGAGCGGCCGCCCGCGGCGGGTTGCCGTCGGTAACCTCTACCACCTCGACGGCAGTGCGCACGTCGCCGCGTTCTTCGAGGTCGCGGACATGGGCTGCCCGATCCCGACCGTCCTTGCGCAGAAGCGCATAGGCCTCGGCCAGGGCCTGGTCGGGCAGTTGCCCCCAGGTCGCATCCGCGCGCCAGGGCAGGTTGACCATCACATGGATGCTGACATGACAACGATGGTGGCGGGCAATGGCGCGTGTCATCGCCGCCGCATGGTCGTCGCCGCGGACATGGATGTCGAAGCAGGCAAGTTCCAGGTGCGCGTTAGTCATGGCGATTCTCCTAGTGCGACATCAGCACGGCGATACCGGACAGTTCAAGGAGCTGGCGGCTCACACCGCCCAAGACCCACTCGCGCAGCCGGGAATGGCCGTAGCCGCCGGCAACGATCAGGTCGGCCTGGACACGCCATGCGTGATCCACGATCGCCTGCCCAGCGCTGGTGGCGCTGGTGTCCAGGTCCACGCACTCGGCTTTGATGCCGTGGTGAGACAGATACGCCAGGAGCGGATCCACCGAATTCTCCGCCAAGGTGGAAGGCGTGCCGGCCCTCAGCACCTGGACCGTGGCGCCGCGCTTCATCAGCGGGATCGCATCGTAGATAGCCCGGGAACTCTCACGCGAGGGTTTCCATGCCACGCAGATCCTTTGCGGCGGCCAATGAAGTTCCTTGTCAGGCGGCACCATCAACATCGGCCGGCCCGAGCGCATCAGTACGCCGACGACAAGATCACGCCAGCACGGCACCTGGAAGCTATCGGCAGGTCGGCCGGGCACCAGGGCGAGGTCCGCCAGCTGGGCACCGTGGCCCGCCAGGCTGGCGCGAGCTTCCACGAACACGTCAATGGTTTCCATCGATGCCGTGATCCCAGCCGAGCGGAGCCGATCGTGGAATGTCGAGGCGTGGCGTTCAGTGTCTGCACGCAAATCGGTGTAGAGCTCGATGACCGAAGGGCTGGCCAGCAGGCCATAGGGGGCCATGGCAGGGCTGGGCATCTGGACGAGGTACTGGGCACGCACATGCGCCGATTCAGCCTGGGCCACTTTGAGGGTGGCATCGGCGAGCGCGCCGTCGCTGTCCAGGCCGCCGAAGGCGACATAAACGTCGTGAATCATGATGAGCTCCAGATCAGTGAAGCATGAATAGCGGCAAGCCCGCATGGCGCAACATGTAGCGGGTTGCCCCGCTCAACACGCGCTCGCGCAACGTGGAATGCCCGTACGCCCCCATGACTACGAGGTCCGCTTCATGCAAACGTGCACTTTCGAGAATGACGCTGCCGGACGTGCGAGCATCGGCATGGATGACTTGATGCCGCACATGGACGCCGTGCTCGGAGAGGTACTCGCACGGATCAAAGCTCGGGACGATGTCCTCGTCCGACGACCGCACGAAGCCGTCGAGCAGGACAACCTTCGTCGCGTTCTGAAGCAGGGGCAGGGCAGCATGAAGGGAGCGCGTGGCTTGCATGCTGCCGTCCCAGGCCACCACGACCCGGGGGAAGTCCCGGAATGCGGTGGGGCCCGATGGCAGCAGGATGCAAGGAACCTTGCAGGCCAAAAGTGCCTCGCCCAACACCTCGATGACGCGATCCTCGCCGGCCAGGTCACGCTCCATCACTACCAGGTCGTGCCACGGTGCCAGCTGGCGCAGCGTTCGGGCAATCCCCGTGGCAGCCACTTCCCAGCGCGAACGATTTATTCCGTAGCGGCGCGCCAGTGCGCGAAATTCAGGCTCCGCCTGGCGCTCGGCGCATTGACTTGGGTGCTGGCGCAGCAGCGCAAACTCAGGTTGGTCGGTGTCGGCCCCCATCAGGGATCGAAGCTCAGCCTCGATGTAACACCCCGTGAGGACACTGCCATGGGTCTGAGCCAATGCAGCCGCCGTCAAGGCGGCAGGGCTCCATGGCGAGGTCGAACTGACCAGTGCAAGAATGTCCGACCACGCCTTGACGGCGTGTGCAGCAGGGCCAGGAGGCAGTGGACGCGCAGGATGGAACACGTTCATGGCGACCTCAGAAGTCCAGCGTGTGGGTGACCAGCGTGGCATCGCCCGGATCCTCTTCGCGTCGGAAACCAAGCGACGATGCCAACTCGCGCATGGGCCCGTTGGCGCTGGAGTCCAGGGAGAACATCCGGTGGAATCCGTTGCGCCGGGCTACGTCGATCAGGTGGCGCATCAACATGTAGCCCAATCCGCGGTCATGCCAGTCGTCGGCCACGGTGACCGCACATTCGCAGGTGCGGTGGTGGTCGCTGGCGCTATAACGGGCGATGCCCACCTCCCGCAGTTCGCCATCATCGTGGGCCAGCGCTACCAGTGCGACGTCCTTCGCCCCATCCACCGCCATGAGTTGGTCAACAAGGCGCTCGGGCGGATCGCGGAACTCACCCAGGAAACGGAACCGCTGCGCTTGCGGCGACAGGCGGCGGATGAACTCGGTTTCTCGCGCACGATCGTCGGCGCGAAGAGGGCGCACCTGCACATGGCTGCCGTCACGAAGGGTTTCGATCCAGTGATCGCCAGCGATTGCGTTACGGGGCGTCTGGTCAACAGTTGAGGTTTGCATGAACATCTCCCAGGTTGCTGTCCGGAATCGCCCGGACGGTAGATGACGTTCTACGCCGCTGCGGAAACGGCCTCTTGACCTGGATCAATCAGTGCACGATCAACACGGGCACAGGCGCCTCGCCGGCCAGGCGGCGGGCGCAACTGGACGGCGTAAATAGCCCTTTGGCGGGGGTACGGGCTGAACCGATCACGATCAAATCGCAGCTATGCTGGTGAGCGGCTGCACAGATGGCCTGATCAACACGCCGATTGTCCACCATGCATCCCCCTTGCAGCACGCCGGCCTGATCCGCCAAGGATTGGGCATAGGCCAAAAAGGTAACCTGGGCGCCAAGGAGCGCCGCCAGGGCGACACCCTGTTCAACACCAGCCTTCGCGGCCGACGATCCATCGGTGGGAATAAGAATATGTTCAATCATCGTCATCACCTGCACGTGTAGCCGCCATCGATCACCAACTCGCTACCGGTAATGAACCGGGCTTCGTCCGAAGCGAGATAGACCACCCCCCAGGCAATGTCGTCGGGATCGCCCATGTGACCCAGCGGGTGGCGCCCATCCAGAATGCGCCGCTCCTCATCTTCGTCACCCGTTCCACTCCGGATGAAGTCTTCAACCAGTGGGGTCCAGATAAAACCGGGATGAATTGAATTCACCCGGATTCCGTCATCGGCAAACAACAGGGCATCGGTCTTGCTCATCAGGCGCACGGCGCCCTTCGAAGCATGGTAGGCCGGGATGTCCGGTGCACCGACCAAACCATAGATCGAGGACAGGTTGATGATGCTGCCGCCACCGCGTTCGCGCATGCGGTCAATGACGTGCTTGGTGAACAGAAACACTCCTTTTACATTTACCGCCTGGACCAGGTCCCATTCCGCTTCCGACAACTCATCGGTGGGTTTGTTGGCGCCGGTGATACCTGCATTGTTGACGAGCACGTCCACGCCCCCGAAAGCGGCCGTGGTCTTGGCCATGACGTCCACTGCGTTGGCTTCGGCGGTGACATCTGCATGGACATAAATCGCCGAGGATCCCAGCACCTTCGCCAGGGCTTCCCCGTGCACATCATCAATATCGGCGATGCACACCCGGGCGCCGTGCTCGACCATCCGCTTTGCACATGCCGCACCAATGCCTTTGGAGCCACCTGTGATCACCGCCACCTTGCCGATAAGTCGTTGCATGACAACACTCCTTGAGTTGGTTGATGCCATCCTTACCCAGGTCGTTGCGATCGCACTTGACCTTGGTCAAGTGCGGGGTCCACAAGGCCCCCTAGGCTGCGGGCCATGGACATCAACATCCCCCTGATGGTCGTCAGGATCGACGTGCGGCGTGGCAAATGCTTTCATCCTTGACCTGCATCAAGTGGTCGACCTGCGTAGTCGCTTACAACAACATCTACCGCAGAAGGGAGCATAACCATGTTCAAGAAAATCCTGATCGCAACCGATGGCAGTGAGGAATCCCTTCGAGCCGCACGTATTGCGATAGGCGTGGCTGAAGCAGGGAAGGGCAGCGTCGTGGTGATGCATGCACTGCTGCCTTACCGCGGACCCTACCTCGCTGCAAAGACGCAGCAAGCCGCGGAGGTCGTGCCGGATGAGGCGCTGGTTGCTCGCGCCGAACAGCATGTGGCGACGATCCGCGCTCTCGCCGAACACGCCAGTGTCCCCTGCGAG
>Ga0193717_1002492_pt1 | contig 10636 bp, 8 predicted proteins | sample U2c2metaG_FD_145900 | JGI IMG/M metagenome (GOLD analysis project Ga0193717, IMG submission 145900) | Soil microbial communities from a riparian zone of the East river system, Colorado, United States - U2c2 | ecosystem: Environmental > Terrestrial > Soil > Riparian zone | place: USA: East River...
CCTTGGGATCGGGCATATCCCGAATGCTTCGGCGTTCAAGGGGATGCTGGATCTGGATGAGGATGGGTACATCCTGACGAAGAACAACGTGTTCACTACGCTGAATGGCGAGGTTATTCCCGGCGTGTTTGCCTGCGGGGATATTCAGGACCGGCGGTACCGGCAGGCAATTACGGCTGCCGGTTCGGGATGCATGGCGGCGCTTGAGGTGGAGAAGTATCTGGAAGAGCGCGGGCGGTAATTTTGAATACCGATAGACCAATCGATTAAGAGTCGATTGGTCTATCTCTTTTTGCGCCATCTTGTCAGAATTTGTGGAACATGAAGAAGGCTCCGCCTATGAGGCAGCAGAAGGCTACGGCGTGGTTCCAGTGGAGTTTGTCGCCGAAGTAAAAGACTGAGAAGACACCGAAGACGCTGAGGGTGATGATCTCCTGGATGACCTTGAGCTGGTCGGGGGAGAAGGTGCGGGCACCGATGCGGTTGGCTGGGACCTGGAGGCAGTACTCGAAGAGGGCGATACCCCAACTTACGAGGATGACCTTCCATAAGGGGACTTCCTTGAATTTGAGGTGTCCGTACCAGGCGAAGGTCATAAAGATGTTTGACCCAATCAGGAGAAGAATCGTACTCATTGCTGCAAGCCTCCGGGCGTTTCGTTTCAAAGTAAGATGCAGTTATGTCTATCGCTGAAAATCTTGCTCGATTGCAGGAACAGATTGCCGAAGTGTGCCGCCGCGCGAATCGTTCGGAGAGCGAGGTCGCGTTGATGGCTGTCAGCAAGGTTCATCCGGCTGATGCAATTTTAGAGGCTTATGCCGCGGGACAACGACTGTTCGGCGAGAACCGGGTGCAGGAGTTTCAGGAGAAGTCGCAACGGGTTGCGGGGCTTGCTGGCGCGGAGTTTCATCTGATTGGACCGCTGCAATCGAATAAGACGAACAAGGCGGCGGAGCTGTTTGATGCCATCGATGCTGTCGACTCGTTGAAGATTGCACAGCGGCTGGAGACTGCGGCTACGGATTTGCGCAAGAGACTACCTGTGCTGATTGAGGTGAAGCTGAGCCATGAGGAGTCGAAGCATGGGCTTGCTCCGGCGGAGTTGATGGGGATGCTGGAGGCGATGGAGAGATTGGCGTCGGTTGAGGCTGTGGGATTGATGACGGTTCCGCCGTGGTCTGAGGATGCGGAGACGGCGCGGCCTTACTTCCGGGAGCTGCGGCGGCTTCGTGATGAGGCTGCGGTTCGGCATCCGAAGGTGACTCAACTTTCGATGGGGATGTCGAATGACTTTGCCGTTGCGATTGAAGAGGGCAGCACCTGTGTGCGGGTGGGAACGGGCATCTTTGGCAAGCGAGTGTATCCGGCGGAGACGTGATGGACGAGGCGACGGACTTCGTGCGGGATGTTGGGGATGGATGCACGGTGAGCGTGCGGGTGCATTCGGGTGCTCGGAAGAATGGGGTGAGTGGGGTTCTTGCGGGAGCGGTGAAGATCTCGCTGACTGCGCCCCCGGTGGATGGACGCGCGAATGAGGCTTTGATTGCGTTTGTAGCGGAGTTGCTGAGGATTCCACGTACGCGGGTCAGTCTTGTGAGTGGGACGACGAGCCGGACGAAGGTGCTGCGTATTACGGGGAAGAGCGCGGATGAGGTGCGTGCCGCTCTCTCTCCCGTTCAGCCGTGCTGATCTGCGCTATTTGTCGATCTTTCGCCTTTGCGTTGGAGGGCACGGTGATTCCCTGCTCTTTTCTAAGAGGAGCCGGTCACAGAAAAGGAGAGCATCGCGGGCGAGGATTCGGTACACTCCGGCCATGCGAATTCAACACGTTCTTCTTGCCGCCGCCCTCTTTCCGGTTATTGCCTCCGCGCAGACAAAGCCGTCCGGCACTCCGACTGTCGCTGAGGCACAGGCGTTTATGGATAAGGCTGAGACTGATCTGCTGGCTCTGAGTAACGAGGCGTCACAGGCGGCGTGGGTGCAGGCCACCTACATCACCGATGACACGGAGGCTCTTTCGGCAAAGGCGAATGAACGGCTGCTTAGCAGGACGAATGAGATTGTGATTGGGGCGCGACGGTTCAACGGGATGACGCTGCCGGCGGACCTTGCGCGGAAGCTAATGCTGCTGCGGCTGAATGGAACTCCGACAGATCCGAAGCTGGTGGCGGAGTTGACGCAGGTGTCTACCTCACTGGACGGGATGTATGGGAAAGGGAAGTATTGCCGCTCCGCTTCATCACGGGCTGCTGGGTCTGCGGCGGCGGAGGCTAGCGACAACTGTCTTGGAATTGAAGAGATCGATGTGCTGATGGCGAAGTCTCGCGATCCCAAGGAGCTGCTGGAGCTTTGGCAGGGGTGGCACAAGATCTCGCCGTCGATGCGGGATAAGTATGTGCGGCTGGTAGAGCTTTCGAACCAGGGGGCGAAGGAGTTCGGCTTCAAGGATACGGGGGATCTTTGGCGGTCGGGTTATGACATGAAGCCGGAGGAGTTTTCGGCGGAGCTGGAGAGGACGTGGAAGCAGCTGGAGCCGCTGTATCAGGAGCTTCATGCTTATGTGCGATTCAAGCTGATCGAGAGATATGGAGCGGCTGCGACACGGCCGGATGGGATGATTCCGGCTCATCTGCTGGGGAATATGTGGGCGCAGGAGTGGGGGAATGTCTATGACATCGTTGCGCCGGCGCAGACGACGGGCGGCTTCAAGATGTATGACCTTGAGGGTGCCCTGAATAAGCAGATCGGCGCGGTTCCTCCGCTTGAGGCGGGCAAGAAGATGGCTCGGCATGGCGAGGGATTCTTTACCTCGCTCGGGTTTGAGCCTCTGCCGGCGGCCTTCTGGGAGCGGTCGCAGTTCATCAAGCCGCGGGACCGGGATGTGATCTGCCATGCAAGCGCGTGGGATGTGGACAGCGATCAGGATTTGAGGATCAAGATGTGCATCAAGGTGAATGCGGATGACTTTACCACCGTGCACCATGAGGAGGGGCATAACTTCTACCAGCGGGCTTATCGGAAGCAGCCGTTCCTGTTCCGCAGTGGAGCGAACGATGGATTCCATGAAGCGATTGGGGACTCGATTGCACTTTCGATTACGCCGGAGTATCTGAAACAGTTGAAGCTGATCGATCAGGTTCCTCCAGCGGAGGCGGACATTCCACTGCAGTTGCGGACGGCTCTGGATAAGATTGCATTTCTTCCGTTTGGGCTGTTGATTGACAAGTGGCGGTGGCAGGTCTTCGCTGGTCAGACTAAGCCAGCGGATTACAACAAGGCATGGTGGGAGCTGCGGGAGAAGTATCAGGGAGTGGCTCCGCCGGTGACTCGGTCGGAGGCGGACTTTGATCCGGGGGCGAAGTATCACATTCCGGGGAATGTTCCCTATGCGCGGTACTTTCTGGCTCGGGTGTATCAGTTCCAGTTTTACAAGGCTATGTGCGATGCCTCGGGGTATAAGGGTCCGCTGAATCGTTGCAGCTTCTATGGGAGCAAAGAGGCTGGGGCGAAGCTGAATGCGATGCTGGAGGCTGGGCAGTCAAAACCATGGCAGGAGACGCTAAAGGGGATGACGGGTGAGGATCATCTGGATGCAGGGCCGATGGTGGAGTATTTTCAGCCGCTGTATACGTGGTTGAAGCAGCAGAATGCGACGAATAAGGTGACGGTTGGGTGGAAGTCCGAAGCGAGGTAGTCGCTGGCCTTACCGTAGGACCCAATGTAAAGTTGCTCGAACCATCTTCGTGGGTGGAGCTGGTGCTCTAATCCTGCGAAGAGCTTCTTGAGGAGAGCGACTTGGCGGGTAAACAGTACATTCTTGCGCTGGATCAGGGGACTACGAGTTCGCGGGCGATGATTGTGGACGAGGCGGGTGGTGTCGTCTCGATTGCGCAGCGGCCGTTTAAGCAGATCTTTCCGGAGCCGGGGTGGGTGGAGCACTCGCCTACGGAGATCTGGTCTTCGCAGAGTGGGGTGGCGACCGAGGCGCTGGCGGCGGCCAACCTGACGGAGCGCAATATTGCCGCGATTGGGATTACGAATCAGCGGGAGACTACCGTTGTGTGGGATCGGGAGACTGGGGAGCCGGTCTACAACGCTATTGTGTGGCAAGACCGGCGGACGGCGGAGTTCTGCGATGCGCTGCGGAATCGCGGGGATGGCGCGGTGATCCAGGCCAAGACCGGGTTGCTTCCGGATGCCTATTTTTCTGGTAGCAAGGTGAACTGGATTCTCAACAACGTCGAGGGTGTGCGGGCTCGGGCGGAGGCTGGGAGGCTGGCCTTCGGGACTGTCGATAGCTGGTTGATATGGAAGCTGACGCAGGGCGAGAGGCATGTGACGGATGTTACGAATGCCTCGCGGACGATGCTCTACAACATTCACACGCTGGAGTGGGATGAGGAGCTGCTGCGACTGCTGGATGTTCCGCGGTCGATGCTGCCGGAAGTGGTGGCTTCGAGCGGACGCTGCGCAACGACGTCGGGGCTCTTCAACGGGATTCCCATTGCCGGGATTGCGGGGGATCAGCAGGCAGCGCTGTTTGGGCAGATGTGTACCTCGCCTGGGATGGCGAAGTGTACGTTTGGGACGGGCGCCTTCATGCTGCTGCATACCGGGACCCAACCGATGCTCTCGAAGAACCGTCTGCTGACGACGATTGCGTGGAAGATTGGCGACACCGTCGAGTATGCCCTGGAGGGCAGCATGCTGATGGCTGGTGCTGTCGTTCAGTGGCTAAGGGATGAGTTGCAGCTGGTTCGTACTTCGGCGGAGATAGAGGAGCTGGCGGCTTCGGTGACAAGCTCGAATGGTGTGGTGCTGGTACCGGCGTTTGCAGGGCTGGGCGCTCCGCACTGGGACCAGTATGCGAGGGGCGCGCTGTTGGGATTGACACGAGGAACTACTCGGGCGCACATTGCCAGGGCAGCGCTGGAAGGGATTGCGCTGCAGGTGACGGATGTTCTGGGGGCGATGCAAGCGGATTCGGGGTTGCCACTGGCGCAGCTTCGGGTCGATGGCGGCGCTTCGGCGAATGGGCTCCTGATGCAGATACAGGCTGATGTGCTTGGCATCGATGTGGTAAGGCCTAAAAATGCCGAGGCCACGGTGATGGGAGCGGCTTATCTGGCTGGGATCGCTGTGGGGTACTGGACGGATAAGGAGGCGATTGCGCGGCAGTGGCAGGTGGATCGGGTGTTCCAACCTATGATGGATGCGGCGACGCGGAGCAAGGTGAGAGCGACCTGGCACAAGGCTCTGGGGCGTGCCGAAGGCTGGGCTGGAGACGAGGAGACACAGGGGTGAGTGGACGCGCGGAGATTCTGCAGCAGCTTGGCGAAAAGGCTGAGCCCTGGGATGTGCTGGTGATCGGTGGAGGCTCGAGCGGGCTGGGAGCTGCGGTAGAGGCTGCTGCCCGAGGCTATCGGACTGTGCTTGTGGAGCGGTTCGACTTTGCCAAGGGAACTTCCAGCAGGAGCACGAAGTTAGTGCATGGCGGAGTTCGATATCTGGAGCAGATGAATATCACGCTGGTCCTGGATGCGTTGCGGGAGCGAGGACATATGCTGCGGAACGCTCCTCAGCTAGTGCATGATCTGTCGTTTGTGGTTCCGGCGTTCAGCTACTTCACGCTTCCCTACTATGGGTTTGGGTTGAAGGTGTATGAGCGGCTCTCGGGTCGGCTTTCGTTGGGGGCTTCGAAGCTGCTCTCGCGAGAGCGGACGATGGAGATGCTTCCGGGAGTTGCTAGCGAAGGGCTAAAAGGTGGAGTGCTTTATCACGATGGGCAGTTCGATGATGCCCGTTATATCGTGGCTTTGCTGCGGACGTTTCAGGAGCTTGGTGGAACCGCTATTAATTATGTCGAGGCTACGGGGTTGCTGCAACGTGACGGGAAGACAGTTGGGATTCAAGCTTGGGATTGCGAGGGGGATGAGAGGCTCGAGCTTCAGGCCAAGGTGGTGGTGAATGCGGCTGGCGTGTTTTCGGAGGACATACTGGCGATGGATGGTGCAGCGCGTGGATCGCTACTGGCCATGAGCCAGGGGACGCATTTTGTTCTGCCCCACTCGTGGCTGGCGGGTGGTTCTGCGTTGATGGTTCCGAAGACTGCAGATGGGCGCGTACTATTCGCTATCCCGTGGCACGGAGCTACCGTAGTGGGGACTACGGATGAGGCGGTGGATCATGCTTCTGTGGAGCCGCATTCGATGAAGACCGAGCGAAGCTTCCTGTTCGAGCACATTGCCCGTTACTTCGGACGCAGACCGAAAGCTGAGGAGATTCTGAGTGTGTGGTCAGGGTTGCGACCACTGGTGAAGCAGGGTGATGGAAAGACGTCGAAGCTGTCGCGCGATCATACGGTTCTGGTTTCGAAGTCGGGAGTGGTGACGGTGACGGGAGGTAAGTGGACGACGTACCGGCGAATGGGTCAGGACACCATCGACCATGCTGCGGAGGTAGCCGGTCTGCCGAAGGTCGCTTCGCGGACACTGGAGTTGAAGCTGCATGGGTGGACGGATCGGTCTGCAGGTATGACGGAGTCGGAACGGGTTTATGGGTCTGATCTGCCTCAATTGCAGCAACTATCGAATGATGATGCGCGGTTGAGCGCGTTGTTGCATCCTCGGCTTCCCTACCGCTTGCGTGAGGTGGTCTGGGCGGCGCGATATGAGATGGCGAGGACGGTTGAGGATGTGCTGGCTCGGCGGACGCGAGCGCTGTTTCTGAATGCTCGAGCGGCGATTGAGGCTGCACCTGCAGTGGCCGATGTGCTGGCCAGGGAGCTTGCGCGAAGCGAAGCCTGGAAGAATCGGGATCTGCAGCGTTTCTATGCTGTCGCAAAGGGCTATGTCTACGAGGAAGAGTAACTATGGTTGATCTGTCTCCTGTGGTTGGTGAGTTTGTGGGTACGTTTGTCTTGATCGTGCTGGGCAATGGTGCTGTTGCCGGGTCGCTTTTGAATCGGTCGAAGGCGCAGAATGCCGGATGGATCTCGATTACGGCGGGATGGGGGTTGGCGGTGTTCGCCGGGGTTGCTGTGAGCGCGGCGCTGGGTGATCCGGATGGACACCTGAATCCGGCATTTACGCTGGCTTCTGTGATGATGACGGGGAATCCGATGCGGCTGGTGACATATATTCCAGCACAGATTTTAGGAGCGCTGTGTGGAGCGGTTGCGGTATGGATGCAGTACAAACCGCACTGGGGGCTGACGGAGAACACTGATGCGAAGTTCGCATGCTTTGCGACCGCGCCTGCGGTGTACAAGCCAGTCTGGAACTTCTTCAGCGAGGTGCTCGGGACGTTTGTGCTGGTGCTGGTGGCTACGGCTCTGTTTTCGAAGCGGGTTGCGCCGGCTGGAGTTGCTGCGGGACTGGGTCCGGTGCTGGTAGGGGCGCTGGTCTGGGGGATTGGGTTGTCACTGGGCGGGACGACAGGGTATGCGATCAATCCTGCACGTGATCTCGGGCCGCGTATGGCGCATTCCCTGCTTCCGATTGCGGGCAAGGGTAGCTCCGGATGGAAGTATGCATGGGTGCCGATTATGGGCCCGATGGTGGGAGCAGCGCTAGCGGCTGGCGCTATTCGGATCTTGAGCATGAAATAGAGGCTCTTGAAGCCTTCACCATTTGCAAAGTCCGAGGTTCATCTTGATCAAGGAGCAATGACTTATTCCTCTTGCGTGTTCTCTGCGCGTGATCTCCAAAAGAAGTACTCTAATTTCACACGCCTATGAGGAGCACGAAGTAAATGAGTTTTGTCCGAACACTAGATCCCAAAACCTTCACCCCCGAACCAGGCATGAAGCGACAGGTGCTCGCTCACACCGATCAGCTTATGCTCGTGCGCCACTACTTTGACAAAGACTGGGTAGGTGCTCGCCACAGCCACCCCCATCACCAACTCGTCTACGTCGTCAGTGGCTCCATTCGTGTCGATGTCGACGGCACCACCTTCGATGCTCACGCTGGCGACAGCTTCGTCGTCGACGGCGACGTGGAACATCAAGCCTCAGCGCTGGAAGCATCTGAGGTCCTGGACGTCTTCACGCCAGTGCGCGAGGACTATCGCGATCTCGTAAAGTAAGCTCTCTACTTTACCGAGGCAGCTCTTTTCTACCTACAACCGCAAACCGTTTGGAAGCCCCGCCGTTGCCCTCTCTCGGCTGGGTTCCACCGACAAACAATGTGTACTCGCCTGCCTCAATGCTCCGCTTACCATCTTCGCTAACCATACTCAGGCTACGTGGACCGATCACCACCTGGATATGCTGCCGCTGCCTGGCGTTCAGCGGTGTCCGTGTGAATCCCACCAGAGCATGCAACGGAGTGGTCGCCGAAGAAGGGGCCTTGAGATAGATCTCAGAGACGGCATCTCCCCTGGTAGCGCTCATGTTCTCTACATCTGCATCCAAAGTCAACGGGTCCCCAGCCTTCAGCGTTGCGGATGACAACTTCACGTTGCTCCACTTGAAGGTCGAGTAGCTCAATCCATACCCAAACCCCCACAGCGGCTCACCTGTGAAGTAGCGATAGGTACGCTTCGCCATCGAGTAGTCGTCAAACGGGGGCAGTTGATGCGTTCCCGCATAGAAGGTCACAGGGAGCCGCCCCGCCGGGTTGTTATCTCCCGCCAGTGTGTTCGCAATCGCCGTCCCACCCTCTTCTCCCGGATACCATGCCTCCAGCACCGCCGCTGCATGTTGTTTCGCCCACTGCACAGCCAGAGCACTTCCACTCATCATTACCACGACTACCGGCTTGCCTGTCGCCGCCACAGCCTCGAGCAACTCCTGTTGCACTGCCGGCAACTCAATCGTCGTGCGGTCGCCGCCGTCGAACCCGGCCACATGCACCGGCATCTCTTCACCCTCCAGCTCTGGCGAGAGACCGACAAACACCACTGCAACGTCCGCCCTTTTTGCTATCGCAACAGCCTCGTCCCGCAGAGCCCCGATAGGAGGTCTCCAGTTGAACGAGACCCCCGCTCCAAATAGAGGCGCACGATGCGTGTATTCGATACGCAATAAATGCGGCTCCATGTCCGCAAAGTTCAGCTTGAACGGCTTCATTCCGCTCGAGCGATACTCCTTCGCATCCACAGCCTGATCCATCACCAACTTATCGTCCAAGAAGACCCGCAATGTCTCCGCATCGCCGCATGGATAGCAGTGCGCCAGTTGAAAACTGAACTCATACTCGCCAGTCTTCGGGGCCGTAATCGTTCCAGTCCAGCGAACTCCGAATGCCGAAGCCTTCAGGCTCGGCGCGGGTGAAGCCGCGTTCCAGTCGAAGTCCACCTGCTCATCTACTCTGGTAAATGAAGGCGATCCAGAGAGATCGGTATTGTCGAAGTATTCACCCTTCAGGCCAAACTTCGCATCGCCTCTCGCCGGATGCAGCACCGTTCGAGGCACAGGCAGCGCTAGCTCTGCGACATACGGCGAGCCTTGAGCATACAAAATATGGGACGCCCCAAACTTCCTCTCCATACCACTCAGAGGAAGCACCGGATGTGATGGCACGGCGTTGTAGTTCCCCTCAATGGCTGAGAGCGCAGCTGCATTCGGTCCTATTACCGCAATCGTCCGCACGCTCTTCTTCAAGGGGAGCACGCCATCATTCTTCAACAGCACTATGGACTTCTCTGCCACTGTTCGCGCTAACTCGCGGTGCTCGATAGAGTCTGTCTCGGAAAAGGGAATTTGTGCGTAGGCTGCCTTTGTCGTGGGATCGAACAATCCCAGTTTGAACCGTGCCTGGAACAACCTATCTACTGAAGTGTCGATCTCCGCTTCGGAGATCAGACCATCCTTCACGGCCTTGACCAGGCTGGCATACTCGTTTCCACAGCTCGTATCCGTTCCTGCCTTCACCGAGGCTGCGGAGGCATGCTCCATATCGGGCGAGAACTTATGCCCGACCGCCACATCCGTAATCGCCGCGCAGTCCGAAGTTACATATCCATTGAAGCCCCACGTCTTCCGCAAAGTATCGGATAGAAGATACGTATTGGCACAGGCCGGCTGCCCATCCACGGCGTTATAGGCGCACATCACGCTTCCCGCTTTGGCTTCCGTCACCGTAGCGCGAAAGGCCGGCAGATACGTATCTTCCAGGTCATACCGCGAAGGGATAACATTCGCCGTATGCCTGGTGCTCTCCGGCCCGGAGTGTACGGCGTAGTGCTTCGGCGTGGCAATGGTCTTGTAGTAATGCGGATCGTCTCCTTGCAGCCCCTTTACGAACGCCACCCCCATCCGCGCCGTCAGGAAGGGATCCTCCCCGTATGTCTCTTGGCCCCGTCCCCACCGCGGGTCACGAAAGATATTGATGTTCGGCGACCAGATATCCAGTCCGTAGTAGATGCTGTGGATGTTGTTTCGCAGAGCCTCGGAGTTTTTCGCCCGAGCCTCGGTCGAGATCGTAGTTGCCACCGTATGCATCAGCGACGTATCCCATGTCGCCGCCAACCCAATCGCCTGCGGGAAGACTGTCGCATATCCCGACCGTGCAATCCCGTGCAAACCCTCACTCCACCAGTCGTACTCGGGCACATTGAGGCGCGGGATCGCTACAGCGTGGTTCTGCATCTGTGAAACCTTCTCCTCGAGTGTCATCCGGCCCACTAGATC
>Ga0193717_1002493_pt1 | contig 10633 bp, 9 predicted proteins | sample U2c2metaG_FD_145900 | JGI IMG/M metagenome (GOLD analysis project Ga0193717, IMG submission 145900) | Soil microbial communities from a riparian zone of the East river system, Colorado, United States - U2c2 | ecosystem: Environmental > Terrestrial > Soil > Riparian zone | place: USA: East River...
CTTCCACCATCGCCCATTGCGCCTCCTTCCTGACGCCGACTTCCTCCAGCAAGGTGGAGAGTTTTACGCCGGTCCATTCCGCGCAGCTGATCATGCCGTGAGTGAATTGCAGCGAATTCAACTGCGCCGCGCGCCATTCCATGCCGCCATTGGCAGGGCATTCGATGAAATGAATCCGCGAGACGGAAGGAAAGCGCACAATGTCCTTCATCGTGAGAATCAACGGCCGTTCCACCAGGCCATGAATCATCAGCCGGTGCTGGTCGGGGTCGACGTCCGTCCGGCCCGCATGATAGCGCTCGAAGAAAAGTCCGTTCGGCGTGATGATGCCATGCAGGTCCTGCAGCGGCGAGAAGCTGACGGAGGATTCGGTGCCGGCGGTGAGCCACGGCACGTTGCGCCTGATAACACCAGCCTCGGTGTCGGCGGGCCTGCCGTAGGGACGATCGACGACGCCGGGCCCGATCGATTGCGACCAAGGCGCATCGGCCGGTGGGGAGGCGATCGGAGTTTCGGCGTCGGCGGGCTTTGCACCGAGGGCGAGGCCGCCGGTCAGTGCCGCGCCTAGCCCAAGGAAAGACCGCCGGCCCAGCGGGCGCTCCAGCCTGGACACCACCGGCATGCTGCGCCAGAAGTCGGGCCGCATGTTTCCTCGCTTTGCGGCGCGCGCCGCATGTTCATTGTTGCGTCAGCAGTATCGTTGGTCTCTAATTTAGTCAAAAGCGAGCGTTGCGTGTGCTGCAGGTCCTCAAGGAGATTTATTGCGGAGACGTGAAGTGAAGCGTTTCGCCGCCGCGATGCTGGCTTTTTCGGCGTGTCTTGCGACCGCACTTCATGCGCAGACTGCGCCGCCGTATCCACCGGTCACGAATCCGCTGCAGATCGATCAGGTGCCGGGCAAGCCGATTTGGTATTCAACCGGCAGCCCCGGCGTTCCCGGCAAGGACAATGAAGGCAATACCTCCAATGCCGGCTTCGTCGTCACCTCGGACGGCGTCGTGGTATTCGACGCGCTGGGCACGCCGAGTCTCGGATGGGCGCTACTGCAACGAATTCGGCAAGTCACTGACAACAAGGTTCGTTACGTCATCGCGAGCCATTATCATGCCGATCACATCTACGGCCTGCAGGCCTTCCGGGATCATACCGACGCCGTTATCGTCGCGCAGGAACGGGCCGGCGAGTACAAGGACAACGACGAGACCGCCGACGAAAAGGCAAACCGGCGCCTCGATCAGCGCCGCGGCGCACTGTTTCCATGGGTCGACAACAACACCCGCGTGGTGCCGCCGGACATCACCTTCAGGGACCGCATGACGATTGCGCTCGGCGACCGGCGGCTGACGCTGCTCTATGCAGGACCGGCGCATTCCTCCAGCGACATGATGATGCTGGTCGAGCCCGACGGCGTGCTGTTCGCCGGCGACATCGTGCAGAACAGCCGGATTCCGCATATGAACAGCGATGACGTCTCGACCACGCAATGGCTGGCGGCGCTTGGCGAGGTGGAAAGGCTCGATCCGAAATTCATCATCCCCGGCCACGGCAGGGCATCGACGCAGGCAAAACAGGCGATCGCCTTCACCCGCGACTACATCCAGCATGTGCGGAGTGCGATGATCACGGCGGTGCGGGACTGGACCGATTTCGACGTGGCCTATGAGCGCGCCGACTGGTCGACATACCGCGACATGCCGGCCTTCGCCGCCAACAACCGCGGCAACGCCTACCGGATCTATCTGGAACTGGAGCAATCGCAGTTCAAAACTGATAAGCCTTGATCGGACAACGGAACGTGAAGCAAGAAAATGGCTGAGTATGTGGTCGAATTCGGCAAGGATGGCCAGCCGGTCGAGCCGGATGGACGTCTCGACGCGGCCGCGTTTCATCGCAATCATCGGCCGATCTGGACCGTTTTGCAGAAATTCCTTGACGGCAAATCCGGTGACGTGCTCGAGGCCGGCAGCGGCACCGGGCAGCATGCGGTGTATTTCGCTCGCCACTCTCCGCACATCACGTGGTGGCCGAGCGACACCAATGACGCGCATCTTAGAAGCATCGCGGCATGGCGGGCCGCCGCGCAACTTGCCAATATCCGTGCGCCGCTGCGGATCGATCTTTCCGATCCGGCGTGGTGCCCGCAAATGCACGACGACAGCGGCCCCGGCAAATTGCTGGCGGTGTTCTGCGCCAATGTGATCCACATCGCGCCGTGGCGCGTTGCCGAAGGCCTGTTCGCCGGTGCCGCGCGTTACTTGCGAACCGATGGCCGGCTGTTTCTCTACGGACCATTCAAACGTGACGGCAAGCATACCGCACTCAGCAATGCGGTGTTCGATACCAGCCTGCGCGACAACAATGCCGAATGGGGCGTGCGGGACGTGACCGATGTAACAGCGCTCGCTGAAAGTGTCGGTCTGAGCCTCACGGAAACTTTCGAAATGCCTGCAAACAATCTGATCCTGGCTTTCGAACGCCGGTAACGCAAATGGAGCCTCGGCAAAAGCCACGCGCTCTATGCGGCGGTGTCCGACCAGCCGATCCGATCCTTCAGGAAAGTATAACCAAGCACCGCGAACGCCGCGCGCTCCTTGTTGTCCTTGCCATAGCCATGCCCCCCGGCCGCGGGCTCGTAAAAATAAGCCTCGTATCCCATGGCTTGCAGCTTGGCCGCCATTTTACGCGCGTGTCCGGGATGGACGCGATCGTCCCGCCGCGTCGTCGCGAGCAGGATCGGCGGATATTTCTGTCCCGGCTTTGCCGCATGATAGGCGGAATAGGTTTGCAGCCAGGCCCATTCTTCCGGCTTGTCGGGATCGCCATATTCCGCAATCCAGCTCGCGCCTGCCAGCAATTTTGAATAGCGGCGCATGTCGATCAGGGGAATCGTGCAGAACAGCGCGCCGAAGCGTTCGGGATAGCGCGTCAGCATGTTGGTGATCAGGATGCCGCCGTTCGATCCGCCTTCGGCGGCGATGCGGCCGGCGCGGGTCACGCCGCGCCTGACGAGGTCGTCGGCGACCGCGGCAAAATCATCATGCGCCAGCCGCTTTCCGGCAAGGCGACCGGCATCGTGCCAGCGGGTGCCGAATTCGCCGCCGCCGCGAATGCTGGCGACGACGCTGGTGCCGCCGCGCTCCAGCCAGAGCTTGCCGATCGCCGAATTGTAATAGGGCCGCACCGAAAGGCCGAAGCCGCCATAGGCGTTGAGATGGACCGGCGCGTCGCCGGTCTCGGTCTCCGGCCCGGTCTGAACGTAAGGAATGCGTTCGCCGTCGATCGAAATGGCCTCGTGCTGCGTGATCACCAGCCCGTCTGTTGCAAATGTCGAAGGCGCCCGCTTAAGCAAGGCTGGAGTTGCGAAGCCTTCGATCAGCGACAGCGACGGTGGCGTCAACGGGTCCTGAATACTGGCGAGCAGATCGCCGTTGCTTTCGGATTCGTGAGCGTCCAGACGCCAGACATTGACAAGGCCGATCCCGGGCAATCCGGCCAAGCTCGTGCGCGCCCAACCGGTTATCGACGGCGTCAGTACGTCGAACACCGATTTCAGCTCGTCGAGAATCGACAGCACCAACTTGCCGGCGCTCCAGAAAAAGCCCTGCAGCGCGCGCCGCGGCGCCGGCTCGAACACGATCGCAAAATTGCGGTCTCCCCCCAGAAACGCCGACAGCGATATGCCGAGAACCGTGTCAGGCGCAAATGTCCGTCCCCCCGCCGTCCAGGCCGTGCGCAGTTTTACGGCGAGCCAGTCGCGATGAGTTTCCGTCCAGACGTCGGTCGGCAGATCGAGCTTTGTCGTTGGTCCGGTCTCATCGCCCAGCCACAGATTTGCGTCGAAAAAACCCAGCCTTTCCACAAACCAAATTCTGGGAGTGTTAGCTGTTCGATCAACATCCAGGAAGACCGCCATGCTGTCGGGAGTAGTCTCGAATAACACGGGCGCCTGACCGACATCCGTGCCGCGGCGCCATAACCTGATCGTCCTGGCGTAGCCGGACGTGGTCGCCATGCCCTCGCCAAACGCGCTCGATAGCAGCAACGTGTCGGCATCGAGCCATGCCGCGCTGCCCTTCGCCTCCGGCAGAATGAAGCCATCCCTCACAAACGATTTTGTATCGATGTCGAATTCCCGCAATCGGACGGCGTCACTGCCGCCGCGCGAAAGGCTTAAGATCGCACGCGTCTGGTTTCCCGGCGGCGTCTGTACCCAGGACAAGATCCAATCTTCGCTTTCGTCGGCGGCAAGTTTGTCGACGTCAAGGATGGTTTCCCAGGTCGGGTCCGGACTGCGAAACTCATCGAGCGTCGTACGCCGCCAGAGGCCGCGCGGATTGCTGGCGTCTTTCCAAAGATTGTAGAGAAATCTGCCGCGCCGGGTAGCCAACGGGATATTGTCCGGCCGGTCCAAAATGGCCGCCAGCGTATCTCGATCCGCAGCAAACCGTGCGTTCCCGAATGTTTCCAGCGTCGCCTTGTTCTGGTGCTCGACAAAGGCAAGCGCGCGTTCGCCTTCGATCTCCTCCAGCCACAGATACGGGTCGTCATCGGGTGCCGCGATGGTCGGCCTGCCGTCGATGGTCATGGTTTGAACTTCCATGGACGCGTCCCGCACCCGAGAAACAGCATGAGCGGCAGGTTTCTGATTTACGCTGATGTCCGTGATCTGTCCAATGTGCACCATGCGCATGGCGTGCGCTCGTTTGCATTGGTTGATTGCGCCACCGCCCGCCTTCATAGTGCGGTGAATCAGCAGGGCCCGATGCAACAGTGGCCTTTGGGTGGAAGTGCCGATGATCGAGGTGACCGCATCCGATGAGATAGCGAACGACGCCCGCGCGCGTTCCAACGTGGTGCGGCTGGCAGCCGCGCAGGCGCTTAGCGGCGCGAATTCCGCGGTCATTTTTGCCACCGGCTCGATCGTCGGCGCGACATTGGCGCCGGATATTTCGCTCGCGACCGTGCCGCTCTCGATGTTTGTGGTCGGGCTCGCGGCCGGCACGCTGCCCGTCGGTGCAATCTCGCGTGCCTATGGTCGCCGCGTCGCCTTCATCATCGGCACCGGCTGCGGCGTGCTGACCGGCATGCTCGCGGCATACGCCATCCTGCACGGCTCGTTCGCGCTGTTTTGCTGCGCGACCTTCCTCGGCGGCCTCTACGGCGCGGTATCGCAATCCTACCGCTTCGCCGCCGCCGACGGCGCCAGCGCTGCGTATCGGCCCAAGGCGGTGTCGTGGGTGATGGCCGGTGGCGTGTTCGCCGGCGTGCTCGGGCCGCAGCTGGTGCAGTGGACGATGGACATCTGGCCGCCCTATCTGTTCGCCTTCAGTTTTTTGGTCCAGGCGGCGGTCGCGGTCGTTGCGATGATCGTGCTGTCAGGAGTCGATGCGCCAAAACCCGCCCCGGCCGATCTTCACGGCGGGCGTCCGCTGTTGGAAATTGCGCGGCAACCGCGATTCATCGCGGCGGCGATTTGCGGCGTCGTCTCCTATCCGATGATGAATCTGGTGATGACGTCGGCGCCGCTGGCGATGAAAATGTGCGGATTGAGCGTCAGCGATTCCAATTTCGGCATTCAGTGGCATATCGTGGCGATGTACGGGCCGAGCTTTTTCACCGGCTCGCTGATCGCGCGGTTCGGTGCGCCGAAGATTGTCGCGCTCGGCCTGTCGCTTGAGGCCCTCGGGGCGGTTATCGGACTTTCCGGCATCACCGCGATGCATTTTTGGGCGACGTTGATCGTGCTTGGTATAGGCTGGAACTTCAGTTTCGTCGGCGCCTCTGCGCTGGTGCTGGAGACGCACCGGCCGCAGGAGCGCAACAAGGTGCAGGCCTTCAACGATTTTCTGGTGTTCGGCACCATGGCGCTGGGATCGTTTTCGTCGGGACAGTTGTTGGCGAATTACGGCTGGTCGGCTGTCAACATGGTAGTGTTTCCGCCGGTGTTGTTCGGGCTCGCGGTGCTGACGCTGGCGTCGTTTGCCAGACGGCGCAGGCGGTTGCAGCCGATATCGGAATTCCCCGATCCGCGCATCTGATCGAACAGTATTTGTGGAGGTTTCATGCCGTCGCGAGCCCTTCTGGACGAATTCATCGCTGTCGTGGAAAGCGGCGACCATGCCGGCGCCATCGAGCGCTATTACACCGAAGACGCCAGCATGCAGGAGAACGCCTCGCCGCCCCGGGTCGGCCGCGACCGGTTGGTCGCGCATGAGCGTGGCGTGCTCGCGCGGACCACGCACGTCTTTTCGAAGGCGATGGCCTCCGTGGTCGAAGGCGATCATGTCGCGATCCACTGGGTATTCGAATTGACAGGCCTTTCCGGCAAGGTGCACCGAATCGACGAGGTCGCGCTGCAGGAGTGGCGCAACGATAAAATCTTCCGCGAACGGTTCTTTTACGATCCCGGCAAGCCGAAATCCTGATTCGGGTAAGCAATCCACCACATTTCGGGTGGCGTCGAAGCATCCGCCCGATGCAATGTGCTGGCATGTGCCGATTCATGAAGTGAACCCGTATGGACGCGCCACGACCTCCAATCGACGAATCCTCGATCCGCTACGACGGCTGGCGAATCGTCGCGGTCTGCTTCCTGGTCGCGACCTTCGGCTGGGCATTTGGTTTCTACGGCCAGAGCGTTTATGTCGCCGAACTGCACCGCATTCATGGCTGGCCGACCTCGCTGATTTCGACGGCGACGACGTTTTTCTACCTGTTCGGTGCGTTGCTGGTCGCCTTTGTCAGCGAGGCGATCCGGGCGTTCGGCCCTCGTAACTGCCTTTTGGCCGGTGTATTCGCGATGGCGTCGGCGGCGGCATTGATCGGTCAGGTCACCACGCCGTGGCAGCTTTATGCCGTCAACGCGCTGCTGGCGCTCGGCTGGGCCGGCACCAGCCTCGGCATGATCACCAACACGCTCGGCCTCTGGTTCGACAAAAAGCGCGGCATGGCGATCAGCCTCGCGCTCAACGGCGCAAGTTTTGGGGGAATTGTCGGGGTGCCGCTGATCGTTGCGGCGATAGGAAGTTTTGAATTTTCCGGCGCCATGATCGTCGCGGCCGTCACCATGGTCGTGTTGCTGGTGCCGGTGATTCTGATTTCGGTCGGGCGTCCGCCCGATCGTGCGAATATCGTCGCGTCGATCGCCACAGACGCGCCGTCGGCGTCGCGGATACGCGCGCAGGCGTTTCGCGATACAGCTTTCCTGTCGGTGTCGATTGCGTTCGCGCTGGTGCTGTTCGCACAGGTCGGCTTAATCGTTCACCTGATCTCGTTCCTCGATCCGGTAATCGGCCGCGAGCGCGCCGCCATCGCGGTCGCGCTGATGACCGCGATGGCGGTGGTCGGCCGCGTGCTGTTCTCGACGGTGATCGACCGCTTGAACCAGCGGCTGGCGTCCGCAATCTCGTTCGTCAGTCAGGCTGTCGCGCTGGCCGTCGTCATCAATCTGCAGAACGACATTGCGCTGATGGCGGCTTGCGCGCTGTTCGGGTTTTCCGTCGGCAATCTCATCACATTGCCGGCGCTGATCGTGCAGCGCGAGTTCGATCCGCGATTCTTCGGCGTGCTGGTGAGCCTGATCACGGCGATCAACCAGATCACCTACGCGTTCGGTCCCGGCGTGATCGGACTGCTGCGCGATGCCGCGGGGAGCTATGCCTTGCCGTTCTACGGCTGCATCGGCCTGGAGTTGACCGCGGCGGCGCTGATCATGGTGCGTGGGCGGCGTAGGATGGGTTGAGCGCAGCGAAACCCATCGCGAGGCCGAATGATGGGTATCGCTTCGCTCAACCCATCCTACGAAGATATCTTACGCTTCTGTCTGCCGCATCAGATCCTCGAGATCGAGTTTTCGCGTGAACATCGCCAGCGAACCATCGGGATGGCGCGGCCATTCCTCCTGCAGGCGGTCCCGGTAAAGCTCGACGCCGTTCTGGTCCGGATCGCGCAAGTAAAGCGCCTCGCTGACGCCGTGATCGCTGGCGCCGTCGAGCTGGATGCCTGCCGCAAGCACGCGATGCAGCGCGTCCGCCAGTGCCGCGCGGGTCGGATACAGAATCGCGGTGTGAAACAGGCCGGTAGTGCCGGGCGCCGGCGGATGGCCGCCTCTACTCTCCCAGGTGTTCAGCCCGATGTGGTGATGATATCCGCCCGCGGAAATGAACGCAGCCTGGTCGCCGTAACGCTGCATGATCTCGAAACCAAGCACGCTGCAATAAAACCCCAACGCGCGATCGAGGTCGGCCACTTTCAGATGAACATGCCCAATGCGGGTACCTGCGATGATGGGGGTGTTAGACATAGCCGCTCCTGTATCACATTCGTGATGGCCGGGCTTGTCCCGGCCATCCACGTCTTTCTTGCTTAGAGACCGGTAGGACGTGGATGCCCGGCACAAGGCCGGGCATGACGGCGCTATTTTCCGCGCCTTACGAAGCCAACTCCGACACCTGCCCATCGGGCAGCTCGAACTCGAACGTGTTCAGCGTCATCGACACCATGGTGTAATAGCCGCACAGGCCGATGATCTCGACCAGCCCACGTTCGCTGAGCAGCTTCACGGCTTCATCGTACAATCCCTTCGACAGGCCATGGCCTTCGTGCAGCGACTTGGCTACGTCGTAGATCGTCTGTGCCTTGGGGTCGTCGAATTTTGGCGTGCGCCGGTCGCGGATGTCATCGATGATTTTCGGGTCCATGCCGCCTTTCAGCGCAAGCCGCTTGTGGGCGTACCATTCATAGTGCGAGGTCCAGTGCCGCGCTGTGACGAGAATCGCGATTTCGGACAGCTTTGCGGGAAACAATGTGTCGAACCGCAGGAACGCGCCGAGCCGGGTGGCATGCTTCGCCATCTCCGGGCTGTTGAGCCAGGCCATCATCGGGGGCGGTGGGCTGCCGCGCTTGCTGGCGATGGATTCGTCGTAGGTACTTTTTTGATCGGGGTTCATTTCGCCAGGCGAAAGCAGCTTCAGGCGCATCGCGGTTTCCTCTTGTTTTTCAATCATTGCGGCAGGTCGGTGGTGCCGTTTCGTGCAATACCATCATATCCTTCAATGGCGCGGTGCGCGCCAGAGATATATTGAATTTGGCAGCGCGGCCGCTAAGGTCCGGCCAACAAACATGCATCGATGGAAACGCTCTGATGTCAGATCCTGATCAGTTTCGCTGCGAAACCCGCGCCTGGCTGGAAGCCAATTGTCCGCCGCAGATGCGGCGGCCCATGACATCCGACGAAGATACTTTCTGGGGCGGCCGCAACACCAAATTCTCGTCGGAGCCGCAGCGCGTCTGGTTCGAACGGATGCGCGACAAGGGCTGGACGGTGCCGCACTGGCCCAAAGAGGTTGGTGGCGGCGGTCTCGATCCGGAACAAGCCAAGATCGTGCGCCAGGAAATGGCGGCGATCGGAGCGCGGCAGCCGCTGGTTTCCTTCGGCATCTCGATGCTGGGACCGGCGCTGCTCAAATACGGCACCGACGCACAGAAGAAGCAGCATCTGCCGCAAATCGCCGCCGGCTTGATCCGCTGGTGCCAAGGCTATTCCGAACCGAATGCGGGCTCCGATCTCGCCTCGCTGCAGACCCGGGCGGAAAGCGACGGCGACGATTTTATTATCAGCGGCCAGAAAATCTGGACCTCCTATGCTAACTTTGCGGACTGGATCTTTTGCCTGGTACGCACCGATGCGTCGGGAAAAAAGCACGACGGCATCAGCTTCATCCTGTTCGACATGGCCTCGAAGGGTGTCTCGACCAAGCCGATCCTGTTGATTTCCGGCAAGTCGCCGTTCTGCGAAACGTTCTTCGACAACGTCCGCGTGCCGAAAGCGAACGTGGTCGGCACCGTTGATCGCGGCTGGGATGTCGCAAAATATCTGCTGCAGCATGAACGCGCGATGATCTCAGGGATGGGCGAGCGCGGCGTCGGCCGGCCGCTCGGCCAGGTCGCGGCGGACTCCGTCGGCACCGACGAGCAGGGGCGGCTTGAAGATCCGATGCTGCGCGGACAGATCGCGACGTTTGAGATCGACGAGGCGGCACTGGCCGCCGCGGCGGAGCGCGCGGTCGATCTGGCCAAGGCGGGGCAGGCCCATCCGGCGTTTTCCTCGGCGATGAAATATTACGGCACCGAGCTCAACAAGCGCCGCTACGAAATCCTGATGTCCGCCGGCGGCATCGATGCGCTGGAGTGGGAAAGCGAGCGCTCGAAGCAGGGCACCCGTCCGCGCGCGTGGCTGCGCACAAAAGCCAATTCGATCGAAGGCGGCACCAGCGAGGTAATGCTCGGCATCGTCGCCAAGCGCATTCTCGATCTGCCGGGGGCATGACAGGTTGTCGTCCCCGCGAAGGCGGGGACCCATACGCCGTGTACTCTCGATGACATCGATGCCTCTCTGTCTACTTTTTTCACCACCACGGTGGTTATGGGTCCCTTGGGTTCACGACACAAGTGCAACACCTGCTAAGGTGTTGTGGCGATGGGATCATGTTATGGCCAGCTCAGCCTTGAGGAGCGCGTTGAGATTTACCGCCTGCATGCAGGCGGTAGATCTCAAAAAGAAATTGCATCTGCGCTTGACCGGGTGCCGTCGACGATCAGTCGGGAACTGCGGCGCAACTCCCGGCCCTCCAAG
>Ga0193717_1002494_pt1 | contig 10629 bp, 9 predicted proteins | sample U2c2metaG_FD_145900 | JGI IMG/M metagenome (GOLD analysis project Ga0193717, IMG submission 145900) | Soil microbial communities from a riparian zone of the East river system, Colorado, United States - U2c2 | ecosystem: Environmental > Terrestrial > Soil > Riparian zone | place: USA: East River...
ACCGCGCGTAGTTCGGCCTCCATGCTGTCACCCGCGCGGACGACCGAGACCCCGCACACCCGCGAACTCGCGCGCAGTCCCGGATAGATCTCCCCGACGGGGGTTTCGACGCCGTGCTCCTCGAACGGGAAGAGGTCCAGCGCCGCCTCGATGAGCAGCCGGATGATCCGCCGTGAGGTGAAGACGAAGTCCTCGTGGCGTGCGTCCTTGGCGCGGATGATCGTGTGCAGCGCGCGGAGCTGATTCGTCTGCGGCAACAGGTGGACGTTGGTGACGAGCAGCTCGTCGAGCGTGACTGTTGGTGCGGTCGTCATGGTTTCCCCTGCTCGCAGTTATTCGGTGGGTGGTTCTTCGAAGGATTTGGGCAGTTCCGGGGTGGCGGTGAACTGACCCGCCGCGGAGCGGTAGATTGACCGGTACCCGGTCCGCTCCCAGACTCTCCGCAGCACATACACGAGCTTCGGGTTGTGCTCTTCGTCCTCTTCGACGGCCCGGGCGACGAGGTGCCGCCAGTCTTGGCCCACGGCCGGGTTCCCGGCGTCGGTCGCGTCCTGGAAGGCGGCGTGCAAGGCGGCGAGCTTCGTCCGCGTCGGGAAATCGGCGCTCCGCCGGCAGGTGCTCCGCGATCTGCTCCATCGCGTGGAGCGCGGTGATCAGGTGAAGCAGGACGAAATCCCCTGGCGTCGCCAGATAAAGCAGAGTGACGGCGTAGTAGAGCTGCTCGAAACTCACCGAGGCGTCCTGATCCTCGACCCAGGACGGCGTCGCGTAGATCAGCGGGTGACCTTCTTCGAGCAGCCTGGCGATCCGGTACTGGAGTCCGGACCTGGCGAGCTCGGGGTGGATGCCCGCGGCGAACCCCGACTCTGTGTCCGCGAGGAGTTCCTGGACCCAGTGCGCGAGCGCGTCGTGATCGTCCTCCCAGACACCCGCGACATGCAGCAGCGAGTCCACAACGGACAGTTCACCGCTCCGCGCGGGCGCCGAGCGTTCCGGATGGCAGGACACCGAAGAGAAAGCCAGGTAGGCAAGCCCTTCCACGGTCATCCACGCGCTGTTCGCGTCCAGCGCCCAGCCCAGGTGGATGGTGGCGTGGGTGAACGAACCGACCCAGCCGGGCAGCAGCACCGGCAGATACCGCTCCAGGAGCCCGTCGAGACCGAGTTCGCGCAACCGCTGGTCGAAGAATGCGCAGTAGGCGGAGAAACTGGTCCGCTTCCCCAGGAAGTCCAGCCAGTTGGCCTCGGTGATCTCGTGCTCCGACGGCCTCGGCGCCTCCAGGCCGTAGCCATAGGAGGTCATCTTCGCGTAGCCGTCGTAATACGCCTTGATCTTCTGCGGCTCCACGCCCAGCCCGGCCAGCGCCACCACGGCGTGTTTGGCGTGGTTGGTGAGATGTCCGTTGAACTCGATGTGGTAGGTCTTGTCGCCCAGCAGCTGATGGACGACGGTCGATTCGGTCATCGGGCGATCTCCTTGTCCTGAGCCAGTTCCTCGATGTGCTTCACGACGTCGTCGAAGGTGTCGGCCGTCCGTGCCGGCTCGGCCGACGCCAGCTCCTCCGGGCTGTGCACGCCGTAGGTGACGGCGATCGCGCGCACCCCGGCGGCCTTGGCCATCAACAGGTCGTGGGTCGTGTCGCCGACCATCACCGCGTCACCGGCAGGGACGCCGAACTTCTCCAGGATCATCAGGCCGGTCTCGGGATGCGGCTTGGGATGGGTCACCTGATCCGCGCCGACGACCATGGCGAACCGGTCCCGGATGCCCGCGGCGCTGAGCAGTGCGTCGGCGCTCGCGTGGAACTTGCTGGTCGCGATCGTGAGGGTGAAACCCTGTGCCTGTAAGACTTCCAAGCCCGCAACCACACCGGGGAACAGCAGTTCCGCCGCCCTGGGCAGGATGATTTCCTTGAACAGGGCCAGGTATCGCCGTACCCCCAGGCTCACCAGGTCGTCGTCCGGCGGCACACCCAGCAGTTTGGCGAAAGCCTGCTCGAGCGGGAGCCCGATCGTGGCGCGGATGGCCGCGGGGTCCTTGGCACCGGTCCCCATGGACTCGAAGGCCGCGGTGAACGTCTCGACGATCGCGCGTGGTGAGTCGACGAGCGTCCCGTCCAGGTCGAACAGGACAACGTAGGTCATCAGCATTCCTTCGCGCGTAGTTCGGCGTGCGCCGCCGCGAGGCGGCCCGCCAGCTCGGCCGTGCTGATCAGCACCGACATGTTCGCCTTGGCGGACCGGCCTCCGGTCGCCTTGTCGACCGCGCGCATCAGGTACTTCGTGATCGCGTTGCCCCGCACGCCCTCGGCGTCGGCGGCGGCCATCGCCGCGGCGATCACGGACTCGACCTCGTCGTCGTCGATCGCGTCGGCTTCGCCGATCGGCGCGGTGATCAGGATCGAGTTCTCGTTGCCCAGCGCCCAATGCGTCTCGATCGCCGCCGCGATCAGTGCGACGTCGTCGAGCCGGTGCGGGCTCCGCAACCCGCTGGAGACGCAGTAGAACGCGGGGAAGTCGTCGGACCCGTAGGAGATGATCGGCACGCACTGGGTCTCGAGGTACTCCATGGTCAGCCCGAGGTCGAGGATCTTCTTCGCCCCCGCGCACACCACGGCCACCTTCGACCGCGTGAACTGCACGAGGTCCGACGAGATGTCCATGGTCCGCTCCGCGCCGCGATGCACTCCGCCGATGCCCGCCGAGGCGAAGAACGGGATCTTCGCCAACTCGGCGGCCACCAGCGAGGAGGCGACCGTGGTGGCACCCATCCCGCCGCGTGCCAGTACGACGGGCAGGTCCCGGCTGCTGACCTTGGGGATGCCCGGCGTCGACGCGAACCGCTCGATGTCGGCGTCGGTCATCCCGACCCTGATCCGGCCGTCGTCGACGCAGATGGTCGCCGGGACGGCACCGCCCGCCCGGACAGCGGCTTCGACCTTCCGGGCGGTGGCCGCGTTGTCCGGGTAGGGCAGGCCGTGGGTGATGACGTTCGATTCCAGTGCCACGACCGGTTTACCGGTGCTGAGGGCGTCCGAAATCTCTTCACTGAAGACAAGGGGAACGGCGGAATTCATCGGGCGGTACATCCTCGGTTCAGTAGTTGGGGACCTTGCACAGCAGGTCCTTGCGGTCGACGATCTCCGGAACGTAGACACGCTCGTTCCAGGAGTCCTTCCCCACCGGTTCGAGGGCGATCGAAATGGCGCCCTCGTCGCACGCGAAGGCGTTCTTGATCGCCCTGGTCACGTTCGCGACCAGTTCGGCTTGTTTCTCCTCGCTGAGCGAAGCCGGGAAATGCTTGATGTTGACGTGTGGCACGGTGATTCCCTTTCTGACGTGGCCGCCGATCTTCTCCACCAATTCACCGACGCCCGGCTCCCTGAGCAGGCCGTAGTGATCGGCATCGAGGGCGACGACCTCCGGTGCGAGCGCCGAATACCCGGCGCTGGCGTCGATGAAAGAGTAGTCGTCACCACGGGCTTTGAAGATCGTGATGGGTGCGGTGATCCGCCGTTCCGCGAGTTCGCGGAAGGTGTAGCTGAACTGGTAGGTGAGCGCGACGATCCCGGCGACGCGTTTCACCATGGCCGGGTCGAGCTCGGGGAACCGCCCGCAGATGAACGAGGTGAAGCTCTCCTCGTCTTCGGCCACCGCCAGGCATTCCTCGAGTGCCTCGCCGGTGATGGTGCCGGCGAAGACCGAGAACAGGATCGTCACGTACGCCTTGTTGGCGAACGTGGGCTCGGCGCCGGTCACGAGCGCGCCGCCGACCCGGACCCGCGGCGATCCTGGTGCGATCAAGAGCAGTCGCTCGACCCGCTCACCGGCCTGTTCGAGCTGGTAAGCGGCCTCGAAGGCGATCCGCGCACCGAAGGAGTATCCCCAGAGCGTGTAAGGCCCGACCGGTTGGCGGCGTTTGATCGCCATGACGTCCTCCGCCGCCATCTCCTTGATGGTCGCGAACGGGACTTCGCCCTCGTTGACGCCGAGTGTCTGCACGCCGTAGAACGGTCGGTCCGTGCCTGCTTTTTCGGCGAGCGACCGCAGGTTCATCGGATAGCCGCCCAGCCCCGGCCAGCAGTAGACGGGGTCGCCCGTTCCCTTGGCCTGCAAGGGGACCAGGCGCGAGGAGCGGCTGCCGCCCTCGCCGTCGACCTTGAGCGCGAGCTGCTCGACGGTCGGCGATTCGAACAAGACCTGCAGTGCCAGTGCAGCACCCAGCGCGCGGTTGATCTCGGTGATCATCCCGACCGCGATCAGCGAGTTCCCGCCCGATTCGAAGAAGTTGTCGTGCACCGAGACGTCGTCCCGTTTCATCTTCTTCGCCCAGATGGCGGCGATCCGCTCCTCGGTCGGTGTCCGCGGCGCGACGAAGGGACGCTCGGAGGTGAGCATCTTGGCCTCCGCCAACGCTTCCAGGGCCAAGGTGTCGACCTTCCCGTTGACGGTGGACGGCAGCGAGTCGAGCACGGTGACCCGGTTCGGGATCATGTAGTCCGGCAGGAAGGTGCTCAGGTCGTCCCTGATCATCTCGGCCGGGCCCTTCATGTGGACGACGTCCTCGTTCATCCCTTCACTGCGCCGTTGTCCGTCGGTGACCCGGCCGCCGACGAAGAAGTACGACGGCCCGGACTCCCTGCCGCCGGCTTCGAGGATGGCCCGCATCTGCCGCGCGGATGGCAGATCGGCGCCTGAGCGGGAGCTGTATCCGGCGGACATGAAGCCGAGGTTCTCCTCGTTCATCGACAGCCGCTGGAGTGTCCGGCCGAGGTCGATGTAGCGCAGCCAATCGGCGGTGTTCCGGCTCATGACGGTGATCCCGACACTGGCGCGGTCGTAGACCTGCTGGTTGATCGCGATGACCTGTTTCTTCGCCACGAGCTCGTCGGAGATCCGTTCCAGCTCGCCGCCGCGGTAGTGGTACTGGCCTGCCGGGAGGTCGGCGATCCGGTCCGGGTGGGCCTGCACGTAGATCTCGACCGGGTCTTCCATCCGCGCCCGCGTGTGCGGTACCACCGCGAACGTGCCGAGGTAGCAGTCCTCTTCGGCGCACTCCAGGAATGCCTTCTCGGCGGGGAAATACCCCAGGCCGACGACGCCCAGGCCGCGGGCGGGGAGGATTTCCTCGAAGAGGCCGACCATGTGCCCGGTCTCGATCTCGAGCACCTCTTGGATGTTGGTCTGGTAGACCGGCTCGATCGCCCGTTTCTTGCCGAGGAAGTGGATCTTGATCCGAGGGTCCGCCGAACCAGGCTTCTCGGTGATCAGGACGATTTCGTGCCGCACCGGATGGTAGTAGTAATAGCCGGGAGCCAGGCCGCAGACGCCGTTGAGCTCGAAGTACATCTGCGTCGCGTACAGCGAACCAGGTGAGGCGTAGCCGTACTTCGGCAGCAGCCGCTCATCGCTGAGATGCTGTCCGAAATACCTCAGGATCTCGCCGAATCCGGCCAGGGTCAGCTCGTCGAGCCCGCGCGGAGTACCGCCCGCCGCGCGCCGGGCGAGCATGCGCAGGAGATCCGCCTTGCCGGTGTCGCCGCCGTCGAAGAAGCGGTAGGTCTTCCGCTCGAATGCCTGCCGCCGCTGGTCCGCGGGTTCGTCTGGCAGGGTGATCACGGCTTTGCCGTCGAGTTCCCCGCCGTCCCGGCAGCCCAGGTTCGACAGCTGCGCCTTGACCTGGAGCTTGCTCTCTTTCGACTGGTGATGGGCGCCGTGGTTCCCCTGGTCCATCAGGGCGGCTTCCTTCGAGTTCAGCTCCACGAAGGCGATCAGGTGCTGGAATCCCGTGCCCGGTTGGTTCTTCACCACGACGGCGGCGTTCTTGACCCAGGCGTGGGACTCGATACCCAGCTTGATCTCGTCGAGTTCGATGCGGAAGCCCCGGAGCTTGATCTGGTTGTCGGTCCGGCCGGCGAACTGGACGGTGCCGTCGGCGTTCCAGTAGGCGAGGTCGCCACTCCGGAACAGCTTGCCGCCACGGTGTTCCGGACCGAATGGGTCGGCGATGAACCTGTCCTCGGTCAAGTCGGGCCGGTGCAGATATCCCCGCGCGAGCTGGATCCCGCCGATGTACAGCTCGCCGATCTCCCCCGGCGCCACCGGGGAACGGGACCCGTCGAGGATGTGGAAGCGCATGCCGTCGACCGGAGCGCCGATCGAGACGACACCGGGACCCGCCGCGACGGATTCGCGGTCGACGGTGAACGCCGAGGAGTTGATGGTGCACTCGGTGGGTCCGTAGAGGTTGACCAGTTCACCGTCCGGCAGCGCTTCGAGACAGCGCAGCGCGAGGGTCTTGGTGAGCGTTTCCCCGCCGCTGAAGATCTGGGTGAGCGACCCGCGCAGATGCAGCTCGTCGGTGTCCAGCAACGCTTCCAGGAGTGTGGGCACGCACTGCAGCGTGGTCACACCGTGCCGTTCGATGGTTTCGAGCAGCCTCGCGGGATCACGGTAGACACCGGGGGCACCCATGACGACTTTGCTGCCGGTGGCCGGGGCGAGGATCTCCCACTGCGCCGCGTCGAAGCTCATCGGCGTCTTCTGCAGGATGACGGTTTCCGCGCCGAGACGGTAGGTGTTCTTCAACCAGTCGAGCTGGTTGACCACGCTGCGGTGTTCGATCATCACGCCCTTGGGCTTTCCGGTGCTCCCGGAGGTGTAGATGATGTACGCGAGACTTTCGGGCCGCACTTCGACATCCGGCGCCGAGGCGACCTTCCGCGCGAACTCCACGGCCTCCTCGACGGTCACGATCGTCGTCCCCCGTGGTGCCAGCGTGGTCACCTCGGCCTCGAGTTTCGCCTGTGAGACAACTACTTTGACGCCGGCGTCCTCGATCATGTAGCGCAGCCGGTCTTCGGGATACTCGGGGGAAAGCGGAAGATACGCCCCACCCGAGAGCAGAATCCCCCAGGCGCCGATCATCAGCTCGAGGGACGGTTCGACGAACAGGCCCACGCAGTCGTCCCGGCCGACGCCGAGATGACGGAGGTAAACCGCGAGTTCCGCACTGTTGTCCGCGAGTTCACGGTAAGTGAGTTCTTTGTTGTCCTGCACGACGGCGATATTGCCGGGATATGCCCTGACCTGCTCCGAAAGCAGTTCCGGGAGGGATCTTTCCCGAAATAACCCGCGCTTCTTCTCCCTATCTTCATTCGTTTCCAAGATGTCCTCTTCCACGTCAATCAAAGAAACATCTTTGATGTCGAATCGCCAGCGGCCACTCAGGGAACCCGGGTCCACAGGCTGAGAGCAGCCTGCTCCAGCCGACCAGAACATGCCCTGTGAGCAGGTCGCGGCGTCGATGGCGCGACAAAGAGTGCTATTCGGGCTCAAGCATCGAGAGCCGAGCCCCGTTGATCATAAGGACGTACTGCGCGGCAGCAGATTAATCCGAATTGAAACTCAACGTAAATTTCGAACGAAACTCCCCGCAATCTTCCCCTGTACACACTCCCCCTGGCAGTCCCATTTCGAAGCTGCCACTTCGGCGGCCGAGTGTCAAACCCTTATGATCCACATGGACATACTTCACCTTGGTGGCCTAAGGGATTCACAGACGCGCCCCGCGATATCACCTCATTGGCCGAGCCTTCGATTGCAGGTGGCTCATCTCGCCGCCTCGACCTACCGGTACCGCGTCGTGTTCAACTGTGTCGTCGCTCACGCCGCGCTGCCACTGCCCAGCTACGACAGGTTGTTTGAGGGGAAGGGCAAATGTGGGGTTCGGTGCCGTTCTGGCTGGCGCACTTTCGCGAGAAAGTGCACTGCCCACCACCAGCCGCCGATGACCCGCACACAGATCGCCAACACACGTACAGGAACGGAGAACACACGTACAGGAACGGAGGACACGCGTGCACAGGCGGGAAACACCACGAGATGTCGACATCACGTGATACCCCGCGTCCGCAACTACCGCCACCTGTCGACAGATGGCGAAGGCTGCTAACCCAACAGCACGCGGATGCGGACTCCGGGTGGTGGGTCCTGCCGCGGGGTCGCGAGGTAGTCCTCGATGACGGCGCCGGCGGGTCGAAGGGTGCTGCGGTGGACTGCGGTCAGCGCCCGGTCGTAGGTGCAGGCGAGTTGGTCGTAGCTGCCGTGGTGGGTGAGCTCGAAGGCGGGGCCGTGGGGAAGAGCGATGGTGGTGGGCCCGTCGGTGGGTGGATCGGCGCCGGTGCGTGCGAATACGTGACCGGTCACGTATTCGTCGAGGTCGAGGGGCAGCAGGGCGCCCCATTCCGTCTCGGGCGGGAGAAGTCGATGGCTGCGGAGCTGCGCTCTGAGGGTGGCGATGCTGCGGGTGATGGTGGCCGTCAATGCGGCGAAGTCGGCGTTGAAGGCAAGGGCTGGTACTCGCGTCGGTGGCAGGTCGACATATCGCGGGACGCCGGGTTCGAACGATGTCCGATCGGAGAGCTCGTCGAGATGCGCCAGGGAACGGGTGCGCTCGGTTATCTCGTCGGTGAGGCGGCGGCGCTCGTCGGCGAGCGCTGAGGCAGCCGCTTGCCCACCACGCAGGATGCGTGCGATGACTTCCGGGGTGGTGCCGACGGCGCGCAAGCGGGCGATAGTGACAGCGGCGGGCAGCTGGCCGAGGTGGTAACGGCGGTAGCCGGTGACAGGGTCGACGGCCGCCGGGGTCAGAAGCCGGACCCTGTCGTAGTAACGCAGGGTCGAAACCGGCAGTCTGCACCGGCGGGCGAACTCCGCGATCAGTAGCCACTCACCATCGTTCACCGCGACAGTGTGTCCGATTTCGGCAGTGTCGCCTGGACCGAGGATCTGCGGCGAACGATTCGGCTCACCGAGTCGGGCGTGATGCCGACCGCGAACAGGGCCGCGGTGCGGTCGAAGTATTCACGGTAGCTGTGGCAGCGACCTTCGCGGGTCTCGAACACCGAGACGCCGCCGAAACGCAGGGTGCGGCCCGCGCCGTGCGGGACTTGGTCGCTGACGGTGAATTCGAAGTGCCATTCTCCGATGGTGCGACACTCGCTGACAGCCACGGCGCGCATGGTCCACTGATGGTTGATGCCTTCGGCGTACATGCGTCCGAACAACTCCCGCAAACCGGTATGTCCGCTGAAGGTGCCGTAGAACAGATCGTGGTAGGTGACGTCGGGCGTGAACACATCGATCACTTGCTCGACGTCGCGTGTGTTGAAGGCTGCGGCGAAGCGGTGCGCGATCGTGGGCGATGCTGTGGTCATGATGCTCATCGTGGGCCTTCAAGTCAGGCGAGAGTCAAGAGGTGGCGTCCGGCGCCGGGCCTGCTCCAGCTTCATGAGGGCCAGGTCGCGTTGGTCGACGTGCTCGGCCCAGTCCTCGGGGAGCAGGGTTTCGTGGATGGCGTCGGCGACGCGGGCGACGAGGTCAGGAGTCCACGGGTCGTCTTGGCCGCGTTCGGCGCCCATGCGGGCGTAGGCCGGGCCCATCACTTCGGCGTGCCGTTCGATGCCGCCGCGGGTGTTCAGTTCGGCGGTCGCGAAAGGGCCGAGGACGGCCCAGCGGCGGCCGAGGCCGTTGCTGACGACGAGGTCGACATCCCGCGGTGACGCGATGCCGTCACGCACGAGGCAGTAGGCCTCACGCAGCAGTGCGCCCTGCAGCCGGTTGAAGATGAAACCTTCGTTTTCCTTGCCCACCACCACGGGCACCATGCCCGACGCGGTCAGCAACTCACTGGCGCGGTGGACGATTTCCGGGTCGGTGAACGGCGCGGGGGCGAGTTCGGCGATCGGCAGCAGGTACGGCGGGTTTCCCGGGTGGACGACCAGGCAGCGCGCCCGGCCCGGCAGGTCGGCGGCGAACCGCGAGCACGGGATCATCGACGTCGAGCTCGCGAGGACGGCTTCGGGCGCGGCGAGCCGGTCGAGTTCGGCGAACAGCCTCCGCTTGACCTCGACCGACTCGATCACGCACTCCTGGACGTATCCGGCGGATTTCAGCGCGTCGTCCAGGCTCGCCGCGACGGTCACCCGGCCCAACACCGCGGTGACCTCGTCCTCGACCAGGCCGTGGTCGTCGAGCCGGAGCAGCCGGTGCCCGATCTCGCCGAACGCGGCGGCGGCGCGGTCCGCGTCGACGTCGTACAGCGCGACGTCGTGACCCGCGCGGGCGAACACGATCGCCCACGCCACACCGATACTGCCCGCGCCGATGACCGCGATCTTCATCAGGCGTTCTTCCGCTGGTAGGCGCGCCAGGTCGTGGCCCACCGGGCGGGGTCGTCGAGGGACGAGCCGTCGATCTGAGCCACCACCTGGTTGTGCGGGGCCGATTTGACCATCGCCGGATCGGCCCGCCCCTCCCCCAGCACGTGCTCGAGTACGTCGATCCAGTAGTCGATGTCCTCGATGGACCAGGCCTCGCCCGCTTCGGGCGTGAACGGCTCCGGCACGATCCACGGTTCGTGGCTGAGCCAGAACGCGTCGACGCCGAAGTCGGTCATGCGGTTCTGGACGTCCACAGCGGTCACGCCCGTCTCCTCGGTGTACTCCCCCAGGCTGAACCGCGTCATCTCCAAGCGCCGCAAGGTGAGGTGGTCGAACGACTTCGTGATCCCGGGGATCGCCAGCAGGCGGGACTCCATGTAGTTGTTGGCCAGCACCGAAATATCGGC
>Ga0193717_1002495_pt1 | contig 10625 bp, 10 predicted proteins | sample U2c2metaG_FD_145900 | JGI IMG/M metagenome (GOLD analysis project Ga0193717, IMG submission 145900) | Soil microbial communities from a riparian zone of the East river system, Colorado, United States - U2c2 | ecosystem: Environmental > Terrestrial > Soil > Riparian zone | place: USA: East River...
GAAAGATCAGGAACAGCAGCCAGTACACCAGCGTGCCGCGCAGCATGAGTTCCAGCACCGGGACGTGGACTTCGAAGAGGTCCGCGACCAAGTTACCAGGACTCCTGCCGCGCGGCGCCGGTGCCCGCGATCAACGCACGCGATTGCGCGAGATGAGATTGACGATCGCGAGCAGGATCACCGCACCCAGGAATGACACCAGCAAACTACCGATGCTGATGACACCGGAGTTGATGGAAGGTGCGCCGAGCATCGGGCCCAGCAGCCATCCACCCAGCATCGCACCGACGATGCCCACGATGACGTTCAGCAAAATGCCCTGGCTGCCGTCGCGCTTCATCACGATGCTCGCAAGCCAGCCAACCACACCACCAATGACCAGCCACAGAATGATACCCATCGCTCTCTCCTTTGTGCGCGCGAGTGCGCGCGGTCTGTTCAATATCGTTCAGTTCATGCCGGAATGCCGCGCGCGGTTGTACGCGTGCAGCTTGTTGTAAAGCGTCTTCAGGCTGCAGCCGAGCACATCGGCGGCGCGCCGCTTGTCACCCTCGAAATGCCGGAGCGTGGCAAGAATCACGGTGCGCTCGATTTCATCGAGCGTCGTGCCAATCGCCACTTGAATTCCGTCGCCGGTGTCGTGCGCGCCCTCGGCGCCGCCGTGCAGCGTTGGCATCTCCTGCTCGCTCAGGCCCAGCTCGCCATCGCACAGGATGTAGGCGCGCTCTACGGCATTGCGCAGCTCGCGCACGTTGCCCGGCCAGCGATGCCGCAAGAAACGCTCGCGCAGCTCAGCCGAGAGACGCTTGCGCGTGCCGTTGCGCAGGTTGAGCTCCCCCAGGAAGAATTCGGCGAGCACCAGGATGTCCTCGCCGCGATCCCGCAGCGGTGGCAACTCGATGGTCACCACCGCCAGCCGGTAGTAGATGTCCTCGCGCAGCCGGCCTTGGTCGTACGCCAGCGATGGCGACTGGTTGGTGGAAGCAATGACGCGCACGTCCACGGGCAGATCCGCGGATCCTCCCACGCGGTTCAGCCGCTTGGTTTCGAGCACGCGAAGCAGGCGCGATTGCAGATCCAGAGGCATCTCGGTGATTTCATCGAGCAGCAGGGTCCCTCCATTCGCGCGCTCGAAGACTCCTTCCCGCGTGCGCAGGACGTCCGTGAAGCTGCCGCGCTCGTGGCCAAACAGTTCGGCCTCGATGAGCGTCGCCGGGATGGCGGCGCAATTGAGAGCGATGAAAGGCTTGTCCGATCGCAGGCTCATGGCATGCACGGACTCGGCAACGAGTTCCTTGCCGCTGCCGCTCTCACCGCAGATGAGCACCGGGGAGTCGGATGGCGCCACGCGCGAGATGAGCTCGCGGACCTTCAGCATTCCCGGCGAATTGCCGATGAGCCGCAGGGCGCAGTCCTCAATTCCTTCGGGCGCGGCGTGCTCCTGGAACGCAAGCCCCGCGCCCTGATCACCCGGCAGGAAGTCGCCCTTCACAGGACTCCGGCCGCGCGGCCTGGAATCGCCGCGTCGTTGTTCGAGACGATGATCTCCACGCGACGGTTCAACTGCCGGCTGCCGACGCTGGCATTGCTCGCCACCGGAAACTCCTCGCCATAGCCGAGCGCACGCACGCGCTGTGCGTCGATGCCGCGCTGGATGATGGCCATGGCCACCGCGTCCGCCCGGCTCTGTGACAGCTCGAGGTTGTAATCGTTGGCGCCCTCACTATCGGTGAAACCTTCCACTTGCACGCGTCGCTCCGGGTTTTCGCTGAGGAACGATGCAATCTGGTCGAGCGGCTGTTGTGAACCGGACTTGAGGGCCGCCTTGCCCTTGTCGAACGACACATCGTCCAGCGTCAACACGATGCCGCGCGTCGTCTGTGCCGCCTCGATGTTTTCGAGCTGCGCCTGCGCGACTGACTGATTGGCTTCGTTCTCGCGCGCCGACATCAGGATCTGCTGGCGTTCGGCCTCGCCGGCCTTGATTCGCGTCGTGGTCACTTGTTCCTGCGCGCGCTGCTGCGCGATGCGCGCCATCTGCGTGGTGAGGTAGGCGTAGTGAGCGGCGCTATTGTCCTTCGCGCCCTCTTGCCTGGCCGCGCCTTCGGCGCTGGTCAGAAGCTTGCGCGCCCGATCGAGCTCGATGGGTGCGTACCTGGTGACGTTCGGATCGGACTCCGCCTGGGCGACGGCGCTGCGCGCCTGCTCGAGCACGGCGGTCGAATCCGGCGCGGTCTCACACGAGGCAAGGCCAAACAAGACGGACGCCACGGCAATGGTGACCAGATTGCGCGTCGGGTGGATGCGCTTCATGTGGATCTCACTGTTGCTGCTGCGGGGCGGGTTCCGGCGTCGCGGTGCCGGCATTGTCACGACGCAGCGTCTCGCTGCGCAGGTCGCGCAAGGACGCATCCAACTCGGTGACGAGCTGTTCCTGCTGTTTGGCGCGCGCCGTGGATTCGGCAAGTTGCGCATCCACGTCTGCCTGGTCGGCGAGGCGCGCCGCCACCAAGGCCTCGCGCTCGTCGGCGGCGGCCTGTGCCGCAGCGAATTTGTTGCGTGCGCTGTCAAGTTCCATCTGCGCGAACTGAGCGGCCTGCGCCTGTTCGGCGCGCTCGATCGAGGTCTTGGCGAGCGCAAGCTTTGCGACGGGCATGGGTGTGGATGCGCAAGCAACGATGCCGAACGCGATCGCGCACCAGAAGGCGTTGCGAATTCCATTCACGGTAATCATCCCGACTCCCGTCCGTTGACGTTCTTGGAACCGCGCTCTTCGTCGTCGATGACGATTTCGCCCTCGTCGTAGTCCACCGCAAGATTGCGTTCCCAATTGAGCAACTGGCGTTCAGCCTCGTCCTCGGACAGACCGTACGTTTCCTGGATGCGACCGGAGAGCTGATCGCGCCGTCCAGCGATCACATTGAGCTGATCGTCGGTCAATTTGCCCCAACGCTCACGAACGCGGCCTTTCCATTGCGTCCAGTTGCCTGCGATTCGATCCCAGTTGCCCATGTGAGCATTCTGGAATTCCTGCCACATTGCGCACAGCGGCAGGCACCGGGTACGTCGTGGGAACGCGACTCCGCCACTGTCATTGTTTGTCTGACAGTGCCACTTCCGCCCGGCCGCGCCCCCGCCTCGCGCGATACAGTTCCATGAGCGGCGCCGCCGAGATGCCGTGCAGAACGATGGACGCGGCGATCACCGTGAATACGGCCGAGAGAAGCTCCGTGGCCACCGCATCACGTAGTTCGTAGCTCGCGAAGAACACCGCGTAATACACCGAGCCGATACCACGGATGCCGAACCACGCCAGCAATCGGCGCGGCGCGCTGCCGGTGTCCGCACCGCGCAGGCCTATCCAGACCGAAAGCGGCCGGATCACGACAAACAACATGGCCGCGAGCAGCAAACCGGCCGGCGACCAATAGCCCGTGGAGATCATGGCCCCGACCAGCAGAACTACCGCCACCTCGACGATGCGCTCCAGCTGTTCATTGACGTTGAGCATGCTGGGCGTCAGCGGCGGCTTGTCGGCGGCACTCGTCGAGTGCGCGTGAATATCGTCGGCGCGCCGCAGCGCCAGGCCCGCGGCGAAAACCGCGAGGAATCCCAGCGCATGGGCCGCGAGCGCCACGCCGTAACTCAATGCGATCACGCCGAGCAGCAGGAATTCGTCGAAGATCACCGCGTCGCGCCGCCAGGCGCGCAGCAAGCGCACGCCACGCGCCAGCGTCCATCCCACGAGAAACCCGATGGACAATCCGCCGACGGTGCCCCAGATCAGATCCACGGCAATCCAGCGCCAGGCCCCCACGCCGAGTTCGTGGAGGCCCATCGCCCCCAGGCCTAACAAGACGAACGGGAAGGCGGTGCCATCATTGAGGCCGCCCTCGCCGGTGAGCCCGAAACGCAGGCTGTCGCGATCCTGCGCGCTGCGCAGCTGTACGTCCGAGGCGAGCACGGGATCGGTGGGCGCCAGCACCGCGCCGATCACCAGTGCCAGCCGCCAGTCGAAATCGAGCAGTACCACCGCAACGATCGCGACGCCGAGAATGGTGAGCACCATGGAGGTGGTCGCGAGCCGCAACGGCACGCTCCAGCGCCAATCGCCGATGGGCACTCGCATCTTGATGCCGACGGTGAACAGCGCGATGAGCAGCGCGATCTCGGTGATGGACTCGAGCAACGAGAGCTCGCGCAGCGGATGCAGTTCGAGAACATTGAAAACGGTTGGGCCGAGAAGGAAGCCGACCACGAGATAGATCATTGCCGGGCTCACCGGCAGGCGGTCGAGAAAGCGCCCGAGCAGCGCGATCCCCACTAACAATGCGCCCACGAGCACGAACCAGAATGCGGCCATCCGCCCACTTTGGGAGGTGCAGGCGGGCGGCGCGCCCGGAATGCGCTGACATCGCCGTGGGACGGCACAACAGTTCGACGTCGGCGCATTCCGCCCGACGACGATCTGTCACCGATCGCCGACCCGCAAGTGTCTGTTTGTAGTTAGTTTGAAGTCCGCTGTCGCGATCCGCCGTCGCCCCGGCGTGGATTTGTCGCTGTGCACCACCAATTGCGGCGCGAGCGTCGGCGGCGTCGTTCGCCGACAGACCGCTAAGTGTCTGATCGCCAACATTGACGCGCGGGTTGGCACAAGGAGTGCAACGTACCGCCATGAAGCGCTTCATTTTTCAGCAAGGAGATCGCAATGAACAGCAAACTGCTCGCCGCCGCCGTGATTGCCCTGATCCCACTGGTCGGCATCGCCGCCGAAGGTGAGAAGACGAAGCCGGCAACTCCCGCCGGCCAAAGCGGCTCGTTCGACGCACTCGATTCGAACAAAGACGGCCGCATCTCGATGCCGGAAGCCTCGGCAGACCCGAAGTTGGTCGAGACCTTCTCCACCGCCGACAAGAACGGCGACGGCTACCTGGATAACGCCGAATTCGACGGCCGCACGGAACCACCGCAGCGGTAGTTGCAGGCGCGTGTTCGCCCCGCGCGGCGTCCCATGCCGCGCGGGTTTCCTGCCTTGCCGGTCGTGTATATTCACGGTGCCGTTCGTGCAGGGGAGTTAGGCAGGGCATGGATGAATCACTCGAGAAGGCTCTTCTCGACATGGAAGCGCACGACCAGGCCGTGCGCAATGAACTGACCGTCGCAGGCGATCTCAACGACAACTATCACCCGCGCCTTGAAGAGGTGCACCGCGGCAACGCCAGCCGGCTGCGGCAGATCATTGCGGTGTTCGGTTGGCCTGGCATTACGCTGGTCGGCGACAAGGGCGCCAATGCGGCGTGGCGCATCGCGTTGCACTCCATCAGCGAGCCGCCGTTCATGCGCCAGTGCCGCGACCTCATCGAGCGCGCCTCGGAAGCCGGCGACGCGCCGCGCTGGCAGTTCGCCATCATCGACGACCGCATCCGGGTCTACGAAGGACGTCCGCAGCGTTACGGCACGCAGCTGCGCACCGGAGCGAATGGCCTCGAGCCGCATCCCATCGAGAACGAAGCGCGCGTGAGCTCCATGCGTGTGCAGGCGGGACTGCCGCCCCTGCCCAAGACGCTGGCGCTGGCACGAGCGCAACTCCAGCCGTCGGCAGCGCAACAAGCCGCGCGCGATACCGCGGAGCTCGAATTCCGGCGAACCGTCGGCTGGATCTAGCGACCTGAATCCAGTGTGAAGCTGAAGTAGCTCTCGCGGCGCCACAGCGCTGCCACCTGATCGCCGTCCACGCCTTTCGTCTCGGGCACGAATCGAAACACCACGAACGCCGCCAACATTCCGAAGGCGCCATAGATCCAGAAGGCGAATCCACCGTGCGCGAATCCGTTCAGCGTGCTGTTCCCGAACATCACGGGGAACGTGAAGGAGACGAGAAAGTTCGCGCCCCATTGTGCGGCGATGGCCAACGACATGGCCTGGCCGCGAATCGGCGCGGGGAAAATCTCGGACATCATGATCCACACGATGGGACCGAAAGAGATGCCGAGCGCGACCATGTAGCAGCACATCGCGAAAAGGCCGTAGGCGCCGGTGTTGTCGTTCTCGAACAGCGCGCCCAGCGCCATCATCGACAATCCCATGATCATGGCGCCGAACATCAGCAGCGGCTTGCGCCCGACGCGATCGACGATGATCACGACGATCATGGTCGCGAGCAGATTGAGCGACCGCGCAACGAGCACGCCGAGGAATGCGGCGTCCGTGTGGAATCCCATGCGCTCGAGAATCTGCGGGCCGTAGTAGGAAATGGCGTTGAGGCCCATGAGCTGTTGCAGGAGGCTCAATGCGACGCCAATGAACACCACGCGCCCGCCGAAGGCCAGCAGCGGCGCCTGCTTCTCCTGCACGCCACTGGCTTTCGCCAGGTCTTCGAGCATCGCATTCACTTCTTCCGGTTCTGCCGAACGCGACAGTGCACGGCGCGCTTCTTCGACACGGCCGTGCCTCACCAGCCAGCTTGGGCTTTCGGGCACCGTGAAGCTCAGCCAGAAGAAGGCCAGCGCCGGCACTGCCAGTGAAACCATCATGTAGCGCCAGCCGGTGTTGAGCACCCAGACATCGTCGCCCTGCAGCGCGATGCCCCAGTTGACGAACAACACGATGGCGATGCCGCCGGCAATCGCGATCTGCTGATAGGCGCCGAGCTGGCCGCGCACGGCGCGCGGCGCGAACTCCGCCACGTACATCGGCGCGATCACCGAGGCGAGACCCACGGCCACGCCGCCAATGACGCGATAGCAGATGAATGGCCAGATGGCGTCCGGCCCCATGCCGCCGATAGGCGCGAGCCCGAACTCCGGAAACGCCGAACCCAGCGCCGATACCAGGAACAGCACCGAGGCGAGGATCATGGGCTTCTTGCGGCCTAGCAACTCCGCGGTGTTGCGCGCCACCAGCGCGCCGAGAATCGTGCCGCCGAGCGCGGCGCAGACCGTGAGGCCGAGCAGTGCATTCGCCGCCGTCTCCTGCATGCCGCGCGGCGAGATGAAGTTGTAATCGATGGCGCCCACCACACCCGAGATCACCGCCGTGCAGTAGCCGAACAGCAGCGAGCTCAGCGTCGACACGAATGTCGTGGCGGTCACTGCGTGGATGTGGCTGGTGGAGACTCTGGCGAGTTTCATGATGTCCTTCAGGCCGCGGCCGAAGTCGAAGCGGTCTCGGGGCCCGCTATAGGCAGCCGGATGTAGAAAGTGGTGCCCTGCCCCAATTCGGTTTCGAAGTGCAGCGTGCCACCATGTTTGTCGACGACCACGTTACGTGCGATGGCCAGGCCCTGGCCCGTGCCTTTGCCGACTTCTTTCGTGGTAAAGAACGGATCGAAGATGCGCGGGCGCACCTCGACCGGAATGCCCTTGCCGGTATCGGCGACGGCGATTTCGATCGTCTCGTCGAGCACGCGCGTACTTACCGTGATCTTCCCCCTGATCTTGGTGCTCTCGACCACATCGCCGATGGCATGCGCGGCATTGACGATGAGGTTCAGCACCACCTGGTTGATCTCGCCCGCATAACAGTTCACGAGCGGCAGCTCGGCGAACCGCGTTTCGACTTCGGCGACGTACTTGTATTCATTCGAGGCGATGACCAACGTGCTCGCGATCGCCTGGTTGATGTCTGTTCGGGCCATCTCTTTGCGATCCGGATGCGCGAATTCCTTCATGGAACGCACGATGGCGGCGACGCGGCTCAGTCCATCGCGCGCGCGATCCAGCGCAACGGGTGCGTTTTCGAGGATGTAGTCGAGATCGGCGTCTTCCTCGGCTTCTTCCGCGGCTTTCGCCGCAGCCTTGATGTCCGCGCCGTTCTGGTTGGGACTTTGAGACGCGGTGCGCAGCTCGCGGTACTTGCCGACGACGCCCGACAGGTCGTCCATGGCTTCGCGCACGAAGTGCACGCTGTCCGAGACGAACTGCACCGGCGTATTGATTTCGTGGGCCACGCCCGCCGCCAGGCGGCCGACGCTTTCGAGTTTTTGCGCCTGCGCGAGCTCGTTCTCGAGGCGGCGTTGATCGGTGACGTCGATCATCATGCCGCGCAGCACTTTGTGCTGGCCGGTGCTGTCGCTCTGCTCGCAACTCGCGACCCAGCGCAGGTCGACGCGCTTGTCGTCCGCAGTGAGCACGGTCGTCTCGATCTCGAAATTGCCGGACTTGCTCTCGTCGATGCGGGCGCGCACCGGGCCGTTGCGCTCGCGCGGCATGAGCTTGTCGAGGAAACCAATTCGCTTCCAGACTTCTTCACCGAAACCCAGCCGCTGAGGCCCCTGCGGGCCGATGTATTCGAAATGGCCGTCTTCCACGTCGAGCGCAAACGGGATGGCATGGGTTCCTTCGACCACGAGTCGATATTGTTCGCGGCCGCGCTCGAGCTCATGAGTGCGCTCCGATACCAGTTTCTCGAGGCGTTCCTTTTCGGTTCGCTCCATCTGGCGGCGTTCATCGAACATGCGCACGACTTCCGACATCATGACACTGAAGGAATGTGCGAGCGCCAGCAGAAAGGCGAACAACAGCACCACCGCCGTGGTCATCGCCGGGAACTGCGCGGCGCGCAGTCGCGCCGTGGAGATGTGCTCGGTGGACAGGGCGAGCACCAGGTACCCCGAGGCGCCCTCGCCGATCGACAGGTCGCGAACGGTGACCAGCACCCGGTCATCGGCATATTTGGCATCGGCCGTCACGGCAACCGACGGCGGAAAGTGTCCGTATCCGGCGAGCAGCTTGCCGCCGACGGCGTACACCGCGACGCCGTAGACATTTTTGTCGCTCTGCAACGGCGCGATGACAGCGTCAGCCATGGCGGAGTCTTCGGCGATCACCGCGTTGACGATCTGCGAGCTCAGCGTCGAGGCGTAAACGCTGGCTTTCGCTTCGACGCTTTTCTCGAGCGTGCTGCTGTCGAAAGTGGCGTAGCCGACGAGACCGGCGACGGCGCTCAGGATGAAAACGAGCGCAAGACTCCCCATGAGCTGGGCCTGCAGCGGCAGGTCCGTGGTGGCCTGTTCGGCTGCAGCGGCTTCTTTGCGGACGTCGTTGAAAGCTCCGTCTGTGTTGTTATCGGTAAGTGACGGGGTTCCCTTGAACGGAGCGGGTATGCGCAGCGCTGAACCAGGCCGCTGGCGGGCGGCAAGAGATTGCCTCTAGAGGCCTTGTGACGCGGTTCTCACAGAAATGGGGACACTCCCCATTTGCTGGAAATGGGGACGCACCACGGGCAGCGGGAGCGCGGCACCATCAGGTCCGGCCCCTTTTGCTAGGAAATGGGGAGTGTCCCCATTAAAGCTTGCGCAGCCAGATGTTGCGGAAGCGCACCAGGTGCCCGTGATCCTGCAGGCGCAGCGGCATGTCGCCATGCGGGCGGTAGCTAGGCGCCCCGATGTAAGTGGTGCCACCCTTGAGCACGGAATTGTTTTGCACCAGCACGCCGTTGAGCAGCACCGTGACCCGCGCCGGTGAGGTCAGCGACCCGTCGGCGGCAAAGCGCGGCGCGGTGTAGATGATGTCGTAGGTGTTCCAGGTTTCGGCGGGCCAGGTGGCATTCACCAGCGGCGGGTACTGCTTGTAGATGGACCCCACCATGCCGTTGACGTAGGTCGGGTTCTCGAAGTTGTCGAGCACCTGCACTTCGTAAACATCCTGCAGGAAGATGCCGCTGTTGCCGCGATCCTGGTTCACCTTGTCGGCCGGCAGCTGCGGATCGCGCCACTCCACGTGCAACTGCACGTCGCCGAAAACCGCCTTCGTCTGGATGTCGCCGGTGCCGGGGCCCACGACCATCTCGCCCTTGTCGATCTTCCAGCCCGCGTCCGCGCCGGTCTTGGCGCTCTTCCAGGCATCGAGGCTCTTGCCGTCGAACAGCACGATGGCATCCGACGGTGCGGCGCCGGGCGTCGCACCCGGCTTCACCTTCGCCGGCACCGGATACCACACTTCGGTGAGCTTGGGCTCGGGTGGCATGTCGTCGTTCGCGTTGAGCGCACGAACCTTGATGTTGCGATAAAAGATTTCGGCGCTTTCGGCCTGCAGCAGGATCTTGCCGTGATCGACCTTGACCCAGGCGTTCGTGCCCGCGTCCCAGCCCTTGAGATCGCTGACGCGCATGTTGACCGCGCCGTTGACGATGTGCGTGGCGCGATCGCCGCGCACGATGACTTCCATGGTGTTCCAGCCCGGATATTCATTCACGCGGCTGTGGCGCGTGCGCAGGAAGTCGCCGTTCTTGCCCACGGTGACCGGCACGCCGCCGTTCTCGGGCAGCGCATAGAAACCCGTTTTCGGATCGACGAACGTCGACACCTGTGAGGACACGGCCCACGAATCGCCCGTGTCGCCTTCCTGGATCTGCGACTCGAAGCTCGCCGGCCAATCGGCGGGGATGTCGCGATGCACGTGATAGAGCAGGCCCGAGTCGCGCACTTGGTCCACGCGCGGCGCAAATTTTTTCTCGCCCCATTTGTATTCGAGGCTGATGACGTAATCCTTGAAGTCAGCGTCGGTGAGGATGTACGCGTTCGGCTGATCGCTGCCGGCCTTCTGCGTGGGATAGACGTGAATCTCGCCGTTTTTCACCGCGAAGAAGCTCGACGCTGGCGGCGCATCGGCGGAGGTCTTCGAGGC
>Ga0193717_1002496_pt1 | contig 10622 bp, 13 predicted proteins | sample U2c2metaG_FD_145900 | JGI IMG/M metagenome (GOLD analysis project Ga0193717, IMG submission 145900) | Soil microbial communities from a riparian zone of the East river system, Colorado, United States - U2c2 | ecosystem: Environmental > Terrestrial > Soil > Riparian zone | place: USA: East River...
GTTATCGTATCGCGGGGTCAATTGCTCTTGTTTGGGGTGGAGCTTTGCTTCTTTCACGTCTACTTGGGTTCAGTCGAGTTGAAGGCGAAGGCGCATATGCTGTCGGACAGTATGCCGGGCTAGTATTCGGCGCATTGCTGTTCATCGCGGGTCTGTATGCTGTCATCACAGGTGGGAAAAAGAAATCTTGAAAGAGTAAGGTCGGTCAGAACCTTCTGCTGAGTGGCCTCGATTATGCCGCGCCCAACAAGGCCTTGCAGCTGCCGTCGCGATAGCATGCTTCTCAAGTAGGTTTCTTACTTCGGTGCTTGGATGCTGACTCATTCTTGCGGCTTATTTTCAGCTGCGCACTCACTCAATGTACATAAGAGCTATCGTGGCAATGCGTCAGCTGCAAGCCGCATCGAGTCCCCTAAGATCATGAAAATCGCACTTTCTCTCGTCGCCATTTTTCTCTTCATCATCACATCGAGCGCTCAATCGCGAACGATCAGTAAGGATGAATATGAGAAGGTATTTGAATTTGCGGTATCGAAAACTAACGAGGCCTATCCCGTTATTCTTAAGGTAACCACTCACTTTATCGAGAACGGCAAGACAGTTCGCTCAGTCACGGACATACGCGAGAATGAGTCTCAGTTACATCATCGAATCAAGAGGACGATCGTTTCCGGGCGTCGCAAGACGAATAGATATCAGGTGTCGGTCGGATTTGGTAAGGTCTTTTGTAGCGACGACGGGGTGTCGTGGAAACCCTCGAAATATGAGTGCTCCGGCCCAGTGAGCTTCTACGGTAGAAGAGATGCTGAGAGCATCGACTACAGCGTTACTGTGAAATCGATAAAGGGTAAAAGGTTCAAGGTTTATCGTGAGTATTCAGTGTTTGCTCCATCGGAAGGGAGTAAGAAAAAAGATTTTCGCGAGGCGGTCTCAACAATCGATGCCCGCGGATTCTTTACGACTGTCGTGGACACTGAGGGAACGCTCGATCCGAGAACAGTTACGCTCATAAGAAAACAATCTTGGGTTACAAGGGCCAAGATCAAGCCGGTCGTCCCTCCTACTTAAGTAGATTGCGGCCTAACTACAACGGCAGGTAGGGGACGCGCAATAAGCAAGTCTTTCATAGTCGGCAGTCCGCGCGCGCGCTTGATGCCGGGCGTTCGCTCGCTAGTCTTGTTAGTTCAACCAACGTCACCCATGGACTTTGACTTTCCACATCTTATTAGCGAACTCAGTGACGAAGAACGAATCACATTCTATGAAATCCTGGCCCATAACTTAACCGTCTGCGTCCGTGGCATTTGGTCCGATGACGGTCTCACAGATGGCCAAAAGATCGAGGGCCTGAAGTGGGTAAACGAGATTATGCACAGAGTGGTGATGAAATCCGCTTTGTTAAGAGTGGACAAAAACCAATTTTCCGAGCTTGATTCATGGGAAGATATCAAGCACTGGGTCTCTCTTTCCCCCGAGATTGAGGCTCCTGTTGAGTGGGCGCTCAAGTTCAGTTATGAAAGTTGCCGCCGCTGACCCGCCATCGAACAACTCAGCTGACGGCGCGATAGCATGCTTCTCAAGTAACTTCTTTGATTCAGCTTGAATGCTGATCGCGCGCCGCAGCTGAAGCGCGGGGTTAGGCCGACGGGAGAAATGTCATGAAACGCACCTGGACGATCATCGGCGTAAGCGATGTGCCGAGTAGCTTCAAATGGTACCAGTCACTCTTCGGCCAGCCCGAGACACGACCCGGCCATGCCGACTTCGGTCAGATCCTCGATTCGGATGGAACTGTCCTGCTCTGCCTTCACCAGTGGGGCGCGCACGATCATCCGTCGTTGATGAGCCGGGACAACGCGACACCTGGCAACGGGCTCCTCTTGTTCTTCCGCGTCGACGATTTCGATATGTCGCTGAAAAGGGCGCGCGCTCTCGTAGCCCGGCTCGAAGAGGAGCCCAACGCGAACCCGAATACTCGAACACAGGAGTTCTCGCTCCGGGATCCGGACGGATACTACGTCACGATTAGTGCGCTCTCTTCGCTCGAGCTGACGGGCCACGAGGTGCCGGCCTAATTAAGCATTATGTGCTATATAGTGCAGGTATGAACGACTCTAACGAACCGCAAGACGAGATGGTCATTGCAGTTGTTTGGTATCGTCCCGAACAGTGGCAGCGGGTTCGCGACATAGCCACTGACGCTGATCAATTGGAAGCGAGTTATTGCTCAGTGGGTGGAAGTGGCGGAAGAAAAGTTAAAACAACTTCGCAGGTGCCGGCTACGAGTCGAAAAGGTTGATGTGGACAGTCAGAAGTTGATTCTCTGGTGTACTGAACGGGGCTTGGAAAACAATGGGCAAGCGCGCTCACAATATGCTGCTGAAAGGCTTAGTGAGTTAGATCAGAAGCGGTCGTTCATCCAGCGGCGCTCATAACAATGGCTTGCAGACTGACGGCGGAACATTGTCGAGTCTAAGGTGTCTAATCGTGGTAAGCCATGCGAAAACTCATTCGACCAGCACTCTCAGCCATAATCACCTTTACGCTCGGTGTGTCTCTTTCGATGGCCTCTTTGCTTTGAAACTAAACACTTCCTGAAATGGTAACGAAACGTACTTTTATCCTTCTCGGAATATTAGTAACGTTAGTCGCCTGCGCAGCCTTCGCGCTCGCTTCCCTCATTCAAAAGAGAGCGCCTAACCGGAAAAGCGATACCCTTAAGCTGGAATACAGTAATCCCAACCTTTCGAATGACAACTATAGTCCGCCGGTCGTTTCGCCAATTGCCATCAGATCGGATCGCCTCCTCGTCCCGGTAGGAGACACGCTCTATATGCTCGATTCTAAGAATCAGATTGCATGGGAGTGCCCATTTGAACCTAATATCATTCAAGATGTTATGGTCGATTCCAGGGGTGACATTTACATCACGCTCACCGATGGTTTGCTTCTTGCTCTCAATGCGTCGGGCAAAGAAGTGTGGCGGACTGGTTTGAATGGCTCGGCTGGCTATGGACAAATCAAAAGCTATGGAGATGGCTTCCTGGTCGTGGTGGACATGGAAGGCTATCGAATGAAAGGATCTAACTCTGAAGACACGCTTCAGTTTTGGAAGGATAGAAAACTTTCGTGGAGCAAAGAGTTTCCTCGCGGGGCAAAGTTGCAACTGGTGGGAAACAGGATCGTGGCGATCACAACAACGAAAGAAGGTCGGGAAATCAAAGAGATCCGCTAATCAACGCGAGGCATAAAACTTTATCTTGACCCTACCGTCAGTCGAGAGAAGTTTGAAAACACGCTCGCGCACGAACTTCATCATATCGGCTATTCGAGTGGCTGCCCTACCAAAACAGTGTCCGATGAGATTTCCAGCTTGCCACAGAACAAGCAGGTAGTTATGAAGTTGATTGGTGCTTTTGGCGAGGGTTTCGCTATGTTGGCGGCAGCAGGCAGCCCCGACACGCATCCTCACGCAGTAAGCAGTCCTGAAGAACGGGCGCGTTGGGACAAAGATATAGCGGATTTCAACAATGACCTTAAGAAAGTTGAAAGGTTTTTCCTCGACCTATTAGAGAATCGTTTAACTCAAGAGGAGGCTCAAAAAACGGCTGCTTCGTTCTTCGGCGTGCAGGGACCCTGGTATACAGTCGGCTGGAAAATGTCGGTGATGATTGAAAAGGCCTTTGGACGGAAAAAGTTAATCGAGTGTATTTGCGACCATCGAAAACTGCTTCCGCTTTATAACAAGGCGGCTGCAAAATATAATCGTCAAGCGCGTGAGCCGTTAGCTTTGTGGTCGGAGTCGTTTCTTAAAACCGTCAAGCGTGGTACTCCCTAACGCGCAACCCGGTTATTGAGGGTTAAAGCGAAGGTTGAGAGAATCGCTCGCCGCTGAAGCGCGTTGGGCAGACGCAGCCTGAGAAGAGGAGGAGAGCATGAGACGGGTTCGCTACTCAGTCGCGATGACGCTGGACGGATATGTTGCTGGCCCTAAGGGTGAGAGCGATTGGATCGTGATGGATCCGGAGATCGACTTCGCGGCCTTGGCGAGCTCGTTCGACACGATGCTGTTGGGTCGGAAGACCTACGAGGCGGCGCTGCAGCTGGGTGGAGGCCCAGCGATGCCCGGGATGCAAGCGTATGTTTTATCGAGCACATTGAGACAGTCTGAGTGCCCGGGCGTAACAGTATCGGGCAGCGCCAGAGACACCGTTACAAAGCTGAAGGCTGCGCCGGGTAAAGACATCTGGTTGTTCGGTGGTGGGTCGCTCTTTCGTAGCTTACTCGGGGCGGGCCTGGTGGATACGGTCGAGGTAGCCATCATTCCTGTGCTTCTGGGCGGAGGCATACGGTTGCTGCCCGACCCCGCGGAGCAGGCGAAGTTGAAGCTCACTAAGCACAGGGTGTATACGAAGACGGGCACAGTGGCTCTCGAGTACGACGTGGCGTGAGACGCTGCCGACAATGGCTGGCAGCGGACGCGGCGATAGCCTCCCTTTCATGGTATTTCCCGCGACGTGGCTGGCGGAGATTCGCACCGCGCCGCTGAAGCCCAGCGTTCGGCACTAGATTTGAATGACGATGAAAGGAGCTAAACATTTCATTCCGACTGTCCTCGTGGTACTGCTCTTCTCAGGTGCTTTTGCCCAATTATGTCTCGGCCAAAAAGGAAAAAGGCCAGGAGTGAAGCCGGGTGCCGTGATTCCGATCGATGAGATTACGTCAGTTATCAGAAGTGCCTTCGGCCAGAGCATGGAGGTTGTCACAGATACCAGGCCTTTCTATCTGCTTGGTGATTTCAATGGTGACAGTTTTGCCGACATAGCAGTGCTCGTGAATCCAGAAAAAGGCAAAGCGGAACTGAAGCAGCATAATGTGAAGTACATCGATGTTGACCCCTCCTCTCCGACAACGGACAAGAGCAAGATCCTGAATCAGCCAGGTTCCAGTATTGCTTCGGCGTGGCTGTTATTCACGGAACAGCGAAAGGATGGAGAGCGGCGGACCCAACTGGAAAGTATCTCTTTTATGAATGCTTCATTCCCTTTCGCCTCGTTCCGAAAGCAACGAAGATTCGCCGTCACTACAAAGGATACAAAGATGCGCCTCCGCTGCTGACCGGCGATGCTATCTATTTGGATCTTGAAAGAGAGGGCAAAGCGATCGTTTATTGGACGGGTAAGACATATCGCGGCTACGGCCAATGATCACGCACGTCACGGCGGAACAATCGCTTGCAGCTCAATATTGATTGCTGATGGAGCGGAAGGAGTCTTAGATGTATTGGCTTACTCTTAGTACACGTTGGATTCAATTTGTAGCGTGCGTGTGCCTTGTGTGTGCGCCGTCCGCCATGTCGCAGGAGGTAAACAGGACGAGTGTTAAGCTCACCATTAATCAAGACTACGAACAATTCGCTGGGTATTCAATTGCGTTCGATACAAATAACGCGTCGCAGCCTCTCTATAATCTGCCGCGCAATCGTGACATCAGTTTAGGGAGGGCGCCCGGTGGAGTACTTGTTAGAGTGGAGCGAGTAAAGAACGACCAACACTCTTGCCGAGTGCAAGTGGATACCAACGGACACGGCACTTTGGTCGGCGAAACATCACACACGCTCGAGCCTGGTTCGTCAATAATCGTGAGGGTCAACCGAAAGTGGGCGAACGGTAGACAACTAACCTTGCCGTACACAATAAAATACTCACGCGATGTCAACCGGGCAAACCAAATTGAAGAATCTTTCCGCTGGATTGCCCACTACCGCGCCGAGGGCACGCTAAAGGTCAAGGGCTGTGAAACTCAGTTTGTCGTTATGGACATCAACGGCGATGGACTTTTCGATAACGACTTTAGCAGGGGATCAAGCCTTGGGCTGGATCGGAATGGCGACGGGCGTATCTGGGGGAGTGAGGAATACCTGAACGGCAATCAGATCATTGAGTTCTGTAATGATGCCTTTCTGGTTAACGGACTCGAAGCAGACGGAACGTCCCTTACGCTAACCAAATCTTCGCTCCGTGTCCCAAAGATCAGCGAGAAGCTGCCGCCATTCGTACTTACTACGCTTCAAGGAAAACCGTTACGTTCCGAAGACTTGATAGGCAAAGTGCATCTGATCGACTTCTGGGCATCGTGGTGCCAGGCTTGCGTAGGAGAGTTCCCCCTGATGAAGCAACTAGGGGAAGATCTCAAAGATGACCTGGCAATTATTGCGGTGAATGTTGATGACGAATCGCGGTTGACGATGGCGCGTCAGGTCATCAAGAAGTTCCGACTTCCCTGGTTGCATGTGATGAGCGGTCGAGGTGAGGCTGATCCCCTTTGGAAGATGTTCGGGGGCATGGAAGGAAATCGGTTGCATATACCGCTGTATGTGTTAGTCGATGAAAGTGGCCAGTTGCAATACGCTGGCGGAGGAGGAAGGAACCTATCTGAGTTGCGAACCAAGCTAGACGCTCTATTGAGATCAAATCGGGCAAAGGTCCAAGACCAGGATTGAGCACACTTCTTCATTGGGTAGAGATCCGCTTAATGAGCAGACGTTCTATGAGCAATACTTCCGAGTTCGAGGTGTTCCTGCTGACGTCGCAGTGACTATTGTGCGGCATACGCCAGCTCATGACCGAGATAGACGAAAAGATCCTTGTACGCGAGATTGGGAAGCTAGCAGGATGCTTTGGCGGACCAGGCGCCAAGTTGGCAGCTAGATTTTTGCCTGTCGAAGAGCGTGAGGTGGCAATAGAGATCAACGCGAACGTGGCAACGGTTCGGGCCAGCACCTCAGAGCTTTTGCAGACGATTGGCAGATTAATTGATGATTCTGCCTCGCAGAATATGGCCGCCACGCTCTCTGCTGTCGTAGGGTCCGGCCATATGAATCTCAACCCCACAATAGTTCATGTTGAGTTCACCGCACTGTCCCAAGCCTCTTCAAAGGTAGTGATCAGATGTATTGCCAAGGAAGGGTTGGTCAAGCAGGACTCTGCTGCCAAAGCTTTAGAAAGAATTAAGAATCTATTGCTCAGCGAGTATGCATAAGCTTGCAGCTTACGGCGCGATAGCGTCTTTCTCAAGCAAGCATATTCCCGCAGCGTGAATGTTGATAACCCACGTTACAGATGTTTCTTGATCAACGAAGACGACGAGTAGCTCTCTTTGCCTTTTTGGTCGTAGCTTTCCTTTTCCGTTTGTGGTTTGGTTTGTGCTCCCAGTTTCAGGATTCTGATGCGAAACAGATTTACCTGCTGGGCCTTAAGTTTTACACCACCGGAGCGTGGCCGTACTTCGGTCCGGATGTCATCTGGGGGGAGGTCCAAATCCCAGGAGCGTTGCAGGCTCTGTTAGTAGGCACTCCCTTCTTTGTGCTGCCGATTCCGGAGGCGCCTTACATACTCTTGAACATTTTGTCGTTTGCCAGCTTATGCCTGCTTGCATGGTACTGTTGCAAACGTCTGCCCGAACTGCCCACATGGTTTGTCTGGTCTTGGCTTCTTACCGCACCCTGGGTCCTCGACCTCTCGACAACTGTTTATAATCCTTCTTATCTGCTGACCGGCTCAATACTCTTTTTCATCGGCGCGCTTGAAGTCTTCCCGTTCACCAGCAGGAATATTGTCTCCGCTAGAATGGCTAATTTCATGATCGGATTTGGCCTCTGTTGGGTCATGCAATTACACATGTCCTGGGTGATTCTCGTACCTTATGTGGGGTTAGCCTTTTTCTTTCAAGTACGCAATGCAAACAAGAAGAGCAGGGCATTCCTCAGTGCTTTCGGGTGGTTTATCGCAGGTGCGGCGGTTCCAGGCTCCCTCCTGTTGCCGACTTACCTCAGATATGGCTTGTCTGAGGGCACGGGCGGGACCGCCTCGATGATCACCTTGAACCCGGACAATTTATCTTCCTTGTGGGGAATTTTGATCCGCTCCCTTTCGTTCGCTAGCTTCGAAATACCTCGGCTCTTAGGGCCACATACCACGGAACGGCTGGCCTTTCTCAAGCAGGAAGTATGGCTTGCACCGTTTGTGTTATTTCTGTTTGCCGTTGGTACAGCCCAGGTGGCCGCGCTCATCGTTTCATGGTTCTTTCGAGACCACATCCAGAAGGATTGGAAGGCTGTGAAGTACCTGACGCTCTTCAATATTTGCCTGACCTATCTAGTCTTTCTTTTCTCTATCAAGCCGCCCCAGTCGAATCACCTTTACGTCACCTTGCCGATTCCAATGATCTACAGCCTTTACTGTTGGAGTAGAATTTTGAACAGAGCGCGTTGGCAGACATTCGCAAAAGTTTTTATCGCGTGTGGCATCATCTTCCACATCGGTCTCGCTCTTAACCGGCGGCCACGTGTTTCCCTCTACCCTGAACGACACATCATCGAGTCAGCAATTGCGAATAAAGACTATAGAATACTTGGCGAAAGGCGGCCCCATACTTTGTACTGAATGGCTTTCGGTGCTTTGCTGTTTCGCATCACGGTGTAATTAGATGAAGATATTGATTCTTGGCGGAACAAGATTTGTAGGTCGTCATTTGGTCACGGCAGCCCTCGCCCGCGAGCATGAGATCACACTTTTCAATCGCGGAAAGCATCCGTCTGCGGCTCTAACGACTGTCGAAACGATTTACGGAGATCGAAATAGTGATCTAGGTAAACTTGAAGGTCGTCGGTGGGATGCAGTCGTTGATACTAGTGGATATCTGCCGCGTACAGTCAGGGCATCTGTCGAAACCTTGTCTCAATCAGTAGATCGTTACGTTTTTATTTCCAGTCTTTCCGTATATGCAGATGTTAGCGTTTTCGATATAGACGAAACTGCCCCCGTCGCCACGCTAACCAGCGAACAATTGGAGAAGGCAAACGAAATTGATTCATCAGGGCAAGCCTCGGCACTGACGTATGGGAAAATGTATGGTGGGTTAAAAGCTCTGTGTGAGCAGGCGGCTGAAGAAGTCTTGCCCAATCGAGTGCTTATCATTCGTCCCGGTTTAATCATTGGCTCTCATGACTATACCGACCGGTTTACTTATTGGGTTCTGCGTGTCGCTCGCGGCGGCGAAATATTAGCTCCGGGTCGTCCTGAACGCTATGTTCAGTTTATTGACGTCCGGGACTTAGCCGAATGGACTGTGAGAATGATTGAACGTAAGGAAACGGGTGTCTATAACGCCAACAGTTTGCCTAACAACATGACGATGGGGAGAGCGCTTGAAGAATGTAAAATGGCAAGCGATAGTGATGCTCGTTTTACATGGGTCAGTGAAAACTTTCTGTTGCAAGAGAAAGTCGCTCCCTGGAGTGAGATGCCCCTTTGGATGCCGGAAGAAGGTGCGCCGCATTTGAAAGGCTTTATGTTCATCAGTTGTGATAAAGCTGTTGGTTCTGGACTTAGCTTTCGCCCACTGAGTGACACAATCAAGGACACCCTCACTTGGCGCGAAACAGATGGTCTCAATGGAGAATTGAAGGCGGGTATTGATCCTGACAAAGAGCAAACGTTGCTGCGTAAATGGCACGAAACGAGTCGACCTGTACGCCCCACCTAACGAGTCTTTGGAGCGACTAACAATCAGGGCGTTTGTTATTCTCACAATTGGCCTATGGCAACAGCCTGAGGAAGGAGGAAAATGATGAAGAGTCACAAAATTCCAGGGGGCGGAGGCACACAGCTCCACCTTGTTGAGACGGGCAACTCAAGCGGTCGCCCGATATTATTCATCCATGGTTTTTCGCAGAGTTCTTTCTCCTGGAGCCGGCAAATGAGCTCGGACTTGGCGGATGACTACCGACTTGTCGCAATGGACATGCGGGGTCATGGTCGTTCAGATAAGCCTCGCGAGGGCTACACGGAATCAAGATTGTGGGCTGATGACGTCAACGCAGCCATACAGGCTTTGAAACTTGATCATCCGATCCTCTGTGGTTGGTCTTATGGACCACTCGTAATTCTCGACTATATCCGGCATTACGGCGAGGATAGCATCGGCGGTGTCAACTTTGTCGGCGCCGTTACGAAGCTTGGCACTGACGAGGCGACGTCGGTTCTCACTCCTGAGTTTCTCAACCTCGTACCAGGTTTCTTTGCCACGGATGCCGAAGAAAGCGTACGCAGTCTTGAGTCGCTGTTGCGCATGTGCTTAGCCCGAGAGCCCTCAGCCGAGGACCTGTACCTGATGCTGGGATACAGTGTGTCCGTTCCACCCTATGTCCGTCAGGCGCTGTTCTCTCGATCGTTCGACAATGAAGATCTTCTCCCAAAGATCCGCAAGCCGGTACTGATCACGCATGGCTCCGATGATGCGGTTGTCAAACCAGCCTCTGTCGATCAGCACATGGCTGGCCTGGCTGACGCGGAAATTCAGATGATTGCGAACGCGGGACACGCACCCTTCTGGGATGATGCGCCAACCTTCAACCAGCACCTGCGGGCGTTTTCCGAAAGTCTGTCGAGCCATTAATGAGAAAGCCGTTCGCCATGCTCGGCGCCGGTGATGCGAAAAGGCTACAGAATTATTACGCCAAAGTTGTTAACGCCAGTTCCCTGCTTGACGTTAATGTTCGGAGTAAGTTGCTTCCCTAAACTGCATTGAAAATGGTTGCACAAGTGGCTCTCGTCGGTGAA
>Ga0193717_1002498_pt1 | contig 10614 bp, 7 predicted proteins | sample U2c2metaG_FD_145900 | JGI IMG/M metagenome (GOLD analysis project Ga0193717, IMG submission 145900) | Soil microbial communities from a riparian zone of the East river system, Colorado, United States - U2c2 | ecosystem: Environmental > Terrestrial > Soil > Riparian zone | place: USA: East River...
GCTGTTCGATCCGGCGACCCTGTTTGCCGAGCTCGTCGAACAGCTTCGGGTTGGCCACCACCCGCACGGGGGCTCCGGCCTGCGGCATGTCCAGCTCGGCCATCGTGACCGCGGCGATCTGGGTGTAGGTGCCCGGCTGGGCGCCGAGCACGTACTCCATCTGGGACTGCTGGGCCGGCAGGTAGATGACGGCCTTCTGCTTCCAGTTCTTGCCCCAGACCTTGCTCACCGACTCGACGGCCTTGTCGGTCACCGCGGCGTAGTCCTCGGCGTCCGCCTGGGAGTCGAGGCTGATCACCAGGCTGTGCTCGCCCTTGGCGACGTCGATGCTGCCCAGCGACCAGATCGGCCGCCGTTGCCCGGCGACGAACCGCTCGGAGAACGAGGCCGCGTACGTCGTGCCGTCGCGCGTGACGAAGGTGACCGGCAGGGTCTCGCGAGCGGGTTTGGTGTCATAGCCGGTCAGCTGCCAGGAGACCTCGACCTGGGCGAGCCAGGACTCCGTGCCGCCGAGCGCGGTCTGCCGGTCGGGCTCCAGGGCGGCCGGGTCGTCGCTCACGTAGCGGAACTGGAAAGTGGCCAGCGGCAACTTGCCGAGGTTGGCGAAGATGGTCCGGGCCTGCTCCTCGAAGGCCGGCGCCGTCGGGTCGACCTCGCCGAGGAAGCTGCTGCGGCTCTCCGACTTGACCGCATCCGCCATCTTCTGCAGAACCGCCTCGCCGGCGACGGCCCGGCGTACCCCCTCTGCGGCCTCGTCCGGGGTCGGCGTGGGGTTGCTGGACTGTGCGGTGTTGCCGGGGGCATCGGGATCCGCGGGCGCGTCGGCAATCTGCCGCAGGCCGGCGAACGCGGCCACCGCGACCACACTGATCGCCACCCCCAGCGCGACCCTCTTGATCAGCGGCCCACGTCCGCCCGCAGCCAGCCACGCACCCGGCCCTCCACCCGGCAGCCTCGGTCCGCCGCCATGCTTGGCGGGCAGAACCAAGGTCGGCTGCTCAGAAGGCGGGATCGACTCATCCGGCTGGGATGGGGTGGTGTCGGTGGAGACGCCCGGCGGCGGGATCGCGGGCAGCGGCATGGTCTCGCGCTGATCCTCGTTCACCTCGGCCCCTTGCTGCTTGCCTGCCCCAGTCAGGAAGGCCACTCTAGGTGCCTCCTCTGACAGTGAAGCACTGATGGGTGAAACGAAGCGGCTCCGGGGGTCGTGCCCCGGAGCCGTCGATCATGATCTGAGCTGAACCGACTCAGCCCGGGCGCACCGCGCCGGCGTAGGGCATCAGGTCGACGTCGTCGGTCTTGACCGGCTTGCCCGGACGGCTCGCGTGCACGATCCGGCCGTTGCCGATGTACATGGCGACGTGGCTGACCGGTGAGTAGTAGAAGACCAGGTCACCCGGCTGCAGCTGGCTCTTGCTGACCGACCGTCCTTCGCCCGTCTGCGCCTTCGACGAGTGCGACAGCGAGACCCCGGCCTTCGACCAGGCGGCCATCGTCAGCCCGGAGCAGTCGAACGAGCTCGGGCCGGCGGCACCCCAGACGTAGGGATCGCCTAGCTGGGCCATCGCGTACTGCACCGCGGCGCCCGCGCGTCCACTGACGGGGACCGGCAGGTCCTCCATCCGGCCGTCGCCGCGACTCGGCCGCTCTTCGCGCGCCTTCTGCTCCTCGGCCGCCTTCTCGGCGTCGAGCTTCGCCCGCTCGGCGTCGCTCAGCTTGCCGAGGACCTTCTCGGCGGCGTCGAGGTTGGTCTGGATCTGCTTCTTCAGCGCTTCCTGCTGGGCCTGCACACCTTGCAGCGCGGCCAGCTCGGACTGCTCGCTCGCCTGCAGATCGGCGAGCTTGCCCTGCGCTGCCTGGAACCGGCGGAGCGCGGTGCTCTGCTGCCCGGCGAAGGCCTGGGCGGTGGAGGCCTGGCTGAGGAACTGGTCGGGATCCGTCGACAGCAGCAACTGGGCCGTCGTGGTCATCCCGGAGGTCTGGTACCCGGCGACGGCGAGGGAGCCGATCTGCCGCTTTACCGCGTCGACCTGGACCTGCTGGGTCTTGATCCCGGTCTGGAGCGCCTTCACCTTGTCGCTGGAGGTCTTGATCTGACCGCGCAGGGCGTTGGCCGACTCACCGGCCACCTCGGCCTTGTGCTGCAGGTCGGCCACCTGGGCCTTCGCCTGGGCCAGCGTCGGCTTGGGGTCCGCGTCGGCCGAGCTCTGGATGAACATCACCCCGCCCGCGACGGCGGTGCTGGTGATGGCAGCGAGGGCGATTCCCTTGGTGCGCTTCTGACGGCTCGTGCGGTTCGTGCGGCCGATGGACACAGCCCGGTCGGTCCCTTCCTCTGCTCGACGCCGTCCCCGTCAACCGCGCCTGGTGATACGGAGTTCTACCGCACTCACTCCCGTACTACCCGGCGGGTCACCCTTCGGCTCCTGCTCGTACCCGGTCGGTCTGGTCGGCCGACACTCTGAGGCAACGAGAGGTAACAGTAGTAACCCTTTCGTGACCCGTGCAATTCGCCCCTCGGGTTTGATCCAAAATTAACGTGGGAAAGCCCTTGCAGTGTCGCCGGTCAGACCGCGTCGGCGGCCGGATCGCCTTCCGCAGCAGTGTTCGGCTCGACACTACTGACGGCATGGACCAGCCGGAGCGGTGGAACCAGACCGGACTGGGCCAGAACGTCGAGGGCGGCCCGCTCCTCGTCGTCGATCCGCAGTTCACCGTTTCGTTCGGCCGACATCCCGAGCACCACGGTGACCACGCAGTCCCGGCAGCCCGGTCCTCTCATCACACACGCGTCGCAGTCGATCAGCACAACGTCCTCCAAAGTGGGGAAGCACCCGGACTTGCATCCGGCTGAGAAGGACGCTAAAGACCCCCTCCGACAGTTTCCGGCGGCAGGAGCGGACGCAGTACGGGTCAGGAGCGGGCGATGCGGCTCAGCAGCGTCGCGGCGGAGAGTGCGCGGGCGCCCATCGCGATGATGCTCTCGGCAACTTCGCGGTCGGTGGAGACGACCACGACCGGGCGGCCCGGCGGTTCGGCGCGAACCAGTTGCCGGATCACCTCATCCGCGATCACCCCGGCCGGGCTGAACCGCACCCGGACGCCGCGCGGCGGATTCAGCTGCACCGGTCCCGTCAGCTCAGCACCGTCGAAGACGACCGTGACCTCGATCCGCCGCTGCGCGACCAGCGCGCCCAGCGCCGTGACGAGCCGCTGCCGCTGGGAGTGCAGCGGAGAGTTGGGCCAGGCCGTCTTCGTGACGTTGTACCCGTCGATGATCAGGTGGACCTGCGGGAGCGCGAGCAACTCGTCGAACAACGCGGGGTCGTCCTCCGGCGCGGACCGCCCGATCGGCGCGGCCGCGGGCTCCACGCCGGCAACGGTGTCGGCCGGGCGCAGGTCTCCCCCGGGCGGCAGGGCCAGCTCGCGGCGGAGTCCCGCCGCCGCCTCGATCACGGTGTCCAGCAACAACCTCGTCCTGGTGGATGCCAGCTCGCGCTCTTGCCCCGCAGTACGGCGGGCCGCATGCTCGACCGCCTCCAGTTCGGTGATCCTGGCTCGGAGTTTCCGAAGATCACGCTCGACCTCGGCGCGCGCGGCATCGACCCGCTCGTCGGCCGTGGTCGCCTCGATGGTTCGCTGCTCGAGGTCGGTCTGCAGGCCGGTGATCCGCTGGCGGGCCTCGTTCAGCTTGCGCCGGAGGGTGACGTTCTCGGCCTTCAGTTCGGTGACCTGTTCACGCAGACGCTCGCGCACCTGGCGGGTCTCGGTCCGGGCCTGATCGAGTTGCTCGGTGAGCCGGTGGACCGCCTCGTCGTCGGCGCGCGGCTTCTCCGGTGGCAACTGGGCCGCGGCGGCGACCCGCTCCTCCCAGTGGTCGGGACGGAGCAGGTAGGCCAACGCAGCCACCTCGCCGGGCTCCGCGGCCGGGACCGGGATTCCTTCGGCGACGGCGTCGCCCAGTTCGGGGTGCTCGCGGCGTACCTGGAAAGCGACCAGGCGGCGGAAGTGCTCGTCGGTCTCCAGGATCGGCCCGAGCACGGACGCCGACAGCTTCGCGCGCTTGCCGGGCGCGAAGCTGGCGAACCGCCGCAGCGGCGGGGGGATGTCGGTCGCGGGCAGCTGACCAAGAGCCTGGGCGGCCAGGGTGAGAACCCTTTGCCGTACCGGCTCGGGCAAGGCGGTAGCAGCGGAGCCCGCGGCGGTGCCTGCCTCAGTCACCGGTCCGCAGTCCGGTCTGAACGGCCCCCTGGCTCAGCCAGTGATGCAGACCACAACGGCCCGGCCCGTGACCCGGCTTGGCGGTGATCGCTTGTTTACGCATACAGAGAGCCTAGACGGTTATGTGGCGTGTCACCTGCGGAATTGTCGGTGGGGGCTTCTAGCGTCGTCGGCATGAGCAGCCCCTTGTCGGATGTCGCCGCTGCCCCGGCGCCGGAACCGGTGATGCCGATCCGCGGCGTGCAACCGAGTTTCGACGACCTGGGTACGCCGTTGCGTGACGTCACCTTCTGCGTGGTCGACCTGGAGACCACGGGCGGTGCGCCGGGTGATTCGGGCATCACCGAGATCGGTGCGGTCAAGGTGCGCGGTGGCGAACTGCTCGGAGAATTTCAGTCGCTGGTGAATCCGGCCGAGCCGATTCCGCCGTTCATCGCCGTACTGACCGGGATCACCGACCTGATGGTTGCCTCGTCACCGCGGATCGGGTCGGTGCTGCCCGCCTTCCTGGAGTTCGCGCGCGGCTGCGTGCTGGTCGCTCACAACGCGCCCTTCGACGTGGGATTCCTGAAGCACGACAGCCAGGTGCACGGCTACGACTGGCCCGACTTCGCCGTCGTCGACACCGCTCTGCTCGCGCGGCGGGTGCTCACCCCCGACGAGACGCCGAACTGCAAACTCGGCACCCTGGCCAAGCTCTTCCGCACCACGACGACGCCGAACCACCGCGCGTTGTCGGACGCGCGCGCCACCGTCGACGTACTGCACGGGCTTTTCGAGCGGGTCGGATCGCTCGGTGTGCAGACGCTGGAGGATCTGCAGACGTTCTCGTCCCGCGTCGCCCCGCAGGTGCGGGCGAAGCGGCACCTGGCGGAGTCGTTGCCTCATGCACCGGGTGTCTACCTGTTCACGGACGACCGCGGCGAGGTGCTCTACATCGGCAAGTCGAAGGACCTGCGCAACCGCGTCCGGTCGTACTTCACCGCCTCTGAGACCCGCACCCGGATCGGCGAGATGATCGGCATCGCGTCGGGGGTGCGCGGCATCGAGTGCGGTACTGCGCTGGAGGCCGAGATCCGGGAGCTCCGCCTGATCGCGGAACACAAACCGCGGTACAACCGGCGCTCGAAGTTCCCCGAACGCCAGCACTGGTTGAAGGTCACGGTCGAGCCGTTCCCCCGGTTGTCGCTGGTCAAGCAGGTCCGCGACGACGACGCGGGCTATCTCGGCCCGTTCAGCTCACGGAAGACAGCCGAGCGGGCGATGGCCGCGCTGCATGAGGCGTTCCCGATCCGCCAGTGCACAGACCGGATGTCGCGTACTCCGCAGATGTCGCCGTGCGTGCTGGCGGAGATGGGCCGGTGTAGCGCGCCGTGTGACGGCCGGGTCGACATGGACACCTACGGGGGCTTCGTCACCGCGTTGCGTTCGGCCCTCACAGTTGACCCGGCGCCCGTCGTCGAGGCGTTGGATCGGCGAATCGAACTGTTGTCGGCGGACGAGCGGTTCGAGGATGCGGCGGTGCACCGGGACCGGCTCAGCGCCTTCGTCCGGAGCAGCGCCAAGATGCAGCGGATGTCGTCCGTCACGGGGTGCGCGGAGATCTGCGCCGCCCGGAGGACCGAGGACGGCGGCTGGGAGCTGCACGTGATCCGTCGCGGCCGGCTGGCCGCGGCCGGGATCAGCCCGCGGGGGACGGATCCGCGCAAACACCTCGAGATGCTGCGTGCCTCCGCCGAGACTGTCCTGCCCGGCATCGGCCCGGTCGCGTCGGCCTCCCCCGAGGAGATCGAGCTCGTACTGCGCTGGCTCGACTCCCCCGGCATCCGCCTGGTCGAGATGGACGGCACCTGGACTTGCCCGGTCACGGGCGCCGGCCGCCACCTCAGCCGCCTGGACAACTCCCACTCCGACGCCCACCACCACCCCGCCGAACGCCGCCGCCGCTCCCGCCCTCTCGGCCCGGCCCGCGCCAGTTAGCACGGTTCACATCCTGGCGCTCGACCTCTGCTGCGTGGGGCCAAGCTCGAGAGGTAACTTTCTGTATGCATATCAGCCCTTGACCTTTGCGCTGGTGTGACGTTTCTCCTTGTGGATAAGGGGAAAGGGGACAGTTACCGATTTGCTGTGCTGCGCTACCTAGCGTAATCTCGAATGCATGTTCGAAGGTGATCTGCGGGACCTCAGCGCGACCGAGCTGCTCAGCTCGGTCGGCGAGCATCACGCCGAGCAGCGGCGGATGGAGATCCGGCTCCTCGAGCACGCGTTGCAGTGGGCCGACCTGAACCACCCCGACAGCGCCCCCTGCCGCGATCATCCCGGTGCGGAACGTTGCCTCAACCCGGGCGGTCCGGGGTGTCCGCCGATCCGGGAGTTCGTCGCGGCCGAGTTCGGCGCGATGATGGGACTGTCGGCCGGCAGCGCGACCAACTTCATCGGCCGCGCGCTGGTGTTGCGGCACAAGCTGCCCCGGACCTTCGCGATGGTGCTGGATGGTGGCGCGACGCCGTGGAAGGCGTGCAAGATCGCCGACGAATGCCGGGACCTGTCCGAGGCGGCGGCGGCGATCGTCGACCAGAAGGTCGCCGGCATCATCGACACCATCAGCGCACAGCGGCTGGCCAACATCGTGAAAGCCGCGATCCGCACCGCCGACCCCGAAGCAGCCGAAGCAGCAGCCAAACAGAAAGCCCGCGAACGCGGTGTCTACGTCGGCCAGTCCGACGACCACGGCACCAAATCGATCTGGGTACTGGCCGCCACCGGTGACGTGATCCGGTTCGACTCCGCCATCGACGCCCTCGCCGCAGCGCTGAAAACCCTCGGCGACACCGACACCCTCCAACGACGCCGCGCCAAAGCCATCGGCATCATCGCCGACCCACCCTTCGCCGCCGCCGTACTCACCGCCGCCCGCGACCACACCACCAACAACCCGAACGACACCGGCGACACCGACGCTCCGTCGGAGACCCACCCGGCCACCGACCCAAGCGCGGAGACCGCCACCGCCACCGCCACCGACATCCCCACCCGCACCCACACGACGACCGGAACCGACGCGGACACCGAAGCAGACACCGACACGGATGCCGGCCTACCTACAGACGCAGACACCGACACGGATACCGGCGTCACCGCGTCACCGGCAGGGGCCGCCCACCGGCCTGCGAGAAATGACCAGGACACCGGCAACGACCGGACGGACCGCGACCACGGCGACGGCGAGCACAGCAGCGAGAACGGTTCCGCGGGCGGCCTCGGAGACAGCGCTGGGGGCTGCGCTCCGGGCAGAGGCGAAGGCCCGACTGATACAGACAGAGACCGGGAGAGGGCCTGCGATCGGGATCGGGACTGGGTCCCGCCCGAAGAACCCTCTCTTGATGACGAGGCCGACCGCGACGCACCACACCCCGCCACCAGCGACCTGCCCGACCCACTCGACACCCCGACCCGCACCGAATTCCCACCCTGGGACACCGGCCCCTACCCCGATCGCGGCGACGCCGCCGACGACGATCCCGGGACCACCATGGACCCGGCACTGCGACGCGCCCTGAACACCCGACTCGCCCAGATCCAGCACCACGCCCACACCATCACCCACACAACCCGCACCAGCAACAGCAGCAGCAGCAGCAGCAGGGTGAGGCAGACCGAGATCTACGTACACCTCACCGACCACACCCTCGCCACCGGCACCGGCGTCCTGCGCATCGAAGAACTCGGACCCGCCCTAGCCACTCAACTCACCGAACTCATCGGACACGGACCCTACGTCGTCAAGCCAGTCATCGACCTGAACGACGAGATCCACGTCGACGCCTACGAAATCCCCGACCGAATCCGGGAACGAGTCAAGCTGACATACCCCTACGAACAATTCCCCTACGGAACCGCCGAAACAACCCAGCGCACCGACCTCGACCACATCCACCCCTACGACCCCACCGGACCACCCGACCAAACCAGCACCGACAACCTCGCACCCAACCGGCGCTTCAGCCACCGCCTGAAAACCCACGGAGGCTGGAAACCACAACGCCTCCACAACGGCGCCTTCATCTGGACCAGCCCCCACGGATTCAAATTCCGCGTCGACAAATCCGGCACCCACCCAATCGACAACCAGGACGACAACCAGTGAACCGCCGTGCGCAACGAGCGGTGTGGACCGATTCCAAGAGGTCGAAGCAGGGTCGAGGCTGCTCGGCCTGCGCTGACACCTCCAAGACCAGCCTGACCCCGAAGACCCTGATCGGGCGCGGTCAATCAGCCGGGGTCGCACTATGCTTCAGCGCGGTAGGGGGCAGGTTTCGAGGAGAGGACGACATGGTCACCGCGATCGTGTTCATCAAGGCCGACGTCGCACGGATTCCCGAGGTCGCCGAGCAGGTAGCGGCGATCGACGGCGTCAGCGAGGTGTACTCGGTGACCGGCGGGCTCGACCTGATCGCCCTGGTCCGGGTCGCCCACCACGACGAGCTCGCCAGCGTGATCCCGGACCACGTGAACCGGGTGCCCGGCGTACTGAGCACTGAGACCCATATCGCCTTCCGCGCCTACTCCACCCACGACCTGGAAGCCGCGTTCAGCCTGGGTGCCGACGACGGTGTCTGAGGCCCGGATTCGTCCGGTCTGACTGACACGACCTGAAGTTACGGTGAACCCATGAGCAACCCTCCCGAAGGCTGGTACCCGGATCCCACCGGCCAGCCGAACACCATCCGGTGGTGGAACGGGACGCAATGGACCAACAAAACCGAGAAAGAAGCCCTCGAGGAACCCGCCGACCCGACGCCCGCGGCTGCCGTATCCGCTGCGGACGCCAAGGACACGGACTCGCCCTCGGACTCGGCTAGAAGCGCGTCGGCCAAGGCTGATGCGGCGGCGGTCAGTGCGGCGGAGAAGGCCAAGTCGACGTGGATGGAGACGCCGGCGCAGAACGTCGCGCCGGGTCACTGGACGCAGCAGCCCAGCCCCGAGCCCGAGCCCGAAACCACGGCAACGCCTCCAGTGGACGAACCTGAGCAAAAGACCTGGACCCTGACGCTGGCCACCGACCCAACCAGTACGCCGACCACAGCTCCCGACGGGGGCAAGCAAGAAGCCAAGCCGTCATCCACCGACCAGGGACAAGCCACCGGCGAGCAGCAGACCAGCTCAAGCCCGTGGCAGGCCAGCCAAGGAGCGACGGCCGGACAGCAGCAGACCGCTGCTAGCCAGAAGCCGGACGGTGAGCAGCAGAGCAGCGCGGGGCAGTGGCAGGCGACGGCGGGGGCGCAGACGGGCTTCGGGCCGTGGCAGGCAGCTGCTGAGCAGCAGGTTGGAGTGGGTCAGTGGACTGTGCCCGGCAGCCAGCAGTCGGCGGCTGACGAGGTGCAGGCCGCCACTGCTCAGTGGCAGACCTCTGGACCCGCGCACACGGATCTCGGGCATGCGGGTCCCGGGCAGACGGGTCCCGGGCAGACGGGTCCCGGGCAGACGGGTCCCGGGCAGTTGGGGGTTGGGCAAGCGGGTGCTGGGCAGTGGCAGGCGGGGGGCGCGCAGGGCGGCGTACGGCAGGGTGGCGGGGGTGGGCCGCAGGGGACGATGCTTGGTGGCGGCGGTGATGGGCCTGGTGGGAGGCCGTCCAAGGTCGTGGTGATTGTCTCCAGCGTGGTCGGACTCGTGCTGATCATCATCGCGGCCGCCTTCTTCGTGACCAATCGCAGCGACGACACCGCAGACCCCAGCACCTCACCGAGCACCCAGCCAACGGATCAGCCGACCGGCTCGAGCTCCCCCACGTCCTCAACCAGCCCCCCACCCACGACACCAGACGGCCAGAGCACGATCCCGCCGGGCCAGTCGAAGGACCCGAAGCTCCACGAGGGCGCCCGGATCACCTCTGCCGCCATTTCCTACCCGCGGCAGAAACCACCCTGGTCCGACCGCAAACGCCTGGTACCGCAACTGGAGAACTCCAGCGGCCAGTACGTCCTGCTGCAGGAGAAGTTCGACGGCAAGAACGACTGGTACGCCGACATGTTCGTCGGCTCCCTCGGTACCTCCGCCGGCTTCAACGGCAACACCCAGGCCACCGCGTCGAATCTCGCGTACCAGCTCCGCAGCACCATGTACGGCGACATCCCGGTCATCATCAAGCCGCTACGCAACGGAGCGGTGAAAAGTTCCGGCAAGTCGGGCTGGTACTACCAGCAGTCCGTCACGGCGAGCTCGACGAAGGTCGCTGCCCGGGTCCTCACCCTGACGGTCGCGGTCTTCGACCTCGGTGACGGAACCGCAGTCGCGTACATCAGCGACATCCCCACCAACCGGCCGGATCTGAGGACGGTCGAGAGCCAGGTCTACAAGGGAATCAACGTTGGCTGAGAACGACACACCGCAACC
>Ga0193717_1002499_pt1 | contig 10612 bp, 9 predicted proteins | sample U2c2metaG_FD_145900 | JGI IMG/M metagenome (GOLD analysis project Ga0193717, IMG submission 145900) | Soil microbial communities from a riparian zone of the East river system, Colorado, United States - U2c2 | ecosystem: Environmental > Terrestrial > Soil > Riparian zone | place: USA: East River...
GAGCGCGCGGCCGCGCTCGAACCAAAGAGCAGCGAAATAACAAACCATCTCGGCGATGCGTACTGGCGGACGGGACGCCAGGACGAGGCGCGCAAATCCTGGGAGCAGGCGTTGTCGCTCAAGCCCGATCCAGCCGACGCGGAGAAGATCAAGGGCAAGATAGAACGAGGGCTGGAAAAATGAGGCGCCTGGCGGCGACACGCCTGGCCGCGCAAGTGGCGACACGACCGGCCACGTCCGCCACTGGTACATCGCGTCATTTCGTTGCGATGCAAAATTTGGTCGCTATCGGGGCGTAGCGGACATCCGCCCGGCAGATTTACGGGTTCACGGCCTGGCTGCGAATGCAGCGTATATGAAACTCAAAGAGGCGCTCTTCGGAGCGCCTTTTTCATTGCCGAACTGCCGACGAATTGCCGCTACTTTTCGATAAAAGTTGCGGCGGCGCGCAAACGGATTGCCAACGCGGCGGGCGTAAATTCTGGCATCCCACAACCCCTGAAATTGGTTCCGCGCCGGGAACGCGTGACAAAACAACTGGGTGTCGCCAACCATGTCGCTCGATACCTCCACGCTTTATCTGGTTGCAACGCTGGTCGCGGCGCTGCTCGGAGTGATGCTGCTGTTTTTCGGCAGGCAGGAGCGCATCGCGGCGCTTAACTGGTGGGGCGCCGCTTATATCCTCGGCGCCACCTCCGTGTCGCTGTGGACACTGGCGACACTGGGCGAGATGTTTTCGCTCGCGCTGAACGCCTTCGGCTTCATTGCCTGCGGCATGGTGTGGAACGCGGCGCGGGTGTTCCATGGCCGCAAGTCGAACTGGCCCGGCATTGTCCTCGGCGCGCTGGTATGGGTTGCCGCCATCACCACGCTGCTGCCGGAGCATGCCGCGCTGCGCATGACCATCGGCGCCGCGATCGTCGCGATCTATGCCGCGCTGACTGCCAGCGAGTTGTCGTCGGAGCGCCGCCGCAAGCTGCAGAAGCGCTGGCCCGCCGTCGCCGTCCCGGTGCTGCATGGCTTTGTGCTGATGCTGCCGATCCTGCTCGGCGATTTTTTGCGTTCGCATGACGACGACTTCAGCACCAGCATCTGGGTCACCGCCTTTGCCATCGAGCTCGTGCTGTACGCCGTGGGCACCGTCTTCATCATCTTCATGCTGGTTTCGGAGCGCACGGTGAGTGTCCACAAGACGGCGGCCTCGATCGATCCGTTGACCGGAATGTTCAACCGCCGCGGCTTTGCGGAGGCGACTTCGCGCATGATCGAACGCGAGGCCAATGCCGGGCGTCCGGTGACGGTGATGATTTTCGACATCGACCATTTCAAGTCGATCAACGACCGCTTCGGCCATCCGGCGGGCGACGAAGTGCTAAAATTGTTCGCCGCGGTGGTGACCAATACGCTGCGGATCACCGATCTGTCGGGACGGATCGGCGGCGAGGAATTCGCGGCCCTGCTGCCGTGCTCGATGGACGAGGCGCTGATCGCGGCCGAACGCGTGCGCGAAGCGTTTGCGGGCAGCGGTATCGCGGTCGACGACGCGCCGGTAGAGACCACGGTCAGCATCGGCGTCGCCGGCGGGCCTGCGCTCACCGAACTGGATGTGCTGCTGGCGGCCGCCGACACCGCGCTCTATCAGGCCAAGCGGACGGGGCGCAACCGCGTCCAGGCGGCGACCGAGCAACCGCTGTCGCTGGAAAGCGGGCGGCGCAAGATCGCGGGCCTTTCCGGCCACGGCCATCGGCCCGCCGTCGTCGGTGCGGTGCAGGCGTAACCAGCTGTTTACCATTCCATCGATAAAGTCGGCGGCATGGATACCGCGCGCAGCAACCGCCCCAACGCCGCACTGATTGCGCTGGAAACGGCTGCCGCGTCCGCGCGCAGCGGCTTTGCCTGCATGTTCTCGACCTCGGACGAATATGAAACCGCGCTCATCACCGAACGGCGCGCGCAGGGCCGTTACGATCGGCCGCGAACCAATTGGCCGATGATCGCGTTTATCGGCTGCTGCCTGATGGTGGTCGGCTTCGTCGTCCTGTTCAGCTAGGGCGCGGACTCATCAACACGCCGCCAAATGCGAATTGATGCGAGCTGCGTCGTATCCGCGATGCGCGAGTAACATCGTTTTGCAGGGCTTGAATCACGTCCTTCAACCGACAAATCCCGACAACCGACATTTCCGGGGTTGACCTCTCACCGGTTATGACGCGGATATGCCAAATCGATGCGAATGACCCGGAGCAGACATCGGCCTGTCTTTCGTGCTGCGGCAGCGAAGCTGGTTTTGCCTCTATCAAAGTACCTGTTCAAGTCGATACACTGCCGTCTCCTTAGCCCGGGGCGGACATGAGGCGGCGACAAGTAATCGGTCTGCTCGGTGGTGCAGTGGCGGGGTGGCCGCTCGCCGCGCGTGCGCAGCAGCCTGCCCGAGTGCGGCAAATCGGGGTGCTCCAGGCCGTAGCCGCGAACGATCCCGAAGGACCGATCCGCATGGCGGGATTCCTGCAGGTGCTGCAACAATTGGGCTGGACCGAAGGTCGCAACCTGCGGATTGACATCCGCTGGGCCTCTGGGGATGCCGACCTGTATCGCCAATACGCGGCGGAGTTGGTCGCGCTTACGCCGGACGTCATCCTGGCTACGGCGAGTCCGACCGTGGCGGCGTTGCAAGCGGCCACCCGAACCGTGCCAATTGTATTCGCGCACGCTGTCGATCCGGTCGGCGCCGGCTTCGTCGACAGCTTGGCGCGGCCGGGCGGCAATGCCACCGGATTCACCTTGTTCGAATACAGCATGAGCGCGAAATGGCTGGAACTGCTCAAAGAGATTGCGCCCGGCGTGACGCGGGTGGCGGTTCTTCGAGATCCCGCCGCGGCCGCCGGGACCGGCCAGTTCGGCGCCATCCAATCGGTCGCGCCGTCTTTCGGGGTTGAGTTGAATCCGGTCAACCTGCGCGACTCCAGCGAGATCGAACGCGTGGTCACGGCCTTCGCGCGCTCATCGAATGGCGGCCTGATCGTGACGGCGAGTCCATTGGCGCTGCTGCATCGCGAATTGATCGTCAAACTTGCGGCCCGGCACGAGATGCCTGCGGTCTACAATTTGCGTTCCTTCGTCACCAGCGGCGGCCTGATTTCCTATGGGCCTGATATTGTCGACAATTACCGGCGTGCCGCTGGCTACGTCCATCGCATCCTCAAGGGAGAAAAGCCTGCCGACCTGGCGGTGCAGGCGCCGACCAAATTCGAACTGGTAATCAACCTCAAAACCGCCAAGGCGCTCGGTCTGACGATGCCGCCAGCACTGCTCGCCCGCGCTGACGAGGTGATCGAGTAACGAGAGCCAATGTCTGCTTCTGGCCCAAGTCGGACATGCCGCCATGTCCGACTTCAGTCCGTTATGCGCACCACAAGCTACGCCGCACCGATGAGAATGCCGACGGCGAGCACGATGGCGCCGCCGAGCACGATCTGGAACACCGCCTGAAGGAACGGCGTGTCCATGTAGCGCGCCCGGATCCAGGCAATGGCCCACAACTCGAAGAACACGACCACGCCGGCCATGGCGGTTGCGATCCAGAACGCGTTCGTCCAGGAATCCGGCACAAGATAGGGCATGGTGTGGCCAAGCCCGCCGAGCGCAGTCATCAAACCGCAGGTGGTGCCGCGCAGCCAGGGTGAACCGCGGCCGGTCAATGATCCGTCGTCGGACAAGGCTTCGGCGAACCCCATGCTGATGCCGGCGCCGATCGAGGCGGCGAGCCCCACCAGAAACGTCTGCCAGTTGTTATGGGTCGCAAAGGCGGCGGCAAACAGCGGAGCCAGCGTCGAAACCGACCCGTCCAGACCCGGCTGCACGTATTGCAGGACGAACATGCGCTTGCGGGTCTTGTCTTCCTCGGCGCGAACGTCGGGACTGAGGATTTGATCGGTCAGTTTTGCCGCGATGCTTTCGTGGCCCTTTTCCAGCTCGGCCAGATCGCCAAGCAGTTTGCGCATTCCGACATCCGTCGTCTGCTCGGCGGCTTTTGCATAGAAGCGTTCGGCCTCGAACTCCATTGTCTCGGCTTCCTTGCGGATGGCGTCGAGCGACAGATTGCGGGTCAGCCAGATCGGGCGGCGGCGCAAAAATCCCTTGACGTTGGCGCGCCGGATGGGCGGAAGGTTGCGACCGAAGCGCGCCTCATACATCTCAAGCAGCATGTGGCGGTGGCCTTTTTCCTCCTCGGCCATTTCCTCGAAGATCTTCGCCGATTCCGGATAGCGCTCGGCGAGGTCCTCCGCGAAACTCATATAGATGCGGCTGTCCTCTTCCTCGCCGGAGATCGCGACAGCCAGCACTTCCCGTTCGGTCAGGTCCGCGAAATTTCTCATCAATCGGCCTTACAGTTTAGAATCGTTCTAAACTTGTACAATACCGGTTTGGGCGGGTCAAACGGTCCCGAGAATTCTCTGCAGGACGAAGGCCGGGTTTGGGCGGTTGGCATCGGCTTCAACAGCTCAACGTTTTGCGATACAGCCGTGGTCCCTTCACGAAAGGCCGTAACGCAAATGATCACCGAAATCGCACAGATCGACGTCAAGCCCGGCAGCGAAAAGGATTTTGAGGCCGCCATTGCCAAAGCGGAGCCGATCTTCAGGCGCTGCAAGGGCTGGAACAGTTTTGAGCTGCACCGCGGAATCGAAAAACCGTCGCGCTACCGGCTGCACATCAAATGGGAGATGCTGGAAAATCACACGGTGGATTTTCGCGGCTCGGAGAATTTCGCCGAATGGCGGGCGCTGGTCGGCCCGCACTTCGCCGCGCCGCCCGAGGTCGAGCACACCAATACGGTGGCAAGCTTTTGAGCAACATATACCACCGTCATCCTGAGGTGCGCGCTCTTGCGCGCCTCGAAGGATGGCCGCGGGCGCTTGTGGCCCATCCTTCGAGGCTCGCCGCCAGAGGCGGCGAGCACCTCAGGATGACGGTAGAGCTTTTGGCTTGCCGCCATCCTCATGCACGAAATTGATCACGACCTTCACGACCGCCATCAAGGGCAGCGCCAGCGCGAGGCCCCAGATGCCGAACACCACGCCGAGCAGGATCTGGAACGCGAACAGCGTCGCCGGGGGAATATCGAGCGCGTGGCGCTGCAGGATCGGCGTCAGGATGTAACTTTCGAGCGAATGAATGCCGAGAAAAAGCAGGAACGCGCTCAAAGCGGCGACCCATCCCGACGCAAGGCTTGCCAGCACCACGATCAAGCCGCCGATCAGCGCGCCGACGGTGGGAATGAAAGCGAGCAGGCCGGCCTGAACGCCCAGAATGAAAGAGCTCGGGATGCCAATGAGCGCCAGACCGAGCCAGGTTATCGCGAATACCGCGAACATCGTGATCATCTGTGCGATCAGCCAGCGCTGCAGCGTCTCGCCGATGCGGTCGACCACCACAGTCACACTGGCGCGACGCCGGGCCGGCGCCATGTAGATCAGGCCGCCTCGATAGACGCCGGGCTGCGCGGCAAAGCAGAGGCCGAGAAACAGCACAATGAAGAAGTTGCCGACCGCGCCGACGGTGCCGAGCACGATCTTCCAGGTCTGGCTGAGGATCGCGCCGCCGCTGGATGCGAGGGTGCCGGCGCTGGGCAGATGCGGCGCCGCGGCCGTGGGCGCGTCCGAGGTTGACGCGCCTGCGGGCGCCGCGGCCAGATTGCCGAGTTCGAGGTAACTGGTATCGACGCCGTACTTTTCGAGGAATGCCTTGACGTTGACCACCTGCGATTTGATCGTGTTGCTCAGCACCGTGGCCTGCTGGGCAATGGTGGCGCCGCCGAGGAAAATCACGCCGCTGAGCAGCGCCAGCAGCACCAGACAGATTGTGGTGAGCCGCAGCGAATGCGGAAGTTCGGTCACGCGGCCGAGCAGGTTGCTCATGGCGTAGAGCGCGACGCCGAGCAGCACGCCGGCAAAGATCAGAAACAGCGTCGAGGCGAAATACCAGGTTGCGACCAGCAGCGCCGCAAACAGCACCGCGCCGATGCCGCCGACCGATATCGCCCACGCCAGATCGTTGCGCGCCTGGATTCGACTGTCGCTCGAGGTTGCCACCCAAAATTCCTTTTCGCCTGCCGATAGTGCACTCTTTCGTTAAACGGGCGCGGGATCAAGCGCGATGAGGCGCCGGTTCGACCGTGTCCCGGACGCGGTGCGGCATTCAAAGGCGATGCGGAGCATCGCCGATCATGCCGCTCCGCAGAGCCGGGACCGTTCCAAAGGCAGCGCTTCGTTACGGCCCCGGCTCTGCAGCGCGCACCGCTCCGCGAAGAGCCATAGCGCGTCGAAGACGCGCGTAAACGCGCTTATGGCGCTGCGCTGCGTCCGGGGCACGCGTTCGGTCTGCAATTGCATCGAGGAGCGTGATGAATTTCAAACCATCGACGCCAAGGAAGTTTTCACGCGGAAATGACTTAACGCGTGGCCGCGCGCGAGGCCGCGCGTTTGGTCTTTTTCTTCGCCGCTGTTTTACGCAGTGAAGGCGGCTTCGCCGCCTTGGCGGGTGGCGTCGCATGCTGCCATGCCTCGCGCAGCAGCGCTTCCAGTTCTTTTCTTGAAACCTTGGCGATCTGCACGATCACATTCGCGGTCTTGCCCCACATGAATTTGACGAACACGTCCGGCGCGGCCTCGAACAGAAACTGCTTTCGCTCCTCCGGCAGATGCAGGAACAGCCCGTCGGGCCGCATCACCGCGAAAATGCGCTTGACTGTGCGGTAAGCCGGCCGGCCCCAATGATCGATTTCGCGCACCCCATCCAGCGCAAGCGCGATTCTGCGAACGTCGGCGGCGGTCGGCATGGCCTACAGCGCGCGCATGCGGGGCAGGTCGGGCGCCTCCGCAGCAATGGCGACGCGGCGGTCGACCATGGCATGATGAAACTGCTCCATGACGAGGCCGAAAGCCGACAGGTCGCCTTCCTCGATCGCGCCGTCATCAAAGCAGTCGAGCGTTTCACGAAGCATGCCGTCTACCTCGTGCTGCATGGCGGCCAATTCTTCCGGGGAATCCGTTTCGCGCACCCTGGAAATCATCGCCAGAAGTTTTTCGCGATGGACCGTGTTCAGCTCCCGCTCGTTGCGCTTCAGATAGTGGCGGAACCAGGCGCCGGCCGAGCCCAGCCCGGAGAAAATCAGGATCGCGAACCAGAAATAATCGCTGTAGCGCTCCAGGAAGGTGCGTTCGGTGCCGTCGATATAGGCCGCGGCGCCCGCGTGCGCGGGAAGCGCCGCGTCCTTGTCGGTGTCAGGTTTTTCGATTTTCGCCGCGCCCGGCACTTCCTTGGCGATCTGCTGGCGGACGGCGAACAGCTGCCGCACGAACCCACCGACCGCGGTTTCGGACAGCGCCTTTCGCGCGACGATCAAATGATTGACGCTGACCGTATCGATCTTGTCCTCCGGCCTCGGCGGCGATGCATTGAACGTGCTGCCGGTTATCTCCTCGGCTTCATAAAGCGGATACTTCTGCGCAATGGCTTCCGAAACATCGATGGGCAGGAATTTCGGCTCGCCCCTGGCCTTGGCGGTCGCGGCGATCGCTTCGACGGTGATCTTGCTGTCCAGCGGACCGACCGCCATGTAGGCATCGATGGCCGGATCGCGCGACATCTCCGCGATCTGGTTGGTGCCAAACTGCGTGACCGGCACCGTGTCGGGATCGACGCCGGATTCCTTCAGGATGACTTTAAGCAGCTTGACGTTCGCCTGGGTCCGGCCGATGACGCCGACGCGATGGCCGGCGAGCCCGTCGATGGTTTTGACTTTCGGGGCCGGCTGTTTCTTCGAGCCCTTGGCGGGTAGTCCGGAAGGCGCCCACAGCACGACGACGTTCTTGCGCAGGATCGCCACGGATTCCGCGTCAGCCGGCATTTCCAGATCGCCGCGCGCCACCGCAAGATCGGTCTTGGAGCCTGTCAGAAGCGCGATGCTTTCGCTCGCGCCTTCGGTCGATATCGGAGCGAGTCGAATGTGACTCTTGTCGCGGGCGAAGGTCTGCGCCAGCGCCTGGACCAGCTTCTGGTCGTCGCTGCCAGCGGGGCCGACGGCGATCCGCAAGGTCGCCGGCCGCAACGCCAGGTACAACGCACCTGCGGCGACGGCAAAGACCAGCAGCCCGGCGGCAAGCACCAGCAGCGCGGAAATCCTGTTCTTGCGGCGCCGGAGCGCGACGCGGGTGTCGAGGTCTGATGAGGCCATCGTTGCCCCGCTACAGGAAAAACGCGGCCGCGGGTACGGATCTCTCGGCCAAAGCGGGGCGATTGGTTAAGGTTCGCGGTCGGTGCGGCAAAGGACCGCAAAGCCCTTCATCGTATGCTCCATCCTGAAAGCGGATGCAGTGGTGGTGCGTCTTAGGTCGCTCATGAAGCGAACCTTTCTCAATTGTGCCGGCAGGAGCAAATTTCTGTCACCTCTCCCCGCTTGCGGGGAGAGGTCGGATGGCATCGAAGATGACATCCGGGTGAGGGGGACTCTCCGCGAGTCCTGAGTGCGTGGAGAGTCCCCCTCACCCGAAGCCTGCGCGGAGCTTATCATCGGGCGGCGCTTCGCGCCGACCCGTTGGCTCCGGCTTCGACCTCTCCCCGCAAGCGGGGCGAGGTAAAGAAGCCGCTTCAAAAATTTCGATTTGCCTGAAAGGTAACGCATACGATACCATCGCCCCATGGCATTGACCCGCGACTTCAAGGAGACCGTAAAGGCGCGTGCCGACCGCGATCCCGCGTTCCGTGAAGCGCTTTTGACGGAAGCTGTGGAGCATCTCATCACCGGCAAGGTTGACGTCGGTAAAGCCGTGCTGCGCGATTACATCAACGCCACGATCGGATTCGCGCGGCTTGCAAAGGCAACCGGCACTCCGTCGAAGAGCTTGATGCGGATGCTTGGGCCTAAGGGAAATCCGCGGGCCAACAACCTGCTGGCGATGATCGGCAAGCTCCAGCGTGTGTCCGGAGTTCGTCTCGCGGTCGGCACGGGTGCCAAGAAGCGCGCTGCGTGATGAATTCAGATTGAACCCGCGCCGTCATTGCGAGGAGCGAAGCGACGAAGCAATCCAGGCTGCTCTTGCGGCCATTGCCAAATTGTACCCCAGGCCGGGGGCCTCGTTCTGCGCAAGGTTTACCGGTCGATCCGCAGCGACGTAGCCCCAAACATCGGCTTAGGATTAACGGTTCCCTAACCGGAATTCCTAACCATGCTTCCATTTGTAGCCTGTATCCATGCTCCCGGGAGTTGGGCTATGCGAGAGTACCCGTCAGGGAGGAGCATGACCGGCCGTGTCGACGGGACCGACGCGGGCAGCTTCATGTCCATTGGGTCGTCGGTCCGGCGAAGCCCGATCCACTGGCTGATCCTTTGCGGCGTGCTTCTCATTGCGGCCATCGTGATCGGAACTGCCGTCATGGTCGGCAATTTCCGCGAGCGGGCGCTGAGCAGCAGCGAGCGCGAACTGGAAAACACCGTGCTGCTGCTGGCGCGTCATTTCGATCAGCAGCTCGAAGACGCCGAAGTCATTCAAAACAGCATGGTCGAATATGTGTATTCGGCCGGGATTGCTTCGGCCGAGGACTACCGGCGCCAGATGTCCGGCCGGGACGTGCATCTGATGCTGAAGGCCAAGTTGAGCGCAATGTCTTATCTTGGCGTCGTCAACGTGTTCGATTCGAACGGCAAGCTGATCAACGCGTCGGGGGTGTGGCCGGTACCCGACGTCAGCGTCGCCGACCGGGCCTATTTCAAGGCCTTCACATCCGGCCCGCAATCGCCGACGGTTTTGATCGAACCGGTTTACGCCCGAGTCACGGGCAAGTGGACCACGATCATCGCCCGCAAGGTGACCGGGACGGACGGCGAGTTTCTTGGCAGCATTTCGCGAGGCGTGGAGCCTGCGCATTTCGAAAAATTCTTCGCGTCGCTGGCGCTCGGCGACGGCGCCGCGATTTCGATGTTCGATCAAAATGGAACGTTGCTGGCGCGCCATCCGCACAACGAAGCGATGATCGGGCGCAGCTTCAAGGGCGGGGCGCTTCTCGAACTGGTCCGGCCGCCGCGGCCCGAGCATGGAACGCTGCGGCTGAAAAGCCCAATCGATGGCGAGGACCGGGTCGGCGCCGTTCGCCGCCTGAGCAAGTTTCCAATCACTGTCGTCGCCACCACGGCGGTTTCCGCCGCGCTTGCCGACTGGCGCGAGCAGACCAGGTTTCTGATCGGCATGGCCACGCTTTCGGCGCTGGTCGTCGCCATCATCCTGTTTCTCGTCGTGCGGCAGATATCGCAGCAACACCGAATGTCGCAGCGCCGGCTGGCGCTGGAGAAGCAACGCCTCGACACCGCCGTCAACAACATGACGCAGGGCCTGCTGTTCTTCGATTCATCGCATCGCCTCGTCATCTGCAACCAGCGCTATGTCGACATGTTCGGCGTGTCGCGCGACGTGATAAAGCCGGGCTGCAGCTTTCGCGAACTGTTGATGCATCGCCAGGAAACCGGGACCTTCACGGATAATGTCGATGAATACATCGCGGCCATCCTGCACAAGATGGCGGAGGGAGGGGCCTTTCAGCGGATCCTGGCGACCGC
>Ga0193717_1002500_pt1 | contig 10609 bp, 8 predicted proteins | sample U2c2metaG_FD_145900 | JGI IMG/M metagenome (GOLD analysis project Ga0193717, IMG submission 145900) | Soil microbial communities from a riparian zone of the East river system, Colorado, United States - U2c2 | ecosystem: Environmental > Terrestrial > Soil > Riparian zone | place: USA: East River...
TTGGTGTGGCGCGTTGGTTTTTGTTGGGTTGCTCCTGGGTGTGGCGTGTCGTCGCGGGATGCTCCACGCTTTGCTGCCGTCGCTGCGGAACGCGGGTCCGGGTCTCTTCGTCGGCGTCTCGTCGGAGGTCGCGTTCAACCTTGAACGGTGGGGCGTAAATCTCGCAAGCAACATGTCTGTGCGCCTGCGCGCGGGAGAACTGGATGGCCTACAGTTAATCGTCGCGTTGCCAATATCGCGCGATATTCGTTCCGTCATTCTTCCTGGCAGCTTTTCGGATGGCACTCGAAAGCGAGATCCGAAACGCGAAGAGAGTTGGAAGCATGCATTCGATGGGTTTATTGACGCGAGGCAAGGGGATTATCAAGGCGCGAGAGTCGGTGCGTTCTCTGGGACTCCTCCTGATGAGTCCTTGGACTTAGTGCAGGAACTTGTGACTTGTGGCGCATTTCATTGTCTTCTTCATCCTGACTACGCCTTCTGGCCACTGCCGGATCAGCAACGTGTAGCACACCGGCGCCGACTTTGACGGCTCGAACCGAACCCCGGAACGGCAGGCCGCCCAATCTCACAACCTACGGCCCATCAAGATCGCGTCCTCGCTGCGGACCAGCTCGTCGAAGCCGAGCTTCGTATAGAACGCCGGCGCGCCGGTATTGGCGGGATGGAACCCGAGATGCACCCCGCCGGCCCCTGCTTCGGCCAGCTCCGAAAGCACCTGATCCATCAGAATTCGCCCGTACCCCTTGCCCTGAGCCTGGGGCAGGAGGTCGATATGCAGATGCGCCGGATACTCGGCGACGATGGCGGGCGCGGGTGGGGGGTGATGAATCATCCGCATCACGAACTCGTCCGGTGAAACCGGAGAAACCGGGTCGGGATACCGCTTACGGAGCATCGGCCACCACTCGGCCTCGCAGCGCGCGTCGAACTCCAGGGTGTCGGGCACCCCGAGCACATAGCCGAGGACCGCGCCCTCGTCGATCACGGTCGCGAACTGCGGGGCGAACCGGAGATAAGCCCCGGCAAAGACATGCCCGAGCAATTTATTGTCTTCAAAGAGTTCCGATGCATCCTGCCCCGCAGCCCCTGTGCGCAGGCAGATGTCGTAGATCGCATACTCGTCACCCAGCCGGAACTTCCGAATCTCCATGGAGCCCAAGTTACCGTGACCGAGTACCCGCAGATGGTCTGTTCGTCTATCGGATGTTGATGTTCCCGGAAGTCCTGATCGCCCTGCTCGACCGGGTGCCGAGCCTTGCGCCTGTACAGCTCACCGGCTGGCGAGCGAACTGGCTGTACACCACAGTCAACAGCGACTCCGCACCCCTGTCTCAACGACCCCCGCGGGCACCCGCGCTTCCACGGCGCCCGAGCCTCTATCCCCAACCTGATCATCAATGTAGACAAGCTGCGACCCGCGCAGCGGCCCAATCATGCCCGCTTCCCGCTGTCGGAGTGTGCGCGGTGTGTCATGCCCGGAGTCACGAAGTCCGGAACGAGCTGATCATCTGCCGGGCGACGAGTCCGGCATCGCGTCGCGCCGCCGCCTGGTCGTCGGCCTCGGCGATGCCCCAGGCGAGCTCGGTGAGCAGGCCGTAGACCGCGCGCGCCGTCATCTCGACCGCCAGCGGCGCGGCCAGCCCGGTATCGTCCACTGTCTCTATCGCGGTACGCAGCACACCGCTCATATAGCGGCCATCGAGCTCGCGCCAGCGGGTCCAGCCCAGGGCGATCGGCCCCTCCTGCAGCACGATGCGGAGGTAGGCCTCGCGGGTGCACTCGTCGAGGAACAGGTCCAAGGCGCGGAAGACCTGCTCCCAGGGTTCGGCCCCGGCCTCCGCGGCCCCGAAGGCCGCTTCGGCGAACTGGTCGACGAGCCCCTGTTCGACGTCCTCGAAGATCGCCTCGAACAGCCCTTGCTTGCCTCCGAAGTGGTGGTACAGCGCTCCGCGGGTGAGGCGCGCGGCCCGCACGATCTCCTCCGCGGAGGTCTGCGCATAGCCCTGTTCGACGAAGAGGCGGCGGCCGGAATCGATCAGCGCCCGTCGGGTGCTTTCCGCGTATTCCTCACGGCGGCTCTTGACTTGGTCGTCCATGTGTCATGCATACTACATACATGGTGTATCTGAAATTCGCCCTGCATGGCAAGGGGTCATGATGAGCGATGTGATCGTCGTCGGGGCGGGGGCCGCCGGGCTCACCGCCGCACGAGAACTCGTGGCCGCGGGCAAAGACGTCCTCGTCCTGGAAGCACGGGACCGCGTCGGCGGGCGGCTGCTCAACGAACGGCTGCCCGGCAGTGACGAGGTCGTCGAGGTCGGCGGGCAGTGGCTTGGGCCCGGCCAGGACCGCGTGCTGGCGCTGACCGCCGAGCTCGGACTGAAGACTTTTCCCACGTATGACGCCGGGGCCAAACTCGCCGAGTTCGGCAGCAAGCTGACCCGCTACAGCGGTCGAGTACCGAAGATCAACCCTCTGGCTCTCATCGACATCGCGCAAGCGCGGCTCCGCCTGGACAGGGACGCGCGCCGGATCCCGCTCGACAAGCCCTGGGAGGCGCCGGACGCCGCCGAGCTGGACCAGCGGACGTTTGCCGAGTGGCTGGGCCGGCGGACCCGCACCAGGACCGGCCGCGCCTTCTTCCAGCTCGTGACCGAGGCGGTATGGGCTGCCGATCCCGGCGACATGTCAGCGCTCTGGGCCCAGTTCTACATCCACTCCGGCGGCGGGCTGGACTCGCTGCTCAACATCAGTGGCGGCGCGCAACAGGACCGGGTCGTCGGCGGGACGCAGCTGATCACGACGACGATGGCCGACGCGCTGGGGGACCGGGTGCTGACCGGGATGCCGGTCGCGGAGATCCGCTGGGATCCGGAGACGGGTTCGGATGCGGCCGCGCGGTCCGGCACCGGCAACGGACCGGGCGCCACGGTCGTGGCCGCCGGCAAGGAGTACCGCGCCGCACACGTGGTCGTCGCAGTGCCGCCGCCGCTGGTCTCGCGCATCCGCTTCGCCCCGGTCCTGCCCGCCGAGCGCGCACAACTGCTGCAACGGCTCCCGATGGGCTGGACCATCAAAGTCAACGTCGTCTACGACGAACCCTTCTGGCGCGCCAAGGGTCTGTCCGGGCAGGCCAACAGCGTCTTCCGGCCGCTTGGCACGGTCTTCGACAACACGCCGCCCTCCGGTGCGCCCGGCGTGCTCGTCGGCTTCTTCGAAGGCCGCCATGCCCAGACCGCGGCCCGGCTCTCCCTCGCCGATCGCCGCCGGCTCGTCCTGGACGATCTGGCCGCCTACTTCGGGGCCGAAGCCCGCGACGCCGTCGGATACATCGAACGCGACTGGGCCGCCGAGGAGTACACCGGCGGCTGCTACGGCGCGTTCGCCACGCCGATGACGCTGACCCGCTTCGGACCGGCGCTACGCCGTCCGGTCGGCCCCCTGCACTGGGCCGGCACCGAGACAGCGACCAGCTGGGCCGGGTACATCGACGGCGCGATCGAGTCGGGCCAGCGGGTCACTGCGGAAATCCTTGCCGCGACAGGGTCTTAGACCAGCTCGCAGTTCCTGCTTCCCACGAACCTCCAAACCATGCGATTGAACGTGTCCGCGGGGCGGTCCTGCCCCAAGGCCGCCGCCGACGAGGAGACACCGATGAGTGCTGTAATTCCCGCCCCATCCGCCGGGGAGTCCTCCGAAGGGCGCTGCCTCGTGGCGCGGCCATGGCATGTCCTCACAGAGAGTCGGGAACTGCAACGGGTGGCCGCGACGGTCCGTGAACTGGCGGCCCCACACCTGGAGTCGGTGTCAGCCACCGGACGCATGGTCTCGGCGGGGGTGCTGCGGCTGGCGGTCGCCGACGTCGGCCCGGCCCCGTCCGCGCTCGGGGTGTCGCCGGGCAGCGACGCGCAGCCGGATGAGGGCTACCGGCTGACAGTGGAGTCCGACCAGATCATCTGCCAGGCACGTACCCCCGAAGGGGTGTTCCGGGCCGCGGTGTCGGCACTGCACCTGCTGGCGGCGGCACCGTCGAAGGGGCTGGCCTGCGGGTGGATCGAGGACACGCCGCGATACGCGTGGCGGGGGCTGATGGTGGACCCGGCGCGGCATTTCCTGACCGTCGGGGAGCTACGAGAGGTCATCGACCTGGCCGCGCTGTACAAGCTGAACGTGCTGCATCTGCACCTGACGGACAATGAGGGCTGGCGTATTGAGGTTCCGGGGCGCCCGGAGCTGACGGCGGGCCAGCCGCATTACACCGTGGCGGAGTACCGGGAGCTGCAGGCGTACGCCGCGAGGCGGTTCGTGACCGTGGTGCCGGAGATCGACCTGCCGGGCCACAGCGCGGCCTCGCTTCGCGCCTACCCGAAGCTCGGCACGGTGGGCCTGCCGGAGTGGGTGCCCGAAGGGGCGCCGTTCGCACCAGCGCTGGACCCTCGCGACGAGGTCACCCGGGCGTTCGTGATCGAGGTGCTGACGGAGGTGGCGCGAGCGACCGCCGGCGCCTTCGTCCACTTCGGCGGGGACGAGGCACTGGGCATGGACAGTGAACGGTTCGCGGAGGCTGTCGTGTTGGCCCGCGAGGTGATTCGCGACTGCGGGAAACAGCCGCTGGGCTGGCAGGAGTCCGCCCGGGCCGGCGTCAGCCCGGGGGAGATCGCGCAGTGGTGGGTGGACGTGCCGATGATGGACCTGCCGGACGGCGAAGAGGAGCTGGCTCTGCGGCCGGAGCTGGTGAAGGCCGGCATGACCATGCCGTTCGTGCGGGCGCTGACCGGAATCTTCACCCCCACGAACGAGGACTTCAGCCGGATCGTGGACGGCGGCGCAAGGGTGCTGCTGTCCCCGCAGTCGCACCTGTACCTGGACCGCCCCTATGACCTCGCCGTGGTCCCCGAGGAACGGCACGCGGACGCCGAGCGGATTGGCTTCGCCTATCGGCCGCGCGACCTGAGATATACCGCGGCGTGGGACCCGGCTGTCTACGGGCTCGCGCCGGAGCAGGTCGCCGGGATCGAGGCGACGCTGTTCGCCGAGACCGTCAGGGACTTCGACGATCTTGTGACGCTGCTGCTACCCCGGCTCGCGGGAGTGGCCGAAGTGGCGTGGACGGGTGCGGTCCCGCGGTGGGAGGAGTACCGCGAGCGGCTGGCGGGCCAGGCCCAGCTGTGGCGGGAAAGGGGACTAACGGCGCTGCTGTCCACGGAGGTGGACTGGCGCTGACCGGGCACCGGAGCGGATGACCGATCACCCCTGAATCACTGCTCAGGCCGCAACATCGACGAAGAGCTTGACCAGGCCTGGTGTTGACGCGTTGCCGGCCACGATGTGCGGGCCGAGCCCGGTGTGCGCATGGCGTCAGTTTATGGCCGCGCCGAAACCATTGCAGCTCAAGGTTTTAGCGATTACGCTCAGCCGCCACCCTCGCCGCACCGCCGTGAAGGACCAGCAAAGGAGCTGTTTGTGGCCACTTCTCCCCAGGACCCGGGGCTGGCCCTCACCGAAGACCCGACCGGGGCCAAAGCCGGACTTGGGAGGCTCGGGCCCGTCCTCGGAGCCGCCAACCTCAGCTATATGCTGCCGTTCAACGTCGCCAGCACCCTGGTCCAGGTACTGCTCGAGCAGTGGGACGAACACACCAAGCTCAGCCACTACGCGATTCTGACCACATCAGGCGCGGTCGCGGCCATGGTCGCCAACATCGGTTTCGGCATCATCTCGGACCGGACCCGGTCGCGGTGGGGCCGGCGCAACCCGTGGATCCTGGGCGGCAGCCTGGTCACCGCGATCGCCGGGTGCGCGCTCTCTTTCACACACAGCTTCCCGGTGCTGGTGCTGCTCTGGGTCGCCGTGCAGATCAGCATGAACGCGATGGTCGGTCCCCTCGCCGCGCTGCTGCCGGACCGGGTGGCGCAGCGGGACCTGGGCCGCGCCTCCGCCTGGCTCGGCGTCGGCTCCCTGCTGGGGTTGAGCGTCGGCGGCGCGGGCGCGGGCCTGCTGATCGCCGCCCCGACCGCGGGCCTGCGCTGGATCTTCTGGCTGATGCCGCTCGGCGGCCTGCTGATCTGGCTGGCCGCGCCCGAACGCTCCACGGCCATGCTGGCGCGCGAGCCGTTCACCGCGCGGAAGCTGCTGCGGACCGTGCTGCCGCCACGGGACGCCGACTACCTCTGGACGCTACTCGGACGGCTGCTCACACTGCTCGGCCTCAACCTGGTGCTGGTTTACCAGCTCTACATCCTCACCGACTACCTGAAGCTCTCCACAAGCCACGCCGGATCGGTCATCGCCGTGACCGGCGTGCTCACGGCCATAACTGCCGGGATCGGCATCGCGACCGCGGGCCCGCTGTCGGACCGGCTCGGGCGCCGCAAGATCTTCGTGACCTCGGCGGCCGCGGCCGTGGCCGCGAGCCTGCTGCCGCTGGCGATCGCCCCCTCGCTGGGCGCCTACTTCACCTTCGTTATCGCCGGGGGCCTTGCCTACGGCTGCTACGCCGCCGTGGACCAGGCGGTGATGGTCGAGGTGCTGCCGGACGGCGCGCACCGCGCGAAAGACCTCGGCATGCTCAATATCGCCAACACCATGCCGCAGGTGCTGGCTCCACTGATCGCCGTGGCGGTCGTCCCCGGCCTTGGCTACCGGGCCCTGCTGACGCTCGCCATCGTCCTCGCGGCCGCCGGCGGGCTGTGCATGCTGGCGATCCGCCGCGTGACCTGACCACCCATCGGCCACCCACCTTCAACCCGCATTCGCACTGCCCTGGAAGGCACACCGATGCACCAGCCACGGCGACGGCGTCGTCGATCTGAGCGCGCTCGGTGTCATCGAGTTCGGCGAGGACACGGCCTAGTTGTATTGACCATGGAGGTTGGGTACGGCGCGACATGTAACACGATGATCTTGAAATGAGGAGGGCCTCCGGGTTCGGTGTGGATTGCGACATCTACCCCGAAGCACCAGGAGGCCCTCGTGACCCACGCTAACGCACCCTTGGCTCCCGTCGGAAGACTGCGCCCCCGACCCGCACCCAACGGCGGATCCGGTGGCGATCAGCCGGACCTACCAGGGGCAGCGGTAGTCCTTGGCCGCCGCTGCCCGCTACCGGCCTCGGCCCGACGCATCAGCGCCAGAGTCAAGGCCAGTGCTCACAAGTCGTAGTCGCGGATGCGGTCGGAGTATGCCGTGATGACGTTGTTCTTACCCTCGACGATCATCTTCATGTGGTCGAGGTTGTGCATTTTTCGCACCCATGCGCCGTTACCGTCCCTTTGGAAGACCACGTCGCCGGCCGCATCCCGCCTGACCTCGCCGTTGGGCAGCCGTTCCGGGACACGTTCGTTGATGTAGCCGATGTCCTTGCCCATCGGCACGGTGTAGGCGGTCCTGCCACCGCCCTGCCTATCCACGCGGATCCCGTCGTCCCCGTTGTTGACCTTGTCCCACGCCTTGTCGACCGTCTTAGTGACCTTGGCGTCCGACCAGACATTGGCGCCGAGTGACCCGAAGACGCCGTGATCGCTCTTGGCCCTGCCACCGGCTGCGGGACGCGTAGGGGCCTAGAGTTTCGCGGACTCGCCGACGGGCAGCCCCTATTGCTTCGGTGCCTTCAGGGACTTCGGGTACTCCCCAGGGAAAGTGTCGACACTTTCCCCGGGACCCGCGCGGCGACAGGGCGGCGATGCCATGAACGACGCGTTCGTGTCACTCAACGACAGCAACGCGCCGTTCATGGCAGGGCCCAGCCATGCAACATTTGGGCTTCCCATAAATAGCCCCGCGAAACAGTCACGAGCCACGTGCGTTCCGTAGGGGTCGTCCGGTCGGTTTCTTGCCGTTGCCGTGGTAGGTGCCCTTGGGACCGAGCTGGAGTTCACGGACGAGTGCCTCGCCGTGGTACACGCGGACGGTTCCGTTGGTCTCGAAGGTATGCACGGTTTCCCCGACGAGACGGGCGCCCACCTGGATTTTGCGCTTTCGATAACTGATCGCGCCGTGGGTGGTCACCCGGAGCGCGCGCGGCCGCGCCGCGGTGTCCACGTCGGTGAGCGGCACCTCATGGACGCCACGTGGCCGGCCGAGGTTGTAGTGCCATCGGAATTCGTCGAGCTGTGCCTGCAGCTCCTCGGGGGTGCGCGCGAGCGGGCGTTCGAGGAACCACTCCTCGAACGCCCGGTGGAACGCGTGCCGCGGGAGGAGCGGAGGCGGTTCTGTCTGGCGTGGCAGATCGTGGGTGCGGACGACCGTCTCCACACATTCCCGGGCGACGACGGCCGTCACGTGCCCGCAGACCCGGCTGGCGACGGCGATATGCGGGTCGAGCACGCTCACGATCCACACCTTCGAGTCCGCCAGCGTGATCTGGACGACGTCGAGATGCCAGCGGTCGTCGAGAGCCGAGTATTCCGGACGCACACCGACCAAGCCGTGGCGACGCAAGATCGCGTGCACGGTCGACACCGCGGGGACATGGTCTGGACCGCATCGCGTCAGCTCGGTGCGGATCCGGCGCGCTCCCCACTGTGGCCGGTTCAGCCGGATCCGTACGACAGCGGCCTCGACGTCGGACGGGGACCGGCCGGGAGAACTCTTGGGACGGCGCGAGCGTGGTGCCAGTCCCGCCTCGCCCTGCGCCCGGTAGCGAGCGAGGCGGCTGTAGTAGCTCTTGCGTGAGATCCGGTACCTACGGCACACCTCGGTCACGGTCAGCCGATGGCGTTCGGGCGCCTGCAGGATCTCGAGCCACTGCTCGGACTGGATCCCCATGGTCAGCCCACGTCGGTCCGGCTGGCGACCGGCGTGGCCGTCTCTTCTTCGGGTAATTCAGGAGCGGGAGCGGGTTTGCCGGGAATGAGCGACGATGCCGCGATCAGGAGCACCGCGGCCCCCGCGATCCACAGATATGCGTGCTGGAACCCCACCTCCGCGCTGACGGCGGTCCCCATGATCAGCGCGACCATCGCAATGCCGATCGACGCGCCGAGCTGGTTGAGCATGTACAGCACGGAACTGCCCTGTGGCACCAGTTCCGAGGGCAGTGTCCGGTACACCGACCCGATCGTTGCCGCGCCACCCGAACCCGTGCCGATGCCGAGGGTGAACGCGGTCAGCGCCACCCACAACTGATTGGTGCCGGCGTCGAATTGGCTGAACACAAGGGAACTGAGCAGCGCCACGGTCGCGCCGGTCAGTGCGAGGCGGCGGGAACCGAGCCGGTCGGACAATCGGCCGGCCAGCGGCATCGCGAACGCCGAGCCGAGGCCGAACGGCGCCAGTAGCAGCCCCGCTTCGAACGCGCCGTGACCACGAACCTGCTGGTAGTACAACGGAATCACGAAAATACTGGCGAAGGAGAGCAAGCCGAGTAGCGCCGCCCCGATCACGCTGGCACTGAAGCTGCGGCGGGTGAACAACCGCACGTCGATCAACGGCGGCGTCGCGCGTTTACGCAGTGCGTGCGCGGTGTAGACGGCCAGCAGCACGATCGCGACGACCAGCGGGAGCAGCACCTGCCAAGTCGCGAAAGCCCCACGCTGGCCGGCCTCCGACAACGCCAGGACACCGGCCGCGACACCGGGGCCGATCAACGCGACACCGATCACGTCGAGCCGGGTGTGGGTGTCCTGGGGTGGATCGGCGGGCAGGAGCCGCAGCGACAGCTTGAACGCGACGATCGCGATCGGCACGTTGACCAGGAACATCCAGCGCCAGTCGAGGGTGCTGAGGATGAGCCCGCCGACGATCGGGCCGAGGATGGGGCCGGTCGAGCCGACGATGCCCATCACCCCCATCACCCGGCCCATCCGGTTCGGACCGGCGGCGCGTGCCAGCAGGGTGAGCATCAGCGGGTCGACGATGCCGGCGCCGATGCCTTGGATCACCCGGAACACGATCAGGCTGCCCACGTCCCAGGCCAGGCCGGAGCCGATCGAGCCGAGCAGGAAAACCACGAGCCCGGCGAGCCAGAGCTTGCGGGCGCCGAAGCGGTCGACGGCCCAGGCGCCGACCGGGATGGTGATGGTCAACGCCAGCAGGTAGCCGGTGGAGACCCAGCCGATCGTGGCGATCGTGGTGCCGAACTCGCCGGCCAGGGTGTCCACCGCGACGGCGGCCATCGAGCCGTCGAGGATCCCCATGATCCCGCCGAGCAGGATCACGCCGATCATTCGTCGCAAGGCGGGATCGAGCCGGCCTTCCAAGGGTTGCGTCATGAGGTGTCTCCCGTGCGGAAAAACTGGCTAATTGAACGTGCGGGTTCAAAGTAGTGGTCTCGGCTGAACATATCAAGTCAGTTCACGCAACTGAACCGGCTGGTAAAGATCCGGGCGAATGGGATACACTGCCGGAGTGGTAGCTGTGACAATTTCAGGCGGGCCGGCGGCCTCGCGGGGCAGGATCGACAAACGACAGGCGATCCTGGACGCGGCCTTCGTCGTGTTCGCCCGCCGGGGTTACGCGGGCGCGGGCGTGCAGGAGATCGCGGAGGAGGCCGGCGTCGCGAAGCCGACCGTCTACAATCACCTCAACGACAAGGAAACCCTGTTCCGGCACGCGTTGACGGCGGTCAGTGACGCGGTGCTGGCCGAGAACCTGTCCGTTGTGGACC
>Ga0193717_1002501_pt1 | contig 10609 bp, 6 predicted proteins | sample U2c2metaG_FD_145900 | JGI IMG/M metagenome (GOLD analysis project Ga0193717, IMG submission 145900) | Soil microbial communities from a riparian zone of the East river system, Colorado, United States - U2c2 | ecosystem: Environmental > Terrestrial > Soil > Riparian zone | place: USA: East River...
CGGTCGACCCGGTCGTGGCGCTCATCGGCGACAAGGCGCCTCCGGAGGTCTACGAAGCCGCTCGCGAGAAGCTCGGCCTCAACGACCCGCTGCCAATGCAGCTCCTTGCCTACCTCGGCAAGGCAGTGCGGGGCGACCTCGGCATCTCCTCGGTGACGCGCACGCCGGTAGCGCACGACATCCTCGAATTCCTGCCGGTCACACTGGAACTGGTCTTCGTCGCAGGCATCCTGATCGCGGTGATCGGCTTCTTCCTCGGGTTGTCGACCGCCCAGGGGTGGCGCGGTTCGGGGGTGCTGCGGGTGGTGATGATTTCCGGTGCGTCGGTGCCGGTATTCCTAGCCTGCCTCCTTGCCATGCTGGTGTTCTACCGCTGGCTCGGCATCCTGCCGGCCACTGGGCAGACCTATGCGTACGACGCACCCAGCGGCCCAACACATTTCCTGCTCATCGACAGTCTGCTGGCGGGCCGGCCCGCGCTGTTCATGGACGCGCTGGCGCACCTCATCTTGCCGGCCCTGTGCGTCGCCATCACACCTGCGGTCGCCGTCGGCAGGGTGCTGCGCAGCAGTCTTGAGGGGACGATGCGGGCCGAATACACCCGCACCGCCCGCGCCAAAGGCCTAGGCGAGAAACGCATCTTGATCCAACACGCGCTGCGCAATGCCGTCGGCCCGGTGTTCGCACTGCTGGGTCTGCAGCTGGCCGGCCTGATCGGCAACAGCATCGTCGTCGAGATGATCTTCGCCAGGCCCGGCATCGGCCTGTTCATCTCCCAAGCGATCTCCAAGGGCGACTTCAACACCATCGCAGGCGTCACCCTGGTCATCGGCGTCCTCTACGTGCTGGCCAACATCGTCGTCGATGTGATGCAGGCCGCCGCGGACCCCCGCGTCGCCGTCTGAACCAACCCTGGTAGCGCAATCCGCGCGCAACGGCGGGGTTTCCGACTGGACTCGCGGGACCGGTGCGATGGGGTCATGACAACTCCATTCGACATGCGGGAAGCAGAAGCCGTTGAGCCCCAACCGGATCTACCGGTCGAGTCGGAGCATCACGAGAGTCACGACAGCGGCACGCTGCGCCTACTAGCGCCCGTGCTGAGCCGACACAACCGGCTGGGGATCTGGGCGGGGGTGGCGCTCGCCGTCGTCGCCATGGGGCTGCTCGGCCTGATCCCGTACCTCCAGGCGATCATCCTCGACGACGCGATCGTCGCGCACGAACGCTCCCTCCCGCTGTGGCTTGGCATCCTCGTTGGCGTCGGCCTGGCCAGCTTCGTGTTCAACTACCTGCGCCGCTCCGTCGGCGGGCGGGCCGCGGTCCGCGTCCAGCGCGACCTGCAGGTCAGGGTGCACCACCATCTGCAGTACCTGGACGCCGACCGCCGCGACGAGATGCGCTCTGGCGACATCATGTCCAGGGCCTCCGTCGACCTGACGCTGATCCAGATGTTCCTGCAGCAGCTCGGGGTCGCGTACGGCAACGTCACTCTGCTGTTCGTCTCCCTGGTCGTCATGGTGGTGCTGTCCCCGCTGCTCGCGCTGATCATGGTGGTGTCGGTCCCGACCTTCCTGTTCATCGCAATGCGGTTCAGGAGCAAGTCATTTCCGGCCAGCTGGATGGACCAACGCTTCCAGGGCAGCGTCGCCGGAGTCGTCGAGGAGGCGGTCACGGGCGTCCGCGTCGTCAAGGCGTTCGGTCAGGAGGGCCAGGAACAAGACGCGCTGCACGGCGAGGCTGGCAAGCTGTTCCAGTCCCGGCTGCGCACCGCTCGAGTCACCGCGGTGTATGCCGCGGCGTTGGACGCCATCCCTGGACTGACCCAACTCGCGGCGCTCGCACTCGGGGGCTGGATGGTCATGAACGGAGAGGTATCCGTTGGAGTGTTCCTGGCGTTCGCCAGTTACATTCTCCAGCTCGTCGCCCCGGTGCGCTTCCTGTCCGGGCTCATGGCCACCAGCCAGCAGGCGCGTGCGGGAGCGCAACGGATCGTGGAGCTGTTGTCGGTCCAGGCGAGCGTCCAGGAGCCGCACGAACCCGTCGTCCTGACCGAGCCGGTCGGCCTAGTGGAATTCGACCACGTCGACTTCGCATATCCAGGTGGCGAGCCGGTACTGCACGACATCTGCCTACGCATCGAGCCGGGAGAGCGGGTCGCCATCGTCGGTGCCTCCGGCTCCGGGAAATCGACACTGGCACATCTGATTGCGCGTTTCCGCGACACCACCTCCGGATTGGTCAGGCTCGACGGCCGCGATGTCCGCGCCTACAGTTTGACCTCGCTGCGCGCTTCCGTCGGCATCGTCTTCGAAGAGGGCTTCCTCTTCTCGACGACGATCAGGGACAACATCGCATTCGGCCGTCCCGATGCCACTGACGACGAGGTGGAGCACGCGGCCGTGGCCGCGCACGCACACGGCTTCGTCGCCGGACTGCCCGAGGGCTACGACACGCTGGTCGGAGAACGCGGCTTCACCCTGTCCGGTGGTCAGCGACAGCGGCTGGCCCTGGCCCGCGCGGCGCTGACCAACCCGACGGTCCTCATCCTCGACGACGCGACATCGGCCATCGACGCCCGCACCGAACAGGCCATCCACCGCTCACTGGAGGAGGTGCTCGCCAGGCGCACGACAGTGCTTATCGCACACCGGCATTCGACCCTGATGCTGGCGGATCGGGTCATCGTGCTTGACCACGGCCGGATCGTGGACAGCGGCACCACCGAGGAGCTGCTCGCTCATTCCCGGCTGTTCCGCGAGCTGCTGACCGGGCCCGACGCCGAGTCCGCCGATGCGACGGCACAGCACGCACCCGCGACCCGGCTCGATCCGGCGGCCTGGCCCGAGGGCGTCTCGCGGCTGGGCGCACCGAAGATGAGCAGCTACACCAGCGAGGCCGCCACCAGGGCGGCCTCGGGATCGGGAGGACCCGGCGGGGTCAGCGCCGACACCTCGACGCTGGCCGGGCTGGCGAGCGTCTCCCCCAAGCTGCTGGCCGCCGTGGAGGCACTGCCGCCACTGCGGGACGACCCGAACGTCGATATGGCACAAGCGATGACGCCCACCCGTGACCTCACCATGGCCAGTGTGTTCCGGCCATTCCGCAGGCCGCTCCTGCTGGCCGGCGTGCTGGTGGTCGCCGACGTGGTGTTGTGGATCTCCGCGCCGGTGCTGATCCGCTACGGGATCGACCACGGCGTCATGAAGCGCTCGCAGGAGGCCCTTGGCGCCGTATGCCTGGTACTGCTGGCGGTGCAGGCGCTGATCTGGACCAACACCAGAGTGATGGTGGTCTACACCCAGCGAACCGCGGAGCGGATGCTGTTCGGTCTGCGCGTGCGCACCTTCGCCCATCTGCAACGGCTCTCGCTGAACTACTACGAGCAGCACATGGCGGGCAAGATCATGACCAGGATGACCTCCGACGTGGAGGCCTTCGCCCAGCTGCTCCAGCAGGGCCTGCTGACGGCGATGGTGAGCCTGCTCTCCTGCGCAGGGATCGCGGTGGCGCTGGCGATCTTCGACCCGCTGCTGGCCTTGGCGACCGCGGCGGTGCTGCCGTTCCTGATCGCCTCGACGCTGTTGTTCCGACACGAGTCGGGACGGACCTATCTCCTTGCCCGCGAACGGATCTCGCTGCTCTACGCCAACATGCAAGAGAGCCTGGCCGGGGTGGCGGTGAGTCAGGCCTACTGCCAGCAACCGGCCAACGAGGCGCGGTTCGCGGTCCTTGCCGACGCATACTGCGCGGCGCGGCAGCGCTCCGCCGAGCTGATGGCACGGTTCTTCCCCTTCCTGATGCTGCTCAGTACCGTCGCGAAGGCGATTGCGATCGCCGTCGCTGCGCCCCGCCTGGTCTCGGGCGACCTCAGCTACGGCGTGCTCATCGCCTTCCTGCTCTACCTCGACCAGTTCTTCACGCCGATTCAGCAGCTGTCGTTCGTGTTCGACCAGTGGCTGCAGGCGCGCGTTGCGCTGATCCAGCTGCGCGAGCTGTTGCAGACGCCGAGCGGTACGCCCGCGGCGGAGATCGGCGTCCGGCCGGATCGGTTGGCAGGCCGAATCCAGCTCGACCACGTCACGTTCGCCTACGCGAGCACCGGGTTGGTCGCGATGGACGACGTGACCCTCGACATCCCGCCGGGCCAGACCGTCGCACTGGTCGGCACCACGGGGGCAGGCAAGTCGACGCTGGTCAAGTTGATTGCGCGGTTCTACGACACGACCTCCGGCACCGTGCTGATCGACGGGCTGCCCATCAAGGAGCTCGACATGGTGGCCTACCGCCGCCAGCTGGGCTACGTCCCTCAGGAGCCGTTCCTGTTCTCCGGGACGATCCGCTCCAACATCGCCTACGGCAATCCGGCCGCGCCCGACCTGCTGGTCGAACGGGCGGCCCGCGCGGTGGGAGCACACGCGTTCATCGCCGAGCTGCCCTACGGCTACCACACCCCGGTCAGTGAGCAGGGCAGATCACTGTCGGCCGGGCAGCGCCAACTGCTCGGGCTCGCCCGCGCCCTCCTGGTCGACCCGCGCATCCTGCTACTGGACGAGGCCACCGCCAACCTGGACCTGGCCACCGAGGCGCAGGTCCAGCGCGCCATGGGACAGGTGTCGCGCGGCCGCACCACGATCGTCATCGCCCACCGGCTGCAGACCGCCCGCACCGCAGAACGGGTGCTGGTCGTGGACAACGGGCTGATCGTCGAGGACGGCTCCCACGACGAACTGCTCGCGTTGGGCGGCCGCTACGCCGGGCTCTGGTCAGCCAACGGCCAGCTAGTGGGCGTCAGGCCGAGCGCGAGGCAGACGCCGTGAAGGCGATCCGGTCGCTGCGCATCCTGAACTGCGACAGCGCACGCGGTTGCCCAGTCTCGTCCTCGAGGATGTCCTCGAGGAAGATCATCGGCGCGCCGAGTTCGACGCCGACCAGCGCCGCGGACTGTTCGTCGGCCGCGGTCGCACCGATCGTGGTGCGGCTGCCGACGATCCTGACGTCGAGCTGGCGCTCCAGGAAGAGGATGGCGTCCGGCTCGTCGACCTGCAGATTGCGGGGCTGATCGGGGTGCAGCGCGATGTAGCTGACCGAGATGCCCAGCGGCTGGTTGTCCTGCACCAGAAGCGATTCGATCATGAGCACCGTCCAGCCGGGCGGGAGCCGCAGCCGCTCGCGCACCATGCGCAGGCAGCCTAGGGTCCGATACTCGAGCGTCCTGAGCTCGGTGCGGATGCTGGCGTCGCCGCCGAACTCCTTGACGGGCGAGAGCGAGTTGATGCGCAGCATCAGCGACCCCGCCGAGCGGGTGCCGCGCTTGGGGCTGCGGGTGATCAGGCCCTCCTTGGCGAGCTGCTGCAGCACCGCACGGACGGTGTTGCGGCTCGCCGAGAGCGCTTCGGTGAGCTCGCCCTCGACAAGGGACTGATCGCCGCTCCCGTTCTGCAGGGTGGACCGCAACAGATCGTAGGTCCGTCGCAGCGAGTTGTTGAGGCGGTCCGGCGTCTGCCGGTTCCGCTGGTAGAGCGTTTCTGGCCGCACGGGTCCGGTCGGTAGGGGCCTCACTGCACACCGCCGCCGTTCCAGGGCTCGCTTGGGCCGAACTTCATGAAGAACCTCCTGTTCAGGTGGTTGCAGAACTGCGATGTGTCTAGCTAACAAACGGTGTGTTTCCACCGGTCGCCGCTACGGAGTCGGGAGCTTTACGCGGGCGCGATCGGCTGGTGATCGAGGACACACGCGCCTGCGCGGCGCAATCGAGTCGTTCAGCATCCGACACGTGCCGATGACCCGCGGCGGATCTGATGGGCGGACGACGATTGGACGGTGGCGAGGCGACGGCACCGATGGCACTAGGAGACCCATACGTGGAACGCGACCGGCGCATGCACCTGGCCTGGTTTCTCGGCAGCGGGTTCGGAGTCCACGACTGGAAGAGCCAATGGCGCGGCACGGCCGCTACGGACTGGATGAACGGCGAGTTCCACGTGGACTTCATCCACGCGCTCGAACGTGCTTGCTTCGACTATCTGATCATCGAGGACTCTGCCTACGTACCCGACGGCTACGAGGAGTCGACGCGGTACTACCTCCAGAACGCCAGAGCGGTTCCCAAGCACGACCCGGCGGTGCTGGCCACGGTCATGCTCACCGCCACCCGGCGCATCGGCGTGGTGCCAACCCTTGCGGTTACCGAGTACCAGCCCTACCTGCTCGCCAGACTTGTTGCGACGCTGGACAATCTGTCCGGCGGCCGAGCCGGGTGGAACATCGTCACCGGCAGCTCGGATCGGGCGGGCCAGAACTACGGCAAGCTGGCCCAGCCCGCGCACGACGTGCGCTACGAAATCGCCAAGGAGATGACGGATGCCGTCTGCGCGCTGTGGTCATCGTGGGACGCCGATGCCGTCGTCACCGACCTCGAAGCCGAGATCTTCGCCGACCACAGCAAGGTGCGCCCGGTGGACTTCAACGGCCGGTTCTTCCAGACCCGCGGGCCGCTGAACACCACGCCGCCGCCCCAGGGCAGGCCCGCGCTGATCCAGGCCGGAGGATCGTCAGCTGGCCGCGACTTCGCGGCCCGCAATGCCGACAGCATCATCGCGGCGGCGACATCCGTCGAGGAGATGAAGGAGTACCGCGACGACGTCCGCGGCCGCGCCGAGGCGGCGGGACGCAATCCGGACGACGTCAAGGTGCTGTTCCTGTGCACGCCCTACCTTGGCGAGACCCACGCCGAGGCGGTGGACCGCAAGAAGCGGCACGACGACGAGATGTGGGAGAACCCAGAGGCCGGGCTGGCCGGCCTCGGCTTCATTACCGACATCGACTTCTCCCCGTACGACGTCGACACGCCATTGGAGGATCTGGCAGCCACTTTCGCGACCAACGGCCACCAAAGTTCGCTCGCGGCCCGGCTGGGTGATCCACGGCGCACCCTTCGAGAGGTGGCGGCGCAGGCACACGCCGTCGAGCCCGTCGGCACCCCGGCAGAGGTGGCCGACGAGCTGGGCAAGATGGTGGCCGAGGTCGGCGGCGACGGGTTGCTCTTCGTGGCCGGACCGCTCAACCGGCGGGTGGTCGCCGAGATCGCCGACGGTCTGGTACCCGAGCTGCAGGTGCGTGGACTGGCGCGCACCTCCTACGACTCACCGCACCTGCGCGGGAACCTGACGACCTTCTGAACGGCCGGAACCCAAGGCCTCAGGCGGAGCGACGGGCCTTGGCGGAGAACGCAACTCGGTCACCGCGTAGCCGGAGCTGGGAGAGCGCCCTCGGCTGCCCATGCTCGTCCTCGATGACGTCCTCGAGCCAGATCAGGGGAGCACCGCACTCCACGCCGAGAAGCTCGGCGGACTGCTCGTCGGCCGCGACCGCACTGACGGTGGTGCGGCTGACGCCGATGCGTATCCCGAGCTGCTGCTCGAGGATGAGCAGAACGTCCGGCTCGTCGGTATTGATGTCGGGATCCTGCCCATCGTCGATGGCGATGTAGCTGACCGAAAGCCCCAGTGGCAGGGCATTTTCCAGTAGGAGACTCTCGATCATCAGCACCGTCCATCCGGCCGGAAGACATAGCCTGTCACGCACCATCGGTGGACAGCCCAGCAATTGGGATTCCAGAGTGCGCGCCTGGATCGGGCTGAGTTCGTCGATGGGCAACAGGAGCGATCCGGTGGCCCGAGTTCCGTTCTTGGGCTCACGGGTGACGAGGCCCTCACGGGCGAGCTGCTGCAGGACGGCCCGGACGGTGCTACGGCTGGCCGACATCGCGTCGGTGAGCTCCCCCTCGACGAGGGGCACGCTCCTGCCCATCGCGACGAGTTGTTCAGCCGGTCCGGGCTGTGCCGCTGCCGTTGATAGATCACTTCCGGGCGATCCCGTTCGTTTGTTGGGAGCCTCGCTCGGCACTCTCCGTACAGTGCTCGTTCGCCTGCTGTCATGGCCCAGCGCTCCTTCAAGACGGTGTCGCAGCCCCTAGCCTCCATGGGACCAGTCGATTGTTAACGGCTGTGGGCGTTGCTGATTCGCCTGCGTTACGCAGCCGCCATCCGCCGGCCCACGACGTGAGCCAGGCCCGCGCCGCCCAGCAATGCGACCGCGATCACGGCGAAGGCTCCCTCGATCCCGATCTCGGTACCGAGGACCGCGCAGCCGACCGACCCGCCGAGGATCCCGATGCCTGCCGAGATGCGGAACTTCGCCAGGCCGGCGGAGGACTCCCCCACCTGGGAAACCACCAGCACTGGCAGGCTGGCGGTGGCTCCGGCCAGGCTGACACCGAACAATGCGGACACCACCAGGTACGTCGTCGTGCCCGGTGTGACGGCGAGCAGGGTCGCGCACAACGTCCCCAACGCGAGCGAGGCGGTGAGCATGGCGACCACCCCGACGTACCGGATGAGCTGGTAAGCGGCGAGCAGGACGACGATCTCCACCCCGGACATCAGCGCGATGGCCGCGGTGATCGTGATCGTCGAGTACTCCCTGGCGGCGCCTGCCAGCGGGAGGGCGGTGAAGAGCACGCCGCCGCGCAGGAAGTCGCCGCTCATCGCGAGCACTAGGGCCGCACCGCTGCCGGGTGTCTTGTCGAATCGCGGAAGACCGAGACGCGGGCGCGGAATCCCTGGCGGCGCAGCCAGTCTCGGTAGCACGGCGGCAAGGACGGCGGCGACCAGCAACGCCAGCAGGCCGGTGACGACCAACGCGACCTGGTAGCCGGCGCGCCCGTCGACGATTCCCGCGACCAGCAGGCCGCCGGGAGCGCCGACGGCGCCGCCGAAGAGGAACGCGGCGTTGAACCGGCCCAACGACCGGGCGAGATCGCCGGAGGGCGCCGGCGATGCACTTGGGGCATTGGCAGCGAAGGGCTGGTGGACCCGTACCGCGGCCTGCAACCCGGCGCCGAGCACCACCCCGCTGCCGAAACCCTGCAGTACTCGCGACGCCATCAGCAGGAAGCCGCCGGGAGCCAGGCCCATGCCGATGCACGCCGCTCCGAACAGGAACAGTCCGACGGTGAGTGCGGCCCGCGCGTCGAGGCCAGGCACGAACCTGGTGCCGAACAGGTCGACGACGATGACGCCCGCCGACGCGCTCAGCATGAAGATGCCGATGTAGGCGCTGCTGTGCGAGAACTCTCTGACGAAGAGCACTTCCAATGGAGCGGTCAAGCTCATCGTGACGCCGCTGGCCGCCATCAACGGCAGGAACCATCGCGCCTCGGGGATGCGCCGCTGGACGGAGCCGCGCATCAGCCGGACGTCGAAGTAACCACGGCGTCCCGGGTGGGGGTGATCGGCAGGGGCACTGTCTCGGCGACCTCGAGCCCGTAGGCCTCAAGCCCGATCCGCTTGACCGGATTGTTCGTCAGCAGTCGCATGCGCCGCACGCCCAGTTCGCCGAGGATCTGCGCACCGACGCCGTAGTCACGCGCGTCGACCGTATCCACTCCCGCGTCCTGCGGGTGGCCTGCGTGCAGTTCCTGCAGCAGCCCGACGCCGCGGCGCTCACGCCCGCGCAGGTAGAGCACGACACCGCGGCCTTCGTCGGCAACGATCTCCAGGGCACGTTGCAGGTTGGGCCCGCAGTCACAGCGCCCGGAATCGAAGATGTTGCCCGTCAGGCACTCGGTCTGCACCCTGACCAGCGTGGGTGAAAGATCCGGTCCCGCAACGTCGCCCATCACCAGCGCGATGTGCTCACGGCCGTCGGGCACGGAGCGGAAGCCGTATGCCTGGAATTCGCCGTGATGAGTCGGCAGGCGGCTGGATGCCTTGAACTCCACCAGTCGTTCGGTGCGGCGCCGGTAGCCGATCAGCTCGGACATCGTCACGATGGTGAGCCCGTGGTCGGTGGCAAAGCCACGCAGCCGTTCGCCGCGGGCGACCGCCCCGTCGTCGTCGACCACCTCGCCGATCACGGCGACGGGTGGCAGCCCGGCCAACCGTGCCAGGTCGACGGCCGCCTCAGTGTGCCCGGCCCGACGCAGCACGCCGCCGTCGACCGCTCGCAGGGGGAACACGTGGCCGGGCCTGCTCAGGTCGCTTGGCTGAGTGTCGGGGTCTGCGAGCAGCGAGATCGTCCTGGCTCGGTCTGCAGCGGAGATCCCACTCGCGATTCCCGTTCTGGCATTCACCGACACCGAGTAGCCTGCGCCCCTTGGGTTCTCGTTGATGGCGACCATCGGAGGCAGGCGGAGCCGATCGAGATCACCGGCAGGCATTGGGACGCACAGGATGCCACTCGTATGCCGCACCATGAACGCCACCCGTTCCGGTGTGGCATGTGTGGCCGCGAGCACGAGATCACCGTCGTCGTGCGGGTCCTCGGTGTCGACCACGATCACCATGCGGCCAGCACGCAGCGCCGCGACCGCGGCGTCGACCGTCGAGCCCACTGGGGCTGCAGGACGGTTCCCGCCGCCGACGGCACGTCGGCGGAACCCGATGACGGACATGCTCAGAACTCGCGCAATGTGTCTCGCAGGTGCGTGTGGGCGTACTCGGTACGGGCTAATCCCTTGCGCTGCAACGCTGGAACGAGCCCGTCGCAGATTTCGGTGATGTACTGCGTGCTGACCCTCTGAGTGCTGATGAGGAAGCCGTCGCCG
>Ga0193717_1002502_pt1 | contig 10607 bp, 10 predicted proteins | sample U2c2metaG_FD_145900 | JGI IMG/M metagenome (GOLD analysis project Ga0193717, IMG submission 145900) | Soil microbial communities from a riparian zone of the East river system, Colorado, United States - U2c2 | ecosystem: Environmental > Terrestrial > Soil > Riparian zone | place: USA: East River...
GTTTGGGATAGGGCTTATCATATATCATCATGGTACGGTTACCCTGTACATTGCTGTGTCCGCGTACGGGACATAAACCAGCGCCCGGCTTACCAATACTTCCTTTCAGGATGGTTAAGTTAACAATCTCCTTTACTGTATCTACCCCGTTTTTGTGTTGCGTAACACCCATAGCCCAGCAAATGATGATCCTGGTTTTATCTTTTAGCATATCAGCGGCCTGCTCGATTTGTGCCAGCGGCACGCCTGCTTCCTGTGCCAGATTATCAATATCGTACTGGTTTAAATGGTTCAGGAACGCCACATAACCTTCGCTGCTACTCTTTATAAACTCATGATCGAAAACTTTGCCGGGGTTTTCCAATTCGGCTTCATACAATAACTTTTCAATGGCTTTTAACAGCGCCATATCGCCGTTAATTTTTACCTGCAGGTACAGATCGGCCAGCTGGGTAGTGATGCCCAACAAGCCTTTAATCGTTTGCGGATTTTTAAAACCCATCAGTCCGGCCTCGTGCAGTGGGTTTATGGCAATGATCTTTGATCCTTTTTCCTTAGCCTTTTGCAATGCGGTAAGCATTCGCGGGTGGTTGGTACCGGGGTTTTGCCCAATAATAATGATGACTTCAGTATCATAAAAATCATTCAGGGTAACGGTACCCTTGCCTATCCCAATGGAATCGGCTAAAGCAACACTCGTTGATTCATGGCACATGTTTGAGCAATCAGGCAGGTTATTGGTACCGTATTCGCGTACAAACAGCTGATATGTAAAGGACGCTTCGTTACTGGTACGTCCCGAGGTATAAAAAGCCGCCTCATTTGGCGACGCCAGGCTATTCAGTTTATCCCCTATCTTTTTAAAAGCATCATCCCAACTAATGGGCTGGTAATGTGTTGCGCCCCTGGGCAGATAAACCGGCTGGGCTATGCGACCCTTTTTTCCTATCTCATAGTCATTTAATTTGGCCAGATCGGTCACGGAGTTTTGGGCGAAAAATTCGGCTGTGAGTTTTTTAGTAGTGGCTTCTTCGGCCAGGGCCTTTGCTCCGTTCTCACAATATTCGGCAATGGGTGAACGGTCATCGTCCGGATCAGGCCAGGCACAGCCTGAACAATCAAAGCCGCCTTTCTTGTTCATTTTAAACAAGCCCTCCATACCGCGCACAAAACCAGCCTCGTGTAAAATATCAGCCATGGCCGCCGTTACCGCTGGTATGCCTGCGGCCCATTCTTTTTGATCATCTAATTTAAGGTCAAGCAGTTCTTCGGGGTTTTCTGCCGCCGGCTGTTCATCTGTCTCCTTGCTCATTTCTTTTTTGCCGCTAATGGGTTGGGGTAATTATCGCTCTGATCTTCGGCCACGTTATCCAAACAGGTAAAATCTTTTTCAACCAGTAGGTGCAGGCTGCCATGTATACCTTCAAAACCTACCTTATTGGTATCCGCGAACTCCACTATCAGTCTTTTAGGCACATACATGGTAATGATATTGTCTCTGTAGGTTGCTGAGAGCTGTTCATCATCCACCACTCGCAGCGCATAAAAAAGTTGCTGGCTGCCAAAATCAACTTCTTCCTGCAAATGTCCCTCTTCGGCCAGCAGGGCTGTATCGGTACGGGTAAGCCTGTATCTTAATGAATTGCCTTTAATACGTATTTTCATCAGTCTTATTCGTTTTTAATGGCGATGGAGTTATCATCAATGATAGTTTCATCACTTGGTATCGGTACGCGGTGTGCCGCGGTATATATATTAAAACGCTCGTCGCGTAAAAAACCTATCAGGGTAATATTAAATTCTTCGGCCAGCTGAACGGCCAGGCTCGATGGCGCCCCCACAGCCGCGATGATATTGATACCTGCCATAGCCGCCTTCTGTACCAGCTCAAAACTTGCCCTGCCGCTTAGCAGCAACATCGTTTGGTGCAGGGGCAGCCAGTTATAGGTAAGCGCGGCACCTATGAGTTTATCGAGCGCGTTATGCCTGCCCACATCCTCGCGCAGCAGTAATAGCTCGCCCATAGTGGTAAACAGGGCCGATGCATGTAAACCACCCGTATCTGCAAACACCCGCTGGTGCTTGCGCAATATAACAGGTAGTTGGTATAAAACAGCTGTTTGCACCGTATCCTGATCGGCCTGCTGCCCGGCAAAACTACTCACCGTACGGATAGCATCAATAGAGCCCTTGCCGCAAACCCCGCAGCTTGACGTGGTATAAAAATTACGCGCGGTATTTTGCATGTGAGGCAAGGTATCAGGGCTTAAACTTACCTGTATCACGTTCTCTTTATTTTCGGCGCAGGCAATAAAACAATGCTCCGTTTTGGCAATATCTTCCGGGTTTTTGATGATGCCTTCAGTAAATAAAAAACCGGTTGCCAGTTCGGCATCATGGCCAGGGGTACGCATGGTAACTGATATATTTTGCACCTGTCTTTGCCCCGCCGGCCCATGCTCCAACCTTATTTCCAGTGGCTCTTCAATGGCAACAGCATCGGTAGTTGTCTGGCCGGCGCTGGCATTTACTTTGATAACCCGGGTACTATATGTGGAATTAATGGCCATATGTAAATATACAATTTAGGGTGTTGATTTGTTTAATCCTTGCCTCCTGAAAAAGGGGAATATTGGATTTTGTAGGGACGCATCACATGTATCTCCCATCTGATTAGAGACGTATGTGATGCGTCTCCTACATTAATCAGCCGTTACTCGGCTCCGGCCGAGTGACCACCATCACAGCGGCGGGACGCCGCTGTAGACTATCAAACAACGGTATATTCGCAGGCCAGAGGCCTGGTAATAATAGTCGCTCGGCTGGAACTGAAGCGACGGCATAGATCGCATACATTTAATGCGCTCCAAATAATTTACTTTTCGTGCCTTTTATATCCTATTTTGCCCTAATTTTGAAATATGAAGATTAACGTGCTGGCATTTGGTGTGGCAAAGGAGATATTTGGGAGTTCGCTGGTTAGCCTTGAATTAACAAACGATGCCACTATTTACAATTTAAAATACCTGCTGGAGCAGCAATATCCACGCCTGAAACAACTGGCATCGTACATGGTCGCGGTTAATAATGAGTACGCCCTGCCCGGTGATACCATACATGAACGAGATGAAATTGCCATTATTCCGCCGGTAAGCGGAGGATGATTTTTGGGATTAAGGATTATTGGAGCAAGGATAAATGGACAAAAGAATCCTTGATCTTTGATCTTTTCGTCCTTGATCAGTTAATCAATGATATGACCAATACGCAAATATTACTTTCTGCCGAAACCCTGAACATTCAGTCCTGTATTGATTGGGTCATGTCGCCCGAATCAGGGGGGATAGATGTATTTATTGGCACCGTACGCAACGCCACCAAAGGTAAAGCGGTTTTAAAGCTCGATTTTGAAGCTTACGAACCTATGGCCGTCACCGAAATGGAGAAGATAGTACAGCAGGCTTTTGATAAATGGCCGGTGCAAAGAGTATTGATCCATCACCGTACAGGTGTATTACAGGTTGGCGAAGTACCAGTGATCATAGCCGTATCTGCCGCTCACCGCGATGCCGCTTTTGACGCCTGCCGCTACATTATAGATACCCTGAAACAAACCGTGCCGATCTGGAAAAAGGAAGCTTTTGAGGATGGCGATATTTGGGTGGCAGCACATCCGTAGTTAATTGTGAACTACCGCTACCCTAAAGGGCTAGCAGCTTCGGAAGTCAAAACTCCAACCAATGTTGGCAGCTCGTTCCGATTTTTAAGTCTGTGTTCCGCAGACAAATGTTTTTTAAGTGCAAAGTTTTTAATATTTATGGCAGCATTAACATCACGGTCCAGCAAACAACCACAGCCTTTACAAGTCCAGGAACGGACTTGCGGGGTGAGCGCTAAGCTTTAAAAACTAAATTCTAAATCCTAAAATGACCGCTTTTCATCCTGAGGAACGAAGGATCTCCTATGATGAAATTATTATTGATCTTCCAGGTATGCCTTCAACCCACCTGCTAAAGAGAATACCTTGGCGTCAGGAATTTCTTTTAGGATGAGTTTTACGGCTTCTTCGCTTCGTTTGCCTGTTGCACAGTAAAGTACTTTGGGTTTGGGATCGGTAAAGTAGGCCATATAGCCTTTCAGTTCGTCTAAAGGGATGTGGATGCCGCCGATGTCAAAGGCGTCGCGCTCCTGTTCGGTACGTACATCTACCAGTTCAATAAGATCCTCTTCTATACATTTTTTTAGTTCAGTTACTGATATAGTGGGGCTATTTACCGTTGCAGAAAGACCCCTGGCCTGCGTTTTTGAAGTATTGCCAATTTTGATGATACGGCTTTGCATACTTTGCGCGTCAAAAAGCAATACTTTCCCTACCAGCAGTTCGCCGGTTTTGGTGATGTACTTTATTACTTCGTTTGCCTGCATACAACCTATGATACCCGCCAGCGTAGGGATCACTCCACCCTCGGTACAGTTGGGTATCTGGGTAGCATCAACCTGCGGAAAAAGATCGCGGTAATTGGGCGATCTGGAATTTTCATCATAAACTATATTCCATACTGCAACCTGCCCCTCAAACTGGTAAATAGCACCATAAACCAGCGGCTTGCCTGTCATTACACAGGCATCATTCAATAAATACCTGGTTTCAAAATTATCGGTACCATCAACCACAATATCATATTGCTCAATAATGCTCAATACATTACCTGACGTGATCTTTTCGGTATGGGGTACCAGCTTAACATCCGGGTTTTGCTTCTGCAAACGCTCACAGGCTATGTCAACCTTACTTTGGCCTATATCAGCAGGCGAATACAATATTTGCCGGTGCAAATTACTCATGGATACCAGATCATAATCGGCAATGCCCAAAGTACCAATACCGCTCGATGTTAAATACTGACCGGCCGGGCAACCTAGTCCGCCTGCACCAACAATCAATACCCGGGCTTGCTGCAAAAGCTGTTGTACTTCTTCGCTAAAACCGGGCAGGGCAATTTGGCAGCTATATTTTGAAATATCCATGATCATCAGTTAGCAGCGGTTTTTTGATGGAGAACTCTTTTTACTTTTTCCATATCCTCGGGTGTGTTCACATTGGTCAACGCCTCCGGATCGGGCGCATTTAACAAGTTGATCTCGGTATTGATCAATACTTTACGCGGACACGAATACCCCTGTGCCAAAAACGACAACAATATGGGGTAGCTTTTTGGTTCCCATATAGCGATCAACGGCTCGGGAAAATCGGTTACCGGGCTGTGATAAGCTGTAGCTGTTGACGAGCTGTTGCGCCAGGCAACCAGGTTGCGCAGGGTGGCTTCATCCATCAACGGCAAATCGCAGGCTATCACCAGCCAGGCGCTATCGGGCTTTTCGCGAAAGGCCGACAATATTGCCCCAAATGGCCCCAGACCTGTAAATGTATCAACCAAAACAGGGTATTGCGCATCGACCTCGCCATGCTGACCAGGCCTGCAGGATATGAATACCTCGTTACAAAAAGGCTTCAGCATATCGGCCATGTGGTATCTTTGCGGTTTGCCGTGCCAGTTAACATGTCCTTTATCAAAACCCATGCGCTGGCTTTTACCGCCTGCAAGCACCAGGCCATTCAATACGGGTTTGGCCAGCTTCAAATTGGTTTCAAAAAAAGCGATGACCCTTTCCCTGTCTGATAGCCTGTAAACCGGTATATCCTGCCAGTGCGGCATGGCTTCCTGTATAAAATCAAAAACCCCGTCGCTGTTGTCGGCTAATAAAAACAGTTGCACGTTGGTTAACTGTTCAAGTCTTTTTAGCAGGGACGCCCTTTTGTTAATATCGATAATGACCACCTGCGCTTTGGCCTGCTGGTGATTACCATTTACCAGAACCAGATCGGCGTTGGCAAACTGCTGTTTAAGCTGATGGGGCATCACCGGGTTTTGAAAATTGTACTGCTGATAATTTATCTGATCGGTATAATCAAGCATGGCCCCATTGGTGAGCCTGCCAGGGACCAGCGTAATATCGTCATTGTGTGATGTATCGGCATAAGCGCATTTATAGGTTGGCGATAACGCCCGGATAACGTCGTCGGCCAGCAATTTTATAACAGTACACGGCCCACCCACAATGGCCCACTCATTGCGGCCGAAGTTGCCTGATTCCGGCCTTGCCAGTTTAGCGTGTTTTTCATGCCTGCCGGCAGACTGATTATGCTCGTTTAAAGTCACGTTTACCTCCTGTTTTTGCTATCAGTTTGGTTTCTTTTATCACAATATCATGGCTCATGGCCTTGCACATATCATAAACAGTAAGCGCTGCTATGGATGCACCTACCAGCGCCTCCATTTCGATACCGGTTTTGGCAGTAATGCTTGCTGTACAATCAATTACTATTTCCTGCTGCCCATTAACCTGAATGATTACGCTGCAGTTATCCATACCCAAAGGATGGCAAAGCGGTATCAGGTCGCCGGTTTTTTTGGCCGCCATAATACCCGCAATGATAGCCGTTTGAAACACCGGACCTTTTTTGCTCATCAAATCACCGTCAACCAGGTGTTGCAGCACCTCATCAGGCAAAACAACTACACTGCGCGCCGTGGCGGTGCGGTGGGTAACCTGTTTTTCGGTCACATCAACCATTGCCGGGTTGCCTTGTTTATCTATATGCGTTAACATTATTTGTTTTCTTTTTGTCTGGTGTTTTTAATCGAACCTCAACACTTTAAACACATCTCCTGCTTTAAAATCGCTCCTTTCCAGGGGTAATTCTAAAAAAGCATCTGTATCTGCTAAGTTAGCAAAATCGCCTGAACCATTTCCTTCAATTGGCGATGCCATGAGCTGCCCCTGCGGGTTGCTGTGCAGTTTCACCTGCAAAAAATATTGCAAAGCCGGTTGAAAAGTAAAATCTTTATCTAAAACCGCGTACACAGGCAATTGTTCTGCAAAGCTTAAGGTTGCCCTCAGCCAGGTTAAAAAGTATTTATGCAGGCACATGAATGTGGCCACCGGGTTACCCGGGAAAGCAAAAATAACAGCCCCGTTCTGATGCCCGCCAAACCAAAAAGGCTTACCGGGACGTTGCGCCACTTTGTGAAAAACCTTTTCAACCTGCGAGTCCTGGAGCGCCTGGGGTATATAATCAAACTTACCCATGGATATACCGCCGCTAAGCAGCAGCACATCATAATTTTGCAGGCATTGCCGTATTTGCTGCCGTGTAACTTCAGGATCGTCAGGGATATGTATCATATCGGGCTGTAGCGCGTGTTGCTGTAAAACCGCCTTTATTGTATAGTTATTTGATTTCCTGATCTGATAAGGTGATGGCGTTTGATGTACATCAACCAGTTCATCGCCCGATGATATGATAACCACGCGAGGTATTCTTTTTACCAGCAAGTGAGTTTTACCAACCGATGCAGCCAGGCTGATAATAGCCGGTGTAATCATTCGGCCTGCGGCGGCCAAAATATCATGTTGCTTTTTATCAGCTCCCTGCAAGTGCAGGTTTTGCCCCTTTATTATATCCTGTGTAAGCACACTGGCCAGGCCGGTCCGTATCTCTACATCTTCATAACGGATCACCGTATTAATCGATGCCGGCATTGCAGCTCCTGTCATGATCTCGATGCATTCATCCAGTTCATTAATTGTTGCGGGTTCATCGCCCGCGGCCTGGGTAGCTTTAATATGAAATGTATGGATGCCGTTTTCAATGGCCTGGTAGTTAATGGCTATGCCATCCATAGTTACCCGGTTAAATGGGGGCAGGTCACGGTCGGCTTTTATAGCTTCGGCCAATACCCTGCCCAGGGTCTGTTCAAATGGCAGGTTTTCGGTACCGTAATCTTTTAATTTTGCCAGTATCAGTTTTTCGGCTTGTTCAACAGTTGTCATATATATTTTGTACAAAAAAAGAAGTTATATAGTATCAAGTTGCACGTGTCAAGTATCAAGATTTTTGAAGACCTTATAAAATAAATGCAGCTGTCTTGATACCTGATACTTGATACGCGCTACTTGATACTGTTCAACCGCCTATAGTGGCCATCGATTCGTGAATACCGGGATGAACCACCCGTTTGCGCTCTGCCTCCCATCCGTCTTTGACGCGGCTGCCAAAGGCATTCAGTAACACTGCCCTTAGTTCATCATCAGTTGCGCCATTACGCATCAAATCCTTAATATTAAGGCCGCCATCATCATACAAACAGGTTTTGAACTCACCCTGCGGGGTTATCCTGATACGATTGCAGGTACCGCAAAATGTACGGGAGTAGGCAGCTATGATACCTATAGTGCCCTGATGACCAGGTATCTGATAGTTATACGATGTAGAATATGATGGATCGGTCAATTTTTGTATCTGCGGATATTTACTTTTTATTTCATCCAATATGCGCACGTAATCCCATTGTAAGCCGGTGTAAATGTGCCCATCGCCATTAAAAGGCATTTCTTCAATAAACCTTACACTCACGGGGATGTCTTTGGTCATTTCAACCAGCGGGATAATGTCCTGTATGTTTTTGCCGTCCATCACTACGGCATTTATTTTCACTTCAATATCATGCTTGAGCAAAGCCTCCAACGCCGCCATCACATTGGCAAATTCGTCGCGGCGGGTTATAGTGAAAAAACGGTTGGCATCCAGCGTATCCAAACTCAGGTTTACCGACCGTACCCCTATCTTTTTCAATTCAGGCACATAGGGCGCGGTTAAAACCCCGTTAGTAGTTAGGCTCAGCTCTTTTAAACCATTTAGTTGCGACAGCGAAGTGAGCAACTGCATGATATCCTTACGCACAAAAGGTTCGCCGCCGGTAATACGGATCTTTTCGATACCCATTTTAACCAGTAAGGCACAGCTTTGCAGCATTTCTTCATAGCTCATGAGTTCCTTACGCGACAACCAGTTCAAACCATCTTCGGGCATGCAATAAAAACAGCGCAGGTTGCACCTGTCTGTCACCGCGAGGCGCAGGTAATTGATTGTTCGGCCGTGATTATCTGTTAGCAAGAGAAAATTTATTTAAAACAATGTTTGCTGTAAAAATTAAGTATTGTAAAGTAAAGTTAAATATTACAAGTGGCTGTAATGTTTTTTAATTGTACTTTTTGAAACGCAAAATTGTTGATATCCGATATTCTATCGATATTAATACCTTTGATTTATATTTTATCTATCTACAATTTAATTACTGGTTGTGAAAGAGCTACAGGATATTATGCAGGCTTTTGATAAAGCTGATAAAAATGGAAAGCAAACGGCACTGGCTACCGTGGTGCATGTAGAAGGTTCTTCATACCGCCGCGCTGGCGCCAGAATGCTGATCACCGAAGATGGAGAGCTTACCGGCGCCATAAGTGGTGGCTGTCTGGAGGGCGATGCCCTGCGCAAGGCCCGCCTGGTGATGGCTCAAAACAGACCTATGCTGGTAACATACGATACGACCGATGATGATGATGCCAAATTGGGCGTTGGTTTGGGCTGTAACGGCATTATCCATATACTGATAGAACCTATACAGGCAGATAAGCAGGAAAACCCCATACAGCTTTTTAAGCTATTTTTGAGCAAGCGCGAACCGGTTGTGCTTATTACGCTGTTTACCATGAACGATAAACAGGCCGCGCAGCCCGGCACCTGTTTATTGCTGACCAAAAAGGAGGACATTAAAGGTACCTTCCCTGATGAAGCCATAAAAGATATGTTACTGGCCGATGCCAAAGATGTTTTGGTAAACGGCAATTCGGTCACCAAAACCTATATCTATGGCGATAAATTTACCTGCTTTATTGAGCTGTTGCAGCCAGCAGTTTCGCTGGTGTTATTTGGGGCCGGCAACGATGCTATACCGCTGGTGCAACTGTCAGCCGTATTGGGTTGGCATATTTATATTGTTGATGGCCGCTCCAACTATGCCATACCCGAAAGGTTTCCGCTGGCTAAAAAGATCATCATGGCCAGGCCGGAAAACGCCCTCGCTCAAATAGTAACTGACGATCGCACAGTAATTATACTCATGACCCACAACTATATTTACGATATGGCCGTATTAAAACAATTACTACCGCTACAATTACCGTATGTGGGTGTGCTGGGCCCCAAAAAACGACTGTTGCGTATGCTGGAAGAACTAAAGGATGAGGGTACGGAAATTACAGATAAGCAATTGGCAAGTGTTTATGGGCCGACAGGGTTAGATATAGGATCAGAGAATGCGGATGAAATTGCCCTATCCATCATTGCCGAAATGCAGGCTGTATTAAATAACAGGATGGGTACATCCTTGCGCCATAAAAATGTGATCCATAACCGCCATACGGGGCAAATCATTAAGCAAACTTTGCATTAATCTGATATGACTGGATTGATCATACTGGCGGCAGGCGCATCAAGCCGGCTGGGCACACCCAAGCAAAATCTTATTTACCAGGGACAAACCTTGCTGCAACGAGCCATCCACACAGCTTTAACTTCGGCATGTTGCGAAAAGATCGTAGTGGTACTGGGGGCCAATGAAGGTGTGATCCGTCCGAATATATCTGATCATCAGGTACATATTACCTATAACCCAAACTGGCAGGAAGGCATAGCCTCCTCC
>Ga0193717_1002503_pt1 | contig 10601 bp, 9 predicted proteins | sample U2c2metaG_FD_145900 | JGI IMG/M metagenome (GOLD analysis project Ga0193717, IMG submission 145900) | Soil microbial communities from a riparian zone of the East river system, Colorado, United States - U2c2 | ecosystem: Environmental > Terrestrial > Soil > Riparian zone | place: USA: East River...
CCGGACGCGCGGGTGCTGGCCGGTGGGCTGAGCCTGGTGCCCGCCATGCGCCGCAGACGGGTCCGGCCCGCGCACCTGGTCGACATCAACGCCGTTCGCGGGTTGGCGGTGATCGGGGACGACGGCGGGTTCGTGTCGGTCGGGGCGACCTGCCGGCAGGAGACTCTGTTGCGCTGGGCGGGAAATCCGCTGCTGACCGACGCGCTCGCGCACACCGGTACGGCACAGACGAGACAGCGCGGCACCGTCGCCGGGATCGTGGCCAACGGCGAGCCCGCGACCCAGCTCGCCGCGGCGTGCGCCGTGCTCGACGCGACCGTGACGCTGCGCGACACCGACGGCGCGCGGGAGGAGTCCGCCGTGCGGCTGTTCGCCGATGGCGGCGTCCCTCGACCCGCTCTCGTCACCGCCGTGCGGTTTCCGGTCTGGCTGCCGGCCGACGGCCACGCGTTCCTGCAGGCAGGCAGGCGGGCGGTCGGCGCGACGATCGGCGGGGTGGCGGCGCGGGTGCGCCTCGACGCGTCCGGGACCTGCGTCCGCGCGGATGTCGCGCCGTTCCTGTCGGGACACGACGGCTCCCGGCTGCCCGAGGTCGCCGACGGCCTGCTCGGCACCGGACTCGACGATGGCGACCTCGCCGACGCGGCGGACCTGGCGGCGGAGCGGGTCCGGGCGGCCGGGGACGTACTGGCGACCGAGGACTACCGCAGGCACCTGGTGCGGGTGCTGGTGCGCAGAGCACTGGTGATGGCGAGGGCACGTGCGAGGAAAGGAAGCTGACGTGGGTTCGTTCGTGGGGGAATGTGAAGAACACGCGGCGTCGGTCTGGCAGGCCTACCGCCACCACCCGTGGATCGAGTCGATGGCCGCCGGCACGTTGCCGGTCGAGAAGTTCGTGTCCTTCCAGGTCAACGACGCGCCCTACATCGTCGATCTGCACAGGACACTCGCGCTCGGCGTCGCCAAGGCGCCCGCCGGCTCCGCGTGGACGAAGGCGGCCACCACGGTCCTCGACGACGTGTGGGTGCTGAACGAGGTGGCGGCCAAGCAGGAGCTGCTCGACGAGCTCGGCTACCGCGAGAAACTACGCATCGACCCGGCTGTGTACACGCCAGCACGGGAGGGGTACGCGAACCACCTGGTGCGCACGGCGCTGGAGGGCGACATCGGGGACATCGCGTCCGCGCTGTTGCCGTGCGCGATGTTCACCAAGGTGATCGGCGAGCGGTTCGCGGGCCTGCGGATCCAGGGCCCGCCCGCGTACCAGAAGTGGGCGGACATCTACGTGATGCGTGCCGTGCACCGGATGGCCGAGGCGCACGCGAACATGATGGAGGACCGGGCGACGGCCACCGACCAGGCGGGCCGGGACCGGATGAGGCTGCTGTACCTGCGCAGCCTCCAGCACCAGGTCGACGTGTTCGACTCCGCGTGGGAGCTGGCTGTCGACTGGCCGGGCACGGCACACGAGACAGGGGCCGCGGCATGACCGGGCCGCTGATGCGGGCCGCCTGGTTCGACGCCGTCGGCGAGCCGCCGAGGATCGGCAAGCGGCCCCGGCCGGAGCCAGGCCCCCGTGAGGTGCTCGTCGCCGTGCGGGCCGCCGGTGTCTGCCACACCGACCTGCACCTGCGCGACGGTGTCCCGCAACCGCCGCCGTTCCCGTTGGTGCCCGGCCACGAGGTCGCGGGTGACGTCGTCGCCGTCGGCGCGGCGGTGACCGGACCGGTGGCCGTCGGTGACCGCGTGCTCGTCTACTACTACGACGGCTGCGGCGAGTGCGCGGCGTGCGCCACCGGCGAGGAGAACCTCTGCCCCGCGCCCAACGCGAAGTGGGGCTTCGACACCGACGGCGGCTACGCGGAGTTCATGACCGTCGCCGCGCGGTGCTGTGTGCCGCTGCCCGACCACGTCGACTACGCCGACGCCGCCGTCATGGGGTGTTCCGGCACGACCGCGCTGCACGCCGGCCGCGCGGTGGCCGGGATCCGTCCCGGCGAGACGGTCGTGGTCGTCGGTGCGGGCGGCATCGGCCTCGCGGTCGTACAACTCGCGCTCCACGACGGCGCGACGGTGATCGCCGTGGACACCCACGCCGACAGCCGCGCGCGGGCCGCCGAGCTCGGCGCCATCGCGTTGCCCTCTGGCGACGACCTGGTCGCCGAGGTGCTGGCACGGACCGGGGGAGCGGACGTCGCCATCGACACGGTGGGCAACGACCGCACCCCGGCGCTGTGCGCCGACCTGCTCCGCACCGGCGGCCGGCTCGTGTTGATCGGCTACACCGGTCAGGCCGCACCGCTGGACGTGGCCCGCGTCGTCACCGGCGAGCTCGTCGTGCGCGGGTCGGTGGGCGCCACCCTCGCCGACGCCCACGAGGCGGTGCGCCTGCTCGCGGCGGGCGACCTGCGTGCGGTCATCTCCCGGCGCTACCCGCTCGCGGACGCGGACAGCGCGCTCGCGGAACTCGCCGTCGGTGGCACCGTCGGCCGGATCGTGTTGGAGCCGTGATGACCGACGTGCGTGCGCTGCTCTACGACTTCGACGGGCTGCTGGTCGACAGCGAGTTCGCCGGACTCCGGTCCTGGCAGGCGTTGTACGACTCGCACGGCCACGAGCTCGACCTGGCGCACTGGCTCGGCGAGGTCGCCGAGGGTCGCGGGCCGTGCATGCCGATCGCGCGACTGGAGGAGCTGGTCGGGCGGCAGCTCGACTGGGCGGACCTCGAACCCGTGCGCAAGCGGCACCGCGACTCGCTCATCGCCGTCCGCCCCGGCGTGCTCGCACACCTCGACCGGGCCAGGGCACTCGGCGTGCCGTGCGCCATCGTGTCAAACGCGCCGGGCTGGTGGATCGACGAGCAGCTCGCCAACACCGGGCTCGCCAGGGACCACTTCACGGCGATCGTGTCCAAGGACGGGAAGCGCGCCGGCAAGCCCGCACCGGACTCCTACCTCGCCGCGCTCGACGCGTTGTCCGTCGCGCCGGGCGACGCGCTCGCCTTCGAGGACTCCCCGGTCGGCGTGGCGGCGGCGAAGGCGGCGGGTATCCGCTGCGTCGCGGTGCCGAACGAGGTCACGGCCGCGATGCCGCTGGACGCCGCGGACCAGCTCGTGTCCTCGCTCGCCGACGTGACGCTCGACGAGCTGCTGGCCGCACGAGAGCGGCTCGCGGGATGAGCGCGCGGCGGGAGATCCACTGCGGGGTCGACGGCACGGCTGTCGTTGGCGCCGTCGAGGCGCGGGAGCCGCTCGCCGACTTCCTCGGCCGCAACGGCACGCCGGTCAACGTTGGCTGCGGGACCGGCGCGTGCGGGGTCTGCCTGGTGCGCCTCGACGGGCGGCTCGTCCGCTCGTGCGCGGTACTCGCCGTCCAGGTCGACGACGCGCAGGTGCGCACGATCCGGGACCACGACACCGAGCTGTCCGGGGTCCGGCGGGCGATGAGCGCGTGCTCGGCGGTCCAATGTGGATATTGCGGTCCCGCGTTCGCGCTGACCATCGGCGACGGCGCGGTCGGGCGGGTCGCGCTGTCGGAGACCATCTGCCGCTGCACCGGCTACACCGGTCTCGTCGCGGCGGCGTCCGCACCGGCGGGCGGCACCCCGCGCCGGGTGGAGGACGACCGGCTGCTGACCGGTCGCGGTGAGTTCGTGGCCACCAGGAACCTGCCAGGACAGCTCGCCGCGCGGTTCGTGCGCAGCACCCACCCCCACGCGTCGATCGCGGTGCACACCGCCGCGGCCGCGCGCCTGCCCGGGGTGGTCGCGGTGCTCACCGCCGCCGACCTGCCGGACCCGGCCACCATGTTGTCCGGCGGCGACGAGCCGACGCTCGCCCGCGACGAGGTGCGTTACGTTGGCCAGCCGGTCGCCGTCGTGGTCGCCGAGAGTCCCTCGGTCGCCGAGGACGCGGCCGAACTGGTGCTCGTCGAGTACGTGCCGCTGCGGGGCGACCCGGCCGCGGTCCCGGCGCGCACACAGGGCGAACCGTTGCCCGACACCGTGTTCGCCCGCGCCGACGTGGTGCTCGACGAGCGGTTCACCGTGCCGCGCCAGACCGGGCTGCCGATGGAGCCGCGTGGGTTGCTGGCCGGCCGGGACACCGACGGCAGGTTCACCGTGTGGGGCTCGACGAAGAATCCGTTCGGCAACCGGGACGCCACAGCGAAGGCGCTCGGCCTCGCCGTCGATGGGATCAGGATGGCGCCGGGGGACGTCGGCGGCGCGTTCGGGGTCAAGGGCGAGCTGTACCCGGAGGACATCCTGGTGCCGCTGGCCGCCGTGCTGCTCGACCGCCCGGTGAAGTGGATCGAGGACCGGGACGAGCACCTGGTGTCGATCAACCACTCGCGGGAGCAGACCTGGCACGTGCGGCTCGCCGCCACCGCGACCGGCACACTCCTCGGCGCCGAGGTCGAGGTGGTCAGCGACGCGGGCGCCTATGTTCGTCCACTCACGACGCTCGTGGCCGACGAGGCGACGGCCACGTTCCCCGGCCCGTACCGGTTCGGGGCGTACCACGCCACGGCGACCTGCCTGCTGACCAACCGGACGCCGTCGGGGACCGTGCGGGCGCCGGGGCGCTTCGAGGCCAACTTCGTCCGTGAGCGCGCACTCGACCTCCTCGCCGAGCGGCTCGGCATCGACCGGGAGGAGCTGCGCCGCCGCAACCTGCTCACCGACGCCGACCTGCCGTACTCCGTCGGCACCTTCGGCGAGGGACCGGTCGAGTACCCGGAAGGGGACTTCCTCGGCGTGTTCGACCGCGTGCGCGCGCTGTCCGGGCCACCGCCGTCGGCCGACGGCCTGTCCCGCGGCCGCGCGGTGGTGCCGTTCGTCGAGCTGTCCAGCCTGGGTGGCACCGAGCGCGCCAAGCTCCTCGTGCTCGCCAACGGCCGGGTGCGCGTCGAGTCGGCGTCCGCGCCGTCCGGTCAGGGCCACGAGACGGCCTGGGCGCTGGTCGCGGCACGGGAGCTGGGCATCGCGCCGGAGCGCGTCGAGGTGTCCTGTGGTGACACCGACGGCGGCGGCGCGGGCATCGGCACGTTCGCCAGCCGCAGCGCGGTGATGGCGGGCAACGCGGTCGCCGCCGCGGCGGCGAAGCTGCGTGCGGAGGGACTCACCCCGGGCACGGTCGTGGCCGCCGAGTACACGAGCGACGAGCACACCTGTGCCTACGGCGCGCTCGCGTGCTCGGTCGCCGTCGACCCGGAGCTGCTGACCGTGCGCGTCGAGGAGCTCACGATCGTCTGTGACGCGGGCAATGTCATCGATGAGCACCTGGTCACCGGGCAGCTCACCGGCGGCGTCGTGCAGGGGGTGGGCGCCGCGCTGCTCGAGGAGCTCGCCTACGGCCAGGACGGCGGGCTGCTCGCCGACGGCCTCGACGGCTACCTCCTGCCGTTCGCCGCCGACGTCCCGGACGTCACCGTGTTGTTGGAGAACCACCACCCCGCGCGCACGAACCCGTTGGGTGTCAAGGGGATCGGCGAGGCGGGCATCGCCGCGGCGGGTGCCGCGGTGGCGTCCGCGGTCGCGGCCGCCGTGCCGGAGCTGAACCGCACGTTGACCGGCCTGCCGCTGTCGCCGTCCCGGCTGCTCGACGCTGCGCGCCGGGCGGCCCGAACCGGAAAGGAGACAACGGATGCCTGACGTCTTCGCCGATTTCCAGGCCGCCTACCTCGACCAGCTCCGTCGCACGTACTACGCGTCGGAGTACGTCAACACACCACGGGGCAACCCGAGCAGAGAGCGGCTGGGGGTGAGCTTCCGCATCGAGGATCCCGTGCAGCGCCACGTCTGGCTGCCGAGCAGGCGCACCAACATCATCTTCAACTTCGCGGAGGCCCTGTGGTATCTGTCCGGCTCCGACCGGCTGGACTTCATCGGCTACTACGCGCCGAGCATCGCCAACTACTCCAAGGACGGCGAGACCCTCGCCGGCACCGCCTACGGTCCCCGGATCTTCCACCACGGCGGCGGCGCCACACCGACGAACCAGTGGGACAGCGTCCTTGCGACACTGCGCGAGGACTACGACAGCAAGCGCGCGGTCATGCAGATCTTCGAGGGCGCCGAACTGACGGTCCCCGGCAACATCGACGTGGCGTGCACGCTCGCGCTGCAGTTCATGATCCGCGACGACGCGTTGCACGGTGTCGGTTTCATGCGGGCCAACGACGCGTTCCGCGGCGTGGTCTCCGACGTCTTCTCGTTCACGTTCCTGCTCGAGATGATGGCCACCCAACTCGGGCTCCCGGTCGGCACCTACATCCACCAGGTCGGCTCGTTCCACGTGTACGAGTCCGACGCGACCTGGGGACACCGGGTGCTGCGCGAGGCCGAGAACGTCGCCGGCTCGACGCTCGCCGAGGCGCCGCCGTTCCCGCGCATGCCCGCCGAGGACAACTGGCCGCACGTGCGCGAGGTGCTGCGGCTGGAAGAACTGTTGCGCACCGACACGGTGCGGCTCGACGCGGCGACGCTCGCCGGGCTGGACCTGCCCGGGTACTGGCGCGACGTCGTCGCGCTGTTCGAGATCCAGCGCCAGCTCAGGCACCGCACGAAGGTCGACGCCGACGTCGTCGCCGCGCTGCCCGACCTCTACTACGACCTGGTGGTCACGAAGTGGCCCCGGCTGCGGTCCGAACTGGACACCGACGCCGCGTGACGGCGGAACACACAGGAGGATGAAGATGACCGACACAGCGAAGTCCCTCGCCGACAACGGGGTCCGCTCGGTGTTCGTGGCCGGGCCGTTCTACGGCCTCGTCGACGAGAAGACCGGCGTGATGGACGAGGCGTCGCAGCAGCGGATCACCATGCTGATCGACTACTTCGAGCAGGCGGGCTGCAAGGTGTACAACGCGCACCGCAGGGAGGCCTGGGGCAAGGAGTTCCTCACCGCGGACGTGTGCACGAAGCTGGACTTCGACGAGATCGCCGCCGCGGACATCTGGGTCGGGTACCCCGGCCCGCCGGTGTCGCCGGGCACGCACGTCGAGATCGGCTGGGCGAGCGCGACCCGCAAGCCGATGGTCGTCCTGCTGGAGAAGGACGCGCGGCACAGCTTCCTCGTCACCGGGCTCGCCTCGTTCGCGAACGTCGCGTACGTGGAGTTCACCGAGCCGAGCGAGATCCTGCCGCAGTTGCCGGCCGCGATCGAGAAGGTGATGGGTGCCGGCGCCGCGAGGGCGGCATGACACCGTGACCGACCAGACCATCGCCTGCCTCACCATCGGCTCCAGCGACTCCAGCGGTGGGGCCGGGGTGCAGGGCGACATCAAGGCGTTCGCGTCGGTCGGGTGCTACGCGGCCACCGTGCTCGTCGGGGTGACCGCGCAGAACACGACCGGCGTGGTCGCCAGGCACGGGCTGCCGCTCGACCTGGTCGCCGAGCAGCTCCGGTGCGTGCTCACCGACCTGCCGATCCGTGGGATCAAGGTCGGCACCGCATGGAGCGCCGACTTGTTGCGTCTGCTCGGTGAAGAGCTGGCGGCCCAGGCCGTGCCGATCGTGGTCGACCCGGTCCTGGTCACCGCGGCGGGCGCGTTCCTGTCCGACGTCGACGAGATCAGGGACGTGCTGGTCAAGTCGCTGTTCCCGGTGGCGGCCGTCGTCACGCCCAACCGGCGGGAGGCCGAGCTGCTGGTCGGCGCGCGGTCCGAGCACCTCGACCGCCGCGGGCTCGCCGAGGAGCTGGTCGCCCTCGGCGCCCCCGCGGTCGTCGTTACGGCGGACGCCACGGACAACGGCGACTGGTTCTACGACGGGGTGACCCACCGTCTGCTCGGGAGTGACTGGCACACGACCAACTGCGAGCACGGGGCGGGCTGCGCGCACTCCGCGCTGACCACCGGGCTGCTGGCACAGGGCGTCCCGCTCGTCGATGCGGTGGCGACCGCGCAGCGGCTCGCGTCGAGGGGGGTCAGCGCGGGGCTCGCGCACCTGGGGGCCGGCGTGCACCCGGTCGACGTGCTCGACCTGCCTGCACATCGGCCGGAGGGGCTGATGCCCGGCTGATGTCCGGAGTGCCCGGGTGAGGATGACGGAAGTCGAGCGACCGAGGAACCCGGTTCGGCGCGGTCCGGTGCCGTGTACGAGGCCGTCTCGGGCGCCCCGCTGACGGTGGCCCGACCTCGTCGACGACCGCCTCGCCCGGGTACTGCGCTGCGTTACCCGACTTTCGTCGGTGTCCAACTGGTCTGGACCATGACATTTTTGTTGTTGACGGCAACAAAAGACGATGGTCGGCGGTGACGAAGATGTCCACGCACAAGTCCAGACTCTCCAGACGGTTCCGCCTCGCCACGGTGCTCGGCGCCGTGTCGGCCACCGCGCTCACCACTCTCGTGGTCGGTCCGGCACAGGCGGCGGACCAGACTTCCCAGGACGGCCCGAGCGTCGCGGCCGTGACCTTCGAGGACAACTTCGACGGCGCCGCGGGCACGCCCGTGGACGGCGGCAAGTGGGTCACGGAGACCGGGGACAACGTCAACAACCACGAGCGGCAGTACTACACGACCTCCACCAGCAACGCGGCGCGCGACGGTCAGGGCAACCTGGTCATCACGGCCCGGCGAGAGAACCCCGCGAACTACCAGTGCTGGTACGGCACGTGCGAGTACACGTCCGCGCGACTGAACACCGCCGGTCGGTTCACCCAGACCTACGGCCACTACGAGGCCCGCATCAAGATGTCGCGCGGGCAGGGTATGTGGCCGGCGTTCTGGATGCTGGGTGACGACATCGGCAACGTCGGTTGGCCGCAGAGCGGCGAGATCGACATCATGGAGAACGTCGGCTTCGAGCCGAACACCGTGCACGGCACCATCCACGGGCCGGGCTACTCGGGTGCCGGCGGCATCGGCGCGGGCTACTCGGCCGGCACCTTCGCCGACGACTTCCACACGTTCGCGGTCGACTGGTCGCCGGGCAGGATTGTGTGGTCGGTCGACGGCAACGTCTACCAGACCCGCACGCCGGGCGACCTGAACGGCAACCAGTGGGTGTTCGACAAGCCGTTTTTTATTATTCTCAACCTCGCGGTCGGCGGCTACTGGCCGGGTGACCCGGACGGCAACACTCAGTTCCCCAACACGTTGGTCGTCGACTACGTGCGCGTGACAGACACGCCGGAGCACTGATTCCCCGACTCGGTGGCGGCGCCTTCCTTCAAGGTCGGCGCCGTCACCGTTCTCGTTTACGCGACCGCGCCCACGATGCAGGCGAAGGCCCCGATGCCGAGCAGGGTGCGGCAGAAGTGAAACCGCCGCCAGACGATCCGGAGGCGCTCGGCGCCTTCCGGTGTGCTGCCCTCGGGCACCCGGCGGAACCGGGCGTTGATGGGCTCCGCCACGACGAGTGAGCTGACGATGATCACCGCGAGCAATGCGACCGCGACCCACGTCAGCGCGGCGGGCCGGCCGGCGGTGTTGAGCGCGAACAGCAGTGCGCCAACCGCACTCAGCGCTCCCAGGATCGGCAACATGGGGTCGACCCGCGCGAGCGACCGCCGGAAGTCGTCGGCGTACTGCTCCACCGGCATCCGCCGCCACAGGTTGGTCCGCTCGACCGCCACGATCAGAATGCCGCCGGCGAAGAGCCCCCCGGCGGCCAGCATCAACCACGAGCCGAGCTGGGCGAGCATCATGGCGTACTCCTCGAAGTGCCGGCGCGCGACGACCTGCCACCCGCAGTGAAAGCGATGATCTTCCACTTCGGCAACCGTCCGGCCCCGAACTTCCAGGCGCCCTCGACCAGCCCTGTGTTGCCGTGAAAGGCGCGTTCGGAACGCTGGACGTCCTGAACGCGCCTTTCAGGGCATGTCGGGGGCTAGAGGATGATCTTCCAGCTGTTGATGTAGCCGATGTCCGCGCTGGCGGCGTCTCGGACCCGCAGGTTCCAGGTGCCGTTGGCCGTCTCGCTTGACAGGTTCAGGTTGAAGGTCTGGTCGATGTTGTCCGCGCTGCCGCCGGAGCGGTTCAGCAGCGAGTAGACGCTCCCGTCGGGCGCCACGAGGTCCACCACGAGGTCACCGCGGTAGGTGTGGACCACGTGCACCTCCACGGCGGAGGTGGCCGACGCCGCGCCGGCGGCGCCGGAGACGGCGATCGGGCTGGAGATGGTGCCAAGGTCGGGGATGTTGTAGTTACCGGTGTTCTCGAAGGTGCGGCCGGTCGGCGGGGTGGTGCCACCCAGGTTGGCGGCGGCCGCGGCGATCGCCGTCGCGAACGTGCTCACCTGGCTGTACACACCCGGGTTCTGCGGGCGCGCGCAACCGTAGCCCCAGCTCACGATGCCGACCTGGACCCAGGCGTTGGCGCTGTCCCTGCGGAACATCGGACCACCGGAGTCGCCCTGGCAGGTGTCGACGCCACCGGCCGACCAGTTGCCGGCGCAGATCTCCTCGTTCGGGACGAGCTCGCTGTACGCGCCGCCGCACTGGGCGTCGGTGATGAACGGCACCTGTGCCTTCAGCAGGTACCGCTGCTGCGCGCCACCCTCGGTGGCCGAGCCCCAACCGGCCACGGAGAACGTGCCGCTGTCGTACGCGGTGCTGGTGGCGATCGGCAGGGTCGCCTGGTTGGTGATCGGCGCG
>Ga0193717_1002504_pt1 | contig 10601 bp, 11 predicted proteins | sample U2c2metaG_FD_145900 | JGI IMG/M metagenome (GOLD analysis project Ga0193717, IMG submission 145900) | Soil microbial communities from a riparian zone of the East river system, Colorado, United States - U2c2 | ecosystem: Environmental > Terrestrial > Soil > Riparian zone | place: USA: East River...
TTCGAGCGCCTGGGCGGTCTGCTGCGCCCGGGTCCCACTTTCACCAACGTCAATGACTTCCGCGCCATCCTCGTTGACAGCAGCATGGAACCAGCGCGAAATCCCTAAGGCGATGATGCGGATAGCGCGAATCGAGGGGATTTTCGTCGATAGCGGCGGCCGGCGCCGCCGGCTTTGGATATTTCCGCTTTTCTGTGCGTTGTTTGTCTGGTCGTCTGCCACCCCGGCGGCGGCCGACTTCCGCCTCTGCAACAACACCGGCAGCCGGGTGGGCGTCGCGATCGGCTACAAGGATTCCGAAGGCTGGACTACCGAGGGCTGGTGGAATCTCGCCGCACGCACCTGCGAAACGCTGGTGAAAGGCCAGCTGGTTGCCCGGTATTACTATGTTCATGCGGTTGACTATGATCGCGGCGGCGAATGGTCGGGCAAGGCCTTCATGTGCACGCGCGACAAGGAGTTCACCATCAAGGGCATCGAGGATTGCCTCGCACGCGGCTATGACCGCACGGGCTTCTTCGAGGTCGACACTACACAGCAGCGGTCCTGGACGGTGCAACTCACCGAAACGGCCGATCAGGCGCCGCAGCTCTCGCCGCAATACACGCCGCTCAGTCCTCCGGCCCAACCGAAGCAGACCCGATGAGACGCCTGCGCCGCACCAAGATCGTTGCAACGCTCGGGCCCGCCTCTTCGGATCAGGCCATGATCGCGCGGCTGTTCGAGGCCGGCGCGGACGTGTTCCGCATCAACATGAGTCACACCTCGCACGACGCGATGCGCAAGCTGCACGCGGCGATCCGCGCGGTTGAGAAGGATTTCGGCCGGCCGATCGGCATCCTCGCCGACCTGCAGGGACCCAAGCTGCGGGTCGGCACGTTCAAGGGCGAGGCCGTGATGCTCAAGAACGGCGCGCAATTCGTGCTCGACGACGACAAGTCGCCGGGCGATGAAACACGCGTCTACCTGCCGCATCCCGAAATCCTCGCTGCGCTCGAGCCCGGCCACACGCTCCTGCTCGACGACGGCAAGGTAAAATTGAGAGCGGTCGAGACCTCGCCGCAGCGCGCCGTCACGCGGGTCGAGGTCGGCGGCAAGCTCTCGGCGCGCAAGGGCGTGAGCCTGCCCGACACCACGATCGGTTTCTCGGCGCTGACCGACAAGGACCGCTCGGACCTCGAGGCCTGCCTCGATACGGGCGTCGACTGGGTCGCGCTCTCGTTCATCCAGCGGCCCGAGGACATCGCGGAAGCAAAGAAGATCACACGCGGACGCGCCGTCGTGATGGCCAAGATCGAGAAGCCGCAGGCGGTCGTGCGCCTCGCGGAAATTCTGGATTACACCGACGCCCTGATGGTCGCGCGCGGCGATCTCGGCGTGGAGATGCCGCTCGAGAAAGTCCCCGGCATCCAGAAGCAGATCACGCGCTCGTCGCGGCGCGCCGGCAAGCCGGTGGTGGTCGCGACGCAGATGCTCGAGTCGATGATCACCAATCCGGTGCCCACCCGCGCCGAGGTCTCCGATGTCGCGACCGCGATCTTCGAGGGCGCGGACGCCATCATGCTGTCGGCGGAGTCGGCGGCCGGGCAGTATCCGGTCGAAGCGGTCGCCACCATGAACCGCATCGCCGAGGAGGTCGAGACCGACCCGATCTACCGGTCGATCATCCAGGCACAGCGCGCCGAGCCCGAGGCGACCGGTGCGGACGCGATCGCCGACGCGGCGCGCCAGATCGCCGAGACGCTCGATCTTGCGGCGATCGCGTGCTGGACTTTCTCGGGCTCGACCGTGCTGCGCGTTGCGCGCGAGCGGCCGCTCTCGCCGATCGTGGCGATCTCGCCGAACCTGGCGACGGGACGCAAACTCGCGGTGGTCTGGGGCGTGCACTGCGTCGTCGACGAGGATGCACGCGATCTCGACGACATGGTGGACCGCGCCTGCCGCATCGTGTTCCGCGAAGGCTTCGCCAAAGCGGGCCAGCGCATCATCATCGTGGCGGGTGTGCCGCTCGGCACCCCCGGCGCCACCAACATGGTGCGGATTGCATTCGTGGGATCGGGTGCGGCGGAGGATTAACTCTGCTGGTCATCCCGGCCGAAGCGCCAAGGGCGCGAGAGCCGGGATCCATAAGCCTCAGTGGTGGTTATGGGTCCCGGGTCGCGCCGCTGCGCGGCTTGCCCGGGATGACGGCTGCGCTCAAATATCCCGCCCCTCGACCTTCTCGGTCAGCGTCTTCACGAAATCCGGCACCTTCTGCAAATGCGGGTTGACGGCGAGCGCGCGGCGGAACGCTTCCAGCGCGAGCTTCTCCTCGCCGAATTCCTGCATGATGACGCCGAGGCCCGTGAGAGCGCCGAAATGGCGCGGCTCGCGCGCCAGCACCTGGCGGATATCGGCGGCCGACTTGCCGTAGTCCTTGTTGGCGAAATGCAGCGTCGCGCGCCGGTTCCACGCTTCGATGTAGTCGGGCCGCATCTCGACCACGGCATCGAGCAGCTGGATTGCAAGCTTGGTGTCCTTGGCGTCTTGCGCGGTCTTCACCCGGGTCATCAAGAGATCGGTGGTGTCGCTACCGGAGGCGAGCCACAGCGCCCAGATGCGGCCCTCGACCAGCTTGGCCGAGTCGGCGTCGGGCGCAGCTTTGAGCGCCTCGAACAGGAAGTCGAGGTTCTTGATGCGGTCACCGCGCGGCACGCGCGGCAGCTTGTCGGGCGTTTCATTCCACCCGCCGGGTTCCGCCCGCACCGGAGCGCACACCGCCGACGCGGCGAGAAAAGCCGCGGCAAACGCCAGAGGGATGAATCGCAGGCGCATGGTGGGAGTCTAGGGCTTTTGCGCTGCGGCGCAATACTGTCGCGCGCCGAGCCTGGTCAAAGCCCCGTGAGAACGTCCGTCAATCGGGAAAAGTTCAGGCTTCCGCTCAGCCTTGGCGCGCCTTGAACCGCTTCTGCGTCTTGTTGATCACGTAGACGCGGCCCTTGCGGCGCACCAGGCGGTTGTCGCGATGCCGGCCGCGCAGCGATTTCAACGAATTACGAACTTTCATGACTCAAGTTCCAGTGCGCCGCGCGGCGGATTTGAAAGGATTTCGCGGGTTTCTACGGGTACCCCTGCCCCCTGTCAACGCGCTGATTGGGAGCAAAGATGGTGGTGGACGCAGTCGAATGCGAACCGGTCTCTCCGACTGAAATTCCCGTATCGTAGGAAATATCGGGAAAATCGTAGTTTTTTCCCGATTGCCCTCGATTCATCGGCAGGAATCTTCCTAAGTCCCAATGGCTTATGAGCCAATTCCCGTTAAATTGTAATCGGGAATTCGGCGCCCTCAATCGGGAAAGAAACGGCGGGGAACCGCGATATTCATTTCGGCCTGCGTTTAGGGCGCTCGGTCGAGGCGTTTTCGGCTTTGGACGCGCCGCCAACCAGCGGCTGATTGGCGCGAAGAATTCTTATGAGATTGGGGATACCCCGCCGATCAACGCGGGCTGACAGAACGAGCTGATCCCCTTCAAATCGGAGGTCGAAGAACTCATTGGCACTGGGGCTCGTATCGCCTCCCCGGGCGCTTTGGTCAGGCAAATGAGCGCGAAAATCAGTGGATTGTCGGCCTCCCCGGAGAGAATCGAGGAAGGACATGGTCCTCCTGTATTCCGCCACTAATGCTTCGGCACCCTTCTGCTGAAACCCGCGGTGCTGGACGAGGTAAATTTGCACTTCACCTTGCGGCAAGTTGGTCCGCCAACGTTCCCACAAGTGTTGATGTATCGGGGGAAGGAGCGCTGCTTTCTCAATCGATTTCGCGCGCTGCGGCGAATCCGGTCCCGACTCCAGGATCTCAACGCCGAGCGGCGATAGTTTGACGCGGCGGTGCTTGCCTCGCCCGACAACGTCTAACAGCCCAAACTGCTTAAGAGCCGCTTCGGTTTGGATAGCGCCGCTGCTGTTGGGTCCATATCCCCAACTCTTCCACGCGCCGGCTACGCTGGCATCGGCTGTCCCAGCTGTTTTCCAGAGCGCACGGGCCTGCTCGATCGCCCTGCCCACATCGACAAACGGATAACGCGGACTGCGATGGATCCTGTCTCGGCTCGTGGTCTTCATTACACGGTGTCGCCTGCGAGGACCCGCTTTACCATAAGCGGAACTACCGGTCGTGAATGGTCGACGGACCTTGATAACCTCCATCTATGAGGTTAGATAGATTACTGTCAGGTTAACGAGAAGCGACCTGAAGGGCGCAGTGGCTACCGTAACAATGGTGGGTGCTATGAGGGTTGAGCAGATTTCAATCGCGTCTTTGCGGGCATATGATCGCAACGCACGATCGCACCCCAAAAAGCAGATCCGGGCGCTCTCAAAATCCATTGAGACCTTCGGGTTCTGCGCCCCGGTTTTGATCGACGATGACAATGAGATTATCGCTGGCCACGCGCGGGTCGCGGCAGCGACCTTCCTCGGTCTGCCGTCCGTCCCCGCCATCCGGCTGTCACACCTGAGCGAGGAGAAAAAGCGCGCGTACATTATCGCCGACAATCGCCTCAGCGAAATTGCGAGCTGGAACAAGGAACTTTTGGCGAGCGAGCTTCAGGGCTTGACCGACGTGGGATTCGATGTCGAGGCCATCGGTTTTGAAACTGCCCAAGTCGATCTTATCCTTGAAGAAGCCCGCGAAATTACTGGCGCGCTCACGGGACCGGAGGATGAGGTGCCTGCGCTAGCAGGCTTCCCACCACCCGCCCTGGTGACATGTGGGTGCTTGGGGAGCACCGCCTTGTGTGCGGAGATGCGCGCGATGACGCGACTTACGCGCTGTTGTTGCAGGGCGAAAAGGCCGCGTTTGTCATTTCGGACCCTCCCTACAACGTAGCCGTCGCGGATATTTCCGGTCTTGGGCGAACGCAACATCGCGAGTTCGCGATGGCATCTGGTGAGATGACCGAGCAGCAGTTCACCGAATTCCTGGGAGAGACAATGGGGCTGATGGCTGCCAACTCAGTCTATGGATCGATTCACGCGCTTTTCATGGATTGGAGACACTGCGGCGAAATGCTGGCCGCGGGGAGGATGGTCTACAGCGAACTGAAGAATATTTGCGTCTGGGTAAAGAGCAACGGTGGAATGGGCACTTTTTACAGGTCTCAGCACGAGTTTATCTTTATGTGGAAGTACGGTACGGCCGCCCACATCAACACCTTTGAGCTAGGCCAACACGGGCGTTCCCGTACGAACGTGTGGAGCTACGCCGGAGCAAACACATTTAAGTCAGGCCGCCTTGATGAGCTCGCTATGCATCCCACAGTCAAGCCCGTCGCGCTGATTGCGGATGCTGTTCGGGATTGTTCTCGTCGCGGCAATCTCGTCCTCGATCCGTTCTGTGGAAGCGGAACGGTGATCGTTGCGGCGGAACGCACCGGGCGTAAGGCACGGGCAATCGAATTCGATCCCGGTTATGTCGACGTCGCGGTAAAGCGTTGGCAGGCCTACACCGGCAGGTCCGCCGTTCTTGCCGAGTCTGGCGACTCGTTTGAAGACGTCGCCGAGGATCGGCAGGTCAATACCCCACTATCTTCATCGGACGCAACGGCACACGGCTAAACCGGCGAATTGAACGTCTGTCGGACATCGATTCAGGCAGCATTTAGGGAGCACAAGTCATGGCTGAATCGACGAAACCTAAGCCTGAGAACACTTCGGACGCAAACTATGCCGTCGGCTACGGCCGACCGCCGCGAAAGCACCAATTCAAGGTTGGCAACACCGCCAGTCGGCGTGGACGCAAACGGGGATCAAGAAACCGGACCCTGGTAATCAGGGAGATTCTCTTCGAGCCTATCAAAGTGAGGGAAGGCGAAGACGTAAAGAAAATGCGACTGCTTGAGGCCATCGTCAGGCAAACTTGCAATAAGGCGCTCAAGGGCGATCACAAGGCTGCTCTCATGATCATCGGACTTGCTCAGAAGGAGGGGTTACTCACCCCTGAACAAAATGAGGTTCTCGAAGAGAATATGTCCGAAGCGGATAAGGCGATCCTGGCGGACTACAAGAAGCGGCTGAATGATTCGAAGGTATGAGCGGTCACGTTTGTACGCACGACAGGGATCGACATGACACTCGGACAGCACAGTATGGTGACCGAAGAGGAGCCCTCGAGTAGCCTCGCGTCAACGGCGCCGGTGCTGGCAAAGCAGACCTATTCAGACGGGGATCTGCTGCGCGCTATGCTGCGAGAAGACTTCTACTCCTTCGTTCAAAAGGTTTTCGAAACTGTATCTCCGGGAGACGTATTCTCCCGCAACTGGTCGATTGAAGCCGTCTGCCACGCGATCACGGGGATCATCCGCGGCGATAGCACTCGGCTCATTATCAACATCCCTCCGCGAAACCTGAAGTCGATCTGCGCGTCGGTTGCCCTTCCGGCATTCGTGCTTGGCCATGATCCCACGAAGCGGGTCATCTGCGTGAGCTACTCCGATGAACTCGCAAAGAAGTTTTCAAATGATTGCCGCGCGGTAATGAAGTCTGAATGGTACCGCCGACTCTTTCCGGAGGCAGTGATCGACAAAGCGAAGGACACTGAAACCGAATTCCAAACAACCAAGCGCGGATATCGGCTGGCCACGTCGGTCGGCGGTACGCTGACAGGTCGCGGTGGTGATTTCATCATCATCGACGACCCTATTAAGCCCCAAGATGCCCAATCGAAGTCCGTCCGCGAGAAGACTGCTCAATGGTATGAGAACACACTTCTGTCCCGGCTCGATGACAAACCACGGGGCGCAATCGTTCTGGTCATGCAGCGCCTACATATGGACGACCTGACCGCTCATCTCCTATCGAACGGCAGTTTCCATCACCTGTGTCTGCCGGCCATTGCTGAAACAAAACAGACAATTCCGTTGGGGAACGAACGAGTTCATACCCGGGAGATCGATGACGTCCTGGACCCGGTCCGAGAACCCCTGTCAGCACTCACGCTTTTGAAGAACGCGATGACACCTCTCGTATTCAGTGCGCAGTATCAGCAGCGCCCGATTCCGCTCGCAGGAAATCTGATCAAGAAAAATTGGATCAAGTTCTATGACACCGGCAGCGTACCTTGGGAGGAAGGCGAGTATCATGTAACCAGTTGGGATACCGCGATGAAGTCATCCGAACTCGCCGACTATTCGGTTGGTACCGTATGGACGGTTCAGGAAAGCGCGAAGCGGATCTATCTAATCGATGTGGTTCGTGGCCGATATGAGTTTCCGGAACTCGTAGATGCGGCAATAAAACTCCATCGTAAGTGGGACTTTCAAAGCCCTCGCAAATCACACCATCTGGTAATTGAAGACAAAGGTTCCGGCACAAGCCTGATCCAAGCTCTCAAGTCAAAGCAGATATATAACCGCGCCTATAACATTGGGCAGCAGGGTGACAAAGTCATGCGACTTTCGGCGCAGGCGGTATACTTCGCCAACGGCATCGTACATTTTCCTAAGAAGGCGCCATGGCTTAACGAGCTGATAGAAGAAATTCTCGCGTTCCCAGGCGTCAAACATGACGATCAAGTCGACGCGATTTCGCAGGCACTCGCATGTATCGCCCACATCGAGTCTCATCGTGTAGTATCAGGCCGGCTTCGTGCATAATTGCCACCGACGCGCAATAGCGGTGACGATCCTTCGATCGCCCGCCCCCCGCAAGCCTTTCGACGTTCCCTGGTTTTCTCGTTCGATGAGAAAACCGTGCTTAGGAATTCCGTAGCATCCCGCGCTTCATGAGCGAGATTACCGCGAAAACCATCACTTTCCTCTCAAAGCCGGCACGAAACATTGCCCGCGCTTACTCTCTTGATCCTCGGGAGGCGGGGGATAAATTCTACAAGCTCGCGTTAGATTGCGGGCTCAAGCCCGCGTATGCGTGATGTCCGGCGCGCAGTGAGGAAGATCGCACAGACCCGCGCCCGCGGAGTCGGATCTTGATCAATTTCCCGTTGCAGGCGTAGACGTCTTGTCTTGCCCGCTTCGGCCAACTGCAGCTTCAGCTGTCGATGATAGCAACAGCCCGGGTCCAGCCCGCCGAGGCGCGCTCGATCTTGACCGGGAAGCATGAGACGGTGAAACCGGTCGACGGCAATTGCTCGAGGCTGTGCAGCTTTTCGAGGTGGCAATAGCCGATGTGGCGTCCGGCCTTGTGACCTTCCCAAATCAGACTGGCGTCTTTGGTCTCGGCGTATTTCTTTGCCGTATGGACGAACGGCGCATCCCAGCTCCAGCCGTCGATTCCAGTCAGCCGCACGCCGCGCTCGAGCAGATACATCGTCGCCTCATAGCCCATGCCGCAGCCGGAGGTGACGTAATCCTGCTGGCCGTATTTCGCACCGGCGCTGGTATTGACCACGACGATCTCCAGCGGCGAAAGGGTGTGGCCGATGCGCTTGAGTTCGTTCTCGACATCCTTGGCGGTGGCCACATAGCCGTCCGGCAAGTGCCGAAAATCCAGTTTCACGCCGGGCTGCAGGCACCATGCGAGCGGCACTTCGTCGATGGTCCAGGAGCGCTCGCCGCGATTCATCGTCGGGTGGAAATGCCACGGCGCGTCCAGATGGGTTCCGTTGTGAGTCGACAGGTTGACCTGCTCCACGGCCCAGCCCTGACCGTCGGGTAGATCCTCGGCCCTCAGACCTTCGAAGAACTGCAGCATACGCGGCAGACTCTGCCGGTGATCGATGTACTGGATCGCCGGATGCGCGCCTGGCGGATCGGCGGGCACGTCGTTTTGCAGGGGAACGGAAATATCGATCAGTCGTCGCGCCATGGCGCTCTCCGCCGGTTGTATTGGTGGTGTGGGCGCGACCTCAGACGTCCTGTCGCTCGACCTTGTTCTTCAGGATTCCGATCTTCTCGACTTCGAGCTCGATGCTGTCGCCGTGCTCGAGAAATCGCCCGATCTCGAGGCCGCAGCCGTTGCCGACCGTCCCCGAGCCAATGAACTCTCCCGGCATCAGCGTCTCGTCCTTGGTGACGTATGCGATGATCTCCTCGAACGAGAACAGCATGCCATCGCTGGTGCCGGTCCCGCGCGTTTCACCATTGACGCGGACTTCCATCGCAAGCTTGTAAGGATCGCCGATCTCGTCTGGGGTGACGATCCATGGGCCGAGCACGTTGCCGCCGTCGAAGCTCTTGCCCTTGGCCGGGCCAAGCCTGCCTTCCATCTCGATCATCTGCGCATCGCGCGCCGAGAAATCGTTGAAGATCGTGAAACCGAAAATATGATCCTTAGCCTTGGCCGCGGATATGTTGGCGCCCTTTCCTTTGGTAACGATGCCGAACTCAAGCTCGTAATCCATGACCTTGCTGTAGCGCGGCCATTTGACCGTGGTGTTGGTGCCGCTCACACTGAAACGGTTGGTGATGTAGTAGATCGGCTGCTTCCGATACACCGCGGGTAATTCGGGCATCGGCTCAGCGTCGATCCGTGCCACCTCGGCCATGTCGCCGCGCGCGCGGGCCGCGAGTTTGCGCCCGCCGCGCGGCCCCTGGACAATGTGGGTCGGGAACGACATGCCGTCGCGCATCTGACGAGGCTCGGGGATCGGAGCCAGAATTTCGGCGGCGGCCACATCGACGGATAGCGAAGCGTCGTCCGCGCTTTTATCGAATAGGGAACGCGCTGCGTCGAGCGCCGCGGGGCCAGCATCGATCAGGGCCAGCATCGAGGTAAAAGCTGGAAATATCCGGAAGGAAGACGCGCATGACAAAATACCTAGCCTTGCTCGCCGCGATTTTGGCCGCTGGCCCGCTCCACGCGCAGACCAAAATCCAGATCGGGTGTACCGCGACTTCCGACTGCGCCTCCGCGATGGTGGCGGTCGATGAGGGCATCTTCAAAAAACATGGTCTCGACGCCGAGATGATCCTGATCGGCATCAACTCGAATATCCCGGCCGCCATCCTTTCCAATTCGATTCAGATCGGTGGTCCGACCTCGACGGTGTTTCTCCAGGCGGCGGACGGCGGCCTCGATCTGGTCGCGGTCAACGGAGCGTCGATCATGAACCCGACCTCCAATGCCAACATCGGCGCCTTCGTGCGAAATGGCATCACGATCAAGGAACCAAAGGATTTCGTCGGCAAGAAAGTGGGCGCGCCGGGGCTTGGTGCATTCCTTCATGTGCTGTTCGTCAAGTGGCTGGTTGAAAAGGGCGTCGATCCGAAAAATGTGAACTTCGTCGAGGTGTCGTTCCCGACCATGGCCGACATCATCAAATCAGGCGGCGTCGACGCGGTGCTGACAGCGGAGCCGTTTATCACGCGGATGACCAATGCCAGCCTTGGTACGGTCGGCGCGCGCTACGGTGCGGACCTCGCGAGGACCGAACCGATCATCTTCTATGCGGCAGCGCGCGGCTGGGCCGAGAAAAATCCCGATGCCATCAAGAAATTCCGCGCCGCGATCGCAGAGAGCGCCGCTATCGTCAATGCCGACCGCGACAAGGCCTCCGCGTCGATCTCGAAATTCACCAAGCAACCGATCGAACTGGTCAAGGCCTCGCCGCCGAGCCAGTCCGAACCGACCTTGAAGGCAGAACAACTTGGCTGGTGGATCGACATCAT
>Ga0193717_1002505_pt1 | contig 10588 bp, 10 predicted proteins | sample U2c2metaG_FD_145900 | JGI IMG/M metagenome (GOLD analysis project Ga0193717, IMG submission 145900) | Soil microbial communities from a riparian zone of the East river system, Colorado, United States - U2c2 | ecosystem: Environmental > Terrestrial > Soil > Riparian zone | place: USA: East River...
GGAGTTCCCTACGAAAGTAGGTGGGCACCATGTAGCCAAGTCCACGGACCTGGCCAGGGACAGTTCCCGGAAGGATCGATAAGGCCCCGGGGATATATGGCTCCTGACGCGCGACGCAGCTTCGCTCGGGTAATGTAGGCGCTATGGGCGCGATGCGCCAGCGGTAAACGCTCCGTCATTGCGAGCGAAGCGAAGCAATCCAGAAGCCCGGAACAAGAACTGGATTGCTTCGTCCGCTCCGCTCCTCGCAATGACGGGTTGAGAGATTGCGCGTCCCGAGCGCGATGCAGCACGAAGTGCGGCTTCGCAGAACCGGGACCCACACTTGCTTTGTGCCACCATGGGCCCCGGCTCTGCAGCGCACCGCAAGAGCGCTGCGCTGCGTCCGGGGCACGAGAGCTACCCGATCGCCACGCCGCCGCCGATCGTGCGATTCAGCACCTGGGTGGTCTTTTCGATCCTGTCGGCGGCGGAGTTCAATGCTGCGGCGACCGCGGTCTGCGTCGCCCTGGCACGGTCCGCGGCGGCGACGCGGACGTCGCGGAGCGCGGTGAGTTCTTCCTCCAGGGTGCGGATGCGCGCGGTGGCGTCGAGCAGTTCGTCGCACACCGTCAGCGCCGCCATCACGGTGAGGCGCGCGTCGCCGATCTCGCCGAATTTTCCGCGCAGGCTGCCGATCCGCGCTTCCAGGCTCTCGGCGAGTTTCAAGAGCCGCGCCTCCTGGCCTTCCTCGCAGGCCATGCGGTACTGGCGGCCGTTGATGGTGACGTTGATGTGGCTCATGAAGCGTCTCCCGCGTCGAGCACGGAGCGGATGGTGCCGATCGCGGCATCCAGCCTTTCTGCAATTTCGCGATTGGCGCGCTCCAGCTTGCGCGATTTCACCAGCGAGCCGTCGAGTTCGTCGGCCAGCCGCGAGCGGTCCGCGCCCAAGGCCTGAATGCGGGTCGCCAATTCGTCCTCGTCGCGGTCGGCCTCGCGGCGCCGTTCCACCGCACTCTCCAGCGCGTCGAGCGCCGCCATCAGCCGCCGCGTCGCCGCGTCGATATCGGCGGTGGCTGGCTCGGAACCGGTGACGGGGCGATCGTTCATAGCGGCGGCGCGGACCTTCATTGCGGCTGCCGCGGGCCATAAAAGCCCCGGCTCGGCAAGCCTTTAGGGCGCGAAATTTACGTGGCAAGCGAGCCCAGCGCAACGCCGCTTGCAAGCTATGCACCGCAAAGCGGTCTGCCGCGGCGCAAACCTAAGCTCCCGGCCTTGGACTCCCATGACGCAGGTGCTATCCACCCATGCCTCATTTTCCGCGGGCGGACACGCATCCAATCCCGGCGCGGAGCGTTCACAAGCACTCACCTCAACGGATCATCACATGGCGAGCGTCGATCACACCCGTATGGCCAATGCGATTCGTGGCCTGGCCATGGATGCGGTTGAAAAGGCGAAATCCGGCCACCCCGGGCTGCCGATGGGCGCCGCCGACGTCGCCACCGTGCTGTTCACGCAATTCTTGAAGTTCGATGCCTCGAACCCAAAATGGCCGGACCGCGACCGTTTTGTGCTCTCGGCCGGGCACGGCTCGATGCTGCTGTATGCGCTGCTGTATCTCACCGGCAATGCCGACATGACGCTGGACCAGCTCAAGCACTTTCGCCAGCTGGGATCGCTGACCCCGGGCCATCCGGAGAATTTCCACACCAAGGGCATCGAGACCACCACCGGCCCACTGGGCCAGGGCATCGCCACCTCGATCGGCTTCGCGCTGGCGGAAAAAATGCTGGCAGCGGAGTTCGGCAAGAAGACCGTCAACCATCACACCTATGTGTTGTGTTCCGACGGCGACCTGATGGAGGGCGTGTCGCAGGAAGCCATTGCCATGGCCGGGCACTGGAAGCTCAACAAGCTGATCGTGCTGTACGACGACAACGGGATTTCCATCGACGGTCCCACGTCCCTCGCCGACTCGGTCGACCAGGTGAAACGCTTCAAATCCGCCGGCTGGGCGGCCGAACTGATCGATGGCCAGGACCAGACGGCAATCGCGGCTGCGATCACCCGCGCGCAAAAATCCAACAAGCCGTCGATGATCGCCTGCAAGACCACCATCGGCTACGGCGCGCCGACCAAAGCCGGTACTGCGAAAGCGCATGGCGAAGCGCTCGGAGCGGAAGAGCTGAAGGGTGCGAAGGAAAAGCTCGGCATCTCGCTGGAGCCGTTTTCGGTGCCGGACGACGTGCTGAAAGCCTGGCGCGAGGCCGGCAGCCGCGGGGCGGCCGCGCGCAAAGAATGGGAGGTGCGTTTCGCGGAGCTGGGCAATCGCAAGCGCGCCGAATTCGAACGCCGGCTGCGCCATGAGCGGCCGGCGTCGCTGGCGAAGGCGTTGAAGGCGCACAAGAAGGCGCTGATCGAAACGCCGCAGAACATCGCCACCCGCAAATCCTCCGAATCGGTCATCGAGGCGATCGCCGCCGCGATGCCGATGGAATTTTTGGCGGGCTCCGCGGATCTGACCGGCTCCAATAACAACAAGGCAAAATCCGCGGTGGCGTTTTCGGCAAAAGCCCCGAAGGGCCGCTTCATCCATTACGGCATCCGCGAGCACGGCATGTGTGCCGCCATGAACGGCATCTTCCTGCATGGCGGCTTCGCGCCCAACGGCGCGACTTTTCTGGTGTTCACCGACTATGCCCGGCCGGCGATGCGGCTGGCGGCGCTGATGGGAACCGGCGTGGTCTATGTGATGACGCATGATTCGATCGGGCTTGGCGAAGACGGGCCGACCCATCAGCCGGTCGAGCATCTTTCGGCGCTGCGCGCGATTCCGAACATGCGCGTGTTCCGGCCCTGCGACGCGATGGAGGTCGCGGAATGCTGGGAGCTGGCGCTCAATCGCATCGACGGCCCGACGGTGCTGGCGCTGACGCGGCAGAACCTGCCGCAGCTACGGACCGTTGCGCGCAACGACAATCCGTGCAGTCAGGGCGCCTACGAACTGGTCGCAGCACAAGGCGAGGCAAAAGTGTCGCTGTTCGCCTCGGGCTCGGAAGTCGAGATCGCGGTCGCCGCACAAAAGCAACTCGCCGAGAAAGGTATTGCGGCACGCGTGGTGTCGGTGCCATCGCTCGAATTGCTGCTGGCGCAGGATGAGGCGAAACAGCGCGCCGTCATCGGCAATGCGCCGGTCAAGGTCGCGATCGAGGCCGCGGTGCGCTGGGGCTGGGACGCGGTGATCGGGCAGGATGGCGAATTTATCGGCATGCACGGTTTTGGCGCCAGCGCCCCGGCCAAGGACCTCTACAAGCATTTCGGGATTACCGCGGAGGCGGCGGTTAACGCTGCATTGAAGCGCCTTTCCTGACGGTTGAGATTGGCTGAAAAAAGGACTACCTAACCCTCATATTTCTTTGTCTCGCCCGGCCGAACCGGGCGATCCGCCGCACCACCCTCGTAGATGACGCTGTGTCATCGCGGGGATGACATAAGCTTTTGAAGGAGATCGAAAAATGGCAGTCCGGGTCGCGATCAACGGGTTTGGCCGCATCGGCCGCAACATCTTGCGGGCCATCGCCGAGTCCGGCCGCAACGACATCGAGGTGGTCGGGATCAACGATCTCGGCCCGGTCGAGACCAACGCCCACCTGCTGCGCTTCGATTCGGTGCATGGCCGCTTTCCCGGCACCGTGACCGTCGACGGCGATTCGATCAGCCTCGGCAGCGGCAAGATCAAGGTCTCGGCGGAACGCGATCCCACCAAACTTCCCTGGAAGGATCTCGGCGTCGATATCGCGCTGGAATGCACCGGCATCTTCAGCGCCAAGGCCAAGGCCGCCGCACATCTCACCGCCGGCGCCAAGCGCGTGCTGGTGTCGGCACCGTCGGACGGCGCCGATCTCACCGTGGTGTTCGGCGTCAACCACGACAAGCTGACCAAGGATCATCTGGTGGTTTCAAACGGTTCGTGCACCACCAACTGCCTCGCGCCGGTCGCAAAAGTGCTGAACGACACCGTCGGCATCGAGACCGGCTTCATGACCACCATCCACGCCTATACCGGCGACCAGCCGACGCTGGATACGCTGCACAGCGATCTCTATCGCGGCCGCGCGGCGGCGATGTCGATGATCCCGACCTCCACCGGCGCGGCCAAGGCGATCGGCCTGGTGCTGCCGGAGCTGCAGGGCAAGCTCGACGGCGTCGCGATCCGCGTGCCGGTGCCGAACGTCTCGGTGATCGACCTGAAGATCGTCGCATCCCGCAAGACCGACGTGAAGGAAATCAACGAGGCCATGAAGCGCGCCTCCGAGCAGCAGCTCAAGGGCGTGCTCGGCTACACCACCGCGCCCAACGTCTCGATCGACTTCAACCACGATCCGCACTCGTCCACCTTCCACATGGACCAGACCAAGGTGCAGAACGGCACCTTGGTGCGGGTGGTACGACAATGAATGGGGATTCTCCAACCGCATGGCCGACACCGCCGTGGCGATGGGGAAGCTGCTGTAAGAACTCGTGCCCCGGACGCAACGCAGCGCGTAGCACTTGCGAAGCGGCGCGCTGCAGAGCCGGGGCCGTAACGAAGCGCGGCGTTTGTGGCGGTCCCGGCTCTGCGGTGCACCGCTGAAGAAGCGCTGCACCGCGTCCGGGACACAGTAAAGCATGCCGAAATTTCGTACCCTTGATGACGTCGACGTGAAGGGCAAACGCGTGCTGCTGCGCGTCGACCTCAACGTGCCGATGGAGAACGGCCGCGTCACCGACGCCACGCGGCTCGAGCGCATCGCACCGACCATTACCGAAATTTCCGACAAGGGCGGCAGAGTGATCCTGCTGGCGCATTTCGGCCGGCCCAAGGGGCGCGATCCGAAGCAGTCGCTGAAGCCCGTCGCCGCAGCGCTGGCGGAAGTGATCCAACGTCCCGTCGCATTCGCGGAGGATTGCATCGGCGAGACCGCGGAAAAAGCCGTCGCCGCGATCAAGGACGGCGACATCCTGTGTCTGGAAAACACCCGCTTCCATCCCGGCGAAGAAAAGAACGATCCCGCCTTCGTCACTGAGCTGGCAAAGCTCGGCGACATCTGGGTCAACGACGCCTTCTCCGCTGCGCACCGGGCGCACGCCTCCACCGAAGGGCTCGGCCACAAACTCCCCGCCTATGCCGGCCGCACCATGCAGGCCGAACTCGATGCGCTGGGCAAGGCACTGGAAGCGCCGAAGAAGCCGGTGATCGCCATCATCGGCGGTGCAAAAGTTTCCACCAAGATCGACCTGTTGCAGAACCTGGTCAGCAAGGTCGATGCGCTGGTGATCGGCGGCGGCATGGCGAATACGTTTTTGCACGCGCAGGGCATCGGCATCGGCAAGTCGCTGGCGGAGAAAGACCTCGCCGCGACCGCGCTGCGGATTTTCGAGATGGCCGAGGCCGCCAATTGCGCGATCATTCTCCCGGTCGATGCCGTGGTGGCGTTTCACTTCGCCGCCAATGCGCCGTCGCATGCCTACGGTCTCGATGCCATTCCATCCGACGGCATGATCCTCGACGTCGGCCCGCAATCGATCGAGCGCATCCATGCCGCCATCGAGGACGCCGCGACCCTGGTCTGGAACGGCCCGCTCGGCGCCTTCGAGATGACGCCGTTCGACCGCGGCACCATGGTCGCTGCCAAACACGCGGCGGAGCGGACCAAGGCAGGCAAACTGATCTCGGTCGCCGGCGGCGGTGATACCGTCGCCGCGCTGAACCAGGCCGGCGTGGCCGATGATTTCAGCTATGTATCGACCGCGGGCGGCGCGTTTCTGGAATGGATGGAAGGCAAGCCGCTGCCGGGGGTTGAGGTGCTGAAAGTTTGAGGGTTTTTGCAACTATCAGTCGGTTGTTGCAACCCGACGTTTATGTTATGTTCTTATCATGGCTGAAGAGCCGACAGATGCCGTTCCGCAGATCCTGATCAGGATTCAGGACAGCATCAGTGCGATCCGATCTGAACTCGGCACGCTTCGCGCAGAGGTCGGACAGTTCAAGCGTGAGAACGAGACGCAGCATGAGGAAATCCGGGGCCTCATCCACAAGCAGCGGCGCGGCTCGGCCGCGATGATGGTTATCATGCGGGCGACGGTCAGCGATTTTGATGACCGGGTCAACGAGATCGTAGAACGCGTGGCGGCACTGGAAGCCCGCGCGAGCTAAGGGCCGCAATGCCGGATGGACCGACCGACATAGCGACGGACATCCTGATCGCGATTCGCGAGGATATTTCGTCGTTTCGGACTTCGTTCGAGGGACGACTGGACCGGCTGGAGCAAAGCATCCGCAAGTGTCAGCGCGACGCAGCAGCCACGTTGGTCATCATGCGCGCGACCGTCGGCCCATTTCAACAAGCGCCTGGGCGCGGTTGAAGGGCGAGTAACGGCGCTGGAAGCCCCTAAAAGCTGATCCACCAATTCGGCGTTTTCCCGCCAGCATCTGCGCAATTCATAGTCTTGGATTTCATGGCCTACCGCGTTATGAGCGGTGCAGCATTTCCGGCGGCTACCGCCCTACCCGCGCCTTCGCAAAGGATTCAGTCATGGCCCGTATCACGCTCCGTCAACTGCTCGATCACGCGGCGGAAAACGACTACGGCGTGCCAGCGTTCAACATCAACAACATGGAGCAAGCGCTCGCGATTATGGACGCCGCCTCGAAGCTGGATGCGCCTGTCATCATCCAGGCCTCGCGCGGCGCGCGCTCCTATGCCAACGACATCATGCTCAAGCACATGATGGACGCTGTGACGGAAATCTATCCGCAGATTCCGGTCTGTGTGCATCTCGATCACGGCAATGGTCCGGACACCTGCATGACCGCGATCCAGGCCGGTTTTACGTCCGTGATGATGGACGGCTCGCTGAAAGCCGACGGCAAGACGGCGGCCGACTGGGACTACAATGTCGGCGTGACCAAGACCGTCACCGACATGGCGCATCTCGGCGGCATTTCGGTGGAGGGCGAACTCGGCGTGCTGGGTTCGCTCGAGACCGGCATGGGCGACAAGGAAGACGGTCACGGCGCCGAGGGGAAACTCTCGCACGACCAGTTGCTCACCAACCCCGACGAGGCGGTGAAATTCGTGCGCGAGACGCAAGTGGACGCGCTGGCGATCGCGATGGGTACCTCGCACGGCGCCTACAAGTTCACCCGCAAGCCGGACGGCGACATCCTGGCCATGAACGTGATCGAGGAAATCCACCGCAAGCTGCCCAACACCCATCTGGTGATGCACGGCTCGTCCTCGGTGCCGCAGGACCTGCAGGACATCATCAACGCCTATGGCGGCAAGATGAAGCCGACCTGGGGCGTGCCGGTCAGCGAGATCCAGCGCGGCATCAAGAACGGCGTGCGCAAGATCAACATCGACACCGACAACCGCATGGCGATGACCGGCCAGATCCGCAAAGTGCTGAGCGAGGACCCAAGCGAATTCGATCCGCGCAAGTACTTGAAGCCCGCGATGGAGGCGATGGCAAAACTGTGCAAGCAGCGGCTGGAGGAATTCAACACCGCGGGCCAGGCCAGCAAGATCAAGAAGGTGCTGACCACCGCCGAGATGGCGAAGCGTTATGCCGCAGGGGAACTGACGCCGAAGGTGGCGTGAACCCTTGAACGAACGGCTGGCCTCCAATATGTTACATGTAACAGATTGGAGGTCGTCATGACCGACGGCGCAAAGCGGGTGCGCAAGCACCGGGAAAAGATGAAGGCGGCCGGCCTGAAGCCGGTGACGATCTGGGTTCCGGACGTCAATACTCCTGAGTTTAAGGCACGGGTCGCGCGTGAGATCGAACTCATCAATGCGAGCGCCGACGAAAAGGCTATCCTTGAAGAGCTTTCGAACATCGAAATCGACGGCTGGAAATGAAACGCGGCGACCTGGTGACGGTCGTTATGCAGGGTGCCTATGGAAAGCCGCGACCGGCGGTCATCATTCAGGCGACTTGGGCTGAAGACCTAGACTCTGTCACTTTCTTGCCACTGACCACCGAAGTTCTGGCCGCCCGGACCTTTCGTATTTTAGTCGAACCAACTGTTGAAAACGGCTTGCAAGCCCGATCTCAGGTTATGGCTGACAAGTGCGCTACATTACCTTTAGCCAAGGTAGGCGCCGTTTTTGGAAGTCTGGCTCTTCCTGATCTGGAACGAGTTGACCGCGCATTCGCGATTTTCACGGGACGTGCCTGATATCTGTCTATTTCAAGCCTTAAAAAAACTACGCCTGGAGGAACCACAATGAATCTCACCGACCTCAACAAGATCGCCAACGCCATGGTTGCGCCGGGCAAGGGCATTCTCGCCGCCGATGAATCCTCCGGCACCATCAAGAAGCGCTTCGACGCCATCAAGGTGGAATCCACCGAGGACTCGCGCCGCGACTATCGCGAGATGCTGTTCCGCTCCAAGGAGGCGATGTCAAAGTACATTTCCGGCGTCATCCTCTATGACGAGACCATCTGGCAGAACGCAAAAGACGGCACGCCGCTGGTAAAACTGATCGAACAGGCGGGCGCCATTCCCGGCATCAAGGTCGATGAGGGCACGCAGCCGCTGCCGAACTGCCCCGGCGAACTTATCACCGTCGGCCTCGATAAACTGGCCGAGCGGCTGAAGAAATATTACGAACAAGGCGCGCGCTTTGCGAAATGGCGCGCGGTGATCGACATCGGCAAGGGCATTCCGAGCTACGCGGCGGTCCACACCAACGCCCATGCGCTGGCGCGCTACGCGGCGCTGTGCCAGCAGGCGCAGATCGTGCCGATCGTGGAGCCCGAAGTGCTGATGGACGGCGACCACGGCATCGATCAGTGCTATGAAGTAACCGAATTCGTCCTGAAGGAAACTTTTCAGGAGCTTTATTACCAGAAGGTCGCGCTGCAAGGCATGATCCTGAAACCCAACATGGCGATCTCGGGCAAGAAGGCGACCACGCGCGCCGGGGTCGAGGAAGTCGCGGAGAAAACCGTTCGCCTGCTGAAGAGCTGCGTGCCGCCCGCTGTACCCGGCATCGCGTTCTTGTCCGGCGGGCAATCCGACGAGGAAGCCACCGCCCATCTCGACGCCATGAACCGGATCGGCGGCCTGCCGTGGAAGCTGACTTTTTCCTACGGCCGCGCGCTACAGGCAGCGCCGCAGAAGGCGTGGTCGGGCAGGGCTGAGAACACGGCCGCCGGCCAGCAGGCGTTCACGCACCGCGCGACGATGAATTCGCTCGCCAGCAAGGGCGAGTGGAAGGCCGACCTGGAACAGAAAAAGGCGGCCTGAGCTTGGCCACAAAACCCGGACGCCCGCTGTCACGGCTCTATCTCGCGACGCCGATCGTGGACGATCCGGCGCCGCTGATCGCGAGCCTGCCGGCGTTGCTCGCCGGCGCCGATATCGCAGCCGTGCTGCTGCGGCTCAAGCCGGCAGATCCGCGCAGCATGATCTCGCGCGTCAAGGCACTGGCGCCGGCGGTGCAGAATGGCGGCGCGGCATTGCTGATCGAAGGCAACGCCGAACTGGTCGCCCGCTCCGGCGCCGACGGCGCGCATCTGACGGGAATCGACGCGATGCAGGAGGCGCTGCCGACCCTAAAACCCGACCGCATCGCCGGGGTCGGCGGGCTGATCACCCGCCACGATTCGATGAGCGCCGGGGAGGCCGGCGCCGATTACGTGCTGTTCGGCGAGCCGGATGGACGCGGACAGCGGCCATCAGCCGACGCGATTGCCGAACGGCTGCAGTGGTGGGCCGAATTGTTCGAGCCGCCCTGTGTCGGCTTTGCTGCGACGATCGAGGAGGTAAGCGAATTTGCGGCTGTCGGCGCGGATTTCGTGCTGGTCGGCGATTTCATCTGGGCCGATCCGCGCGGGGCCGCCGCGGCGCTGATGGACGCCGGTCAGGCGATCAGGCAGAGTCACGCGATGACCGGAAAAGCGCAGGCCGTACAGGGATGACGCCGGAATGAAAATCCTGCGTCCGATATCGATTGTCATCTGTTCGCTGATGTTGGCGGGAAGCGCTGTGGCGCAGGTTCAACTGCTGCCGCCCCCGGGATCCCCCGCCCCGGCGAGCAAGCCTGCGAAGGCCAAGGCCAAGATCATCAAACCGGCTGCAAAAAAACCCGCCCCCGCCTCGACGCCCGCCGCCAACCCGCAACTTCCCTCCTCCGCGACCGCGCCGACCGTCACCGACGATCCCAACGCCGATGTCGTGTTCGGCGCCTACCAGCGCGGGCAATATAAAACCGCGTTCGATCTGGCGACCGCGCGCGCTGCGAATGGCGACCCCAAGGCGATGGCGATGCTCGGCGAACTCTACGCCGGCGGGCTCGGCGTCAAGCGCGATTACGCCAGGGCGGCCGAGTGGTACAAGCGCGCCGCCGACCTCGGTGACCGCGAGGCGATGTTCGCGCTGGCGATGCTGCGCATCAGCGGACGCGGCGGCCCGGTCAATCGCGAGGAGGGCGCGAAACTGCTGGCCTCCTCCGCAAAACTCGGCAGTCCGAAAGCGGCCTATAATCTGGCGCTGCTCTATCTCGACGGACAGACGCTGCCGCAGGATTTGAAGCGCGCCGCCGAGT
>Ga0193717_1002506_pt1 | contig 10585 bp, 9 predicted proteins | sample U2c2metaG_FD_145900 | JGI IMG/M metagenome (GOLD analysis project Ga0193717, IMG submission 145900) | Soil microbial communities from a riparian zone of the East river system, Colorado, United States - U2c2 | ecosystem: Environmental > Terrestrial > Soil > Riparian zone | place: USA: East River...
AAACTCCGATCTCAGGCAGAGCGCTGCCAGACAGAGAATCCTTTTCGCGGAGATTGAGTTTTCGCCTGAGCACGCTTTTTCCGCGCCTGATACGCTACTCTGGAATTTCATGTTCGGATCTACAAACCTCTCAGGTTTGCGACAAGCGATTGTGGTGCTGACGTTTGGCACCGCTGCCTACAAGCCCAATGATCAGGTAAGAGACAGGCGCAGCAAGAGCTGTAAAGAGACCTACAAGAAACCGAAAGGGGAGCGCGAAGAAAAGGCCCAGAAGGAACGGCGGGAAGCGAAGTACCTGGCTTGTCGCTACGCCTCGTTGGGACATCCTAATAAAATGGGAGCCTTGATCTATACGGAGACAATCAAAGGTCAATTACAGTGGGTAATTACCCAAGCGGGTTGGTTGAGAAATCCAGATGCGCCGCACGAGAATCCTGCTCAATAGTGTTCGGTTCTGAAAAGATTCTTATGAAAACAGTATTGGCGCAATCAGATTAATCACTCTTGTTCTGATTCATTCGCCGTAGTTGTTTGTTACAAGGACGTTGAGTTAACACACCGTAAGGACAAAAATGCAGAACTCTCCCTCAGTCCCCTTCAAACGCGGCGTCGTCCAGCCTGTTTACTGTATTAAAACTGGGTGGAGCTTGTTACGGGAACAATACTGGCTCTTCGTGGCGATGACCTTCGTGGGATTCTTACTGGGCAGCTTGGTGCCATTCGGTATCATTTTGGGACCGATGATGTGTGGCCTCTACATGGCACTTTTCCGTCGTCGTCGTGAGGAGTTTGTGGAATTTGGCATTCTCTTCAAGGGCTTCGACTACTTCGGTGAGAGCGTAGTGGCCACACTGATACATTACGTCCCGATGGTGGCAATAATTATTCCGTTCTACATCGTACTCTACGGCGGCATGTTCTTTATCATGCCGCGGCAAGGCGGCGGCGAACCCGACCCCTCAACTCTCTTCGCGTGGTTAGCCGCACTCGGAGTACTTGGTCTGGTCATGATGGTATTGATAATGCTCCTTTCGGTCATATTCATGTTTTCTTACCCGCTGATCGTGGATCGTAAGCTGTCGGGCATTGAAGCCGTGAAACTGAGCGCAAAGGCTGCGTTGGCAAACTTCTGGCCTATGTTCGGGTTGTTGTTGCTCAACGGACTAATGGGGGTTGCCGGTCTCCTGCTTTGTTATGTGGGACTATTCCTGGTGCTCCCAGTTAGTTTTGCGGCCATTGCCATGGCCTACGAACAAGTATTCGGTCTGGGTGAAGGCCAAGGGCCGATTCTTCCGCCGCCGCCACCAACCTTTACCTGAGCTGCCGCGCGATGTCCTCCCCGCAACTTATCATTCGCGGACAAAGAGTTGTTCTTCCCGACTCGATAACTCCGGCCTCAATTCATATTGATGACGGCAGGATCACGAACATCAGTTCGTACGACGAGGTGACTTCAAACTGTGAGGTCGTCGAAGCCGGCGCGACATCGGTCGTGATGCCCGGACTGGTAGACACTCATGTGCACATCAACGAGCCAGGACGGACCGAATGGGAAGGATTCGCGACAGCCACGCGAGCTGCCGCAGCAGGTGGCGTGACCACTTTGATTGACATGCCACTCAACAGTATTCCGCCGACTACCACCGCTGCAGGTTTGAGAACCAAGATCGAAGCTGCTCGCGGCCAGTGCTACGTCGACGTTGGTTTTTGGGGCGGAGTGGTTCCCGGGAACACACGCGAGCTGGCCGCGTTGCTGGAGGCGGGCGTGGTGGGCTTTAAGTGTTTCTTGATTCACTCAGGTGTCGACGAGTTTCCGAATGTTACGGAAGAGGTTCTGCGCAAGGCCATGCCCGAGCTGGCACGGCTGGGAGCACTCCTGATTGTTCATGCCGAAGTGCCGGGACCGATTAGCCGCGCAGGTTTTCCTGCTTGTGATTCGCCGGCAGGAGGAGCATCCGAGGGCGAAAATTTCTGTCCCTCTGCTTATAAGACTTTTCTAGACTCCCGCCCGCGCGCTGCTGAGAACGAGGCTGTCGAGCTGATGATCAAGTTAGGTCATGAATTTGGCGTGCGCATCCACATCGTTCATCATTCGTCCGCCGACGCTCTGCCGATGCTGCGCGAAGCCCGGTTCGCCGGTGTGAGGATTACCGCGGAGACTTGTCCCCACTATCTCGTCTTCGCCGCTGAAGAAATTAGCGACGGTGCAACAGAATTCAAATGCTGTCCTCCTATTCGAGAGCGCGAAAACCGTGAGCAGTTGTGGCAGGCGCTGGGCGACGGAACGATAGACATGGTGGTCTCCGATCATTCGCCGTGTCCGCCTGATATGAAACAGCGTGAGAGCGGAGATTTTCTCAAAGCCTGGGGCGGCATCTCTTCTTTGCAGCTTCGTCTACCAGCAACCTGGACCGCTGCACAAGGTCGTGGGTATTCAATCGAAAGTTTGGCTCATTGGCTGTGCCAGGCGCCGGCCGCGTTGGTCGGTTTGGCGGGACGCAAGGGCGCCATCAGTGTCGGCGGCGATGCAGATATCGTGATCTGGAATCCGGCGAAAGAGTTCCTGGTCGAGCCTGACATGCTCCATCATCGCCACAAACTAACACCCTACACCGGGCAAACTCTGGCGGGCATGGTCGAAAAGACTTTTCTTCGCGGTGAGAAGATATATGATGCTGGCGAATTCGTGTCTGAGCCGAGAGGTTTGCTACTGAAGGTAGGGGCCGTGTGAAAAGGGAAATGGAAGGCCTCGTCAAATTGCCGCCGGATGTGAGGCGGTGGCTTTGCAGATTGGGAAAGGTGGATTGCGTATTGTAGGCTTCGCCGCCCCCCAGGTGCGGTAAGGCTTCGCCTTACCGTGGGTGGCTCTAGTTTGATTGAGGCCATGCCTCCGTCGGACCTAGGCAGGCACAGCCTGGTATTTATTTGGACGCTCTCCGGTAAGGCAGAGCCTTACCGCACTGAAGGGCGGCAAAGCCGCACAATCGCAAGCCGCACAAAAACAAATGGACTTCACTGAACTAATTGATCTGGCAAGTGAGAGACTGGGTGGGGCGGCGCTCTTCGCAAATGACGAGTTCTTTGCGCCCAAGGAAAATCTGCTCAAGCCCAGTGCGCCAATATTTATTGAGGGCAAATACACCGATCTCGGCAAATGGATGGACGGATGGGAAAGCCGCCGCCGTCGCACTCCGGGTTATGATTGGTGCCTTATTCGACTGGGATTGCCGGGAATCATCCGTGGACTCAACGTCGACACGGCCCACTTCCGCGGAAACTATCCTGAGCAATGTTCGCTCGAGGGATGCACGATCGATGGTCAACCAACCGTAGAACAACTTATCAGTGAAGAAACCGAGTGGACTGTAATTCTGCCGCTGTCTGTTCTCGTAGGCAATTCACCAAATCTCTTTGAGATCGAGAAGCGCAACAGGATCACGCACCTGCGTTTTAAGATCTATCCGGACGGCGGCGTCGCGAGATTGAGAGTCTATGGCGAGGTCGTGCCTGATTGGGACAGACTCAAACGGACTGGTAGCGAGATCGATCTGGCGGCAGTCGAAAGCGGGGGCTTGGTGCTCTCTTGCAGCGACATGTTTTTTGGTCACAAACACAACCTGATTATGCCGGGACGCGCCGTGAACATGAGTGATGGTTGGGAGACGAAGCGCCGCCGTGGTCCCGGTCACGACTGGGTGACAATCAAGCTCGGCAAGCCGGGAAGAATTCGTTCCGTCGAGGTTGACACGTCCTATTTCAAAGGCAACTTTCCCGATAGCTGCTCGCTTGAAGCGTGCCAGACGAGTGGGACTGTTCTGCCCGAACACCTCGAGTGGAAGCCCGTGCTGCCGAGAACCAAATTACAGGCGCACACGCGTCATTTGTTTGAAAATGAGGTCCTGGATGCGGGCACCATGTCGCACGTGAGATTCAATATCTTTCCGGATGGCGGTGTCAGCCGGCTTCGGCTGTTTGGCAGAACCGAAGGGGCTTAGATTGGGAGAATCGAATTGGAGCCTGGTCTGAAGCGCCTGAATTCGTTGCCGGCAAGAGAAGCAGAAGCGGAGTTTGCCAAATGCTGCGGTTCAACCAATTGGGCCCGACGCATGGCCGCTGAGCGTCCTTTTGCGGATTCGAACCAGTTGATCACGATTGCTGATCGCATCTGGTGGTCGCTTGAACCAAACGACTGGTTGGAGGCGTTTGCGAGTCACCCCAAAATTGGAGAAAACAAGGTGGACCGTCCTATCGCAGCCGAAGCTCAACATTGGGCTGCGCAGGAACAGTCAGGCGCGCAGAACGCCGCGGAGGAATCAGTGCGCTTGCTAGCCGAACTCAACCGGGAGTATGAAGCGAAGTTTGGCTTCATCTATATTGTTTGCGCAACTGGAAAGAGTTCCGAAGAGATGCTCGCAATCCTGCGCGAGCGGTTGCCGAACGATGCGGAAACGGAATTACGTGCTGCCGCTCGCGAGCAGTGTCGCATTACCAAACTACGACTCGGGAAACTAATAGACCAATGAGTACTATTTCAACCCACGTTCTTGACACGGCCCACGGCAAACCTGCGAATGGAGTAGCTGTCTACCTTGAAAGTCAGAAAAGTGATGAGAGCTGGGAACAACTCACCCACGCCTGGACAGACGAAGAAGGGCGAGTGAAGCCTTTTTTCCTGTTGGAAGAACCACTGCCGGCGGGAACCTACCGGCTGGTCTTCGACACGGAGGCCTATTTCTCGACGCTCGAACTCGACTGTTTCTATCCACAAGTCTCTGTGATATTCACTATAGGGGAAGAACCTCAGCACTATCACATTCCACTTTTGCTTAGTCCGTTTGGGTATTCAACGTATCGCGGAACGTAGCACAGGCTTCAGCCTATGTTTCAGCCGACCACAGATTAAAGAGTTTGTGTCGTAGGTACTGAGTGGCATTAACGCCGAGTTGTGTTAGCGACAACTGATCACAGACTAAAGTCCGTTCTACATAATGATTCTTGATCCAACTCTAAATGAATGGCTCAACCTGGTTCTGCGTTGGGTGCACGTCTTTGCCGGCATCATGTGGGTTGGCACTACCTACTACTTCACCTGGCTGGATGCGCGGCTCAGCGAAGAGGAAAAGGCAGTCGCCAACACGGGAACCCCAGCCCAGATCTGGATGGTCCACAGCGGCGGGTTCTATGTAGTCGAGAAGCGCAAAGTTCCCGATCTGATCACGCGTCACCTGCACTGGTTTCGTTGGGAAGCGGGAACGACGTGGCTTAGTGGCTTCGCGCTTCTGGTCCTGGTCTACTATCTCGGCGGCGGCGCACTCGTGGATCCGGACGTAAGCGAGATTAGTGTCAAAGCGGCGGTTGCGCTGGGAGTCGGACTGCTACTCGGGGCAGGGGTCGTCTACGATCTGATGATGATGTCACCACTGGGGCGGCATGAAAAAGCCTTCGCCGTTGTGGCCTATCTGATGATTGTCGGGACCAGCTACGGCCTCTCACTTGTTTTTAGCGGCCGCGCCGTTTACATCCACGTCGGGGCAATGTTGGGCACTATCATGGCCGGCAACGTCTGGCTGCATATCCTTCCGGCTCAAAAGAAAATGATCGCGGCGATCAAGGAAGGACGAAAGCCTGACGATGCCCTGTCAGCACAGGCCAAGTTGCGCTCAAAGCAAAACACGTTCATGGCCGTGCCGGTTGTTTTCCTCATGATTAGCAACCACTTCCCCGGCGTGACTTATGGTGACCGCTACGGCTGGGCAATTCTTTCGGTGCTCGTGCTCCTTGGCTGGCTTGCCGCGAAGTTTATCCGCCGAGCCTGAGTAGTCGGGATGCATACGGTAAATTGCAGGTCCCTGATAAAAACTACTTCGCCAGAGGGAAGAGGGGCTCGATATCCACCGGCACATCTTTCAAGCGATCGAGCGCCGTTTTCATTGGCGGACGGATTACCCCGTATTTATCGAGCAGGGCCTTGGCCTTCTCGTAAGACCCTTCCGCTTGCACTGTCAGAATTTCACCGGTTAGTTTGCGCACCGCGTCCTTGATCTTTGCTTGATTAACACTAAACGTCCCGGTCTGCTCATTGAATTCGATCGCACCCTCGTCGCTTAGATAGTTGAACTGCAGTGCTATGCCTCTACCGTGTGCTTCCGTAATTCCGAAGCGCACTGAGCGAAACGCACTAGCTAGAAATGTGGTGTACAGCGAGTGTTCCATCCGTTTCTCCACCACACCCTTGTCGATCAGATATTGCAATGCCCACAGACCCGTGATGTCTGCCTTTGCCTCTTCGAACGCGGAGGACAGCTCTTTTAGCTCCTGGCGCACAGTAGTCTCCCGACCGGCGAGCGTAATATTGTGCGGCCCGAGTCCGTGCATCAATTCGTGGGCGAGAATGTGGGTAAAAAACGATTCAAACGACAGCAGCGATTTCTGAACCGGAGCGAGTACAACACCCGAAATCGGAATCAGGGTCTTCTCAAACTTCGCCTGCTGCACATTCTTGAGCATCACTCGCTTCGAACCCTTCTCCTTCACCACCCGTTCATCGTTTGGCAGATTGTACGCGGCCGTCTGCACGCCACTATTGCCCTCTCCGGAGCTGAACACTTCATTGACAACGCGGATGGGCGATGCAGCTCCCAGTTTGGGATTGCGGTAGCGCGCATCCATGGGCAGATTGTTTTCCAGCTCTTGCAAATACTGGCTAAACTTTGCCAGCTTCGCTGATTCGCCTTCGTCACGCAGCGTCACATAGGCTTCGAATGCCGCCTTGTAACTAAACAGCTCATCTTCGTAGGTCTCATAAGGCCCAATCGTGACTTCGATGGGTGCATCAAGGTCCATCCAGGCGACATCGCTCTGGTAGTAGTCGTTTGAAGCAAACGCTTCAGCGCGTTTGCTGAGGAAGTTCTTGAGAGTCTTGTTGGTTGTCAGCGCGGCTGCATCGTTAAGAAGTTTCGCCGCCGGTTCAAGAAATTCCGCGTAGGCTTCGTTGTAAGGGATGGTCTTCAGTTTTCCATCATCGCCACGCCGGATCAGATAGAAAAAGCCGGTGGCTTTCTGTTTCTCATCCGGCGGTAACCCAGCCACCCAGTTGTTGAACTCTTCCCTGGTCATGTCGTCGGGATAGAAATTTGCGTGGGGCTTCGGAGGGACCCCTTCGATGAAGGGTTCATTGCTGTCGATTCTCGACCACGGCCCTTTGTTGATCATGAAGTAATGCAGGCGCTGACGGCCTAAGACGCTCTTGTCGGCTTCGAGTTTTTGCCGCAAAGCTTCGTTTCCACTCCAGACCTGGCGCAGGAAGAGCGGATCCATTAACTCCGCGGCCTTGATGATATTGTCCAGAGCCTTGCGGTCATTAGCCGAGAGGCGAGAGGTATCAGCGGTCAGCGCTGTGGGGGAAAAGCGTCGGATCTTTTTGGCAAGCTCAGGATCGCCAGCTTCCATTTGCTTATTTTTTCTTTGACCACTAGAAATAGCCAAGGGAAGACCAACTAACAAGAGCGTGAGCGAGACAGTTTCTTTCCAGAATCTCATAATGATCCTCTCTTAGTGAGCGAAGGGTGTTTTCTGATGAAGTCGAAACGTGGTGGCAAAGTCCAGTTGATTTTGTTTCCCTTCACTTCCGGAAAAAGGCAGCAGTAGCACAACTGAATCCAGGTAAGAATGGTGAGTTGACTGCCTAGTTTACAAGCCCTGCCGGCTGTTCAGAATCTTTACAAACGAGCCGGAACGGAGCTCGGTTATGGTCAGGCCCGACAACTCGACCGCTTCCTCTTCAGTTAATGCACCGCAATTGATCGCTCGGAGGAAATAGTTAAGCAGTCCCTGCCCCGTGGCGGCATCATCAAACACATCACCGACCAGTGTTGCCTTCGCCGCTTTTTCTACGAAATTCTTTAGTCGTTCAGAAGCCGCGTCCAGACTCTCGAGGAAGAACGCGTAGACTGCGGCGTAACGGGTAGGCAGTTGTGCGGGATGCAAGTCCCACCCTTGATAATAGCCGTTCTCCAGCGAGTGCTGGATGTGGTTGTAATGTAACTTCCAGGCGCGATGTACGACCGCACGGTTTTCTTCGATTTGTCCCGGAGTTAATGGTGACCCACCTTCCACAAACCGGTGCGGGGCCACCGGCATGATGTTTGTTGCCCCGTCAGATAACCAGACACCGGTGCCGGCGAAAGAGATTTGCATCATGTGTTTAGCGAAGTCACAGGCCGGGTGCATCATGTGCTGATAGGCAGCGGTGATGTTGCAACTGGCGGTGTAGTCGTAGGTACCGAAGTGGGCCGCCACGCAGCGGCCTCTGGCAGCGGCGAGCAACAAAGGAAGATTGATCTGGCCACGGTCGCTTATGATCGACTGTGTGGTTTCGATCATCATTTCCATCTTGAGTAAACCGGGCGCTAGTTGGGTTTCCTTTTCGAGCAACTCAAAGAAATCGACCAGAGCCGAGACTTGTTCCGGAATCGTAATCTTCGGCAGGGTAACGACAAAATTCCCAGGAAGTTGACCACCAGTTTTGTCCAGCAGAGCCGTGACGAAAATGTCCAGGGTCCGAAGACTTCTTTCACGAAGCTCCTCCGTGAAAGGCTTGATACGAATTCCCATGAATGGCGGCAAAGTTTTATCCCTGGCTCCCTCTGACACCTCAGTTGCGGCTGCCTCAGCGTGCCCGTCTTCCTCTGCATCCGGGCGATTCCCATAACCATCCTCAAAATCAATCCGGAAATCTTCGACCGCCTCTCGGCGTAACTTGTCGCTGACGCGACGGTAAATGGTGTGGGCCAGCCAGGCTGGCTTGCTTTTTTTGCGCACATCGTCAGGGTTGTCTTCCAGTCGCTCATTCAACTCCTCCGCATACTCGAGTGAGTCAGGCAGGTCGTCAGTCCCGGGCAGGCCAATCGCTTTTGCAAATACCAGAAAGTCAGGGGCGAACTGGTCCAGAGATCGGCGCGCCAATGCTCCGAGCCGTAGTGCCGAATCTGCTTTGAAAAGATGAGCGCCGCCATAGACGGTGTGCACTGGTTGCCGCCGGCCGACCTCGCCAGGGTATTTCGCGGAGAAATCGTTGTTCGCCTGCTGCAAACGAGCAACGGTGTCTCGGACCGAGTCGATAGAGAGAGACGTTTTCATAGGTGCCTTTGCGATGATGAGAATTTGTGAGCGCCGACTTTATTACAGGCTGCCGGAAAGTGGAAGAGAAGCCGATGCTAATTGTTCAGTTAATAAATGGCATCGTGACGCAAGCCAGGTGCAGCGAATTACGCTGAAAGCGTTGGCGAGTTGCGGCCCAGGGTTGCCGCAACCTTGGGTCTATGCGTTAAAGACACTCAATAACGCTTTCAGCGTAATTCCTGGGCTGGAAATCACCAAAGCTTTCAGCGTACTCTGAGAAAATGTTTTGTTCGCATTGCGGAAAAGGTGAGCAAAAGCCTGATTCATACTGTCGGAGTTGTGGCGAGTTCCTGGTGGACCCTGCAAGCAAATACTCTTTGATAAATCGCATACTGGGCATCAGCCGACCAGAAAAGCAGTTCAACGTAACCTTGGCCATCGATCTGGTTACTTCCAGCGTAAGTGGGTTGCTGCTCGTGTTTCTGATGGGTTATTTCGATGGACGTTTTCGACGAACTGGAGTATCGGCTCCCCCTATCGTTTACCTTGTCTATCTCTTCCTGGGATTAGTGTCGGCGTGGCAGCTGTTGAGTTTCGTTATTGGTTTGAAACTCAAAACCAAGCTCAGTGGTGCAAGGAGAAGCGGACTTCCAGCCAGTCAGTTGAGTGAGGCCACGTTCAGTGAATCCCCCGAACCGGCCTTACGCCCTGCGGAACACCAGGATACAGCCACCAATAGTATTACTGAAGAGACAACCAGAAATCTGGACAAAGTTCCTCACTAGTACCTGAGTCAATCAGTTAGTAATACCTGAAATGCCGATTGACTGTGCCATGCGCGGGGATATAATCCAGCCATCTCGCAACGTCTTCCAACACAAACTGTTCAATCGTTCAGGAGGTAGCCTCGGATGATTAGAAACTGTCAGACACCAGCCACAGTTATCGACCCTCTCACCATCACTAAACGAGTGCGAAAAACTCGGGCGTTGCTATTTGCCGCAGCCTCAGTTGTGATACTGGCACTGTCCGTTCCACTTGCGGCTCAGACATTCCGCGGGACCATTCTGGGCACTGTTACCGATCCCAACGGTGCGGTTATTCCTGAAGCAACTGTAACGGCGAGGAACGTGGGGACCGGAATCGAACGATCCGCCGAAACCGACTCGTCCGGAAATTACACCCTGGCAGAGCTGCAGATAGGAACTTATGTGGTGACCGCTCAAAAGCCTGGTTTCGCGAAATACCAAATTGATAGTGTGGTGGTGGAAGTCACGAGCGAAAAGCGAGTGGACATTCAACTCTCAGTCGCCGGCACCGACACCGTTGTATTAGTAGCACCCGCCGCCCAGGTTGAAACAACTACCAATACACTCGGCGGCACCATCAGCGCCAAAGCGGTGTCCGATCTTCCGGTTAATGGTCGCGATTTTACTAAGTTCCTGGTAATGGTACCCGGTACGAC